>Ga0214542_1000886_pt1:0-37500 | contig 58129 bp, 51 predicted proteins | sample CNSS1metaG_FD_160096 | JGI IMG/M metagenome (GOLD analysis project Ga0214542, IMG submission 160096) | Root nodule microbial communities from cowpea collected in UCLA plant growth center, Los Angeles, California, USA - CNSS1 | ecosystem: Host-associated > Plants > Roots > Nodule | place...
AAAGTTGAATTTTGGAGCCAAAAAGGAGCATGTGGGAGGTGTGACTTGCCACCTAAGCAAGTCACACTTGTCTTGCCATGGGAAGCTAACTCTCATCCTTGGAGAGCAAGTTTGAGAAGCTTCTAGGGTTTTCTAGAGTAGACACACTACTCTTGGCCCATTTGGCCTAATTCCCCTTTTTGGTCCAAAATTACTTCTAAAGCCCAATTTCCTCTAAGGCCCAATACATGGCCCAAAGAAAACCTATTCTACTGGGTCCAAAATACAAAGCCCAAAATAAAATTCTAATCTAGTATTTACAAGCAAAATGTCCTAAGCTAGGTCTTCACATCTTCCTTGGCCCATGTGAAGTTCATCTTGGGCCTTGCATGCGCATTTAAGGCCCATTCCTCTTGTATTCTCCTAGCCATGACTCTTGTTGTAGGTCCCTTGGCTCGAGGCATCTCATCACCTGCTACTCTCATCACTCGAGTCAGTCCGCTCTACGTGAGACTAACTGGCTCTTTACAGTTTCAGGATTCAATCCTTACTTGAATCCTTACCGAATTATATACACTATAGCACCACCATGAAACCTTACCAAGATGTTCATGGAATTACGTCCATCACATGTGGTACCACCATGAGATCTCACCAAGAGATTTATGGAATTATGTTCATCACATCCAACACCGTGAATCTTGTAACATCCCGCCCGGATATTAAAGATTTTAAATAAAATAGAATAAAATAATATTAAAACCTCATTTAATATAATTATAATTCCCCAAAACGCATAAAATTTAAAACTTTCATTCATCATAGAATAAACTTTAAAACCATAATTATAACCTTCATTATAATCATCAAAGTCTAGTAATATAAAATATTACAATTTATTTAGAAACATAAAACATAAAACTCAGAAAACTCTTTTCTCCCATACTAGCTCTACTCCAGCTCTATGCCTCACTAGATCCACCTGCAACATCATCTACTCCCATGTACCGCATACACGATCATCGCCAAACACAAGCAGATAGGGTAAGCTAACAATTAAATAATTATATATATAAAACATATATATACATACAAACACACCAGAGGAATTTCATCCTTTGATTCCATATCACATGGCCACCACCATGTTACCCGTGTTCTACGTCTTCTAATGAGTACCTCAAGATGTTTTGCTACCACACCTACCAGTCATAACTAGTAGAGCACGTGCGGGAAACCATGCTACGGACCACACTCCGTAACACCAGGTGCAGTTCCCAATACGAATAACATTCGTAACGTTCCAAGACTACCAAACTCGTTGGTCTCATACCAAGGAGAGCAATCTATCAGGACCCGCCATACGCACCACAACATGCACACTCACACCGGCAACACTCGTCAATCTGAGCCACAAGTCAAGAGTTCCTCGTGTTCATCCGCCATCCCGATCCATAACTCAAGATATGTCATTTTGAGCCATAACTCAAGGAATGTCACGTGCTTAACCCTTATCTCGAGCCACAACTCAAGGGATACGTTCTGAGCCACAACTCAAGGAACCCAGCAAGTCGACGTTCGAGATATCACCAAAGCTTTGTAGATCACGCACATCCAAAGCAAACAAAGCTTATGCCTTTGCATCATCGTCTGGCGTTGCTCTGGAGTTGCCATGCGAAACTCGCTTCCAGATCGCTTAGCGAGGGACACGTGCTGCCAGGCGCCAAGTGCTTTTAATGCTACTGTTTCCACAAGTATCACCTGACGAGACAACCCTTATCGCCAGCGCCACACGCTTCAATACTCTACTAGTTTTGTAGCTATCGTTTGGCGGTCAAACACCACTACTAGGCGCTACACCAATACTTGCGCAGTACTAGTTTTTAAGCACCCAGAACAAAGTAAAATCACTCATACTTTTATAATTATGCATATCCACAATCAATAATATAGGCTTCAAGAAATCAACTTGACTCACATGCACAATCTCAATTTAGATGGATTCATCATACGCGTACACAAGTATCACCATATATCATATGCATCAATCCCCACATATTCATATATATATATATATATATATATATATATATATATATATATATATATATATATATATATATATATTCCACCCTTTAAATCCATGCTAGCATTCAATTCCAACTTATGAGTAATGTATGCTCAAACAAATATAAAGCAGCAATACTCTGACAACTTATGCACATGATCCTATACACCAATGCAAATTAATATAGCATTATCGTCTCTCCTATGCAACAAGTTAATTTATATTGACACACATGCATTCACCAATAAACCAATTCTCAAAATCTGACTAACCCAAAGGAACATTCAAATTCATAGAGACTTACAACATAACTCAATCATGCTTCATTAGAAGTTACTTGAAATTGTCAAGAGCTTATTCATGCATTTTAAACACTTTAAAACCAGCAATAATGAGTAACATATATCTCTAGCTACTGACCTCCAAATCAAATATCCACCATTCAAAGTGAAGAACTACATGTTATGGACCACTTGTCAAAATTTCACCTAAATCTGATGGTTAACGAATCGGGAAATGCAGTTATACGAAAACTGCGCAAACCAGAAAAATCGGTGGCGCCTAACGCCCAGAAATCAAGAGCCTGGCGCCTGGCGGTATAAAACCAGCGCCCGGCGGGTCCTACTGCGCTAAAAGTATGAAAAACAACATTTTTGCATAGTATTCGCGTTGCCTGGTGGAGTCACCCTTGTCGCCAAGCAGTTCATTACAAAAACCCAGAAAATAACACATAATTCATGCATCGCTTGGCGGACCTTCAATGCCGTCATGCAGTTTCTGGAAACATCATAAAACAGTTATACATATAAAAGAGCTCCCCTAACCTGGATTTCTTGCTCCAAAATTCTATAAATCTTTGAGTTCTTGATCCTAATTGACCTTAGCTTGTGATTCCTCCTTCAAGACTCCTTCTCACTCTCTCTTTTCTCTCCTTGCAAATCAATGCACAACCATTCAACAAATTCATGTTTCGTGATAATTCTTATAATTCTAAGATTATATTATCACTCAACATGTTCAAGCATTTTAATAAAAATAATCAATTAATTAACACATAAATGGCATACATGGGACTTGAACCCAAGTCCTCTCACACAACCAAGTACACTTAACCATTTGAGCTATTACTTTTCCACATTAGACATGTCAACATTAAATGCCATAAAGGCTCTCACTGCCCGTATTTATTAAATAATTATTTACTTAATTATTTAAATTTCTCAAGTCTTACAAATCTCACCAAGAGTCTCATAGAATTACGTCAATTTTCATACCATAGCCATGTCTCACCAACCAACCATAAATTTCTCAAGCATACCAATCTCATGCCAATATCCAACCATTCAACCAATCATGATTCATGCACTTATTCATACCAAGCTCATCAATTCCAATCCCATACAATCAGATAACACATGCATATTCACATACTTCATGCTTTAAATAGGGTAACCCAATCAATCATACAACCAACAACCGAAAACATGGAAGATAACAACCATAGAGCAAGTTCCAGCACCAATATCGCTCAAGCCATGGGCCCTCGCTCAGGCGAAAAGGGTCTTTCGCTCAAGCTACAGGCTCTCGCTTAGGCAAGACTACCAATAGAGAGTCCTGCAGGTTTCACGAGTTCTCGCTTGGGCGAGTCCTCCTCGCCTGAGCGAGAATACTCTTCGCCCAAAGGTGAGGTCTCTCGTTTGAGCTACAACTGAAATGAAACACATCAGGCTCCCACGAGTTCTCGCTTAGGTGAGACCCTCTCGCCTGAGCGAGATGATTCATCGCTCAAAATGAAAGCTCTCCGCCTGAGCTCGAGCTCGAGCAAAAACCAGGGTAAGGTTCTGCTATTCTCGCCTAGGCGAGACAACCTCACTTGGGCGAAAATACCAGTTCTCACCATTGTTCAAACATTCATCAAATAGACATTACATACCAAACAACATTTCAAGGTATTCCATGCAACCACAGTAGCACACAAGACATATAAACACGAGGCAAAGCTGAAAATAGGCAAATATACAGAGAATACAAAAACCCTATCTTCCCTTACTGGGAAAACGCTAGCAAAAGCAGCAGTGCCTCAAGAAAGAGTGTTACAGCTCCAGGAACTGATTAAGGAGTTGAAGAAGGCTTCCGACTAGCCCGTAGAGGAGATTGGCTCAAACCCTAGCAAAGCTCAAAAAAGAGAGAAAAGTGTGTGAGGAAAAAGGGGTTATCTTGTGAAATGGGGGCAGAATGAGAGGTTTATGTCTGGAAAAGGGTTTTGGGCACCCTACGAGCTAGCCTTAGGCCCAATAGAATAGGTTAGGCCCTTAAACATTTAGGGTAGAAATTAAGTGGACCTTACAACAGTTTATAATTTAATTTAATTTAAAAATTATTTTCATTAATTATAATAAATATTTGGAAAAGATCTCGTCATCACCATCTTTTGTAACAAATCTTATGTGACGACATTTATAGGAAGTGACAGTGCAAGATAATTGTCACATCACAACCGTCTTTTGTAACAAATGTTATATGATGACATTTATGGGAAGTGATAGTGCAAGGAAAGTGACGGTGCAAGGGAAGTAACAGTGCAAGATAACTATCGCATCACAAGGTTAATTGTTGCACTTAACTGCAACTATATTTAATTATAAGAACTCAATTGAAAGAATTTAAAATTTAAAACAGGGACCACAAAAATTTATTAGGGACTCAATTGAAAGTTCCCTAATTTATCATGGACTTAAAACATAATTAAGTCTTTATTTTAATGTCTAAAAAATTTAAATTAAATTTAAAAATATTAGTCAACTTAAAATATTTAAATAATTTAGGGTTAAAATGTTTTTGGTCCATTAACTCTTAGTGAAATTGGAATTAGTCCCTCTTTGAAACTATGATCCAATATATAGTCCCCAAACTTTAGAAAGACATGGATTTATTTTTTTTAATCCAATTTTATTAAGTTTATTTGATGTTTTAAACGCGTTTCATGATAGTATTTGAGTTAACATTGAAGGGAAGATGTGTCAAACGATGTAAACAACTCAAATACAATCATGAAATGTGTTTGAAACGTCAAATAAACTTAACAAAATTTTGGTTAAAATGATTAAATCCACTCATTTCTAAAGATGGATGATTAAATTGGTCCAAAGTTTCGAAGAGAAACTAATTCCAAATTTTACTAAAAATTAAGGGACGAAAAACATATTTAACCCAATAATTTATATTGTTTAAGGTCTAAGGTCCATAGAAGTGTGAGGTTGTGAGTGAGAAAATTTTTAAATTTTACTTATTTTGATATATTCAAATTTCTACTAATTTAACTAATTGAAATACTTTAGAAAAATATTTGCATTTTAATTGCTTTTGAATCCAAACAAAGTATTTCATCACAAAAAAAAAAAAATAAATCTTTCTAAAAATAAATAAATTGATTCATTAAAGTACTCCATAAAATCATATTCTAATCGTAAACACTACTCAAGGCTCTCCCAAACTTCACCTACCTTTTGGAACTTTCTACTTTCTACTGCAACCACCTTCCCATTCAAGTCCGACAACCACCATACCTCTCGTACCGAAATCACTCTTCTTCTCCATCTCCATGACATGGATATTTCTTGCAAACAAATTTTAAGAGACATTTAAGCTAAAACATTCCCATCACTCTTCAGCATCCACTAAAATTCGATATAAATGACAATTTGCCAACGCTAAATCATGAATGAATAGTATCAGTCTTATGTTAATCAATAAACAGACTATATGAGTGGACGTTATGACATTTGAGTCGCTCCCAATATCGGACGTTTCTAGTGTCGGCTAATATCACATTAAGATGGATGCAATACATTAACGAAATATGGCGTCAATTTAGCCAATTCAAAAACTATAAAATTTAAGTATTATTAAAATGTGTAGCGTTAGTATAGCTGACGCTAAAGCTCCAAGAGAGACATCATAAAGCAATAGGCCATTGCAGTGTACCATTGGTATTGCAACAATAATTCAAAAAGTATGATAACCTAAGAAAAATGAGTAAAAGTAGGAATAAGCAATGTATGAAAGTCAAGATAAACATTACATTTTATGAGTAGAAAAACTGTTCATTTGAAAGCTACGTAGGAGTGGCCCAAACATCACAATGCATGCTCATTTGAAAGTACTTATAAAAACCACGGAAACAGTAGAATGAATACAACACTCAGGATGTGGAACAAGTGGATGGAGTTATATAACCTAATTTGATATTATTATAGTCTAGATTGAGAGAAGAATATACTTGATGGACGCATTTAAGACTTCAAAAAATTAACCTTTCTCAAGTTTCTTGAGAAAACTCAAGAATGAGTTTCTATTCTAAGGAAAATTTCTTGAGAAGATCCCAATAGAAGAATACTCCTATTTTAAGGTGATCCATCTTTAACATAGATGAAGTAGCAACTGAAAGTTATTGCGGTTCTAAGCAACAGATTTGAGTGTCCAATATTACTATAAAAAACAAAGTGTACTGCGGTTCTAAAGGGACCGAGAAGGACAGAGAGAAGGGAGGAATCACCTGACTCGCCATTCATTAATCACTTCCTTCATCCACCACCACTTCTCTTGATGTTTTGGTTGGTCTGGAAGACTAATTTCACTTTGTTGATTCTCTTAAATTTCATATTGAATTATGAAGTTATATGCAATTAAACGAATTATTCTTTTAATTTTTTTATTGAGTTTTTTTTTATTTATTTTTTTTTTTTTTAATTTTGATTATTGTTTTTAGAATTGTCTTAGAACACTTGTTGAAAATTCAATCTTAATTAGGATTCTAGTCAGTTTGTTATAATCTTTTGGTACGAATGAAAAAGTAAATTTCACATGTATATGCTTAGAATATGCATAGAGTAATAAAGTACCTAACTTGAGTTACAATTATTATCTTTAGAATTGTTTTAGAATATTTGTTGATAATTAAATCTTAATTAATTAGGATTCTTCACATATATACACTTAGAATATATGTAGAGTAATAAAGTACCTAACTTTATGCGCTTTAAATAAGTGAGAAATTAGATAAATTAATTTACGCCTGTTTAATTTATTCAATCTTGTATACCGGTTTTCATAATTAAAAGATAGAATAATAGACTATTATTTTAATCATGCTTGGAATGAGTATAGTATAACAGCAAACTCAATCATATACACTTGAAATTAATTTGAGTCTTAAAGGTTAATTGAATCAACCTATCTTTTTATTTATTTTTTTATACTTTTATTTCTTTTACTATTTTCAACCCTCTTTTATTCTATATATTTCTAACCCCTTTCTCTAGATTATAAGTACTAATATAATTTACATACTGAATAATCCGTATGTCATCTTTTACGGATTCTATTACCTACAAAAAATTTTATATGAAATTTTACATACGAAATTTTTTTCGTATGTAAAGTTACTGACGCCTATTTTACATACGGATTCTTTTCTGTATATAATTTGTGGGTAATATCTAATTACATATGGATTTTGACTAATACATACAAATTTTGTCCATAGAAAAAATTAATTTTTTTTGTAGTGTAAGTGAATTAGAAAAGTTATATTTAGGTTAACCCTATCTACACTTTTTTAACTCTTTATAGAAGAGTAATATTATTTGATAGCTACAACGATAGTTATTGTGGTGGTACGCCCAATATCAGTAGGGGTTCGATAAGGAAATGACTGATTTAATGAGCATCTGTGGAAGGTTTCAAAGGGAGAGTAAAGGGTAGGACATTGAAGAACAGCAATAAACGTGGAAAGCAAAATTAGAATAGGAGTTTATGTAAGATTAACGAGGGGAAATGAAGGGGCCAACAAAAAGGGGAATAAAGGGACAATTGAACTATGGGAAAGGGGGATCACCCATTGTATGTTCTGGAAGATCGAATTTTACCCTTTTTGACTGGAACATTGGTGCCCATCATGGGGTAGGTAAAACCTAACCAACATAGCAAAACACTAGACAAACAAACCAAAAAAAATTAATAGAGCTCCGTGAAACATTTCATGATGTAACATCCCATCTAGATATTACTGATTTAAATACTTAAATTAATTAAAATGAATGACAAAACATAAATACATCGCATTTATGAATAAACCTCATTTCCCAAAAGCGTGGGAAATTTAAAACTTTTATTATCATATAATAAAACATCATTCCATAGTTTATAAAGTGAAACAATGTTCAAGTATCTCTAAAAAGTTTACATATCATTTCCAAATCTAAGATCAATAAAACATAGTATTAAAGTCCCATGATCATCCCCTCTTCGTAGCTAAGCCTCACCAGCTCCACCTGTATCATCACCTGTTCACATGTATCGCGTACACGATCATCGCCAAACACAAGCAGATAGGGTGAGCTAACAGATGAAACACATAAAAATATACCAAACACACATATACATGTATAATCGATAGAATTAATATAACAATAACAAAAACTCTTCCTTTATACTGCATGGCCACAACCATATATAATATCCCTTCATTTCCCACAGAACATCACTCCATTTCCATCACATGGCCACCACCATGTACACCGATGCACCTCGTGGAAGACTCGTTACCTTCCCTCCACATGGCCACCACCATGTATATTAAAGTACATCAGGGAACCTCGTTCCAGTCCTTTCACATGGCCACAACCATGTTATTAGTGTTTTACATCTCCTATTAAGTATCTCAAAGCGCCCTACTGCCACACCTATTGGTCACAACCGATAGAGCACGTGCGGAAATCATGCTACGGATCACACACCGCAACGCCAGGTGGAGTTCCCAGGTACGAACATAGTTCGTAACGTTCCAAGACTACCAAACTCGTTAGCAAAACACTGAGGAGGGTAATCCATCTGGACCCATCCGTACTGGCCACAACCAGCACACTCCCACCGGCAACACTCACCAACCCAAGCCACAACTCAAGGTTCCTCGTGTTCATTCGCTATCCCGAGCCACAACTCAAGGGAAGTCATCCCAGGCCACAACCCATAGAATGTCACGTGCTTATCCCATATCGTGGGCCACAACCTAAGGATACGTTCCGGGCCACAACCCATGGAACACCAGCAAACTCACCATTAAGATACCCTAGAAGCATGTTAGCTCACGCATTTCCAGTTCCACCATCAATCAGTTTAATATTACATAACCATATGCATCTTAAGTGCATAATCCTACCATAATCCTACGGATCACACACCGCAACGCCAGGTGGAGTTCCCAGGTACGAACATAGTTCGTAACGTTCCAAGACTACCAAACTCGTTAGCAAAACACTGAGGAGGGTAATCCATCTGGACCCATCGGTACTGGCCACAACCAGCACACTCCCACCGGCAACACTCACCAACCCAAGCCACAACTCAAGGTTCCTCGTGTTCATTCGCTATCCCGAGCCACAACTCAAGGGAAGTCATCCCAGGCCACAACCCATAGAATGTCACGTGCTTATCCCATATCGTGGGCCACAACCTAAGGATACGTTCCGGGCCACAACCCATGGAATACCAGCAAACTCACCATTAAGATACCCTAGAAGCATGTTAGCTCACGCATTTCCAGTTCCACCATCAATCAGTTTAATATTACATAACCATATGCATCTTAAGTGCATAATCCTACCATCCTTCGTTAATGTTCAAATCTTTGCCTAAGCCCTCCAATCCAACTCGCTTAATCTAGATTAGCTCGCCTAAGCGATCATCATGCACTGAACCATCACTAGTGCAAGAAGGGCTTTTGGCAGCGGTTATTTTTGTCATTTTGCCCCGGTTCTAGAACCGAGGCATATTAGGACGAGGCCAAAAAGGTTAGCTTTTTGCCTCGGGTCTCAATCGAAGCAGAAGCTCCATATTCTGCCTCGGTTCTATTGAGAACTGAGGCCATATGTGCTTCTATGCCCATCTTCTCCACCAGAAATCCTAGGTAGTCACCATGGTTACACCACAACTCCGTCAACCACCGCCAGATCTGAAACTCAAAACGAAAGATCCGTTGCAGTTGCAGTCTTCTCCTTCATCGTAAGAGCAATTTTTGAATCGTGCAACCACCATGGAACCTCCATGTTCTTCATACACAAAAATGTGAACATCACACTTGCATAAATGCAAACAAAAATCAACCATCTACAGCAAATCACAAACCCTAAATTGTGTCTCCTCCTCCAAATCGCGAAACCACCTCTTTCGCAATGACAAGTTTCTTCACGTTGCCGCCACCTACACGTCTCGCCACCATCAACGACAGATCTCCATCCACGCACAACACCAATCTACCACGCACCTGTAACACAACGAACTGATGCCCACTTCGCGAGCCCCAAATCGCACTTCGCCAAGCCAGAACACGAATGAGCCAAACGTCTAGTAGTTGTGAGTGGTTGGAGTGCAATAACAGCAGTGAAGGTGGGTGGCTGAGAGAGAGAACGCGCACGCGAGAAAGAAGAGGAAAAAAAGTGATTCGCGATTTTTAAACCCTAATGAACCTTTTGGCCTCGGTTCAATTTTTAACCGAGGCAGAAAACTGGTTTTTGGCAGCGGTTCAATTCCACTCGAGGCAGAAAATACTTTTTGGCCTCGGTTTAATTTTAACTGAGGCAAAAAACAGTTTTTGGCAGCGGTTCAATTCCAACCGAGGCCAAATGTCACTGCTATAATGGCATTTTTGAAATATTAGCCAACTTTTATGCTTCGAGTCTTCAAAACCGAGGCATATTAGATATTTTGGCACCAATTTTCTAATGAACCGAGGCATAAAAGTTGAAAAAAATTACAAAATTGCCACTGCACCATTTTATGCTTCGGTTAAGCGACAACCGAGGCCTATAACGCGAGTTAAAAGGCCAAAATTGCACTAGTGCATTCTCTAACTCTCGCTTAGGCGAGTTACACTCGCCTGGGCGAGTTCACGTTTCGCCTAAGAGCACCAACACTCTTGCCTGAGCTACGAGTCAACCCCACAACAGAACATTCTTCGCGTTCTCGCTTAGGCGAGAGGCTCTTGCCAGAGCGAGACATTCTTTCACTCAAAAGATTGGAATTCCAGCCTGAGCGGGATGTCAAACCGAATTGCCAACCCTCTCGAATTCTCGCTTAGGCGAGACTCACTCGCCTAAGCGAGACAACCTCTCGCCCAAACCCAAAATCATCTGCTTGAGCGATAACCTCGAGTAGGGTAAGAATATAAGTCCCTGCATTCTGGGACTGTTGTACGCACATAGGCACTGCACCAGAAACCCAATACGCTCCCAAAACACACCAATTCAATTTAACAACCTTAAACTCACAGAACAGCAAAGTATAAACGCAATAGAGACTCCCACTCCCAATTTTCGTACCATAACGCAATAGCTTCTCCAAACCCCTATTCTCTCTCAAAAATTGCCTTTTAAAGGTGCCTTAAAGGGGTTTAATGCCTAAAACGAAAATTAAGTTTTAATGGTAAGTTTTATTGTTATTTAAGGCCTTTAGTATTAGTTTTCAGCCTTCCTAGCTGCTCCATTCTGCCAGGATTCTCTCCCCCTTTTCATATTCATGCCATACCAATTTTTAGCAAAAAGAGAATTAAATGTGTGCCATCAAGGTTTGAACCCATGACCTTACCAATGCCAAATCAATGCTAAACCATCAAGCCAATTCATATTTCATGCCAATTCACACACGTTTACAATCATGTTCTCACCCAACACTGTCATGTATAATTTTAAAAACAAAATAAATCAACCAACACACCATTAGCACTAGGACTCGAACCCAAGTCCTTTCACATAAATCAAAGTACTCTCAACCACTTAAGCTACTACCTTTCCACGTCATACCCATTAGAATTTAATGTCATAATTACACTATCTCCCTGCATTTATTAATTAATTAATTAAATTTTGCGGATCTTACATTCCCCCCACCTTGAAATTTTTCGTCCTCGAAAAAGAGAACATACCAACAAACAGGTGAGGATACGACTTCCTCATGAGGTCCTCCATCTCCCAAGTCATCTCCTGGGTTGCCTCGTCCCAGAAGACCTTCATAGTCCGAATTTCCTTTCCTCTGAGTTGCTTGACTTGAGAATTCAGGATTCTCACCGGTCCAACTCCCATAATCAGATCCTTGTGCACTTGGACATCATCCTGCTCCAGCACATGGTTAGGATCTGCCATGTACTTCTTCAACTGTGAGACATGGAAGATGTTGTGCAGATTGGCCAAGTGTGGTGGCAAGGCAATCTCGTATGCGGTCGGTCCGATCCTCCTCGTAATCTGATACGGACCAATGAACCTAGGGGTCAACTTTCTCGACTTCATGGCTCTCCCAATGGCTGTTGTAGGTGTAACCCTGAGGAACACATGGTCACCAGCCTCAAATTCAAGTGGCCTCCTCCTCTTATCTGCGTAGGATTTCTGCCGACTCTTAGTTGCCCGCATCTGATCTTGTATCACTCTTACCTTCTCGGTAGTCTGCTGCAGGAATTCTGACCTGAGCACCACAAACTCTTCATCCTGCTGCCAACACAGCGAAGCCCTGCATCTCCTACCATACAATGCCTCGTATGGTGCCATCCCAATGTTGGAATGGTAGCTATTATTGTACGTGAACTCCACCAATGGCAACATGTCACTCCACGTACCCAGGTGATCTAACACACAAGTCCTCAGCAGATCCTCCAGTGACTGTATGGTTCTCTCAGACTGCCCATCAGTTTGAGATGATATGTCGAGCTCATTCTTAGCTGCATGCTTAAGGCATTCTGCGATGACTTCCAAAACCTGGAGGTGAACCTCGGATCCCTATCTGACACAATACTCGCTGGCACACCATGAAGTCTAACGATCTCCCTAACATATAACTCATCTAGCTTATCCAATGACATCTTCAGATTGATTGGCAGGAAGTGAGCACACTTCGTCAATCTGTCTACAATAACCCAGATCGAGTCATGCCCTCTCACAGACCGCGACAAGTGCGTGACAAAATTCATGGAAATGTTGTCCCATTTCCACTGGGGAATGTCAAGAGGTTCCAACGTGCCACCCGGCCTCTAGTGCCCAATTTTCGCCTTCTGGCATACTAAACAAGAAGCGACATAGTCGGCCACATCAGTCTTCATACCCGTCCATCAGAAGGTTGCTTTCAAGTCCTTATACATCTTAGTCATACCTGAATGTATGCTAAGACGACTTTTATGCCTTTCATCCAAGAGCATCTTCCTTAAAACCCGACTGCGAGGTACACACACTCTCTCTCTGAAGCTCAGGATACCATCTCTGCCCATCCTAAAGTCTTTTCTCTTCTCGGTGCCTAACTCACTCACAATCTGCTGCAGTTCTTGATCTTTACCCTGTTCCTCCCTGACCTCATCTAAGAACTCATTAGTGATTTGCAACATGTTGCACCGTATATGATCAACACCCTTGTATAGATTCAAGTTCATATCTCACAGTTTCTCTATAAGCTCCAACTCCTTCATCATCATAGCAGACATATGAAACCTCTTCCGACTCAAGGCGTCAGCAACTACATTGGCTTTACCTGGATGGTATAGAAGCTCAAAATCATAGTCTTTCAAGTACTCCATCCAACGCCTCTGTCTCATATTCAACTCCTTCTGATCAAATAAGCACTTCAAACTTTTATGATCACTGAACACTTGAAACTGCGAACCATACAAGTAGTGCCTCCACGTCTTGAGAGCAAAAACTATCGCAGCCAATTCCAAGTCATGCGTAGGGTAGTTCTTCTCGTGTACCTTCAGCTGGCGAGATGCATAAGCAACAGGTCGTTTCTCCTGCATCAACACGTACCTCAAACCCTGGTATGAAGCATAACAGTACACCTCAAACATCTTGGTTGTGTCTGGGATAGCTAAGATAGGTGCAGTGGTGAATCTCCTCTTCATATCCTCAAAATAGACATCACACTCGTCTGTCCAAGAGAAAGGCTGGTCCTTCTTGGTGAGTTGAGTCAATGGACTCACCATCTTGGAGAACCCTTCCACAAAGCGTCTGTAATAACCTACCAAGCCCAAGAAACTCCTCATCTTAGTCACAGTCTGTGGCCTTTCCCACTTCACCACTATTTCAATCTTCGCTGGGTCTACTGCGATTCCTTGGGCTGAGATTACATGGCCCAAGAACTGCACCTCATCAAGTCAAAACTCACACTTCGATAACTTCCTATAAAGCTTATGCTCTCTGAGTACCTCTAATACCACTCGCAGATGATCCGAGTGTTCTTCTCTACTCTCAGAATATATCAGTATGTTGTCAATTAATACAATGACAAACTGATCCAGATACGACCGAAATATCCTATTCATGTAATCCGTGAATATAGCAGGCGCATTCATCACCCCAAACGGCATCACCACATACTCATAGTGGCCGTAGCGAGACCTGAACGCTGTCTTCTACACATCCTCTAATTTGACTAAGATCTGATGATATCCAGACCTCAAGTCAATCTTAGAGAACACAGTTGTTCCCCTCAACTGATCCAGCAAATCATCAATCCTCAGCAGCGGGTACTTATTCTTGATTGTTAACTTATTCAGTTGTCGGTAGTAAACACACAACCTGGAACTGCCATCCTTCTTTTTCACAAGTGATATCGGTGCTCCCCACGGTGATGCACTCGGCCGGATAAAATTCTTCTCAAGCAAATCCTCAATCTGCTTCTTCAACTCAACCAACTCAGCTGGTGCCATCTGATATGGTACCATAGATATTGGGCCAGCCCCAGGGATGAGATCAATGGTGAAATCAAAATCCCTGCTTGGTGGCAATTATGGGATTTCATCAGGGAAGACATTTGCGTATTCATCTACCATGGAATCATACTAATCTTCTCTGCAGTACTCTTCTTCTCCGTTTGAGCTACTATCATCAAACATGTAGCTCCCGCTTCAATCTCCTTCTCTGCTTGGTTGGATGATATCAATTCCAGTCCTTTTGCATCTGAAGCACCACCATGCGTTGCCCGCAATCAATTACCACATGGTTGTTGGCCAACCAATCCATATCTAGAATCATATCTAACCCTTCCATTGGTAAGCAGATGAGATTCACCTTGAACCTGCGGCCTGCCACCTCTATAGGGTATCCCACACAAACAAACGTTGTGGATACCTCTCCAGACGCCGGTGTCGTAACTATTAACTCACACGCCAGCTCTCGCATCACTAGACCGAACCTCCTCACGCATTCATTGGATACGAATGAATGGATAACTCCTGAGTCATACAACACAACAACTTCGTGATCAAACAACAAACAAGTAGTTTGTACTAAGTTACCTGAATGGGTGGCCTCGGTAGTCGTCAAGGCGAATACACAACCAGGGGCTCTAGGTCGATCCCTGACTGGTTTCTTCGCTGGTGCACCTCCAACCGTTTCTTATTCGGGCAGTGACGTGCGAAATGGCCCGTCTGATCACAAACGTAGCACTTGCCAGTGCTACCACCACCACCACTAGAGCTGCCTGAGGGTTTTGGATAATCCCTCCGAAAATGCTCCACACCACAGTTGTAGCACTGTAGTTTCTTAGCCGAACTTTGTGACCTGTCATACGACTTCTTCTACTGCCGTGAATCAGAGGTAGTCTTCTGAGGTCGATCCCCTTTGCTGGGCCCCATCTCTAGCTGCTCTACAGCCTTGGCCTGCTCCACCAAGACTGGAAACTCCCTGATCCGGAGAGGTACAATAAAACGGCGCAAGTCGTGTTTCAGCCCGCCCTCATATTTTCTGCATCTCCACTCCTCGGTGACGGTGGGCGAGTAAAACCTGGATAGGTACTCAAATCTGTCTGTGTATGCCTGCATAGTTAGGTTCCCCTGCTAGAACGTAAGGAATTATGCCTCTCTCTCATGCTTGGCACTGTCTGGAAAATATTTCTCTAGAAATCTCTTCCTGAAGGAAGTCCAGGTAACCTCCTCGCCACGGGTCTGCATGAGCTGTTGCATGCCTGCCCACTAGTATTCTGTGTTAGCTACCAACAGGAAAGAGACAAATGCGAGCTTCTGAGCATCTATGCAATCGATCACTCGAAAAATTTTCTCACACCCTCTGAGCCAAGCATCCGCCTCATCTGGAATGGTTTTGCCCATGAATTTTAAGGGCTTATGCCTCATAAAGTCCTCCATCGACACCGGACGTGTGGGTGCTACCACAGCTCTAGTTACGCTGTAATGGGCTGCATCGCATCTACCATCCGATGTATCGCCTACGCGACCTCATCAGCCCCAGAATTATTCCTCCTCCTCCTATTTGCCATAGCCTGAGCACGCCACATATAACTGTTCACATCAAATAGCTTTGGTTCAGACTTTATACCAAATGTTAGATAACAAACAATGATCAAAATGATCTCACTAGCAGACACGGTAAGCTCACTCCCCATAGACCCCAAAAATCATTTTGAAAACAAAGCTCTGATACCAAATGTAACATCCCATCTGGATATTACTGATTTAAATACTTAAATTAATTAAAATGAATGACAAAACATAAATACATTGTATTTATGAATAAACCTCATTTCCTAAAAGCGTGGAAAATTTAAAACTTTTATTATCATATAATAAAACATCATTCCATAGTTTATAAAGTGAAACAATGTTCAAGTATCTCTCAAAAGTTTACATATCATTTCCAAATCTAAGATCAATAAAACATAGTATTAAAGTCCCATGATCATCCCCTCTCCGCAGCTAAGCCTCACTAGCTCCACCTACATCATCACCTGCTCACGTGTACCGCGTACACGATCATGGCAAAACACAAGAAAATAGGGTGAGCTAACAGATGAAACACATAAAAATATACCAAACACACATATACATGTATAATGGATAGAATTAATAGAACAATAAAAAAAAACTCTTCCTTTATACTGCATGGCCACAACCATATATAATATCCCTTCATTTCCCACAAAACATCACTCCATTTCCATCACATGGCCACGACCATGTACACCGATGCACCTCGTGGAAGACTCGTTACCTTCCCTCCATATGCCCACCACCATGTATATTAAAGTACATCAGGGAACCTCATTCTAGTACTTTCACATGGCCACAACCATGTTAGTAGTGTTCTACATCTTCTATTAAGTATCTCAAAGCGCCCTGCTGCCACACTTATTGGCCACAATCGATAGAGCACGTGCGGAAATCATGCCACGGATCACACACCGCAACGTCAGATGGAGTTCCCAGGTACGAACATAGTCTGTAACGTCCCAAGACTACCAAACTCGTCAGCAAAACACTGAGGAGGGCAATCCATCTGGACCCATCCGTATTGGCCACAACCAGCACACTCCCACCGATAACACTCACCAATCCAAGCCACAACTCAAGGTTCTTGTGTTCATCCGTTATCCCGAGCCACAACTTAAGGGAAGTCATCCCGGGCCACAACCTATAGAATGTCACGTGCTTATCGTCTATCGTGGGCCACCTCCCAAGGATACGTTCTGGGCTATAACCGATGGAACACTAGCAAGCTCACCATTAAGATACCCTAGAAGCATGTTGGCTCACGCATTTCCAGTTCCACCACCAATCATTTTAATATCACATAACCATATGCATCTTAAGTGCATAATCCTACCATCCTTCGTTAATGTTCAAATCTTAGCCTAAGCCCTCCAATCCAACTCGCTTAATCTAGATTACCTCGCCTAAGCGATCATCATGCACTGAACCATTCTCTAACTCTCGCTTAGGCGAGTTACACTCGCCTGGGCGAGTTCACGTTTCGCCCAAGAGCACCAACACTCTCGCCTGAGCTACGAGTCGACCCCACAACAGAACATTCTTCGCGTTCTCGCTGAGGCGAGAGGCTCTCGCCTGAGCGAGACATTCTTGCACTCAAAAGATTGGAATTCCCGCCTGAGCGATAACCTCGAGTAGGGTAAGAATATGAGTCCCTGCATGTCTCGCCTAGGCGAGTCCGGCTCGCCTTAGCGAGAATTGCAGGTTCTGGGACTGTTGTACGCACACAAGCACTGTACCAGAAACCCAATAAGTTTCTAAAACACACCAATTCAATTTGACAACCTTAAACTCACAGAACAGCAAAGTATAAACGCAATAGAGACTCCCACTCCGAATTTTCGTACCATAACAGTATACATAACACAGAATAGCCAGCATGAGCATCAAATTACATGCAATTTCCAATAAAACAGTTCCCAATCACCCCACCCCGAATTCACCCCATGATCAACTCGAATTCTTTGGCAATAGGTCATCAATCTCATATAATCAAACCAAAAACTTAACAATACGGGTTCAGCTCCCCTAATCTGGAATTTTTCCTTGCTTAGACAAATGCAGAACGTTGGAAATCTCTCCTTGATCACTAAGCAGCCTAACACCCTCCCTTCACTATGCTCTCAAATGCCAAAACCCTCTCAATTTTCGCACCCTTGCAGAGCCCTCAGAAAACAGCTTCTCCAAACCCCTCTTCTTTCTCAAAAATTTCCTTTTAAAGGTGCCTTAAAGGGGTTTAATGCCTAAAACGAAAATTAAGTTTTAATGGTAAGTTTTATTGTTATTTAAGGCCTTTAGTATTAGTTTTCAGCCTTCCTAGCTGCCCCATTCTGCCAGGATTCTCTCCCCCTTTCCATATTCACGCCATACCAATTTTTAGCAAAAAGAGAATTAAATGTGTGCCATCAAGGTTTGAACCCATGACCTTACCAATGCCAAATCAAAGCTAAACCACCAAGCCAATTCATATTTCATGCCAATTCACACACGTTTACAATCATGTTCTCACTCAACACTGTCATGTATAATTTTAAAAACAAAATAAGTCAACCAACACACCAATAGCACACATAGAATTCGAACCCAAGTCCTTTCACCTAAATCAAAGTACTCTTAACCACTTGAGCTAGTACCTTTCCACGTTATACCCATTAGAATTTAATGTCATAATTACATTATCTCCCTGCATTTATTAATTAATTAATTATTTAATTAATTAAATTTCACGGATCTTACACTTGACGCCCAAGTTTTTTACTTTTTTAATGTATAATATTACAAACAATTGGATGGCGGTGTGGAGCTTTCATGCCTCCAGCCATTACATGCCACCTTGACGCCTTTTGCGACCATCGTGTTCTATGGACCCATCATGTTGAATCCATATAGGATTTTTTAAAGGAAAATTGTGGCTTCACACTTTGCCTCTCAAAGCATCCTCACAATTATATTTCTCTCGAACTCTAGACGACAAGCAATGGATGTGTAGTGTCAGAATTCATCAAGTTCCGCTAGAATATTAACTCCTAAATTTATCTAATATTTTATATTTCCTTTTTATATTCTTAAATTTATTGTCTTCTACTACTAGTTATAAATTTCATGAGCTGTTATTTTTTTACAAAGATTTATGGGGTAGAATTTGAAAACAGTGGCAGGAGATTTCGTGAACAATGCATAACCAAATTTATAGTGGAGGGCCAAAGAATGTCTGATTTTAGCATAGAAGATGAAAATGAGCATTAGTCTCATGAAGACAAAAAGGGGCATTAGTCTCCCAAAAGACGGAAAGGGACATTAATCTCCCAAAAGATGAGAAGGAGCATTAGTCTCCTTAAAAAGAAGATGAAAATGAGCGTTAGTTTCCTAGAAGACGAAAAGGATCATTAGTCTCCCAAGATAAGAAAAGGGACATTACTCTATCTGAAGAAGAAAAGGAACATTAATCTCCTAGAAGATAAGAAGGAGCATTTCCTTAAAAAGAAGATGAAAAGGAGCATTAGTTTTCCAGAAGACGAAAAGGAGCATTTGTCTCCCAGAAGACAAAAAGGAGTATTAGTCTACCAAATGTCGATCTACTTGTTAGTTGAGAAGCCAGACTTCCAATTAATTTGGTGGAGTAATTAGTCACCTAAATGACAATCTATTTGTTGGTTGAGCAGTCAGACCCCCAACTAATTTGGTTGAGCAATAAGTCTCCCAAATAGTAATCTACTTATTAGTTGAGCAACCAGACTCCCAACTAATTTGGTTGAGAAATAAGTCTCCCAAATGACAATCTACTTGTTGGTTGAGCAACCAGACTCTCAACCAATTTGATGAAAGCAATTAGTCTCTTAAGGAAGGAGAAAAATCCTATGGAACCAACCAGTCTCTTAAGAAATACAGAAGATCTCTTAAAATTCGACGAGAACAATTAGTCTCTTAAGGAGTAAAAAGGAGAAAAAGTCCGATGAGAGCAATCAAATTCTTAAGGAATAGAAAGTCTCATAAAATTTAATGAGAGCAATTAATCTCTTAAGGAATAAAAAGGAGTAAAAGTCCAATGAGAGCAATCAGACTCTTAAGAATAAAAAGTATCCTAAAATTCAATGGGAGCAATTAGTATCTTAAGGAATAAAGAAAATCTCCTAGAAGAATAAAGAAGATCTTCAAAGATTTTTAAGGAAATTGATAGTCTCCCAAATTCCAATGATAGTTGGTCGAACAAATAAGTCTCCCAACCCATTTGGTTGAGCAAATAAGTCTTACAAATTCTAACGGTGGTTGGTCATGCAAACAAGTATCTCAACTCATTTAGTTGAGGAAACAAGTCTCCTAAATTCTGAGCTTAGTTGGTCGAATAAACAAGTCTCCCAACCCATTTGGTTGAGCAAATAAGATTTATAAATTCTAACGGTGGTTGGTCATGCAAACAAGTATCTCAACTCATTTGGTTGAGGAAACAAGTCTCCTAAATTTTGAGCTTAGTTGGTCGAATAAACAAGTCTCCCAAACCATTTAGTTGAGCAAACAAGTCTCCTAAATTTTGATGTTAGGTGGTCGAGTAAACAAGTCTACTATGAAACGATCTTCTAAAGGAGCAACAAGTCTCCTATGAAAAATTCTTCTAAAGGAGCAAGAAATCTCCTAATCTTCTAAAGGAACAACAAGTCTCCTATGAAAAAGTCTTCTAAAGGAGCAACGAGTCTCCTATGCAACATCTTTTGTAAGAGCAATAAGCCTCCTAGGAGCAACCAGTCTCCTAAGGAAAAAATAAGAAAATCTAAAATCTATGGAGCAAATAAACTCCTAAGTAGTGTTTCGCAGTTTTTCAAGGGATTGAAAGTCGAAAAGTATATATCAGGAAACATGATTTTTACTTGGTCAACAATATCAAATCCATCCTTGAAAGAACATTGAGCCATGGGCAATAACTTTTTAACGATTCATATTCTCGAATAGTACAAACTACAAAATATGATATTAAGCTCACCATGCACCTTAGTAGTTCCTTTTTGGAAGCCCAACATTGTTTGGGTTTATAATAGGAGATATATTATTTGAGTCAATAATTTAAAAAAAAAAATTAAGGCCCCAAGTTGGTAAACTCCTGGTGGTTTCTTTTAGTCATACGCATAAAAATGCTCACACTATGGGACTCTATGGTGGTACGCCCAACATCAGTAGGGGCCCGATCAAAAAATGGTTGATTTAATGAGTATTTATAGAGGGTTTCAAAGGGAGATTGAAGGGTTGGACATTGAAGAATAACAATAAAGGTGGAAAACACAATTAAAAGAGATGGTTATGTAAGATTAACGGGGCAAAACAAAGAGGCCAGTAAAATACAGAATAAAGAGACAATTGGGACTAAAAAAAATGGATCACTCATGGTATGTTATGGAAGAACAGATTTTACCACTTTTGACTGGAATTTATCAAATACAAAATTTGTATTTTAAAATGCCTAATTCAAAATATAATATTTGTATTATGTAATGTCCAATTTAGGGTACAAAATTTGTATTTTGAACATTCTGAAACACAAAAATTATATTTTAGATTATGCATTATGAAATATAAATTTTGTATTCTAAATTTTGTAATCCAGAATGCGAGAAGTTAAAAAAAAAAAAAGTTAGATCGTGAAATCCAAAAAATTTAAACAAAATTATCCAAAAAATTGAGACTCGCTTAAGGCACGTGCCACATCCGACCAATCACTACCACCACCAACCACAAACAACCACCACAAATACACCATTAACAACCAACAATAACAATACTCGATTACTCAATCCCAATAGTTCTTACCACCACAAGCCACTACCACACGTCACCCCACATTAGTCACCACCAACAACCACCACACATATAGCACACAACCGGCAGAAACCAATAACAGCACCCAATGCACTCACCTCATATAACTATTACCACAAGATCAATTTTGGTATTCTAAGAATTATGGAGGTGCAAGAAGAAAACATAGGAGTGCACGAAGCAATTTCAACATCTCAATTTAACACATTTGAACATGCTCAAATAACTTCGTTTCACTCTATCAAAATCTCAAAAGGCGTAACTTTCATTGTGGTATAAGCGAATTGCAATCCACATATACTCCACATAATTTATTGCAATTTCAATAATAATATTTGTAATTACTCTATTTAATTACTCTATTGCAAGTGAGATTGGGGAGTACCAAAAGTCTACAACTCCTAGATCTAGGAATGGTAGTGACCTCAAGAAAAACGACTATCAGCTCGTCATCTGTGTTTTATCTAAGATAAAGAACACTATAAGAAAATATATCATTAATAATTAATTTTTGTGGTTAAAAGTTGTTAGTCACTATAATCATTGATTTAGATATTAATTTAACAAATAAAAATTACTCGTTAACAAAATAGTTACTATTATCAATAAGTCGCTAATTAATTAGAAACTAATTCATTTGGTAAAATAAAAACCTTAATAGCAAATGTTTAGGGACAATTTTGTTTGATAGATCAAACTTTGGTAGCTAAATTTTAAAAACCAATTTAGAAACCAATTATAATTTTTTATTCATAATAGTGACTATTTTAATAATTAATAATTTTTTATTTTATAAATTGACATCTAAATTAGTTAATATATAAACTAATAATTTTTTTATCTCTAAAATAAGTTGTTAATGTGACATATTTTTTGTAGTGGCAGTTAAATGTGCTTGAATGCATCAAAAAAAAATTATTCAAGGAAAAAAAAACCCATAGTGTTGCTTTGAATGCAACGGTCGTTTTGGATATTTAGCATTCAATAAAATGTAAAACAAATTTGTCAAATAATTGAATTCAACTTCCAAGGACTTTAAGTGACGTTTTGAAGATCTCAAACGTTTTATCAAACATACCCATCATGGTTACATGCATTGTTGTGACCTTACTGATGTCTTCTTGTAGTGCATTGCTCCTGAACAAGTCATTAACTGTCCACTTAATGTTTTAATGAATTATCATCGTTATATTTGACGACAATACTGTTACAAAAATTTAAGAATTACGTATTATTCAACTAATCTCAAATCATTGAATAATCCATTTATTCTAACAACATATATCATACAACAAATAATATAATTACTAAAATGTCACGCATATATAATAAATATATGTCAAAGTATCATAATATAAATATAATCTACAATTAATTGACCAGTAAGACTCAATTAGTAAACGCCTCATCACCCTAGAATAGTAACTAAGTTAAACGACAATACGTCTTAACTAGTACGTATGTGCAACTATTATATAATGGACACCACTAAACAACACATTTTTAATCCAAATTAAAAATAAATAATAATCCATCAAATTAATTAATAAAAATACATTTTTAAACCTCGGAGTTCGGTATCGAACATAAACGTATTTGTAACATTCGAAAAGTAAACGCATGTCAAATATAGCTAACGCCATGTCAAATTTCACCACTGTTCTTTACATCATTTGGTTAAAGGACTAAAATATTTTTTCAGAAAATTTGAAGGGCTAAGTAATTTCTTTCAATTTGAGATCATAAAACAAATTTATACTTAAAAATATTTAATGACTAAAAACTTAATTAAATCTTTAATAAATAATACATACTATTTTCTTGTACATAATAAGAAATAATTAATTAAAGATCACCATTAAAAGTGCTTAAGTTAATTATTTTTAATTAACAATAATAAAGTTAAACCTCTTTCCAAGCATATCCTTAATATTAAAATGTACTAGTTTCAATTGTAAATAATGGCAAGGTAACATCATCACAAAAGCTAGAAAATAGAATGATACTAGTGGCAGTATAAAGATAAAAGGTACGTAAACAAAGATTCCTTCTTAAATCCTATTGTACAAGACGAAACAAAGATAACACGCCTTTGGGCATCAACCCTGTGAAACCTTAATAAAGAAATATTAGTTGCAAATTATTGTAATGATTGAGATAAACAATGACATGGTATACTTTCCTCAGCTTGAACATGTTTTTGAAAGAAAATAAATGGAAAAAAATAAATAATCAGGGGTGATAGCTTAAACCCCTAAAGAATTTAATTGAAACGTTAATTGCCTCAGAATGCATATCGATAGATGGCATCTGCTACACCATCTTCATCATTGCTTAAACCAATTACGTTAGCCACAGCTTTGGTCTTTTCTGATCCGTTACCAAGTGCGATGCCTAGAGAAGCCAGATCAAGCATCTCCATGTCATTTTCCCCGTCACCAATAGCCATTATCTGTGTTAAATAAAATTGGGGCAAATATAAGGCCAGAAAATACGCACAATTTTAAGATTGACCCCTCAAATCATCAGTAAATGTTTTGTACACTCGGCTCAATGGACGATAAATAAAGTTCCAAATATGTGTGCCACTCTAAGCCTAATGAAATTGCTAAACCTTTCGTGAAAATTTTGGCTAGAATCTAACAGTTCTAATTAAATTAGATCAGGAAAAATGTTATTCGACGTCATTCAACTAATTATTTTAACTTGAATATTACCACCCTTTCCATATATGTGAGTGAACAATGTTACTGAGAGTCTGCGATAGACAATGCAATCAACGTTACAGAAGAACTCATATTGGTGATACCTCCTTAGCAGTAACCCCCAAATGATCTAGCAGCACTCTTACTCCATTCCCTTTTGATGTTCCCAACGGTACAATTTCCAGCATGTCAGGCACAGCTTGAACAACACTGGCACGACCTTTCGTTGCATCTGACCAGTATGGTCGCAAGGTGTCAGCCACGTTCTCGGCCGTGTCTAAGAAAATCATTTTCTGTAGAATCAAAATGTAAATGTCAGCAACATCTACATGTGAAAAGTGACCGTGAGCAACAACCGCCAAGTCATTTCTTACTAGATGCGATAGGCATAGGCTACTCGTAACACATTCTGTATTCACATTCATTGCTTTATTATATCTTCAAAGTGCTTTCGCATGCCTTATTGTCTGTATTTCTACCAATTCTTGTCATTAGTAATAAATTGGCCTTACTTTTGCATAAATGTTTTAATTCCGTATTGTTAACTAATTTGGCATTTGTCTACTATTCTGGACATAACTTTTTTTATAGATATTATTATTGACTAATTCAAGGATCATTGGATTATTCATTTGGAAGGCTTTTAGTTTTCATAAATGGTTTGCTAGATTTGAATTTTTCTTCTATTTTTAATATTTATTTATTAGGAAATGAGTTTAAACCAAACTCAACCTCGCAACACAGGCTTATAAGGTGAGAATTGTTCCCACTTGTACTATAAATTGACCTTATCTCTAATTGATGTGGAATCTCCAACACTCCTCACATCGAGACATGTAAATCTCATACATGAGAATAGATATTTGTGGATAGTCTGATAACATGTAGCATGATAGGCTTAATAAACCTCATTAGGATAGACTCTAATACCATACTAGTAAGTGAGTTTATATCTAACTCAACCTCATAAAAACTGACTTTCAAAGAAGACAACTCATTTTCACTCACAACAGGAGGATCACAGACAACTGGGATAGTGACTTGATCACATGTAGAGAGAGAGAGAGAGAGACATAGGTTGAATACCTAATGCGTATTGAGCATGTAGGGCTATGCAATAAATAAAAGAAAAAACAAAACGGGTCTGCGGATACATCTAACAATATTCATTTACCAACTTGGTGGGAAACGTTGTAAATAGTATATATTATTAAGATAAAAGATATTCTCAATATCTCCATAATAATTAGAAAAAAATATCTTTAGAATCTTCCTATTCATTTCAACATATTTTTATTTCCTCGTTTAAAGGTTTTGATTATTACAAATAGAGATTATGAGAATCTATTCATTTCAACATATTTTTATTTCCTCTTTTAAAGGTTTTGACTATTACAAATAGAGATTATGAGAATGTAAAGACCATAATCCAGGCCAAAGATCTCATTATAACCCTTAGTTACAAGACAAGCTTTGTAACTATCAATTGTATCATCAAATGTGATCTTCATTGTACAGACCCAACAACACCCGAAACTGGTTTTGGTTGGAGGCAAGGGAATGAGCTCCCATGTGTTGCTAGCATCTTGTAGCCATCATTGCTAGCATCACATATTGCCGATTGTGGTCAACCATGTCTTCGCTGGTAGACTCAGACTCGGGAGTAGACACAAAGTCCAAAAAAGAGATAAAAAAGAAATAGGAAGGAATGAATGGTCACATATTAGAACAAAGGCATATAAAGCATTAGGATTATGAGTGGACTAAATATCATTGTGTCACAACTGGAGGTTTAGGTGTAGGTGATATTGGTGGAAGAGCAGTTGAAGAGATGATACAGGAGGACCACAGACACTTCCGATTGTGCCCATGTTCTTCGGTAGTATGTGAGAAGCAACCGCAGGTGATAGGACCAAAGGTTTAGAGGGACTTTGCCTGTTTTACTACAATGCACTATTCACACACATAGTTTCGTGCATTGTTCACAGGACTATTGTGATCCTCCCATTCACCGTTGGATATTTTGTCACTAAATATCATCCACTTCACAAGCTGCAGGAAGCCAACCAATCTGAACCAACCTTCCTCAACTTTCTTTTGGCTCTAATAACCATAAAGAGTTTCTCTGTTTTTATACATTGTGTATTTAATCACATATGAAAATCATTTCTTTACAATCATTCAAAGTATAATATAGGAAATCCTAATAATAGCTAATAATGGAGAATATCTCTAATTATCAATTGTACATATTTCTCTAATTACTAAGATCAAATCATATCTTTTACACCTTTCCTCCTCTATTAGCTTCATACGATGAATTGTTAATAATGCTATCATTTAGCATCCATGAATACAATAATCAGGATTCAGAAGACTAAACTAGAGAGCAAGGGTTTGCGTTAGTGAATACCTGTATCTCAGCAGAAGCCAATAGATGTTCAACAGAAGGCATGACCTCAGCCTGTGAAGTATTTCCAGGTAAGACACAGGCAAAATAGAATACGATAAAGTATAAAAAGATCCAAAAACGAGGTACCTTTGGTTCATGGTATATTGTATGCAGTGAATCAACAAGTGGATCATGAAATAGGGTTAAGCAGCGCCCTTCACAAAATGCAACAAGGGGTACCTTACTCTCCAAAGAGTAAAGACATGCCTGTATGTTTTAGAAACAAAATGATTTCCTTCATACAATGACAAGAATGAAAGTCCTGAATCAGTAATCAAATATTTATATTTGAAGGTTGGAAACCTCAATCTTAGTGTTATGTAGAAAATTGGCATTAAGAAGTGATTTCACAAACACCACCAGAAAGTGAGCTGGATCAAGAACGTTTTCTTTTCCTCATTTGTGTAGAAGAAGAAAAAAGAGAAACTTGAAAAAATTTTAGTCAGAGAAATATAAGGTGGTCACTGAGTTACATAAGCAGAAAATGTTACCTCTCTACAGACATTTGGATCTAAGTTGCTCCTAAATATTTCCTGACCTTGTCTGCCATAAACAAGCAATCCCTGGAATAATGTGGTATGGAATATAAGGCACAGGAAAATAAAAGAAACTATGAAAAAGGAAAAGTTATGTATAAAGTTATAGTCAGATTCTTCATGGTTAAATAATCTAGTTCTAAATCCATCACTTTATTGCATTTATCAATTTAGGTCATGTTTACCTTTTGAATGCCTATGGGACTGTAAAATCACTAGTGATATACTTTTGGTGAATAAGACTTGAGCTTCCACCGAAGAAGCATGTTAGTGTTCACAGTTAATTGTTGATAGTTAGGGGTTAACTACTATAGTATAGTTAATGGTCAACTATAGTTAATAGTTTCCCATAGTTGACAGTTGTATCCCACATCTTGTACTATAAATACTTTCATGTACAGACCTTGGTAACAAGTTCAGTTTCAATAAATTTTGTTCTCATTATACACATTTCTACTCTCTCTTTCTCTATCGAAGCTTAACAAGGTATCATGAGCTTCTTTTTTGTTGATCCCGCTTCCGCTTCATCTTGATTAGTGATGCTTCGCCACAACTTCATTCAATCGGTGTCTTCTTCGCTTCGTTGTCTTTGATGATTTCATCCGATGTCGTCTTCTTCAACCACCGCTTTGCCACTTCGTTCAGTGAGATCTCGATTGATGTGTTCTTCGTTTCCTCGTTTTGATTGTTTTCATTTGGTGTTGTCTCCTTCAACCATAACACCGCTTCACAACTTCGATCTAAACTTTCGATCGGTGTGTTCTCTGTTCCTTCACATTCGTTCGGTGTTGTCTTCTTCAAGCACCACTTCACTGCTTCATTCTGAGGTTTTGATCGGTGTCTTCTGTCTCTATGATAGTTCTGTTAGGCGTAGTCTTTTCACATATCATCTTTTCTTTCAAATCTGTTTGGTTTAGTGCAATTGTTCAGTGACATATGTTTGCAATTGCTTTCGCAATTCGTCTCCGACTCGTCTGAAGCAATTGGTGCAGTTGCATTTTGTTTCTTCTTTCGCATTTGGTACTCTCGTTTGGTGTTTGCATTCAAAGTTTCGTCTTCTCTTTTCTTGCGTTATGCATTCACTTTCTCCTTCGGTGAATTTTGAAACATCCTTTGCTGAAAAGTTGGATGATACAAATTATCTTCATTGACAGTAGTATGTAGAACCAATGATCAAGTCTCACAAACTGCAACGATTTGTGGTCAATCCACGTATTCCTTCTAAATATCTCACGGACCATGATCACACTCTTGGTATTGTCAATCCTGAATAAGAAGCTTGGGAAGTTGAACAATTTGGCCTTTATAAAATACTTTCTTGTGGGGCAATCAAAAGGTGTTACCATTTCACAATTAAAATATGCCCCTAATACTTTTGGAGGTGAGTGGCTTGGCAAATTGCATGCCATTTACCTATGGATTCAATTAAGAAGTTGATAAGAGACAAAGATGAAATTTTCTTTGCAATCTGTTTGGTTTAGTGCAGTTGTTCAATGACATATGTTTGCAATTGCTTTCACAATTCGTCTCTGACTTTCGTCTGAAGCAGTTGGTGTAATTGCGTTTGGTTTCTTCTTTTGCATTTGGTACTCTCGTTTGGTGTTTGCATTCAAAGTTTTGTCTTCTCTTTTCTTGCGTTATGCATTCACTTTCTCCTTTGGCGAAGTTTCCAACATCCTTTGCTGAAAAGTTGGATGATACAAATTATCTTCATTGACGGTAGTATGTAGAACCAGTGATCAAGTCTTACAAACTGCAACGATTTGTGGTCAATCCAAGTATTCTTTCTAAATATCTCACGGACCATGATCACACTCTTGATATTGTCAATCAATAAGAACTTGGGAGGTTCAACAATTTGGCCTTTCTAAACTACTTTCTTGGGGGGCAATCAAAAGGTGTTACCATTTCACAATTAAAATATGCCCCTAATACTTTTGGAGGAGAGTGGCTTGGCAAATTGCAAGCCCATTTACCTGGGGATTCAATTAAGAAGTTGATGAGACAAAGATGAAATTTTCTAAAACCTAGAAATATATAGGAGGTTGGTGAGACAACTCAATTATCTCACACACTATAACAAGACTTGATCTTTCTCATTCAATGGGAGTAGAATCAATTTATGCAGAACCCTCACATTTATCATTGGAATGTTGTGATTCACAATGTTATATGACAACAAAGGAAATACTCAAGGCTTAGGGTATTGTGATGCAAAGTAGGTTGCCATCCCATTGATAGGAAATATACCATAGGAAATAGTGCATCCTTGGAGGGAATCTTATATCATGGAAAAGTATGAAAGAAAGTGTTGTTTAGAAGCTGAATATAGACCTATGGCTTGAGCTACGTGTGAACTTATGATTTTAGACAAGTCTTTCAAGAGTGGAAATTTTGTAAAAATATACAGATGAAGTTTAATGTAATAATTAGGCAGCTAACTCACAAACATCTTAATGAACAACTCGCAAACATGCTAACTAAGTATGTAAAAGGACCAAGGATTAAGTGTATATGTTCTAAGCTTGGTGCATATGACCCATAAGCTTCAACTTTAGGGAGAGTGTGAAATTTCTTTCTACATAGCATTAGGGTTAGGGTTTAAGGTAGGTGCCTTACCTTATTTTCCAACACTCTTATATATACTCCAATGCAAGCACATTAGTGTACTATTTTTCTCCATCTTTATTTATTCAAGTGTTAAATATGATAGATTTGTTGCTTGTAATGAAAGGGCAAGTTTTAGCAAAATAGTTTCCAATCCTAAATAGAACAAGAGTGAACTTGAAAGATCTAGCATTAAAATAGTCATTTATTATTTATTTTATCACTTTTATAAAGTTTCACTTTTGGATGTGTTAAACTCTAGGGAAGAGATTAACAATGAGCTATACCCGTGTTTCTAACCCACATCGGTTTTGAGGGGCTGTTGTCTTGATTGTATGTCGTCTTGTTAATCAGATATCATCATTTCTCCTTAATGATGAGATACCTCACTCAGTCTTTTTACTTATTCTCATTTACACAACCTTCTTCAATATGCCATTGGTTCAACATGTTTTGTTCTAACCTCACAATAAACTCTTCTTTGTCGTTCAAATGTGTCTTTCTAGGATATCGTTATTCCCAAAAAGGGTATCAATGTCTCTCATAAACATAATTAGTACATTGTTTCTACTATTATCCCTTTCTTTGAGTATATTAAAAACGTGTTCCTTCTAATAAGGATATATGCAGTCAGTTTCCAACCAATGTTAATCTTCCTTCATCACATGACTCTATTATACCTCCGGATGCTTCTCTAGCACCTATTCAAGTATATCAATGCCACCCAAGACCCATTGCTTAAATAGCATATTATTAACATAAAAATATTCCCTATATCTCCATAGTAATTAGGAAAAATATATTCATAATTTTCCTATTCATTTTAGCGTATTTTTATTTCCTTGTTTTAAATGTTTTGATTATTACAAATACAATTGATGAGAATGTAATTTGAGTGCCTTTAGCAATAATTTTATTTTATTTTTTACATAGTTCAAGTTGGTATCAAAGCTCTCAATCTGGAGAATCGTGTTTATACTACCTAGTTAATAGCCCCCATTATTGTTGTTCGCCATCTTCATTTGAGGTTAGTGGTGGGCTAGAAAAGTGAGCCCCACTTGCCGCCACCACAGATAGCATCATTGAGATTACCTGAGCCCATTCCAAGGGGTGGTGAAATCTCGTTTCTCGTTTAACTCTAATTTGAGTATATATTAATTTTTTTGGTTCATATTCCAAACAGGTTCTGTTTGTTACGGATCAAACTAACAAAGGTTGAATCTTTATTATCTTTGTGTTGTTTTTATTTTAAATGTCTGCTATGAAAGCTTTACATTGGAATTTGATTTTTTGACAACAATGATTAATTTCATTAGAAATGTTTTTATTTTTTCTCATATCATATCCTTATTTTTTTCAGAATTTCCATTTACTGTATTAATTTCATTTCTCGATATAAATAACACACGTATATTGTCTCAGAACTACACAGTTTCAGCTAAATGTCTCTCTATTTGTAGTTGAATAAAGACGATGACAAGGGACATCAGTGATTGTACATTACACACGATTAATATACAAATTATGTTTCTTTTTACTCCTTGCTTTATATATAGACAAAACCCTACTTATGACAGAGAATAGTAAATCTAGGTCATACAACCATATACGGAATCTATCATGCCTCTTTCATATGCCGCAATATCAACTGCCAGATTTATATAATGGATTTTTGGCTGGCCCCCATAATCTGCTATCTATTACACTATTACACTGATCCAATTTTGAATTAGAATATTGTTCCGCGAGTAATGCTACATAAGAATTTGTGTGGATCCATTATCTTATTGTAATTTTTTTCAAAAGTGAAATGCCTTTGAAATTGTGCTCAACAATTATGCCATCGTTTTTAAAGCAAGAAAGGTTTGTTGTCAATAAATGTTAAAAGATTAACAGGAGCTCTTGGACTGGGATAATTTCTACATGTGATCACAAAAGCCCTCACCAATAATAAAATAAATTATCCATGTGACAATCTCAGCATAATTAACAATCTAGACAGGTGGGTTCGAAGATAAATTGCTAATGTCTTCAGAAAATGGGCACAATTAACGAGCTGGACAGATGTTAAAGAACATTTTGTTAATCTCTTCAGCGAGTTAAGGTAGCAAAACTGTTTACAATCAATTTTGATAGAGAATATCAAGTAGGTGTTTCATGTAAGTTAATTGTAATACACAAACAAAACGTATGAATATGTAAGACAAGGGATTATAACTACATAATAATTTTAGCTACATTTAAGGACAGCGTTGCTAAATCAAGAAGCGTTGTGAACATTAAAAATTTTTGGAAAGATTACCTGTAAGAAAACCCCAGGAGAAAATTCTGAAACAATGCCATCTTTTCCAGCTAAATCAACCGTTTTAAAAATGTCTATCACAGCTGGACGAGCCTATTTCCCAAATTTCAAAAGTAATGATCAGAAAAGTTTTCAACCATATGAATGTCTATGCTTAAATAAGAAAATATACCAAGCTATACATAGATTACCAGAAACCAATAAATGATCTCCATTATCCAATTTAGAATACATAATATATATTAACATGCTACCCTGACAAATCATGGATATATTAATCTTACTTTTCCGGTAGCTATCACAATTTTCACCCCTCTTGATGATGCCTCTCTCAAAGCAGTGACAGTTGTAGAAGAAATTTGACTTTTGCTGTTCAGCAATGTTCCTTTTGTACAATACAGAAGTCAATCAAAATCCAGACGAAATATGAAGGAATATCTAAAGTGTATTTTCACTGCAATCATACCATCCATGTCACAGAAGATATATCTGAACTTTGGTTTGTAAAATCTAAGACTGCCTTCTTTCTTCCTGTCTTTTGACAATTCATCTATAAGATTATGTCCCCATATACATTTTATGCAAACAAATACTTTGAATTAGAGGGAAAGGTATAAAGCAAATAAATTATGCATGAAATTGCTGAGGATTACTAGTAAAAAATACAAGTACCATCTGAACTGTTTTGATGAAAATTTGAATTTGTTTCAGCATCACATGCACTCTTTATTAGCCCTTTTCCTTTCCAATCGAGACTCTTTAAAAGGATTTCCTCCTCTCTCTCCATTTCTACTTCAGCCTCTTCACTTATTTCATGATCAAATCCCAAAAGATGTAACAAGCCATGAACCTGCAAAAAGATGAAGTAATTGACATTCCCAAGTTCATCTTTCAGTTCACACAACATAGACATAGTATTAGAAGATAAAATTCCAACATGTTAATTGTATTATATGTTCGAACTACACACCCACACTGAGAAGAGAATGAAACTCCAGCTTACTTTCCACTTATGCTGATAGCAGAAGACAGCTACCATAATCTAATACAATAAAGTTCAGTACCAGACAGGAAACAGTCAGAATATTATGAAACCAACCATAAGGATTCGGATCTCATCAAGAAGAGTATGCCCTCTTTCCTCTGCTTGTCTTGCAGCTGTCTCAACAGAAATTACAATATCACCCAACATAAGCTGCAAACAATTCATCACGTAGTTAGCATCCAACATGTATGTTTTAAATTTTATTTATTGTCAATGACACCAATGCAACTTATAATCTGCTAGATGATTCAATTCTTACAACAGGAATCTTGAGCTCAGGTATATGACTTGACATTGAGAGAACATCTGTGGCATGGTCTTCATCTCTCCATTCCTTATTAAGTTTTCGAATAAACTCATCATTGCAAAGAAGTATCGATAACTCAACACTATCAAACCCACCAACATCACTTATAGCAGTGTCTCGAGTTTTATAACCGGAACCTTTCAAACCATCAAAAGCCAGTTTCATTGCAATTGGAACATTTAGCCGAAGCAACTCTGCAATGCTCTGTACCCAGTAAAAGCAAAGAGACCACATAAGAATGTATAATGCAGAACTCATACAAATATCTCTTTTTTTTTTCAGATAAACAAAAGTTCTATAGGATATGATTGTAAGAGTTTATATGGATTTTATTTGAAATTATCATGTAAGTACTTATGCAAGTGTTTCATTGAGGTGTCTTGTAACCTTCTAAAAGCATCTCTAGTACTACTTTTAACGGGTCCTACCATACTAAGTCATATTTATAAACTTTTCAACAATTATTTACTCCAATCTTAAAATCATCTAAGAAATGAAATCCATCCTAAAACATATTATCTCACAATATTTGTTTTTTAATCATAAAACCTGTTGATCATCCTATAAGAACAACTGCTTATTAAGGTAAGTCATGCCAACCTCAAAAGAGGTGTCAATGGTAAAGCTCTAAGGAGCTATAAGCTTAAATGTAGTGAGCTATTATTGAACAAGTACCTAAGTCCAGAACTCACAAGCAAGTTTACAAGACTTCAATTAGTAAAAGTAATCATGTATGTTTCTACTTTATCACAAGCTTCATATTAGTTATCCTTCGTATAATTCATTCCCTTTGTTACTCCCTAATACTTCTCAAACGAAGACCTAAAAGCTGGAAAAAACATAACCGCACCGCACTCCAGAGTTTCACATTCGCAAACAGAGCCCAAAAGAACAGGTAAAACATAATCAGAAACCATGAAGAACATATTTACATAGAATTCTGCATGAATACATTTAGAACAAGAAAATCAGAAGAAGGAGTGAAATAATATTATCAGTAAGGCAAAATTAACATCAAAACAAACTAAACAAAGAGTGTTTTTATATTAGATGCTTTCATAAACATTTTTTTATCACAAATAAATTTTATTTGCTTTTATTAGAACTCTCTAACAAAGTAAATATTGGGTTTGGTAATGAGCACCAAGATTTCGGGATCGTCGGGCAAATCTTCTTCGAGGCAAATTTCCACGCGGAGTTGCAACTCTTTCTCTTTGTTCTTGGACGCTCTTCGCCTCACCTTCCGATACTCCTTGCTTTCGGAGCGAACTCCTGCCATGAGTCGGTGCCTACCTTCGGTCCGGCACCGGGTAAGCGCATGAAAACTGCGGCCAAAACGCGGGGATTTCAAGAACAGAGAGACATGGCTAGAGATGGCGTTGTTGGATGCGGGAGAGAAATGAGGGAGCTGAGTGAAGCACGTGACAGCACGCGCCATGGTGTGGAGAGGAGGACGGTGGCAGAGGAAGTGGGAGAAACGGAGGAGCATTTAGGAATGGAGTTCCCACCAAATGGCTGTTCCTGGTTTCAGGGTAGTTCAATTGGGACCTCGACCCACAAGGAAGGAGTCTAGAACAAATATTTTTCATTGTAATTTTTATTTTATCAAATTCAAAATTTAAGGGAACAAATCTAATGTAATGTATAAAAAACGTCTAAAATCTCATTATATTGTAATCCTTATATTTCACTTTTATGGTTGGGATGGATTTGAAGAAGTTAAAAATAAAGAATTTGAGAAGAAAATTTAAAATTATGAATAATTGTAAAATTATAATTTTAAGTTAGTGATTAATTAATTTAGTTTATCGTAAAATAAGATGTAAATTATTATGTAAAATAAGAAATTTATAATGAAATATATTAATTTTAAATAAAATTTAATTAATAGAAATAAAGTTAAAATAAAATATAAGTAATTTATTTAAATAAAATAAAATAAGGATTGGTTGAGGTTAACTTGAATGAAAATGTGAGTAATTTATCAAAGACATATATTTCAATTGATCAAACTAATTTAAATTAAATTGTTAATAAGAGAAATGATAATTTAGTTAAATAAAATGTAGACTGATTAGTTAAAATAATAATTAAATAAAAATTATGTCAGTAACTAAATGAAATGTGATAATGAATATAATTAATATTAATTGTTTCCTGGACATGAAGTTCCATGCACTCAGTTCAACATCATCATGAACATTCTCCCTCCCCTCTTCTTCCTCACCCCACCATACAAAAATGCACACCGAATAAAAAACATAACGAGTTACAAAGATCAAATAAACGCAAAAATTATAATTATGAAAATGAAACAAACTTTATCGTTTTTGTGACACCCACACACTATCCTGTTAGTTGGGGGCAAGAGAGGATGATCCAATTAGTCCCTTCATCTTCCACTTTTTGAGAACTGCCTCTTGTTACGAACAAAATGCCCCTTAACACCACAAACATTATTTAGAACCACACTTAAAACAATTATCTGGTCACAAAAAATTCAAAACATTGTCAAAATGATTTCAACCCTTAGACATCAATTGTCACCATAATCACCGTCAATTACCATAGTTCATCATAGAACCTCGTTATTGACATTACGGTGGATGCTAATGTTGAAAGATTCCTAGTTTTCATTAGAGGGGAAAGATCAACCAATTATGTAATGTTTCAATCCCAAGTGTGATGACAGAATAGTTGTCAATCACCATGCATTCGACATATTGTCCGTTTGGGAGCGTGTGCTCCGTCACGATTTTTTCCTTAAAAAGTGTCTCGGAGGATGGAAGGAGGAAGGAGTATTTAAACCATCTTTGGCCTCAAATTCTAAGCGATGTGAGACTATTGGACGTGGTAAGAACATATACCCCCAGTCGAGGTCTAAGGGGAATGATGGTTCATCATAGAACCTTCAATATCGGCCCCACGATAGGCACCAAATGTTCTTATCGAGATCCAAAGCGTAGACCTTTGGACAGATGGCAAGATTTGAGTGGCTTGATGACTCCTAATAAATACTCTTGAGGATTGGAACACAAGATAAGATCCACTTGCAAAAAACTCTATAACGCTCAAGTTAGTAAAAGATTTTAGGATCCATGAGAATAGAGTAAGAATATAGTAATGTGTATGAGAATTTGTGTATATTTCTTGGTAAAATACAATGTGTATTTATATGGTTTCTAGGCCCTATGATGTTTTTCGTAAAAACTGATCATATAAAGAGAATATCAAATAATATCAACAAATATAACATTTTACCGCATATATAATAATTAGAGGAATAATAACAGTAATGTGATCGTAACATCTCAAAATTTATAACACAATATTTTCAGTATGCTAACATAAGAAAAAAGAATATAATACATTGCGTATGTTGT
>Ga0214542_1000886_pt1:40000-58129 | contig 58129 bp, 51 predicted proteins | sample CNSS1metaG_FD_160096 | JGI IMG/M metagenome (GOLD analysis project Ga0214542, IMG submission 160096) | Root nodule microbial communities from cowpea collected in UCLA plant growth center, Los Angeles, California, USA - CNSS1 | ecosystem: Host-associated > Plants > Roots > Nodule...
TCACATGCTTTAAATGCAAACAAGGTCATCATGCTAAAGATTGTCACCTTAAGGGACCAGTCTGTTTCAAGTGTGGGAAACTTGGTCAACTATTCTCTAAGTGTGGACAATAGAAGACACATTTCAATCCAGCTGCAACCAAAACAAGACCTACCACACAGTAAAAGTGTACACCATGACTAGAGCTGAAGCTGCTGAAAACCATGATCTAATTCAAGGTATGTGTTTTATTAAAGGAAAAACTTTAAATGTACTATATGACTCAGGTGCAACTCACTCATTCATTTCCAATTATTGTGTTCAACATCTTAATATGTCGACCTCTTTTCTAAAAACTAGTTTGGTTGTTTCAACTCCCACATATGACTCGGTAATTACCAATAAAGTTTGTTTAGATTGTCCAGTATTCATTGAGAATAGAAAATTCGTTGTAAATTTAATATGTCTACCTTTATATCAATTAGATGTAATATTAGGTATGGACTGGTTATCTTCTAATCAAGTCCTTTTGAATTGTGCTGAGAAATCAATAATATTTCCAAACCCTGAGAATCTTTTAAAATCACATACCAATTCAAAAAGTGAGCCTTTAAAGAATGAAATTCAAGGGTACTTGTTATTATCTTCTATGGAAATAAAAGAGGAAGTTGAGTTGAAAAATATAGTAGTCGTTCAAAATTCTCCTGAAGTATTTCCCAATGATATTTCTGGTCTACCACCCAATAGAGAAATTGAATTTTCAATAAATTTGATGCTTGGAACTGGACCAATATCTATAGGACCATATAGGATGTCACCCTCTGAATTATCATAATTGAAGAAACAATGGGAAGAGTTACTTGAAAAATAATTCATTCGTCCTAGTGCGTCACATTGGGGAGCCCCGGTTTTACTAGTTAAGAAGAAAGATGGAAGTTTTAGTTTGTGTGCAGATTACCACCAATTAAATAATTTTTTTATAAAGAATAAATACTATCTTCCAAGAATAGATGACTTGATGGACCATTACGAGGAGCCTCTGCATTTTCTAGGTTAAAATACCTTTTTGGTCCCAATTTTCGTCAAGTTTTTTCAAATAAGTCCTAATTTTGGTTCTATGTTCAAATAGGTCCCAATTTTCGTCAATTTTGTTCAATTGGGTCCATTTTTGCTAACACCGTTTAAATCATTAACGGCCATGAACAGTGACTGTCACATGTCATTTCGTGATTTCTTTTATTTTTTTATTTCTTTATTTTTTTTAAATATTTTTTTAAATTTTTAAATTTTTTTTAAATGTACACGTGTCAATCCAGTAGCGTGTCACGTGTCATTTCATGAGTTTTTTAAATTTTTTTAAATGTCCACGTGTCAACCCATTAGCATGCCACGTGTCAAAGTCAATGTTCTATATTCAATTTGGTCCCTATATTTGTTATTTTTGTTCAATTTAGTCCCATTTTTTGTTAACATTAACCAATTTGGTCCCTCTCCAACTTGAAACCAAATTTAATTTTTATATTAAAATTTACATTTTTTATTAAATATTTTTATATAATATATTAAAATTCACATAATATAACTTTGATATACAAATTAAATTTGATCATATCTTCGATAGGGACCAAATTGGTTAATATTAACAAAAATTTGGACTAAATTGAATAAAAATAACAAATATAGGGACCAAATTGAATATAGAACATTGACTTTGACTCGTGGCACGCTACTGGGTTGACACGTGGACCTTTAAAATTTTTTTAAAAAAATAAAAAAAAATTCAAAAAAACCACAAAGTGACACGTGACACGCTACTGGGTTGACACGTGTACATTTAAAAAAATTTAAAAAAATTTAAAAAAATTTTAAAAAATTTTAAAAAATTTTAAAAAATAAAAAATAAAAATAAAAATAAAATTCAAAAAAACCATGAAGTGACACCTGGCAGTCACTGTTCATGGCCGTTAATGATTTAAACGGTGTTAGCAAATTGAACAAAATTGACGAAAATTAAGACCTATTTGAACACAAAACCAAAATTAGGACTTATTTGAAAAAACATGACGAAAATTAGGACTAAAAAGGTATTTTAACCTATTTTCTAAGATAGATTTAAGGTCGGGATATCATCAAATTAGAGTAAAAGAAGAAGACATACAAAAAAACTGCTTTCAGAACTAGGTATGGCCATTATGAATATCAAGTGATGCCTTTTGGTGTGACCAATGCTCCTACAATATTCATGGATTATATGAATAGGATCTTCCATCCATTTTTAGATCAATTTGTGGTTGTTTTTATAGATTATTCTAAGACTCTTGAGGAACATGAGGAACACCTTCAAATTGTCTTGCAAATCTTGTGAGAAAAGAAATTGTATGCTAAATTGTCTAGGTGTGAATTCTGGTTAGAGAAAGTAAAATTTTTAGGAGATGTGATTTCCAATAAGGGAGTGTCAATGGATCCAACCAAAATAGAAGTAGTTCTATAATGGGAACCACAAAAAATAGTGACTAAGATTCGCAATTTTCTCGGTTTGGCAAGATATTATAGAAGATTCATTGAGGGATTTTCTAAAATAGCTTTTCCTTTAACCCAACTCACCAAATAAGCTTTTGTGTGGACAGAAAAATGTGAGAATAGTTTTCAAGAACTCAAGAAAAGATTAACCACTTCTCTTGTTTTAGCATTACCTGATCCTACTGGGCACTTTGTTATATTTTGTGATGCTTCCAAAATGGGATTAGGTTGTGTTCTTATGCAAGATAGAAGGGTAGTGGCATATGCTTCTAGACAATTAAGAACAATGAGAAAAATTACCCAACCCATGATTTAGAACTAGCTGCCATTGTTTTTGCACTTAAGATATGAAGACATTATGTTTATGGTGGTAAGTTTGAAGTTTTTAGTGATCATAAGAGTCTTAAATACTTATTTGACCAAAAGGAATTAAATATGAGACAAAAGAGATGGATGGAATTTCTGAAAGATTATGATTTTGAATTACAGTATCATCTAGGTAAGGCAAATGTATTGTTAGAAAAATTTAGAGACATGATTTTGTCGGTCACCCTAAGCCATGATAAAATGCAATTAAATTCCATTCAGATCACTAACAATTTACAAAAACAAATCCATGAGGCATAAGAAAGTGATAAGTTCATTCAAAAGAAAAAGAAATTGATAGGGCAAAAAGATGGAGAGAATTTTGGCATAGATAGGACAAAAACTTTGAGATTTAAGGATAGGATGTATGTACCCAACAATGAAGAAATTAAGAAAATGATTCTAGAGGAAGCACATAAAAGTAAATTAAGCAAGCATCTTGGCACAACAAAAATGTATCAAGATCTCAAGAAAGTAACACCAACCACTAGAATTGGTAGAGTGGTGAAATCAAAGAAACTCACTCCACGATAAATTTGGACCTTACACAATTCTTAGAAAGATAGGTCCTGTTGCTTATCAAATTTGCTTACCTTCTTTCCTTTCCAATCTTCATAATGTCTTTCATGTGTCTCAATTAAGAAAATATATTTCTGATCCGTCTCATGTGATAAGGCATGATACAGTACAATTAAAGAATAACCTTACATTTGACGTAATGCCTATACAAATTTTGGACAAAAAGGTCAAGGAACTCAGAGGCAGACAAATTCAGTAAAAGTCATTTGGAATGAAACTACTAGAGATACCACATGGGAATTGGAAGAAAAAATAAGAGAAATTTATCCTCATTTGTTTTAGTAAATAAAATTTATATATTTACCTTTAAGTGAGGTGTCCCTAACCTCATTCTAATTTATATTTAGTTCTCGATCCTATTTATTTATTTATATTCATCTCTAGTTACGCACTGGTCCTATTTATTCAATTTATATGTTTCTCATTTACTTATTTATATTTATCTCCAATTATGTACTAGTCCTTTCTATTTATTTATATTTATTTTAACTATTCATTGATCCTACCTATTTATTTATATAATTATATGGTTTAATATTGAAATAAAATTTATGATAAATAAATATTTGATTATTGTAGTTTGAGGTATAACCTTGGGGATTTAAACGAGTTAGTATTACTCAAGATGAGATGTTCTTGAGTTACTTTGTTGGCCATGAGCTCATTTATCCTGACTAGTCACTACAAAATTAATAAATATCTTTATAAAGTATGATAAAATCTAGTTTTATGTATTTGGGAGAATTTTCATTTCAATTTATCTTATTATGATATGTTGTATATTTTTTATGTGATATTTGTCTCACTTCCCTATTTTATGATTGTGTGTGAAAAACAAAATTTTATAACCTTATCATAGATGGCTGATCCCTTCTTCGCCGACATTGTGGCTGTTTTCCCGGGGAATGCATGGAAAACCAATGCAGTAAATAATTCTGTAACATTTCAGGGAACAAGAAACTTTACTATTACTTTTCTCTCTGCTCCAAACGCGCCGATTGTCATCAAAGGACAAATTAGAGTTACCTTATATTTACCCCCAACAGTCTAAGTGAATCCTATCCATAACATTTTCCCTCCACCTGTTTGAAAACTAGTATATGAGGGGAAAACTGTAAATAAATAACACTTCTTCCTCTTCTAGTGTAGGAAATATAAGATGTACTAAACGATGTGGATATATGATGCATACAGTATTGTAAATACATATATATGTAAATATTTTAAGTATAATTAGATATCATTGTATAATTTTGCCTTTAAATTTTATGAGTATATTATAGAAAATAATAATAATAAACAAATAAATAGAACTTTTGTTTTTCGTCACAATGATACCTTACCTGATTTACCAAATATTTTGTAAATATATAGTATTGAGGAATATCACGACGTAATCAAACTACTGAGATTTAATTACATATAATTTTAATATATGAATATTTGCACCAATAAATATATCTCATAATATCTTACTACTAGTTTAGGTTAGTAAAATTGAATGGGCCTTATTGGGTTGAATCACTTAACATATTTGATGTCGGGTATGTATATAAGTTGCCCAAGCTCAGAAGTTTGATTAACGTAAATGGAATGCTTGTTGCGATTGTAACTATAACATTCTAGCATTGATATTACTTATTTAAAAAAATAAGGAAAAAAAGGGAAAAATAAATAAATTCAAATTGCATTTATTAAAAATACTTTCCCTAAAACACAGGGAAATTTTCAACTTTATTTCATAAACGCAAAAAATATAAAATCCATAAATGCGTTCAACACTTACAATTATCCAAACAGTTAATAGAAAATGATTACAAAATATACAAGAAAATCCATAACAATAAGTTCATGAAAAATTCTCCATGTTGGCCCCTCTTCGGCGCTAAGTATCCACGTGTTCACTTACATCAACATCTGCTCCCATGTAACGAGTTACATGATCATCACCAAACACACACAAATAGGGTGAGCTCAAATAAAATGATACACAATATACTATAAAATAACAATTTCAAACCCATGACCCTTATTAGAACCCCAACTCTTAAACCTGACTTTCAGATCTTCCTCTAGACACCTCTTGATCCTACACCTTTTAATGATTACTTTGGTTGATACTTATTGCCACGAATGTCTACTCGCCCCTCCAACTACAAGCCACCACCTATAGTCCACACGTGGGAATGATCTTGTCACGATCACAATTTGCAACACCAAGTGAAGTTTCCCAATACGAACCGTAGTCCGTATTTGTCCAAAGACTACCAAACTCGCCGGACAATACCGAGGAGGGCAACCCTTCGGAACCCATCCATACAAGCCACGATCTCGCACACTCCACTAGACTTCCAAAACCACCAGGCTACAACCTCGAGTGGCCACGTATTACCCCAATACAAGCTACACTCGTAATTGAGGCCCCAACAAAACATCATTTCAAGACCTCCATCCAAAGTTGTGTAGAATCCTCCCGCAGTCCAATTCTACACCTAGAACCGCCTGACACTTCATGCACATCACTAGGCAGAAACTGGTTCCAAACCGCCTAGCGAAGGCTACACGCCGCCAGGCACCACACACCTTCCCATACCTTTGCCAGTCCACTTTTTCCTAGCGAAACTACCCCTTTTGTCAGGCACCATGCGATTATAGTAGCCACTGCCACTGTTTTGGGTCTCTATTGCTTGGTGGCTCGTCCTACGTCGCCAGGCGCCATACTAGTAGCGCAAGTGCTACTGTTTTTTTTTTTGCCAATTTGGACAGGTCCTAAAGGACCTCACACTCAACATTCAATACATGATATCACATAACCTCATTCTGGCATACTCATATAATTAAATTACAGACCAACACAATCTCAAACATCATGGCCACTACTCAAACTCATTAGTCAAGTAAATCATGTTATTCCAATTGCTAACCCTTACACAATATGCACTTAAATGAAATTCACCCAAAAACAAACTCTTTACAACATCACAGTTAAGATAACATCACTTTTCCTCTCTTCCAATTCCAATCATCATATCCTCATCCATGTGTCTAATTTAATTACATGCATATAATTTCTTCTCACACCCTAGACCCAATTACTCAGTATTATGCACAAAATTGCAAGACAACTCACCTAGGAAACTCAACAATAAAACATAAACAAATTTTCCATCTGCCTTGATCTGTCGCCTGGCAGCAGTTCATGTGCCGCTAGGCGAAGCATACCATTCTGGAAAAATTCCAAATTTTTCAACACCTAGACGAACACTAAAACCCCCCAATCACCAATTCCAGCTGGGGTTTGTCATAATTTTAATGTTTAACATAATATAAAGTTCATGCTTGTTCAGTTTAAGATTATTTCATGAAACATATCATAAATCATAAACAACGATCACATTTGTTCATCCCCAATCCTAACATGAACCCTAATCCTCTAATTAGTTCACGATTCATACCAATTTCATATAAAACAATTCCATGACCTCAATCACATCAAAATTCCACACAATTGTACATATATATAGTCAAATTAAGCCTCGCAGACATCAAAAGAATCACCAAAACCATGAACTGGGTAACCCAGCTCGCGTCGCCTAGCGGGAAGAACATGCCGCTAGGCGGTTCATCTCCAAAACCCAAAAAATTGGGTTTAGGCACATGTGTCACCTAGCAGGTCATGATGACTACCAGACGATTTTTGGAAAATTTTCAAAAATGCACATAGTTACAAAATTTGACAAAAAGAGAGGTACACACAATGATCATACAACAATAAATCATATACATTTGAATTTAAACACATAATGCAACTACCCTAATATGGATTCCTCGTTCAAAAATGTGTCTAGCTTTTTCCTTCTCTAAGTTGCCCTCTCTTTGATCTCCCACTATCTCAAATCACCCTCAATTTCGTTCTACTCTATAGATCAGTGGTTGGTACTCTTTATTTTTCCTAACCCTAAACCAATTTAATTAAATTAAAATGCAATTAAATTAAATAAATAATTATTTATTTAATTATTTAAATTTCCTGGGTCTTACAATAACTGGCCATGTAGTCGAGTTGTAGCAAGGCTTTATGCTTATAGGTGGATTGGTGGTTTGGATGGACTATATGTGGTCGTCTTTAACCTTGCAAGTGGATTGGCTACCTGGTCAAACCATATGTGGTCATCTTTGACTTTGCAGGTGGATTGGTCATTTGGCCAAGCTGTGGGTGGTCATATTTGATCATGGATGCTATCTTGAGCGTTTTGAATTATTGACTTTGGTAGGATCTGACGCCATTTATTTAAGCAAGCTTTGTGCTACCAACTTAGCAAGCTTTATGTGTGTTGCCGACATAGGTAGGCTTGGGTGCCGCCTTAGTGGGCTTAATTTGATGCTACCATCTAGGTAGGCCAAGATGTTGCCTAAACGGGCTTAACTTATGTTATCGTCTAGGTAACTCGGGGGCCACATTTGTGGGCTCATGTTGCAGTCTATGTAACTCGTGTGCCACGTTTGTGGACTTTTGTTTCTGTCTAGATAACTTAGTGCCTTGTTTGAGGGATTTGCTTATGTTACTGTCTAAGTGACTCAATTCCTCATTTAAGAGCTTTGCTTAGGTTACTGTTTAAGTAACCTGGTGCCTCGTTTGAGGGCTTTGCTTAAGTTTGTCTAAGTAACTTGGTGTCTCACCTGTAGGGCTTCTGTTAAAGTTATTAAGTAACTTGATGCCTTGCCAGAGGTCTTTTTGTTAATAATACTTGTCTAAGTAACTCGGTGTCTCGCTTGAAGGGCTTTCATTATGTTACTATCTAAGTAACTAGGTGCCTTGTTTGAAGGGTTTTAAGTTAACTTGTTGTCACACCCAGAGGGTCTTTTGTTGATGTTACTGGTCTTAGTAACTCGGTGCCTCGTCTTGAGGGCTTTATGGTAACTGGATGCCTCGCTTGGAAGGCTTTTCTTTAATGTTACTTGTCTAAATAACTCAATGCCTTGCTTGGAGGGCTTTTGTTAAATTTATTAAGTAACTCGTTGCCTCACCTAGAGGGTTTTTCCTTAATGTTACTGTCTAAGTAATTGGGGTGTTAAAACACTAAACCACTCCTAATGAATCCAGCCCAAACCCATTTCTAGGCCCAATACCAAAAACAAGGCCAAAGCCTAAATAAAGGCCCAATCACTAGAGGAATGCTTAAGAAGATTTAAAATGCTAGTGATGGTCAAGATCCTTCAAGGCCTAATGGAATCAAGCTACCTTTCAAATGGGCTAAGGAATATATTAAAATATAGATAAACATTTGTTTACATGTGGATTTCGACCAATGTAATTGGGCCACCTTTGTAATTATTGTGTGCTTTCAATAATTGGATCAAAAATTCACCAAAGCATTGTTTAATTGGGCTCATAACTTCATTAAACAAGCTTTGACCGAATAGGTGTCTAGAAAACATGCCACACTTAACACATTGAGCACATGTTGAAATTTGGAAGGTGTGACTTGCCACATGGCACTTGATCCACCAAATAAGGAGATCTAGATCTAGATCTAGAAAGAATTCAACACATGTCATAAACTTAGCTTAGCTGAATTCTTCCTTCTCCTTAGGCTATATAAGAGAGCTCCTATGCATTGTGTAAAGGTTACTCTTAATTTGAATGGTAAATGCCTTGATGTTGAGAGCACTCCACACATTTGCCTTATTGAGAGTCATGAGAGCTAGGAATCTCCTTAGATCTCCTCTAGCCTCCTTCCTCTAAGATAATTTCTCTTTCCTAGAACTCCATCTCCACCACACCATTCCATTGCTCAAGGGCCTTTAACCTTGCTTACATTCCATTTCTATTGCATTAAGGAGCTTCTCCTTTCAAAAAACCAGGCAAGGAGCTCCATCAGCTATTGTACTCGGTCATTAGAACATCGAGATGTTCAATACTAAGGCATTAGAATTGCAAGTTGTTATTGTAATTAGGCATTGGAACATCATGCTGCTCTTGTACAAGGGCCTTAGAACGTTGAGTTTACTCCTATATTTAGACACTAGAACGTCGAGTTATTGTTGTAGTCATTGAATTCTTCTTGAACTCGGGTATTGGAATGCTGAATTGCTTTTTCTCTTGTACTATGTCATTGGAATGTCGAGGTGCTTTTGCACTCACTAAATTCTTCTTGTACTCGGGTATTGGAACACCAAGTTGCTCTAGCTCTTGTACTCAGTCATTGGAATATCAAAGTGCTTTTGTACTCAAGCACTAGAATTCAAGTTGTTCTTATACTCAAGCATTGGAACACCGAGTTGTTGTTGTGCTCAAACATTGTAACACCGAGTTTACTTTTGTACTCAGGTACTAGAGTGTTGAGTTGCTCTTGTACTCGGGTATGGTGGCACTGAGTTGCTCTTGTATTCAGGTACTATAACACCAAGTTACTCTTGTACTCGAGTACTGGAACGTTGAGTTGCTCCTTTCGTAGTCTACTCTACTAATTTCGACGTTTTGGAGATCAAAATTATTCTTGATCTTTGTGGTTGTCGTATTGATTAGGTAGTTCCAGTGTTTGGACTATCAGACTCCTTCCAAAATGGTTTGTGAAAAATTCCACAACTTTGATGAAGTTCGACGATTGCTCTTTAGGTTGTTCCTATTTGGAGTGATCTTTCTCTTTCCATTTTGCATGCTTTTCCCAGACTTCATGAATCAGCTTGGAGGTTTTCTTTGTTGTGCTCTTCATCAAAGTGTTGTCCTTTCAAGCTATAATAGTGTGTGACTCCCATTTCTTGTAAGGAAGAGTGAGGATGATTTTGGGGAGCTTTGGGCTTTTAATGAAGGACAATGTAAGTTGATATTGTTACCACCCAAATTGCCAATTGTGTGATGTATACAAGTTTTTTAAGGGAAATATTGTTGAAAGTTTAATAAGTAGTCTCTCAGGAAAGAAAAGTGAGTCACTAACAAACTTAAGAACCTTGTCTTTCCTAGCCAGAGTTTTCCTCAAACCCTTTTTACAAATTTCCTTATAGAAATTCATGTTCTTTATTTGATGAAACATCCTTAGCCACGACATCGAGGAACTCTACCAAAGAATATTGCTTGTTGTCCTGAGTTTCTTCTCGGTCATTATGCATATCGATCTATCAACATTGTCGTGCATCGAGGATTTTGTGGTTGTCGTGGTTGAGACTAATTTATGAGCCTCATCAAAGCTTCGTCTCTAAGTTGGAGTATTAGCTTTCAAGAGTCGTGCACGTGCTATTGCGCCCCTGTAAGAACACTCCAAGTTCTTATCATAGAGGGGAAGAGATCAACCAACTATCTTATCCATCCAAACACACCATTGAAAGGAAGTTTTTTTTTAGTTTGAGTTTCTGCGTTGTTAAGAAATAATGTGGTGGTGGAAAGGTATGAACAACGATGATGCATAGTGTTGTGTAGGCTATTACATTGGAAGCCATTGTCGCAACCACTCCACCAATAAAGAACATCACAAAAAATTATGCTTCGTCGACTTCTATAAATGGAAAAATGATTTTCTTATAGTTGTAGCACCAATGCATGTAAGCCTATTGGAACGTTAAACATCGAACATTTGAGTTGTGGTTTGGGATCTTTCATTATCATCGTCAAACTTGACAGAACCATAACCCTTTGAACTACCAAAATTGGCATAAAAAACAACTTTTGGAAATTTTGCATTACATGTTTCAATAACTTTTCCTATATTCCTTCTCATTTGTCTCTCTACTTATACTTTGACTTGACACCTTTATCACTAGAGGCTTCCTCTGGTTCCGCCACCATCAAACATTCTAAATGCACCTAACATTCCTTTGCAGACTTTAACGCGCCCGCTGAATAGTTGAGGAAGGAAAGCGAGTGGGAATTTCTTCTTTCTTTAAAAATGAAAATCAGATGTAGCTTAATGTTGGAAAGATGGATGCTAAGCAAAAGTGCTATTGTTGAAGGATCAAATATTGTTATTGAAGTTGTAGTGCAATGGCTTGGAGACCTTAAGAATTACATCATAGTACTCAATAAGAGTGAGGAACAAGGTCTGAAGTGTGACGAGTTCGACAAGAACTTTGATGGTCAGGATGCAAGTTCCTCTCTTGTGAGTGCATGAACTATTGCATTTTTTAAGTTTCCCACTTTAAAAGAGAGTGTCACATGGAGGCATTCATCTTTGTAGAAGCCATGGCAAAGAATATGAAGATTCACACAATGTGTAGTCTTGTAAGGGTTTGTAACCCTTCCTTCCATTCCCTTGCCATGGGTATTGCTTCTTGTGTTTCATGCATTGCCATCATTGCCATTATTGCCATTGTCAGGTGTTGAATTTACTTATTTGCTTTAACCATTCCAACACCAACTATTAAAGACACCCTTTCAGCTACACAAAACATTCCTTTTCCTTTCCTCCTTCCATGTGCTATGACATTACCAACTAGCCTTTCCCATAAGAACAATTTAACAATGTACTTCTTCTTCCGATACTTGAAACCGTCCATCTTATGTCCCAAGTCAAACCTTTCTCTCCTTTGAGCCACCTTACTTAGGACATCCATTGTACTATTGACTTGATATGTGGTTATTGCTCAGAAGATTCAATTGCCTCCCATTGATGTTGACCTGGTATAAAACCCTTAACATACTTCATTTTCATCACATGATTGGTCTTCCCCTTTTTGTAAGACACAGCATTGTCAGACTAATCTCTCAAGCTCTGCCTCAACTTAACATCCCACTTGAGATTCTCCCTTCCTCACTCCCTTCATGGTCTCTACTGTTTTAGCCTTAGCCTCATACGTTCCATAACTTCCCACTTCAGACCTCCAACATTGTTGGGATGTAGTACCAATTTGACTTCTCAAACTTTGTTCTACAATCATGCGCTCGTACCTCTCATTAATCTAACCTTTGATCTCAAATCCTCTTACAAAACTTGTGGTATTCGTCCCATGAACCTGTTCTTGAAGATCCCTGAGTCTAACGTGTCGCTTGTGAACTCGGATGTCGCTTTTAAGCCCACTAAACCAAACTTAACTTTCATCGTCCATCGATATACAACCTTCTGCATATTTTCATATTCTATCAAGAGATTGACTCAAAGGCCCTACCCACCCTTGCAAAGGCAAGTCAAGTTTGACCTTGGATCTGCATTCCCCTGCCATTACAGACAACACACACAAGCCACCGAGGTGCAAACATGACAAGAAGAGGTATAAAAGACAAAACTTCAACTATAACTCTACTCTCATTCCCCCAACCTTTAGAATTAAGAAAGGAAAGCTATCTCTGATATAGTCATGAGTGTGTACCCTTATCACTCTACCAAAACATTTTCTATTCTTAATACTTCCAGTTTCACACCCATTCCCTCCAAAGGCAAGCATATGAGATTCACCTTGACCCTGCGACCTAACACTTGGATAGAGCATCCAACATGTAACATCCCGATCGGATATTACTCATTTTAATAAAATAAAATATAAATGTAAAGGAAATCTCATTTATTATAACTCAATTTCCCAAAAACACAGAAAATTTAAAAAACTTATTACAACATAAAAATAAATCAAATCCTTACCTTATAAAACTCATTACATATAAAGGTATGTACATAAATGTTTACAAGTTTATTCAAAGCTATAAGTAATAAAAACTCAAATAAAGTTTGTTCCCACACTATCCCCGCTCCTATAAATCTAGGATTTTATTATCACTCATCATGATCAAGCGTATTATTAAAATAATAATCAATTAAATAACACACAATTTGGCATACATAAGACTCAAACACAGGTCCTCTCAACACAATCAAGTACTCACAACCATATAAGCTAGTACTTTTCCACCTCATATAAGCTAACATTAATTGTCATAAAGACTCCCACTACCCGCTCTTATTAATTAATTATTTATTTAATTAACTAATTTCCTCGGGTCTTACATTTCCATCACCTTATAAAATTTTCGTCCTCGAAAATTAACTACAAAGAAATAAGTGCGGATAAGACTATCTCATGAGGTCTTCCATCTCCCATGTCATATCCTAGGTTGCCTCATCCCAAAGAACCTTCATAGTCCAGATCTCCTTCCCTCTGAGTTGCTTGACTTGAGAATCTAAGATTCTCACTGGTCCAACTCTAGTACATGTGTAGGGTTTGCAATGTACTTCCTCAATTATGATACATGGAAGACATTGTGTAAGTTTGCCAAGTGAGGTGGCAAAGCAATCTCATACGCCGCTGGGCCAATCCTCCTCGTGATCTGGTATTGCCCAATTAATCAAGGAGTCAGATTTCTCGACTTGAGTGCTCTTCAAATACCGGTTGTCGGTGTAACCCTAAGGAATACATGGTCACCTGCCTCACTCAAGCAACCTTCTCTTCTTATCTGCATAAGACTTTATCCTGCTCTGAGTAGCTCGTATTCAATCTTGTATCATTTTGACTTTCTCAGTGGTCTATTACAAAAATTATGGTCCAAGTAGCACTAACTCTCCATCTTGCTACCAACATAATGATGTTCTGCATCTCCCACCATACAAAGCCTTGTATGGTGCCATCCCAATGTTGGAATGATAGCTATTATTGTACGTGAACTCAACTAATGGTAGCATATCACTCCATGTGCCCAAGTGATCCAACACGCATGCTCTTAGCAGATCCTCCAACGACTATATAGTTCTCTCAAACTGACCATCTATTTGAGGATGATTGGCTGAGCTCATTCTCAACTGAGTGTCTTGTTACATAGTGTTGTGAATGTGAGAGACGAAAATAGAAATATATTGTTTGTTGTTTTTACTTGAATCGTATCATGACACCCAATCTTGGTGAAGTTTTTATCTTATACTTAATCAAGCTATTTATTTCCATTGTGCCAATTTCTGTTTATGCTTTATAATAAATTCTAAAATTATTTTTTTTCTTTAAACAACAAATGTTTTGTTATTCTCAACCTTTATCAATAACTAACCAACTAATTTAGATCACATTAGTTCTTGTGGGATACAATATCTAGACTTGTTCACTTTATTTCTTGTATGATTTGGTACACTTACCGACACGTAACAACACCCTGCCTAGTCAGAATCATTGAAACCAATGATTTTAATATCATTCGTTGCATCACCGAAACTAGTCTTTTATGGCAGCTAGCCTAAGCAACATATGAACAATTGTTAGTTTTACGACTGGTGAAAAAGTATCGAGATAGTCCAATCCCTCTCTCTGTGTATACCCCTTTGCAACGAGGCGTGCCTTGTACCTATTAATATCTCCATTAGCTTTGTATTTTCTTTTATACACCCACTTATACCCTATGGTAGTTTTGTCACTAGGCAAGGTAGTAATGGTCCAAGTATGATTTCTATTCAAAGCATATATCTCATAATCCATAATAGAGTGCCACTTACTACATTTAACCGCTGCCTCAAACGTATTAGGTTCTTTGTTACCATCAATAGAACAAATCATATGCTTAAAACTAGAAGAAAGGTTCACTAGTGCAGGAAGGGCTTTTGGCAGCGGTTATTTTTGTCATTTTGCCCCGGTTCTAGAACCGGGGCATATTAGGACGAGGCCAAAAAGGTTAGCTTTTTGCCTCGGGTCTCAACCGAAGCAGAAGCTCCATATTCTGCCTCGGTTCTACTGAGAACCGAGGCCATATGTGCTTCTCTGCCCATCTTCTCCACCAGAAACCCTAGGTAGTCACCATGGTTAGACCACAACTCCGTCAACCACCGCCAGATCTGAAACTCAAAACAAAAGATCCGTAGCCACTGCAGTCTTCTCCTTCATCGTAAGAGCAATTTTTGAATCGTGCAACCACCATGGAACCTCCATGTTCTTCATACACAAAAATGTGAACATCACACTTGCATAAATGCAAACAAAAAGCAACCATCTGTAGCAAATCACAAACCCTAAATCGCGTCTCCTCCTCCAAATCGCGAAACCACCTCCTTCGCAATGACAAGTTTCTTCACGCTGCCGCCACGTACACATCTCGCCACCATCAACGACAAATCTCCATCCACGCACAACACCAATCTACCACGCACCTGTAACACAATGAACTGATGCCCACTTCGCGAGCCCCAAATCGCACTTCGCCAAGCCAGAACACGAATGAGCCAAACGTCTAGTAGTTGTGAGTGGTCGGAGTGCAACAACAGCAGTGGAGGTGGGTGGCTGAGAGAGAGAACGCGCACGCGAGGAAGAAGAGGAAAAAAAGTGATTCGCAATTTTTGAACCCTAATGAACCTTTTGGCCTCGGTTCAATTTTTAACCGAGGCAGAAAACCGGTTTTTGGCAGCGGTTCAATTCCACCCGAGGCAAAAAATACTTTTTGGCATCGGTTCAATTTTAACCGAGGCAAAAAACAGTTTTTGGCAGCGGTTCAATTTCAACCGAGGCCAAATGTCACTGCTATAATGGCATTTTTGAAATATTAGCCAACTTTTAGGCTTCGAGTCTTCAAAACCGAGGCATATTAGACCTTTTGGCACCAATTTTCTAATGAACCGAGGCATAAAAGTTGAAAAAAATTGCAAAATTGCCACCGCGCCATTTTATGCTTTGGTTAAGCGACAACCGAAGCCTATAACGCGAGTTAAAATGTCAAAACTGCACTAGTGGTTTTTCAAGAGAAACAAACTTTTCAATAGGATATCTTATATTTTTAGACAATAGAAAACATGTGGTAATCCTTTAAATATGAAGGAGGATTTCTAGTTCTAATGCTTCGATTATTTCTATTATCAGATTGCACATGTTCTTGTTCAAAATTATCATTAGAAGAGTTTGTGTTATCAGAAATATCATCTATGTTATCCAGCACAACATTGTCATTATTATCAGGAGTATGATCATTCACATCATCTTGAAAATTTAAAAAAAAATGAAAGGTCTCTTGATTATGTTTATCAATTTTATCATGCTGCTTTGAGTAAGATAAGATGTCTTCGTAAAAATAACATTTCTAGAGATAACTATATCATGTATTTTAAGGTTATAAACAACATGTCCGTTAGTATTGGTTTTAAAACCCAAAAACTCATCTAGATCAACATGTGAATCAAGTTTTCTTCTATTGGCAATTAAAGTACTATTAAAACAAAGACAACTGAAAACCTTGATACGATTTAAATCACATTTCTTGTTATATAGTTTCTCAAAAGGAGAAGAATCTTTTAAAAAAGGAGTAGGAGTAACATTTATTAAGTATGCAACATATAAGACAACAAAAGAGCAAAACTAAGAAGGCATTCTAGACCTTAAAAGCAGGGCATGAGTCACGTTTGTGAGATGTTGATGCTTTCTCTCCACCACTCCATTTTGCTCGGGGGTTTCTACACAACATGTTTGGTGTATAATTCCCTCAACATCATTAAAATTCTTCATGCTAAACTCAAGGCCATTAGCACTCATTATTTTATTGGTTTTATTGAACTTAGTCATCAAATAGATCCATGTAAAACATGTGTGGCCATCAACAGTAGTAAGATAATACTTGTGAGTATGCATAGAAGGGGTGGAACATGGTCCCTAAATATCAACGTGAACAACATCAAAAGCTTTCTCTATTTAGAAAAAATGACAGGCATCACATATATTAGTGTCACTATGAATGTAAGGATATTTCTCTTTCAAAATGTTCAATATATTGTCAAAGAGATGGCCTAGCCTATAATGTCATAAGTTTTTATTTAAACTATTACAAGAAGATTTGTCATTTAAAACTAGAGATTTCTCAGTATTGGAAAGCATATACAAGCCAGCTTCAGATTCAACTAAACCAATTAATCCTCCCTTTCGTGTTTGGATTCTGAATCACGCAAAGGTTAGGTGAAAACAAAATCTCAATATTAAGAGCAGAGAAAGGCTTTGAAATACAGATTAAGTTATACTCAAAGGCTGGAATATAAAGAACATCATTTAAAACAAGCTTTTTGTTAAGTTTGACTCTACCAATATGAGTTGCAATAACCTTTGAATTATTAGGAAGATGTACAAGTATGTTTTTGATGGTTTTATATGACAAAAAGTTGTTCAGAGAGCAAGAAACATGGTCTGTTGCTCTTGAGTCAAATATTTAGACACCTTTATCTTTTATATCACAAGAACTCACGAAAGGTTTACTTGGCTGGGACAAATAAGAGGTGATGATATTTATTTGAGTAGCATTAGAGTCTTCAACACCTTCCTATCTGGATCGAAGTAGAGCAAGCAAAGTTTGATCTTGTTGTTGTCTCAAACACATGTCTTGTTCACCACTCATATTATCATGCTTCTCTTCATGTTTACTCTCATTGACTTTAACATAATTGGCTTTGCTGTTGAAGAATTTGTGGCCAGACGGGAAACCATGTTTTCTGTTACATACGTCCACTTTATGTTCGTTTCTACCACCGTGTGTGCAAGTGTGTTTGGTGTAATTTCTTGAATTCTTTCCTTCATGGTTAGAAGGAAAACCGTTTTTCTTAAAAGAAATAGATTCAGTATGACCACCTTTCCCACAATAAGTACAAGTAATTTGAGTGTTGTTAGCATTAATGTTGACATCAATTTCTGATGAAGGATTGACCCCAACCAAGGATGAAGGCACATGCTTAAGAAGACTAAGCATGTTTAGAAAGGAAGTTCACTAATCCTTCATCCCTTTTCATTTGTGTTTATTATTTTTGATTCCCAAAG
>Ga0214542_1000887_pt1 | contig 58124 bp, 39 predicted proteins | sample CNSS1metaG_FD_160096 | JGI IMG/M metagenome (GOLD analysis project Ga0214542, IMG submission 160096) | Root nodule microbial communities from cowpea collected in UCLA plant growth center, Los Angeles, California, USA - CNSS1 | ecosystem: Host-associated > Plants > Roots > Nodule | place: USA...
AAAAAAAAAAAAAAAAAAAAAAAAAAAAAAAGCTATGTGTGGTTCTGGAAAGCAAATTACTATTTCTATCATTATTTATAGATTCTCTATTACAAAAAATTAAACCCTTTATACAGGGATTTAAAATTTCTTAAACAAACTCCTTTAAATGCTGCAAAGTTATGATATTGTTACGAAAAAAATTAACCTATTCTTGTAAAGATTCAAAATTCCTTAACACTCTCCAACCACAACATGAATTGATATAACTTAATCAATGATGGGGATCTCACATAATTAATAGGAAAAACTATACTAATATTTTACACTAACTAAAAATATGGCTAAATTAAAATATACATACATATATAAGTAAAAGTTTAACTTTAATTTATTGAATTAAAATTTAGGTTCGCGTTTTGAGCAGATCCATGATATGAAAATGGATGTGTCAAATTATTATTGAGATTCAGCTTAAACTAAGCATTGAAGAGGGGTCCTAAGTAAAAGGTAATTAAAAGTTGGGGAAAACTATAATGTGGCTTTTTGCCAAACAGAAATCTAGATTCTTAGCTGTCTTTGATGGTATGTAGTTGAAAACAAAATAGGATTTGGTATAGATTGCTTGACCTTAGGATTTGGTGAGATGCAACTTGCCAAGTCAGACACCACTTCTCTTTGACTAATGCTACCTCTCTCTCTCTTCACACACTATATTTATTCAACATTAACCCTAGATCTTGCTTCATACCTACTAATATTTCTTTATATATAATGATAAAAATAAGATTTTAACTTTGATAGATTCAGGATTTTATGAGTTAGTGAGGATATATTTCTAAAAAATAACAACTAATAGTTATTATCTTATAATTAAATGAAATGTTTAGGTGTTTCAAAAAACAATTTAGTAGGGTGAAATTGAACTTACATAATTCGTCTTAAAAAATATTAATTTATAGATTTTTTTCTTATAATGTTTAATTTTCTCTTTTTTTTTTACAAAATATATAATTTAGATATAGTTAGATTCCTAAACCTACTTTTGTAGGTATTTTTTTAATGTTAGATTTATTTTCAAAATGGTAAAACATTGAGACTCAATTTAACTCTTCTTAACTTTTCTTTTAATAAAAAAAATAAAAAAATTGTCCAATTGAACAAAGTGCAAAAAGTAAAAAAAAAAAAAAAAAAAAACAGTTTTACATTCATGGTTTAGGTGGTTGTGACGATTTGTAATGGACAACAATTTTTAAGATAACAACTTTAAACCGTTGTTTAAAGTTAACAACAATTAGCATTTTCTCTTCCATTTTATTTTCAAAATGATTTGTACTATGTTTATATATTTGTTGCATTTGAGTTTAAGTCACATTTATGAAATTATTACTGTGTGGAAAATATATTTATCTTAATTTTGCATATATTACTCATACAAAAGTTCAAAATGAAAACTAGTATATAACTATTATTTGTTAAGTACGTACAACCACTTAAAAAATTATCAATAGACAAAATCATATAATTGAATCCACGATCAATAACATCACACACATATATTTTAATGTTAGTGTTTGAATTACTTAATTAAATCAAAACGGTTGTCTTAAAGTTATAACAAACATATCAAAATAAAAACAATAAACTTAAACTAATACAAAAAAGACTATAACGTCTTCAAATCAATGTCTGTCTAAAAAAAAGTCAACGTAAAAAATGATTGGTGATATTTTTATAATAAAATGACAATTTTGATGTCGGTTCATGCTGTAATTGAAATCGAAGGACATCGACCCTATTGCAACCGTAGTCAAAGGATGTCAGCCCTGCTACAACCGAAGTTGAAGGACATCAGCTCTACTACAACCAAAGTCGAAGGACGTTGGCCCCTACTACAACCAAAGTTGAAGGACGTCGACGCCCTCTTTATCTGACGTCAAATTGCTTTAAAATGTTACAAAAACCTATTGCGAATGCTATTTTCCTGCACTGTTTCTTCTATTTTTCTCTTCTAAGACTCTAGTTGCGACGACTTGTGCGACCACCACCTAAGGTAAGTTGTGGTTCATTTAACGCAAATGCATGTTGTTTGACTGCCTTGGGCATGATTCTTTTTCGTTTTTACCAATTGCTTTCATGCATGTAGTGTTTTAAACCCCTTCCAGTGGCGCGTGAGTCCTCTGTTCTCCATTGTCGACAACGACTCCTCTATAGCGGCAACGATAAGGCTTGACGTGCTTAGTTCACCCTCTAACTTGGTTCAAGGTTTGGATATGCATCAATTATTGGATAGTTTTGTTTATCTTCGTTGAAGTTTGGATATGGCTTGATTTGCATGTGATTTTGGTTATGTTTCCCTATATTTTATCTATCTTGGCCAAATTTTTTAAGGGATTTTAGGAACTTTATTTGAAGGAGTTTTTCTCACCACTTTTTTACTTGATTTTGTTGACATGTATTGATATTCATACATAGTGAAGTTGTATTATTTTTTCAGCGATTCAAGAATCTATCACCTCTAACAATAACATTAGGACTTTGCTTGAAAACTGTCTAGGACAAGATGTTGATTAAGAAACTTTTAGTTTTGTCTTATTGATAGCTTTAGTATTAATAGTTACATTTTGTGTTAATAACTTTAGTTTTGATATAAACTATATTCTGGTAAATTTTTTGAACTATGCTAGAATATTTTCTACTTTTCACGTTTGGGAAAACTGTAAATACAAATAAATTTTTTTTATTAAAAAAACCAGCTTTTAACGTTTGTTGGTGTACTAATTGACCTTAAAGGACGTCATACTATACCACAGTCAACGTACTTTGACGTTAGTTAATACATCGACAGATGTCAAAAGTTGCCCAATTTTAGTTTGAAATGTTGTCAATTGGACATTGATGTTTTGTGGCATCCGTCGTTCTTCAATGTCGAACCCTCACCAAACCGATGTTCTTGGACGTCTGTTTTGAACACCGATGTCAATTTGACATCTTCCGATACGATGTTGGAGTTTGGTCTAACGTCAAAGGCCAAAAATATTAGGCATTGAAAGCCTTTTTTGTGTTAGTGTTAGTTAAAAAGCATGATGCTTAGAATGTTTCTTCACTACTAACAATTTTTATTCTTCTACAAGATTGTATTCATTATCTTCGTTATGGTCTTCATTGTCTTCAAGCTCTAAAAAACGTCAATCATTTGAACATGCATTAATCTTCTTATTATCATGGCCTTTGTTCTATTAAAAGATTCAAGAATTTCATATTCTGCATGACTTCTTTCAATAAATGTAATGGGTCAAAATTGAGGAATTGCCCCATCCATGAAGACATTTCAAAAGATAAAGTTGGGTTATAAAAGAAAGAGTTGAGAAACTTTGACATATAAGGTATAACTCTTATTTTTGACCATTAATTTAATTATAGAACATTTTTTGCTTTCTGGTTAGGATTGTTGTTCCCACCACTCGCTTCTACAACATTTCTAAATGTGTCAGGCAATAAACCATCAATATCATCTTCCATGTCGTCATCATTTACAAATAGAAAATGATGGTATTTCCTCTAATGGTTTAGCATTTTAGAAAGCCTATACCTATTAGATGATCATGCACCACACCACTTCTTGGCCAACACCATTAATGTAATATTCACTAAACCTTGAAAATTTAGTCCACTTTTTATCCATAGTCTTTAATCTAATAAATAAAATACGACCATATTATAAATGGCTAAACAAATTAATAAGCTTAAACAATAATATTTTGAACATATAATACAAAAGTAAGACTAGAAGTTTGATTGATTCAACTTGTTTTGCTCTAGGACTTGAATCTCAATATGTTAGGAAACCAAATCTACGGGCAAAGAGACTAGAAATATTCATGTCTACACTGATTGATTTTGTGCCCTTGTAGTTCGTGCAAGCAAATGAAAAAAAATCTTTATAGTGGAACAATGACACATATACACTATTTTTTTAACAATTTTAATGATGTTAAGTAAAATAACTTAAATGATATTTTTGAAATTTAAGACCAAATTGAACAAAAATTCTAAAGTTGAACCAAATTAAATATACTTAACCAAAACTAGGACCAACTGACTATTTAAGCCTTAAAAAATGGTTGTATTGAACTACATTATTCTAAACATACATTCTCTTAATATACAAAATTAATGGCTACCCTCAAACGTTAAGCAAGCAATTGCAAAAATGATGGATTGAATTGGTTGATGTTGGAATTGCTCATTATTCCACATAAAATGTGTACAAATGGCGTTGCCATAAAGTGGTGTCAATGGATGATATTGATTTCTCTGCATTAAGATATTCAATCTTGTACAACTTCATTGCATAAAAAATTGAATCGAACTTCTATTATAGTTTCTTTTAATTAAATTTATTTTCTAAATAAAACTATATAAATTGAATTGAACTATAACCTATGAGATTGAAAACATATATTTTAAGATAAAAAAACCATTAATAATTCAAATGATTTAGATAGTTCAAGTATTTCAAAAAGAGTTTATAGTATTTTATTTTATTTTGGTTCAATTGAGTTGTAATGTAATTTAATTAGTTCATGTGCATTTTACTCATTCCTATAGGAGATGTGGTGATTCTGATGTGTACAATAATGAATTGAAGAAGTTAAACTAGAGCCAAGGTGTTATGCATCAAATACCCAATTAAACCCAAGAATAATGAAATAATTAGTGGAATATTGATTATGAATCACACTAAAACAATAAACATAACTTACAACATGTTGATACTTTATTATTTCAGCAACAAGCATGATCATTCCTTATATATAGAGCTATATAATGTTACAAGTTAGTTAGAAGAACTTGATTAACTAAACCAAAAAAGTGTACATGATTAGTACTAAATGACCTAAGTTTATGTCTTTAAATGCTCTAAACCAATAAGCACTCGTATGATCACCCTAATAGCATATATCCAAACTAAAGTGCAACAACATACTCTTTGTCTTCTCCAAAATGATTTTTTTATCCTCTTAATAACTTCGTTCTATCGTAGAGTATGACAAACAATTAGATGTCTCACAATACTTTTACCTGTATAGAAGTTATTAAACTCCTCCTTCAAGCAAATATTCAAGTTGTTTTAAGATACTCAATCGTTTTTCGATTTGGTTAAGCACTAGGAACATCCAATACTTAAAACTCTTAAAAGCCTATAATTTCTACTTCATCTTGAATATCTATGTGAATCTTGATTAATCGTTAATGACTAAATACCCCTCTAATGATCTCCAAGGACATATTCTTATGTGGTCTTCATCTTATGCAACGTGTAGGCAAGTTTTGTCTATGTTGTTTCTCAAACACATAATATTCACAAACATTAAGCAAGCAATTGCAAAAATGGATTGAATTGGTTGATGGTGGAACTGCTCATTATTCCACATAAAATGTGTCATAAAGTGATTTCAATTGATGATATTACGTCAATGGTGTTGTCATTAAAATATACTTGCATGAGAAGGGTAGAAAGTCTTCCTTACCAAAAATAACTATTTTATTATAATTAAAATAGAACAAAAGGGCGCTTTATTGAAAAGCTACTTGACCTTAGGAAGGGTATATGCCCTTGAAAAACCAAATGGGCTTTGAGGCCTTTTTAGCTAATAATTTATGGGTCATTCTTCCTGCACCCCATATTTTCCTCCCGCACCCACATACTTAAAAAAAACAACAACTCATTTCGACATTTCTTATTTGCAATTCATTCAATCCCAAAATATTCGTGCTTGCCACATATTGATGTTCTTATTTTGTGAGTTCTTGCTTTGAACTCAAAATTTAACAAAAAAAAAAACAATATTAGAGGTCCATTAAAGAACAAATTCCGTACTGTTTCTGAAAGTTCATTTCTTAATGATAAATTTCATCGGAGTGTGTTCCATAATCATACAGTGTTGAATTCTTCCTAAAATATTTCCAGATAATATGTTAATTTTGTTCTAAAATAATATTTTCAAAAGGGATAAAAAATTTGCAGATGCAGCAAAATTAAAAAACACTTAAATGAAAAATTGGTTATTTCATATTTTTAGGGGGTGCATGTTGAAATTCCGATTATATTTGAAGAAAAAGCGTAGATGAGATCCGAGGCTGTGTCGTTGTTTTCAAAAAGATAACAAAATCGCAGTACAAAATTTTTGGAGACAAATTGAGAAAGGGGAGTGTAAATAGCATTAGCGTTATTTGTGTAGCAATATAATAGGGTATTTAGATATAAACTCAGTCCACGTTCAAACAGAAAATTAAATATCCTACTATTTATACTCCCCTTTTCTTCTATACCCACTCGTTTTACTTATTTTAAATAACATATTTATCCTCTCTTCTTCTCTTTCTCTCAAGACACTCCCGTCTTTAATTGTAATCAGGCACCTCACCCAACACATTTTACTAAGATAAACTGAAAGGAAATAAAATAAATAAACGTAGGAAGGAGAAAAAAAAAACATAAATTCCATAAACAGCTTTTTCGAAACATAGTTTTTATATTCATATTTTAAATAGAAAGAAATAAGTTTACCAGAACATTTTTTTTTTCTAAATGTAAAGTTTGCTTTTTTCATTCATAAGAGTAATGACGGATCATGATTAAAGGCCAAAATAATATATTCAAATTTTATATATTAATTATTATTATTAATATAACAAAAGTATATATAATTTAGAATTGAAATTCTATTATATTTTTTCTTACAAAAATTATAATTTTGAAATTGTATTTGACATGAAAATCATTTTAAATTAGTTTTTCTAATTTCATATTTTTTTTTGGATATTTTTGTATTTGAACACAAATAAGTTCCAAAAAAATTAATATGAAACATTCTGCCTATAATTCAAAAGAATTAATATGAAATTTCCCACTTATAATTCTTTGAATTTTAAGAAATGGTTCTCTAATTCAACAATTGAATTCCTATTATCATGCTTGAAAATAGGTGAAAAAATAAATTTGTATTGTTTTTATCTTTAAGTAGAGATGACAAATAAACTCGTCTCCGTGGGTATTGCCCAAACCTGTCACCGTTTTGACGGAGAATCCTCACATTGACTGAGTATGAGTATGAGAAATTTCCGACTTTTTCAATTAGGTATGAGGATGGGTATGGAGATATACAATTAATTAAATTATTAAAATATTCTCAATTAATTAAATAACCATATATATATATATATTATTTTTTATTTCTTCTAATTATTTGGTTTGTCATGAAACTCATTCACATTTCAATTATATTTTTCATCTTATCATTTATGTAATTATGTTAAAAAGATATATGTCAATTAAAATTTTTTGTCTCACATTTGAATATTTCTATTATTTTTTAATATTTTTATTTATTGTATATTTTTCTTTCGCATGATAATGTTTAATATTCTCAATTTAAGTATTTAATAGCACAAACCTTTCTTTTACTAGGTAATATAAAAAAAATCATTTACTTATTATTCTTATTATTAGTTTTTGTTTGATTTGAAGAACTTTTTTGTTTCACTAAAACATTTTTTGTTATTTCTGAACCACTGAGAATATATGTTGATATTTGAAAAGTTTTCTTAGATCTCTAAGATATTTTTCAACTTATCATACCCTTAATTATACATTTGTTTTCCTTTGTGCGATTTCTTTCAATAGTCTCTCAAATTATTTGTAAACATTTGTTAATTTTTTAATATTTTTATTTCTTGTTTATTTTCATTACGTAGAATACTATTTCGATATATTTATCTAATTATTTTTTATTTTCTAACTCATTATCAATCATACTGTAATTTTTTCACTATAATTGTATAAATAACTTTTATTTACTACAATATAAAAATTTAATGTAATTGTCATGAATATTTTTTTATCACCATCCAACATAATTGAAGTTCAAAAGATACAAAATCTATGTTAAAATTTTATTATTACGATTATTATTTGTCCTTTGTATCATTTTGATTAAGTAATGTATTATAACTTTTATTAGTGTATAAAAAAGATATTCATTAGAATTTAAAATATTGAAGTAAACAAACATTTAAAATATATTTTAATTTGAATATTTGCTTTTCTTTTATATTTTTAAAAAAATATTTTTTAATTTTATCAACTAGGTTTCATTAATGTTTGCAAATTTAATAAATGTGTTGGTTCTCATGAAATTTTATTTGGTATTATAATCTAAAATGTAAATAATTATAATTTATTTTAAACTTTTATTATGATTATTATTTGTTCTTTGTATCATTTTGATCAAATGATGTATTATAACTTTTATTAGTATATAAAAAAGATATTCATTAGAATTTAAAAGATTGAAGTAAACAAACATTTAAAATATATTTTAATTTGAATATTTGTTTTTCGCTTATACTTTTTAAAAAATATTTTTAAATATTATCAACTAGGTTTCATTAATGTTTGTAAATTTAATAAATGTGTTGGTTCTCATGAAACTTTATTTGGTATTATAATCTAAAATGTAAACAATTATAATTTATTTTAAACTTTTATTATGATTATTATTTGTTCTTTGTATCATTTTGATCAAATGATGTATTATAACTTTTATTAGTGTATAAAAAAGAGATTTATTAGAATTTAAAAGATTGAAGTAAACAAACATTTAAAATATATTTTAATTTGAATATTTGTTTTTCTTTTATATTTTTAAAAAAATATTTTTAAATTTTATCAACTATGTTTCATTAATATTTGCAAATTTAATAATTGTTTTGGTTCTCATGAAATTTTATTTGGTATTATAATCTAAAATGTAAACAATTATAACTTATTTTAAAGTATTTGATATCGAAGAAAGAACCATCCTTCTAATATTAAATATTTGATAATATTATGTTTCCTTTATCATAATTTTTTTTTATTTTATAAAAATTAATTAAAATTAATATTGAAGTAGTAAGAAAATGAGTATGGGTATGAGTACGAAATTATACCCGTTACCTGGTGGGGATGAAAATGAGACAAAAGTTTGATACCTGTTGGGTTTGGGTATGAGGATGAGGATGAATTTTTTTTACGGTAATGTGTATGGGATAGTGAAACTCGTGTCCGCCCTGCCCCGTTGCCATCTTTATCTTCAAGGGTATATTTCCTTCTATCACTTTACAAAAACTGAATCTATTATTTTATTTTTCATCAATATACATATTTAAACAAAAATTAAGACTAAAAAATAATTTATCAAAATCTAATAAAAAATTGAGAGACGTAATTACTAAAAAAATATGATAATCAAGACACATGTAAAAAATGGTTATGAAAAAAAATACAGTACATAACTTTTTTTTATATTCATAAAAAAATAAATATATAAAAAACTAAATATCAAACTAATATTTTTGTGACATAATACTGAGAGTTACTTTTTTTTTATGTTAAAAGAGAACGAATGAAAACTAAGAGGGCGAGAATGAATTTATATCTAACTTTCTATTTATTTTTTAGAACAAAAAAGAAAAGAAGACATACAAGAGTAATAAATGAATACAATACATGAGAAACTTAAAATGGGAGAGAAAAATATCTCAATAAATTTTATTATTCTTTATTATGTTTAATTTTTTATTTTATTATTTATTAATATTAAATATTATATTTTATAAAAAAAATCAATTTTAAAAAATTTTAAAAAATATTTTTAAAAGAAATTAAAAAATCTTGGGGTCATGTCCCTGCGGAAGATCCGCCACTACATTTTGGAATGTAATTTTTTTTTTAATATTTCGGAAAGCAAATTTCGGCTCATGTATTTGTTTGTTCAAAATTTTGGAATCTTAAAAAGCTTCTTTTTTTCTTATAACAAAATTGGGTGTAATTTTTTTTCTTTCTTTCTCATTTTACGGTTGGTTTGTCAAAAATGTGTTGGTTGACTAAGTTGATCAATTATATATATATATATATATATATATATATATATATATATATATATTGAATTTTTTTTAAATACATGGATATATTTAAAACAAACAAAAAAGATATTATTTAAATATTTTATGATTGAAATTTAATTTAAAGTATTCATATTATTATATAAGTTAAATTATATATGTAGTCCCCATTTTTATAGTAAAATATTAATTTGGTTCCTCTATTTTTTTTATCTCAATTTGGTCTATATTTTGGAAAATTTGATGCAATCAAGTCCTTTCCGTTAGTGGTGTAGTAACAGTGTTAAATGGGATGCCACGTGTCAGTTTCTGGATTTTTTTATTTTTTTTAAACTTAAAAAAAAAATTTACCTAAAAAAAATAAAAATTTACCATGTGTCAAACTGACATCGTCCCACAGTGACAGTGCCACATGTCACTATTATGCCAGGTGTCATTTTCTCATTCTCCTTTTGGTCCTTGTATTTTAATTTTTGTCTCAATTTAGTCTCAATTTTTGTAAAAATTATGCAATTTCGTCCCCCTCCAAATTGAAACAAAAATTAACTTTTATATAAATATTATACAAATATTTTTATTAAATTTGATTTTTTTATTCAAATTAATATTTTTATTATATATTTTCAACAAAACTAAGTTTATTTAAATTTTTTTCACATTCAATTTTACTTAAAATTGTTTTCAAATTTTAAATTTATTTGTTTTTCATTGTTACATAAACTAGTTAATTTTTCTTACATTATATAATTATTATTTTTACACCAACTAAAATATTTGTATAGAAATTACTGAATTTTACACATTTAAAAAATGTGTAATTATTTAAAATATAAATTCAAATAAAAAATAATATTGAAGAATGATGTAATAAAATATCAATATAATTTATGATTTTTTGTTATTAGCATTATTTTCTATTAACAACTTTAAAACAATTTTAAATAAAGTTTAATATAAAATATAAATTAAAATAAACTTAATATTGTTAAAAATATTTATTTGAAATCAATTTTGATAGAAATATTTATGCACATTTATATAAAAATTAAATTTGGTTTCAATTTGGAGAGGGATAAAATTGCACAATTTTTACGAAAATTGTGACTAAATTGAGATAAAATTTAAAATACTGGGACCAAATTGAGAATAGAAAAATGACACCTGGCATAATAGTGACATGTGACACTATCACTGTCACGTGGCACGATGTCATCTTGACACGTGACAAATTTTAATATTTTTTAAAACATTTAAAAAATAAATAAAAAATAAAAAAAATTCAAAAAGTTCAGGAACTGACACGTGACACCCCATTTAACGTTGTTACTATACCACTAACGGAAAAAACTTGCATCAAATTTTCCAAAATAGAGACCAAATTGAGATTAAAAAAAATTGTGGGACCAAATTGATATTTTGCTACAAAATGGGGACCAAATGTATACTTTAATCTATTATATATTTTTATCTTCAAATAATAAGATACAATTTTTTGTATTTTTGTTTTAATTATAAAAAATAGTCAATATTAGAATCTACTCTACTTTTAGTTAGTAATGAGGTTCATATGCCAAGATAAACTAACTTCAAAATGTTAATTTGTCTCGTCATTAGTTGTGTTGACGAGTGCACTCTTTTTTTTTTTAAACTTATGATTAATAGAAGTCGAAGATAAAAGTGTTAAAGAAATACTAAACCTAACAATCTCGTACAACTTCATTGCATAAAAAAATTGAATTGAACTTCTATTCTAGTTTTTTTAATTGAATTTATTTTCTAAATAAAACTATAAAAATTGAATTGAACTATAACCTATGAGATTGAAAAAATATATTTTAAGATAAGACGACCATTAATAATTCAAATGATTTATATAGTTCAAGTATTTCAAAAAGATTTTATAGTATTTTAGTTTATTTTAGTTCACTTGAGTTGTAATGTAATTTAATTAGTTCATGTGAATAATTATAGAATTCAATTCTATGATAACTTAATTAATTTGTGCATTTTACTCATTCCTATGGGAGATGTGGTGACTCCGATTCGTACAATAATGAATTGAAGAAGTTAAACTAGAATCAAGGTATTATGCATCAAATACCCAATTAAACCCAAAAATAATGAAATAATTAGTGAAATATTGATTGTGAATCACACTAAAACAATAAACATAACTTCATGTTCATACTTTATTATTTCAACAACAAGCATGAGCATTCCTTATATATAAAGCTACATAACGTTACAAGTTAGTTAGAAGAACTTGATTAACTAAACCAAAAAAGTGTACATGATTAGTACTAAATGACCTAAGCTTATGTCTTTAAATGCTCTAAACCAATAAGCACTCGTATGATCACCCTAATAGCATATATCCAAACTAAAGTGCAACAACATACTCCTTGTCTTCTTCAAAATGATTTTGCTTATCCTCTTAATAACTTCATTCTACTGTGGAGTATGACAAACAATTAGATGTTTCACAATACTTTTACCCGTACAGAAGTTATTAAACTCCTCAAAGCAAATATTCAAGTTATCCTAAGACACTCAATCGTCTTTCGATTTGGTTAAGCACTAGGAACATCCAATACTTAAAACTCTTAAAGGCCTATAATTTCTACTTCATCTTGAATATCTATGTGAATCTTGATCAATCGTTAATGACTAAGAATGTAATTCACGCCTCCCAATGAAAGAACTTCATCGTACCCCTCTAATGCTCTAATGATCTCCAAGGACATAGTCTTATGTGGTCTTCATCTTATGCAACATGTAGGCAAGTTTTGTCTATGTTTTTTCTCAAACACATAATATTCACAAAAAAAATAAGTCTCCACCTTTTGGTCTTCAAGCAACTCCTCTTTAAACAACATATCAAACCCTTTGGAAAACATGTTTCCTATATGCACATACCAAACTACATTACCAAATGAAGCATCAAGTGACACTAAGATGGGTGCAACCTCAAACATAACCATAGACAATCCCTAAAGAAAATATAAATTTCCTTCCTTAGATACTTGAATCACTAAAGCAACACTCCTTTCCCTTATTAGCATCACTCACCCACTAATATTTTAGAAGCCTTTTATATCCAAGACTATAATGGATGTAAGGTTCTTCTTCTACTCCAAAACTTAATGACAATGTTCCATTGTTCACATGATTTTCTTGCACCTCAAGTAATCATTGTCACTCTATGTTCACCATGTTTCTTGTTAGGACCATGGTGGTATAGGAAAATTGAACATGTCTCAAGGTATATGCCATATGTTCTTACGAGGACCGAGATCACCTCACAGAACCATGTCTTCAAGGTTACTATATTTTAAATAATATTTTTATCTAACCAAATGTTTTCCTTACTTGTTCGAGATGTTATCTTCTAACATTTGGTTAGAGTGGGGTGGTTTTTTCGAAGATACTTCTATACTCAATTGAGTTAAAATTTTTGTAAAAGTAATAAATTTGTCTTCCATGAATAATTCCCACCTTTCAAAGAGTTTGAAATAAATACCAAACTATCTTTTCACATTATTAATGTTCTAATTGTGATTTGAATAAACACTTCAATATAATATGTACTTATAATATACGAATTTTGTAAAATATTATTTGATGATACATCTAACCATTTCATAACAACATGTAATAAATGCTCATAAAAGGAATTCCTTATAAGGGTGTTTGAGGGAAAGGAGGGTTTGTTAACCATACGCTTGAATGGGTTATGATGGAAATAGTTTTTAATGCCCATGAAGAAACTTGAAGGACACACATTTGCATCACTTCTTATCTTCAAATTCTCTACACCATTTTCCCTTTCCCCTTGTTCAACTAAAAGAGGGTTTTATTCTAATTTCAGAAAAAATTGGGTCAAAAGCACTTCCAAAAGTTGCGTTTCAACAAAACTGCTTTTGGACCAATGACCGACAAGAGAAGCATCTCCCTACACACAACACTATTTGGTACAGCAAGATCTAAATTTCCATGAGGGCCATATAGGCCACCCCATCATATGAACATTTGACAAAAATATCCAACTTATTACAACCCTTAATAAGAGAGAGTAATGATGATTAATGATGCCCACATCAGCAAAATTTCTTTAAACAAATAGCAAAAGAAAAAGAATGATGAACAAAGCTTGGTTGGAAAGCCACGCCTGTGTAAGGCTTTTTCCTATGCTTCATGGTCCCACCATCACACCACATGACATGACCCTTTTCTCATGTGAATCACCATACAACAAAATGTGGCACCTCCCTCAGCCGTCCCACAAGGGAAAAAATTATAGAACAAAAGAAAAAAAAAAGAAGAGAAAAAACTCTAACTTGCCTACAATTTCATGATTCTAGATACACAGAATCATAGATGGTAGTATTTTTGTTAGTAGTTACACTTGAAAGGCTGAAAGCTGAAGGGGTGACAAAAAAGTTATTTTTGGATGGTTGAGACATACATAAAGTTGAAAAATTTGTGTCCCCATCATTGGCATTTACTATGCCAAGTGGAACCCCTTGTGTGGATCAACTTTCACAATCTTCTTTTCCTTTCTTTTGGGCATCTTTAATATGAGAGCCTTCCTTCAACTCAATTCACATTTGACTTTGGACATAGTGGAATAAGGTATGCTTCAAATAGAATTTGATGTACACATCTTCTCCTTTTCCCCAAGCAATATGTAGTTCTAGCTTGTTAAATTTGAAATCTTCACCCAACCTTCTTTTCTTTCTGACCAATTCAACTACATTTTTATGCACTGTTATGAGTGTTAAAAGATTTGCATTACCTACTAGTTCAAAATCATAGTTAGGGTAACTTTCAAATACAATAGTCCCTCTCCCATAGGGTAAGTTACTTTGTGGGGATTAATCCCTTTCTTTTTACTATAACAATGAAGTATGACAAGTAACACCAGCTGTGTATGGTAGCAGTAGTAGTACCACTCACCATAATACCATATAATACACACTTGACCAATCCATAACAAAACTATTTAAAACCAAAATTATGATGAAGCAAAAGAAAACAAATTATTCAAAATTATCAGCTGGAGGACGGTGGCTCATTCTACGTATGGCTTAAGCAACATGGCCCCACCAGTGTGATCATGTTGCAGGCAGCAGACACATGAATTGAATATTTGAATAATTATTTTTTGTGACACATTTTTTTCTGGGGCTTCTGTTGGTGCCAAGTCAGCATCTGTCGTGGAAGGAGCAAAAAAAAGTACATGGGACTGAGAGGGAAGAAAAAGGTGGTAAGGTGAGGTGAGGGGGTGCTTACTTCTTTTTTTCTTCCCCTTTAGCTTTAAAGAGTTGTTAACCACCCTGGCATTTCCTATGCCTTTGTTTTTCTTTTCGACATTCCTTTCTGCTTTCTGAAAACTCTGCTACACACATTCATTCATTCATTCGTATTGGTCTTGTTCCACAAGCCACCATTCTGATTTTTCATGATCAGAAGAGTTTAGCATATCATGGTGAGAATCTGAACAAGAAAACTACTTCTGTTTGTCTTGCTCATCACCTCTCAACCTTTCTGGTGCAGATCATGTGTGTTAACACTTTTCATGCTTTCTTATGATTGGTTCAGGGAACGCCTGTGAACATCATCGTTGGATCACAGGTTTGGGTTGAGGATCCTGAGGATGCATGGATTGATGGTGAGGTCACAGAAATCAATGGCAAAAATGTTACCATCATTGCCACAAATGGGAAAACTGTAAGCCTTTTACTTGATCATAGAACTGGAATATTCTAAGTGTTGTCATTGATTGGTGAAACACTTTGAAACTTGATTAGAAGTGCTTCATATCATAGATGTAGATATAGCAGGCGTTTCAGAGATAGGTGCAGATGTTTGCTTTTTTACTAGAATGGATGTCTACCTTGGATCCGAATAATGGAAACGGAATAACTTGTTTAAAGAATCATATAAGATGATCCATCAACTGTAAATTTTATTCCTTTTGTACAGTAACTGGATTTTTCTTACTGTAGTATTGTGTGAAGTGAAAACTATAATATTATGTTATGTGATAATAAAGCTGAAACTTGATCAGTTTTTGTTCTTAGCCTGGTAGAAGAGACAAGATAGTTTGAAAAAAATAATAATACAAAACTGAGATGAAATTTCTTCACAAAACCTGCAGCCGCAATTTTCAGCCTCATCACATCACCAATTTTAGAATCCACAGGAGTTTAAGTCACAACACATTCTTGTTCAGAAATAAAAAAAATTATTCTTTTCCTATCACATAGTTTAAATAAGATTTTCAAATTCAGTATAATAAAGAATTTAGTAGTTGCTCAAATGAGAAAATTGGAGTACATATCAAATCATACCATAATTTGATTGTATTCTGACCCACCTCAGCCTTGTCCACCCAGAATATATCACCATTCTCACAATTTTTAATTGAAGTAAAACCATAAAGGATCATATAAAAGTAAACATTAGCATTTACCTCAATTTCAGATGGTGGCAGATCTTTCAAGCATATACCCCAAAGATACAGAAGCACCACCTGCAGGAGTTGATGACATGACCAAGCTAGCTTACCTTCATGAGCCAGGAGTCCTGCACAATCTTGCAACTCGTTTTTCTCTCAATGAGATATATGTGAGTTACAACCAGTTAACCTACTTGTCAATTGTCATTCTTAATATATTTGATAGAAAAGTTATATAAAGGAAAAGAGAGTAAAATCTGACAAAAATAAATTAAATAAACAGACATATACAGGGAATATCTTAATTGCTGTGAATCCTTTTCGAAGATTGCCACATTTGTATGACATCCATATGATGGAGCAGTACAAAGGTGCAGCATTTGGAGAGCTTAGTCCTCACCTTTTTGCTGTAGCTGACACATGTTACAGGTATGTTTGTATCAATGTAGAAATATATTTAGCACAAGTAAACTCAGATCAATCATAGAGTTGACTCAGTCAAATGTATCAGGGCAATGATAAATGAAAATGGAAGCCAATCCATTTTGGTAAGTGGAGAGAGTGGAGCTGGTAAAACTGAGACAACGAAAATGCTTATGAGATACCTGGCATTCATGGGGGGTAGATCTGCTACAGAAGGAAGAACTGTAGAACAACAGGTTTTGGAGGTGAGTTTGAACTACTTACAGATCGTTTCTTAGAACCCAAATAAGGTATATGTAGTGACATTATCACTTCTGCAGTCCAATCCAGTGCTGGAAGCATTTGGGAATGCCAAAACTGTCAAAAATAACAATTCAAGGTAAATTGTATAGATATATTTTTCTCAGGTCTCATTTTCTATGACAATTACCATTTTCGTTTATCTTACAAAATTATTTGAGTTTGTGCCAGTCGATTTGGTAAATTTGTTGAAATTCAATTTGACAAGAATGGGAAGATTTCTGGGGCTGCAATCCGAACATATCTCCTTGAAAGGTCACGAGTTTGCCAGGTCTCTGACCCAGAGAGAAACTATCATTGCTTTTACATGCTTTGTGCAGCACCACCAGAGGTGACTTCTCAATAATTATCCTATAAATAATTCACTAACATACCATTTCCTCACCAAATCTAATAGTTAAAAGTTTCTAAATAGGATGCCAAAAAGTACAAGTTAGGGGATCCAAGGCAATTCCACTATCTTAATCAATCAAACTGTTATGAAGTGTCAAATGTAGATGATGCAAAAGAATACTTGGAGACCAGAAATGCAATGGATATTGTGGGAATTAGCCAAGAAGAGCAGGTAATTGGATCAGTTCACAATGCACCACAATTTAATGAAACAGTGATTTCATTATATCCAAACAATTGGTCAAATAAAATTTCCCTTCACAGGATGCTATCTTCCGTGTGGTAGCTGCAATCCTCCATCTTGGAAACATTGACTTCGTCAAAGGAAAAGAAGTGGATTCCTCCAAATTGAAAGATGAAAAATCACTCTTCCATCTCCAAACAGCAGCAGAGTTGTTCATGTACAAGCTTTGATCTGCCCATCAGAACTGTATGATTCATATGCTTCAACTTTGGTGTCTCTTAACATGTTTATGTTCAGGTCTGATGCAAAAGCACTGGAAGATTCACTTTGCAAGCGTGTCATTGTAACTCCTGATGGTAACATCACCAAACCTCTGGACCCTGATGCAGCTGCTTTGAGTCGAGATGCCTTGTCAAAGACTGTGTACTCCAAATTGTTTGATTGGTAAAAACAAACTAACTAATTACACCAACATGTAACTAACCTTGTTCACTACAGAACATTAAAAATCCAAGAACTATTATGTAAAGGAAACATACTTGTTCTAAAAACCATATAATACATAACTAAATCTTCTGTGAATACAAGTGCTTTGCTTGTATGGCCTATTCTATGAGCATATTTTCAGTTTCGAGACAAGGAATGAAAAATTCTAAATGCATTCTTAAAATCTGGCAGGATTGTAGACAAAATTAACAGTTCAATTGGTCAAGATCCCAATGCAGTAAGCATAATAGGAGTCCTTGACATTTATGGATTTGAAAGCTTCAAAATCAACAGGTAAATAACATAACTTTACAAGCAGAAGAACTAGAGTTTCTACATCTCTATCTTGTAATCTCATTGTTCTCCATTTACAGTTTTGAGCAATTATGCATCAACCTAACGAATGAGAAGTTGCAACAGCATTTTAATCAGGTATAGTATAACTTCTACTAAATACAACTTGAGCTTCATTATTTGCTGCAGTACAAAATATAAAAATGCATCTGCTTCAACAGCATGTATTCAAGATGGAGCAAGAAGAGTACACAAAGGAGGAAATCAATTGGAGCTATGTAGAATTTGTGGATAATCAGGATGTTCTTGATCTTATTGAGAAGGTATTCTTCATCATTATTGCTGGTGAAAGGAATTATTCTGTCAGATGAAGTTGTGAAACTATTTCTATGTCTTTCATGCAGAAACCAGGGGGAATAATCGCTCTTCTAGATGAAGCCTGGTATGTTCTTTCACTCAAAAAAATGTGAAAAAGAACTGATGAGCATATTTGCTTATTCTATGCTTGCGAAATAATTCCTTTCTTAATAAAAAAACGAAAACTATAAAAACAGGAGAAATTTTAATGTTCTTCTTCTTCTTCTGCAGCATGTTCCCAAAATCAACTCATGAGACTTTTGCACAAAAGATGTACCAGACATATAAATCCCACAAGCGCTTCAGCAAGCCAAAACTTGCTCGAACAGCTTTCACAATTAACCATTATGCTGGAGATGTAAGTGAGAAAATTCTAAATTTTTTCCTCGGCCATTGACCAAGAATTAGAAATTAATCGTCACAGAACCCTTTTGATGCACAGGTCACGTATCAAGCAGATTATTTTCTTGATAAAAACAAAGATTATGTTGTAGCAGAGCATCAAGCTCTTTTATGTGCTTCCAAGTGCCCATTTGTTGCTAATCTTTTCCCTCCTTTACCAGAGGAGACTTCAAAGCAATCCAAATTCTCTTCCATTGGTTCACAGTTTAAGGTAACAGTTCAATTTCAACATCTATCACTTTGCCTATTTCTAGAAAAGATCAATCCATGAGTTGCTTCTGGATCAAATCTTAATATGTAGCAACAACTGCAATCTCTCATGGAGACACTGAATACAACAGAACCACATTACATACGATGTGTGAAACCAAATACAGTTTTGCAGCCTGGGATCTTTGAGAATTTCAACGTCTTGAACCAATTAAGATGTGGGGTAAGTTTAATTTTCCAAATTGTCTCTGAAATACGTGACTATTCAGTGAACTTGAGAAAGTTTCCCAGCATAACATTTGCATCACAAATCTTTCAGGGAGTACTTGAGGCAATAAGGATTAGTTGTGCTGGATATCCAACAAAAAGAACTTTTGAAGAGTTTCTTGATCGTTTTGGAATGCTAGCCCCCGATGTCCTTGATGGGTATAATTATTCATTTCTACAAGAAAATAAAAATGTTTTTTAGACTTTGATTGTCACTCATGCATTCACACCTTAAAGAAAACAGAATATAGAGTTAAGAACTATGAATCAAAGATGAAATGCAACCATGTTCAGTTAAACTACTTCAAGCACAACTTAAATACATCAGATAAGAATAATCTACTTTGCCCATGCATCTTGCATCATAGAGAATCAATTTAGGATCACTTGAAAACGAATATCATAAATCTCTCTCTCTCTCTCTCTCTCTCTCTCTCTCTCTCTCTCTCCTTGTCATGTCTGATAGAATATATGATAAGCTTCATACACCCATATGATAAATAATGCTTTCTTCTGTGCAGTTCTGATGAGAAAAAGGCCGCTATGGCCATCTGTGATAAGATGGGCTTAAAAGGCTATCAAGTAAGTCAGAAAAATATGTTACATAGAAGATAAAGAAGGCATTATTGTCCATAAAATTTTAGGAATTTATATGTTATAATCTGTAATGCCATTGCCCCGTAATGTTTCAATCAGATGGGAAAATCAAAGGTATTTCTGAGAGCAGGTCAGATGGCTGAAATGGATGCCCGAAGAGCCGAAGTCTTAGCTAAAGCAGCTAAACTCATACAGAGACAAATCCGAACACATTTAACCAGAAAGGAGTTCATCACCCTAAGAAAGGCCACAATTTATATCCAGAAGATGTGGAGAGGTGATCTTTCTTCACAATATTGCAATTTTAGACATGTCCTGTTGGGAATAGTCCAATATAAACCCAACATGTCCCCTCTTTTCCTTAACTGCATAATTGTTGATACTGTCCTGGAAATAACAGGAGTTATTCTTTTGATGGCTTTCATTTTTCAGCTAAACTTGCACGTGAACTCTACGAACATATGAGGAGGGAAGCAGCTTCTATCCGGATACAGAAACATGCGCGTGCACACAGAGCAAGAATGTACTATACATCATTACAAGTATCAGCTATAGTTCTTCAATCAGGCTTGAGAGCATTTGCAGCACGAAATGAATATAGATACAGAAGAAGAACAAAGGCTTCAACGAAAATTCAGGTAAATACGTCATTAAAAGGAATATATAACATGCATAATATGAAATTACGTTACTTCTCTTTATAATAGTAATTCTCCATTTTCTCACAGACACAATGGAGAAAAGTTCAAGCTCTTTCTGATTACAAACAGCAGAAGAAAGCAACTGTTTCACTTCAATGTCTTTGGAGAGCAAGAATTGCAAGAAAAGAGCTCCGAAAGCTTCGGATGGTGAATTCTACTTTTATGTTTCATTTTCTAAAATTTCATGCGAATTATTTTAACATATCTACATGAAAAAAATGTTTCTAAAGTATAGGCATGGTAACAACTTTAAGTTTCTGTGCAGGCTGCTAGAGAAACTGGGGCACTTAAGGAGGCAAAGGACAAGCTAGAGAAGCGTGTTGAGGAGCTTACATGGAGACTAGATATTGAAAAGCACATGAGGGTATATATTCTCAACTAGTTCTGCTTGATAAAATGCCAGAGATTTCAGTGAAATGGTTAATGCCCGTAAAATTGAACATTGTAATTATCCTTCAAAATAAGATTTTTTGTAACATATTTTAATCACTAATTAGTACAGTGCACACTATTCAGGTTAGTAGTGAGAAGAAAAACGTGTATTCATTCATAAGGCATTTTATTCACCATATCTAATCTGGAGAAAATAATTGTAGATGGATCTTGAAGAAGCTAAAGGGCAAGAGATTTCAAAATTGCAAAATGCATTACAAGAAATGCAAGCTCAGCTAGATGAAGCCCAGGCAGCAATTATACATGAGAGAGAAGCAGCAAAAATAGCAATTGAACAAGCACCACCAGTAATTAAAGAGGTACCTGTTGTGGACGATACAAAGCTAGAGTTACTGACAAATAAAAATGAGGAGCTGGAGGTAAATCTAAAACCTTGTCCTCTTATATATTTGGAAAGTTTACTTCCAGCATTAAAATGGTGGAAAAATAAAATTACATTAGTAGTTCCAGTTTGTTATTCAAGTTACAATAAAAGAAGAATGTTCATTTAGCAGTATCTGAAAATGGTCTTATAATTAACAAATTTTATGTACACGAAGAAACATTGAAAATTTCATTCATAAAAGTATGAAATACTTCAAAATAAAACATACAAAGGTTAAGGGAGGCATTTATAAATTCTGCAGTTGACACTTAGTAAGATGACAATACTTAACATTGAAGTTCTAAAAATACAGACTGAAGTGGAAGAGCTTAACAAGAAGATTAAAGAGTTTGAAGAGAAGTTCTCAGAAATTGAAAATGAGAATAAATCAAGGGTGAAAGAGGCGGAAGAAGCACAGCTTAAAGCAACACAACTTCAGGAGACCATTGAAAGGTTGACAAGTGATATTAGCCACTCAATATCTCTTCCACCATAAACTGGCACTGACTATCTATTCTTTATCACTTCAGATTAGAATTGAGTTTGTCAAACCTTGAGTCTGAGAACCAGGTTCTATGCCAGCAGGCTTTGGAAGAATCAAAAAATGAAGAACTCTTTGAAGAAATCAAAATGTAAGTTCAAATATGTTATTCCTGCCCCTTTTATCATTTTTCCAAAAGTATCTGGGCACTTCAGATTCATGGACCTCTTGCTTGTATACTTATTACCCTGTTCTGATTTACCAATGTGGGACTTATTGTGAGAATTTCTCTCTTTGATGATTCATTCCTTCTGCTCAAGTCTAAAAATAATACATACCCATTGGAAGTAATTAAGACGCAATAACGCTATTCCTAATTTATTTAGTAAAAATCAGAAAAGCTAATACTCTAAAATGAATAAGAAAATATTTGTTCCTAATATAAACATCGTATATCATGAAACAAAATAATAACAGAATCCCTTATTGATGTTGTTGTCCAAATGGAAGAAATATAGAAGATAAAACTGAAATTAACATATATGATATATATTCTATTAAAATACTAAAATTTACATGTTGTCTCTAGCCTCAAGGGTCAGATAGCAAATCTAGAATCAGAGAATGAATCCCTACGGAGCCAGGCAGCAGCAGCTGCTTTAGAGCAGAAAGTCCATCCAGAGAAAATAGAAACAGACCATTCAGCAGCTTCTTTAGAGCAGAAAGTTCATCCAGAAAAAGTTGAACCAATCCCTGAAGTTGCTGTTGTAGAGAAGATCAATGTGCAACCAAGAGTTATTGCAGATAATGTGACTGCCCAAATGAAGGTACACTACCTTAGGTTTTTCTTTAGAATTATTTCACTGTTTAAAATTTATCTGTATGATGTTGCAGAATTTGGATAATGGAAATCAGACAGAGGAAGAACTGCATTCAAGAAAAGTATTTTAAAATTTATCCACTTCTTCTTTAATACTTCCTGGCTGTGTAATAAATAACAGTATGTTCATTTCTAATAATAAATTATGTTCACAGGAACCAAAAGCACCAGTATTCTTGCTTACTAAACAGAGATCACTCACAGACAGACAGCAGGTATGTTTCATAGGGAAAGTTATGCAGTTTCACACTAAAATAAATGATACTCACAATTTCCATCTCTTATAAACAGGAAAGTCATGATGCACTGCTCAAGTGTCTCGCTGAAGATAAGCGGTTTGAGAAAAACAGACCAGCAGCTGCTTGTATTGTTTATAAAGCACTTCTTCATTGGAGATCCCTTGAAGCAGAAAAAACACATATTTTTGATAAAATTACACATACTATCCGATCATCTATAGAGGTAATATTCTCCAAGAATTTTAGTACATTAACAAAGATTAAGGAATTTTTAATCACTTATATTGTTGAGAGAAAGTAAGTTGCATTTTATGTTCTGGTAGAGTCAAGAAGGAATCCATGATCTAGCCTACTGGCTTTCAACTACTTCAACACTTCTGTTTTATCTACAATGCACAATGAAGGCCAGCAATACAACTAAGGCAGTGTCACGTAATCGAAACTCCCCTGCTACTTTGTTTGGAAAAATGGCACAAGTAAGCTTTTCAAAAGAATTAGTGTTTGCATTGTATTAAATCAATGTTTAAAATATAATGGTTCTGGATATACAAATTCAGGGTTTGCGTTCATCTTCAATGGGCTTGGGGATTTCAAGTGGCTACAGTGGAATGGTGGAGAAGCCAAATGATCAGTCTAAAGTAGAAGCCAAATATCCAGCTATTCTGTTTAAGCAGCATTTAACTGCATATGTGGAGAAGATATATGGAATGATCCGTGATAGTCTAAAGAAAGAGATTAGCCCATTCTTAAATTTGTGTATACAGGTAAGCATCACAAGATCAAATCCAAAGTACTACAGAAAATTAGGTATTGCCTAAGGTAAATCTTTTATCATCGCTGGCAGGCACCAAGATCCATAAGAACTAGATCGATAAGAGGATCATCCAGAAACATCCATTCAAATATTGTTGCAAAACAGCAAGCATTACATATGTACTGGAAAGGAATCGTGGACAAGTTAGATCATGCCTTGCGTGTATTGTCTGATAACTATGTAAGCATGCATTACTCACTTGATATTGCTTTTGCTAGTTTCTACTTTTCAGAGAAGAGATTTTCCAATATTGTTCATCCTCTGACTTCAGGTCCCTCCCATCATTACAAGAAAGATATTTAGTCAGGTTTTCTCATTCATGAATATCCAGCTATTCAATAGGTGAGCAACTTTCCCACAATTGACCAAAACATCTTAGAGTAAATTCTCATGAAGCATTTGAAAACTTTTCTCTGGCAGTTTGTTGCTTCGTCGTGAGTGCTGTTCCTTTAGCAATGGAGAATATTTGAAAGCAGGATTGCATGAGTTGGAACTATGGTGTCTTAAAGCAACAGACCAGGTAACTAAATATTTTGAACATAAGGAAAAAGTGCAAGAGACACCTTTTCTACGTTTTTTATCTTTTGTATTTGGTTTATTTTGCAGTTTGCTGGTTCATCTTGGGATGAACTCAAACATATACGCCAAGCTGTGGGATTTCTGGTATACCTTAGATAAAGAGAATGCACCTTAACTCTTTCATTACCCTTTCCTCAATATTCAGTCTTTAAAATGCTCTATTTACACAGGTTTTGCATCAAAAGACTCAAAAATCTTTAGAGGAAATCACAAATGAGCTCTGCCCGGTAACTTAACTAACTCCTCTTACAAAGAAACTTCAATGCTCAATGAGTATCTTACATAGTTTCTACCTTGAACCTATCTGGATTGAACTAGCTTTTTGTCTAACATGTAGTAGATCTCTATTAAGAACGAGCTTTTACTTTAAATTTTATCCAAATAACATATGTAAAGTACTGGAAAAAGAGCCTAAGTCTTGTTTTCTTGTTCATTTTTCTTACATCAGGGGTTAAGTATTCCACAAATATATCGTATTGGAACTATGTTCTGGGATGACAAGTATGGAGCACAGGGATTATCTGCAGAAGTAAGTCCTGGTCTCCAAAGCCATGCTTATTTCTCTTGCATTTTTTCTGTACAGATTGTCCAACCTTTCAAATTCATTTGAAATATGATGAAAATTTGGAAACATTCAATTTGCTTTAGAATGATTAAAAATGTATGTATATCTTTAGAATAAACAAAGATATTGCTGAAACAAAGAAACTCTGAAACTAGAAGTCAAACGACCACTTTAGAATATTACACTTGACTGATTTGCATCATAACTGATTGTTTCATTGATGAAGAAAATAAATTAATCAGTATCACAACTTTATCGTGCATCAGATGACCTTCCCACACATGATAACTAATGATCTTTCAATTCTTTTTTCCCCCTTCTGACTTTTACAGGTCATTAGCAGAATGAGAGTGATTATGACAGAAGACTCAATAAGCATACATCATAGCTCATTCCTTTTAGAGGTGGATTCCAGGTAATTAACTATTAACATGCTTCTAGACCAATTTTGATTTCCCCCCTTTTCACATTCAAATCCAAAAGTCACTCCCTGGCCAATAGAAACACAATTTGCTGACAAGCTATTGCACCGATTCTTTTACAAAAACTCAGCATACCATTCTTGATGGAGGAGATGTTTCGGTCCATGAGTGACATCCGGCTATCAGACATGGATGTGGATCCACCACCAATACTCAGGCAAAGGTCTGACTTCCATTTCTTGTTGCAACAGATGGACAGTGACTCTCAGTGAGCTGGTGAAAGTTTGCTGCTGATATTAGTTATAGTTTCTGATTTGTATTGATTTAATTTGGGTTTGTGTGGAGAGAGTAATTGAGTGGTGAGGTGAAGAATTGTAATTAGCTTATTTATTTATTCTAATTTTTTTCATTTGTTTTGGGGAAGATCCAAATTTTGTTTATTATTCTTGTATGGCTTCATGTCAAGGAAGGCCACTGTGAATTTTGCCATTGTTGTATAAGGTTACTTCAAAAATTAATGAAATGAAAGGAAGTTTGGCTTTAGTTCAATTTAGCAGACCAAAGAAAGATATGTATTAACAATTGACTCAGAGGATCTTTTTTTTGTAGTCTGAAGTTGTTCAACAGAAGAAAAGAAATGAAAAACCTACTGGAAGGGACAAAATTCTTGAATGCTCTTATTTCAGAGTTCCCGATGAAAATGGTTCAGAAAGTATACAGTAAAACATTAATTTTTACAATACTACATTTAAAAGAATGGTGTTATTTAACTTAGGCAGCAATTAGTATGGAAGTGTGCCAGGAATATCACAAAAAAATTATGTAAAATTATGTAAAGAATGTATGTATCTGTACAACGAAATTCAAACCAAGGGAATCCAATCTGATATCCTAAATTAATGCAGTATTTATGCACGTTTTGATTGGAGGTCCTTTCAGAACATCTAATTGTTCATCTGTGTAGGAAAGACGCTTTAATTGTGGCCACTCCTAGCCTCATGAGGAGTGCCATAATTACAACCTTAAGGATGATGGCTCATCAAATAGATAACTTAAATAGAGCTTATAATATTTTAACAGTCTATATTAATTTTGTGGAGTTGAGTCAAACCAAAAACCAGAATCTATGAATTTGCTCTGTATCTCAGAAAAATTAACTTCAGATTGCATCTCATCTCTCCACCTTATTGAAGTTATTGCCATCACACCAACATGTTGTAGCATAATCTAACAGTCTATAGTCTTAACAAACTAAAAAGCAGAAAGTAATTTATGTATGTATTCCTTTGTTTCCTTATCATTGGTGCAGTTCTTCCCCTCCAAATTACCCTTTTGGAACTTAATAAATGTTGCTAAGAAATTTCAATTGTACTAATGTAACCACAATAATGTTATTCTAGCTGTAAGTGAAGAAATGCTATATACATACATGAAGAGAACAAATCAGTAATATGTGTGACAAACAAAACGCATATGAACATGAAAGGAAAACTGTGCAACATCAGAAGAGTGAATAATCAATGAAAAGAGTGCAGAAGGGGTTGAAAATTTGAAAGAAAAAATAAATTTGGACCATTTCTCGATTTGTGCGTGTCATCCTTGCGCAGGAGCCATGCTAATCTTCTCTGTATCGTTCCAATTTTATCGGATGTCCCAAAGAGACAACGTTGTGCCAAGGCTGGAGAATTATAAACTCTTAGCTAATAAGGTATTCAAACGATGTGGGACTTTCTCGCTCAAAATTTACAGCCCTGTTTTGGTGAGTGAAATAGTAAAACTTTCACCGAGTGGAATGCGGTGAAGAAGATGCAATTGAAGGGTTATAAAATGACTTTTTAAATTGTAATAAAATTTATCATACTAACTTCGTAGTAAAATTATTTTCGTTTAGTAAACAAGTTGAAATCGAGTGTTCTAGAAATTTTAAAAAAATTAAATTATTCAAAAAATGAATATTTCACAAAAAAAATAGCGAATACATTTGACGAATAATATTATTTTTAATATTATATATATATATATATATATATATATATATATATATATATATATAATGGTAGATTATTGTTTAAATATTTGAGCTAGTTTAACTATTTAAAATTGATGCAATATATTTGTGTGTGCTTTAAAATAAACACTACTAATTCAAATTGTAATCATTATTATAGACAATAAAAATGCTTAACCCATGTTACATGTTTAACTTTTTTTCTCAAGGATATTTGCTCCTCTCAAAGTAGGTATTATAAGTTGATTAAAATATCTACTCAAAGTATTGGATTTGGTGTATATAGATTTGATGAAGGATTGAAGAACATCATGAATGATTGTAGATTTGGTTGAGATTTGATAAAGATTTTGTGATCTAATCAAGCTTGAAATAACTGTTTGAACTGACTACGTTAAAGATCTTGAAGATTGGAGATGTGTCTGAACTTGAAGACTTATTGACTTAGGAATAGAGATATTGTGTCTTTCTGTACTTATTCAATCTGTTAAAATAGTTGTTAACAGGTTAAACAACTTGGTATTATAGTTTTGTAAGTATCATACTTGATCGGCTGAAATATTATTGAATCAACTTATTTCAATTAAAGTAAGTTAAATCAACTAATTGAGAAAAATTTCAACTTGTTCAATATGTCAATTGGTAGACTATATAGCCTGATTTTTTTAGTGAGAATTGAGTTAGATTCATATTTGAGCGTGAAATCGTTTTGATACTTCTAGAAAATCTTATTCTCTTTGAACATCTTAGTGTTGGAATCGTTCGTGATTATCTTTGGAGTCTTGGAGTTGTGACTACTTTTGGTGTGTGCATTGAAGAAGGTTCTTAGTTGGCTAGGAAGAGTCACCTGTGGGTGTAACATCCCGGTAGGATATTACTTAAAATAAATAAAATAAACAAAACAAAAATAAATTCCTCATTTATTATTAAACCATTTCCTTAAAACACAGGCAAATTTTAAAACTTTAAAGTTGAATAATTGCTATAAATAGTCATATTACTCACAATTCACTTTTATAGTTTATAAATCCAAAGTAAGGAAAATTGTAATCAAATTACATGGAAATTTAATAAAAGTCTTTATAAACAAATCCTTGTACTCTACTCCCACTCTCTGCCACTAAGTATCTCCTAGCTCACCTGAAACATCATCTGCTCCCGGATAACAAATTACCCGATCATCGCCACACACAAACAGATAGGTTGAGCTATGCACATAGATATAAATAAATATGAATTAATCCCACCCAACAATTTATAATTTCTCAACCATGCATAATAAAATACCCATTTTCCACACTCATATCCATTATGAGTTCATGTATGCCATCTAAATCTTGGGACTTCATGTGCTTCCACGACCCTCCTCGCTCGTGGTCCTACCTACAATTTATAATTTCTCAACCATGCATACTAAAATACCCATTTTCCACACTCATATCCATTATGAGTTCATGTATGCCATCTAAATCTTGAGACTTCATATGCTTCCACGACCCTCCTCGCTTGTGGTCCTACCTACAAGCCTATCCTACTCGTAGTCCTGCTTCACGAACTCTCACGCTCGTTCATCCGAACTCCTCGCTCGGACCCGGACACGCATACCCGCCTTTCCTACTATGAACTCCCTCGCTCATAACATTCTCAAGTTGAGCATGAAATGAACTTCCTCGCTCACTCATCCCAACGAGAGTACCTCCGATGAACTAAATTGTTCACGTTTCGCATGCGGTCCACCCATCACGAACTCCTCGCTCGCAACTCAAGCCAAGCACATCCCAGATCCTAAGGACTTAGTCCTTCAAGTCCAAATACCACAAACACATGTATATAATTCCTATAATGTAGGAAGCACCAAGCAACTCGTGCAAACAATACACACAAACTTGACTTCTCGCCATTCTCGCTTAAGCCATGGGTCTTCGCCCAAGCGAGTACATATGTCTCGCTCAAACTAAGTCACCTCCCCTGAGCGAGTGGGAAATAGTGGCTCACCACAAGCTCTCGCTTAGACGAGACCTTCTCACTTGAGCGGGACCCTCGTTCGCTCAAACACACAACTCCTCGTCTGGACAAGGATTCACACGTAACACGCACAGGTCTCATCGCGACCTCGCTTAGGCGAGCCATTCTCGCTTGAGCAAGAGAACCTGTCGCTCAACCCTAACAATGGTCGCCTAAGCGAATGCTCGAAGCAAAACCAGGAACGATATTCTGCAACTTTCACTTAGGCGAGAGTAACTCGCTTGGGTGAAAATAGCAAAGTTTCATCTCTGTTCACGCACACAAACCATCAAAACCATACCAAAACACAACTCAATCAATACCAAGCATAAAATAATGGCAAGCAACCTCAAAAACATGTTTTATATCCATTTGAACTACCGAAACTTGAGATTTAATCAGCAATGACCATTCAATTCCCAAAAACTGTTATTTTAATCATATAAAGCATAAAAGGGCTTAGCACACAACATCAACCCAACCAATTCTCAATCACAACACATATAATACGAAATTCATATCATACAAAATTCATTTAAGAAGAGCATTGACCTAGAATCATAACACGAATCATTTAATTTACACACACAAGGGTAGGTTCCCCTAACCTGTAATTCTTGATTAAAAATTGAGGAAAAATAATGTTCCTTTGTTCACCAATGCTTTGCTTCAACCTTTCTCCCACTTCAGCCTCTGGTGCATCCAAAACTCACCTCTCACTATATAATTTCGTTCTCCTCTCAAAAACCAATTAACAGCACAACAAAACCTGCTTTTTATAAAAAAAAAATAAAGGTTAATTCATGTCTATCAAGGTTTGAACCCGTGACCCTTCTAATGTCAATTCAATTCATCACCATTCAACCAACCCATATTTGATGATAATTATTATAATCTCTTGATTATACTATCACTTAACAGGCTAAAATATATTATCAAAATAATAGTAAACCAAATAACACACAATTGGCATACATAGGACTTGAACCCAAGTCCTATCACACACTAAAGTAATCTCAACCATTTAAGCTAGTACTTTTCCACGTCATACCATTTAACATTTAATGACATCAAAGTTCCCACCACCCGCATTTATTAATTAATTAATTTCCACGGGTCTTACAGTGGGGTTTAAGCCTTTTTATGCATTTGTGGTGTGTTTGGTGTGATTCCAGATCTACAAGAGAGGTTCTTGTCGTGCAGTGTGGGCTTCTTGTGTGATTCAAGAGCCTTGGTGTCTTGTATATTTTTGAAAGTTTAATCTTGTAAGGATTTTGTAAAAATTTTGAAATAGTGGAAAGTCAGGCTAAGGTTGCCTTGAGTAACTGGATGTAGCTTAGTGGATTGAACCAATATAAAAATTTTGTGTTATTTGATTTACTTCTTTTGCATTATTGTCTTGTGGTGGGTATAGAATGTTGGCATAAATAGCCTGGATGATTTGGTGCTTGAAGATTTGATGAAGGTACATGAAGCCATTACCTTGGAACATGTTAGAACCATGCTTAAATTGATGAGGATGTGAAGATTTGGTGTTTCACGTGTTGATCAAGCCTTGTGTGAGTGCTCTATATCTAGGTTATTCATAGGGAAAACAAGCTTGAAGATTGTAGTTCATGTTGTAGACCATTTCACATTGTATAGATGTATATGGTCTTTGTTGTGTCTTTTAATTTGTTGAAATGTTTTTTCAACAGGTTAAATGGTGTCTTTTAATATATCGAATGAGTTTTTAACAAATTAAAAGGTTTGATGCAGTAATCTTAATTGCTACATATTCAATCAATTTATTTATTTTGTAATCGACTGATTTCACTTAAGGTAAGTGAAATCAACCGATTGATTTGAAAATCAACCCATTAAATTTCATAACAATTTGACTATAAAGGTTGTATTTTTTGAAAGAGAGCTAAGACGACCATTTTTTTTAACGCAAAAATTGTTTGGAATCAGTGAAATTCTCTCTCTCTTTCGTGATCATACAGATGTGCAACTGTTCAATATTGATCTTGGATCATTCTTAGAGCTTTTGCTTGGTGTTTGAAGCTTGGAGAAAGTGGTTTTGGTTGGTAAGTCTGCGCTACCATTTAAGTTTGGTATTTCTCAAGCGTTTAGGTTGTGCCTAGTGATTTTTCAGGTCTGCAAGAGGTGTTTTGCTATGTTGTGTGATTCTTGTGTGATTCAAGAGTCATTGTGTGATGTTCTTGCATATTTTGAAAGTGTAATGTTGTAAACTTTGTAAATCTTTTGAAATAGTGCAAAGTCAGGCTCGAGTTTCCTTGACTAACTAGATGTAGCTTAGATTTGAGTGAACCAATATAAAAGTCTTGTGCATTATTTTTCTCTCCAACCCTTCTCACTTTGTATTGCATTTTAAAGTTCAAAGAAATTTGAATTGAACCATCTTTGTGATATTCTTGTGTGTTCTAGCATGATCTGAAGCTTTGCTCATGTTTGTATAACTCATATGAATCAATCTTGTTTGATCTTTCATACTGTTCTAGGCTTAAATCACAAATTCGCATTTCTGCAATTTTTCTAATTTTTCAGTAAATTGTTTTTGTGATTCAATCAGTTGATTCTATTAATATTGTATCTATTTAATGAAATCAATAAGCTATCTCTGTTTTTGATCGATTGAAAGTGTCCAGTCCATGAGTGTTTGCATCCATACTTCGTGGTTGATTTGATTCAATTGAAAACTATTTTAGGCTTTTAAAAGTTAACATATTTTTTAATTAGCCAATTCAACCCTTATTCTTTGCATTTCAACCATTTCAACATTTACATAGAGAGCTTGAATATAAGATATTGATGGAAAAAGAAAAGTCTAGGCTCCAACCTTCTAAAGGTGAGTGTCCCGAGCCTCCTTCACCACCATCTCGTCATGAAAAGTGGAAGTTAGACCTCTACGATCATCGGGCTCCTACATTTTTGAGATCGCACGAGAAATCTCTGAAAAAATTGTAAGATTTAACTTTTTTTAAATAATGATATGACTTTATATAATTTAGATTTTAATTTTCTTTTTTTATATTTCAGGACTCCTTAGTTGAGTAGAGCTCCTAAGGTTCTTTCACTCTAGAAGGTCGTTAGGACATTTTTGCTACTACAATTGGACGGCCTAAGCACCTTGGATGTGTGTGTGTCATTGGATCAAGAGTCGGCATTCACCAATATTTTGGTGGCTCCTCTAGTCATTCTTCATGGCCACATAGTGCTAAGTATGAAGAAAAGTTGACACAACTATTGAGGCAACAATTGAAGCAAGAAATCACTAAGAAGGTCAAAGCGAATCTCTTTGATGAAGTCACTGATAAAGTGATTGAAAGGGTTATACGTCAGCTCCAGCTACAATTTGATAGTTATGGAATATGTCCGCAAGTAACACCCAGACAGAACCTTTTATGCCCCCACAGGTAAAGTTAACAATCATTTAGTGCTAAGTTATCATCTTCCATAATTTTTCTTTAATAAAATAACATTAACATTCACTCTGACAAGTAGAAGTGAAAAGAGGAGTTGTGCGGCTCCAGTTGTACCACGGGATGACGCAGACGACGCTCATCCATGTGACCTATATCTTTTGCATGATAGAGGGAGGACCCTAGTGGCTCGTGGAACAATATGTGAGGTAGTCACTATTCTTCATGGTATGAAGCTACTAGAGGATGAGGTTAAGGTCACGGTAGAGGAAGTTCTTGTACTAGATACTTTAGTTCTTGTGCCAACAAATAAGATATATAATGTCGCACATGCATTTTAGTTTTTCCTCGCCAAGCCTAGAGATTTGGTTGCTTCTATTTATCATCCCCCAGTACGGACTCCCAAACCCACCCTTACAGTACTTTATGTTTAATTAATTTATCTAGTTTCTTATATAATTGTATCTTGAAACATTACCTTTTCATAGTTCAATTGTTGGACATAACATGTTGTTAGGGAAATCAACTACTAAGACAAAAAGACTTGGATGGTTGGTCCTCTAACTAGGGGTGGCAAAACGGGCCAGCCCAGCCCGTTTTGGCCCGCCTAAAATAGGTCGAGCCGGGTTGGCCCGCCATATGAAAATGGGTTGAGAACTTGGACTCGTGCCGCCAATGGACAGGCTAAGGGTTGGTGAGCTAGCCCACACCTTTTTTTGGACATTCATCGTGCTGAACTGAGTAAATAAGGGTGTGTAAAGAGTATAAACGTGGATTGGGCCAAGTCCATATCTATTTTCTGATACATTTACTTTATCTATTATTTTATTTATGTGAATCTTAAAAAAGCTGAGAAGCTTCAGCAGACAGCCATGTTCTCCTTTGTACTCTGTCCATATCCACCACACCAAGCTTCATTATCGTTCACCACGGTTGATGAGGCCATCGGCGCCGTTGATCGGTGGAAATGTGCTCTGTTCGCTAGAGAACGGCCTCCAAACGTTGAATGTTCGGTGGAATCGACTGGAAAACGCAACGGAAGATCGAATATGGAAGTGAACGCTCGAATCTCTCAGGCTTCTCACTGGATTGGTAAACCCGACAAGGTGAAACCTAATCTAGGGCTTAGGGTTTGAGCAGAGACGAAAGGGGAGTGTTCTCAACCAAATTTTATCATTCATCTCAGCTAAAAATTACAAACAAAGGCTTGCCCCTTTTATAGATGAGAGGCAACCGGAGCAACAATAAATCAAAAACGCCGTCTAACAGACATAACGGCAAGGGAAACATAAGTGAAAGAGAAAACCTTGCTAAAAGGGGAAAACGTGAAGAGAACCCTAGATGGCCTTGGCGGTGTGGACTCGAGAATGATCCTAGCAAAGCAACGAAAGGAACGTGTGTTGGAAACGGAGCTAGCAACTAGCTGTGTAAAGGTTTGAACCCTAGCTGCGCAGAAGTTGGGTTATGCGTGAAGGAAGAGTCCTATTGCCAACTAAAGTCGCGAAACAAAATGTTGGTCGCAAAGGCTGTGTTGGAAACCCGTTGATGCAGATTGGGCTTAAACCCTAATAACGCTGATTCATGAGCAATGGCTGGTGTGATAAGGGGAACCTAACAACGCTGATTGAAGACAAAGCATAAAGGTGCGAACCCTTAGCAAAGTAGAGGAAAAGGGTTGGTTCGACGCGTTGCTGGGTTAGGTGGCAATGGGCTGAATCACTCGTTGCCAGCCCAAACAAAGGTGTTGTCCTACTGACGCGTGGAGGTGTGAGGATGAATAAGCAAGCCACGCGTGAATGATTTACGGACGCAGGATGTTTGGAAGAATTGGGCTTCTCGACCTCATGATGATGCACGCGTGGATTGGCCCAACAGACGCAAGGCTTCACTATGCCACTAAGAAGAAGCATGTTGTCCGCATTGGTGTGGTGAATTGGGTCATAGGCCCAATATCAATTGGCAGCTTTGAAAATGGGCTGCATTGAACAAAAATATCCAATTAGAACAAGTTTTATTTAATTAAAATTAAAAGAAATTAAAAGAAATAGGCCTAGGCTTTGGTCCAATACTATAAGCTTTATTGGGATCATATCAACGGTCACTCTGCCATTTAAGTAGTTAAGGTCATCGTCGGTGATACCACCGCCCCATTAGGGTTCTCAATCAAAGTCGCTATTAGGGTTCTCCTCTAAAATGCGATTTATAATTTTCTTTCTTTCAGAATCCCCATTAGGGGTCCTCTTCACTTTGAAATCTTAGTTAGGGTTACTATTCGAAGTCACTAGAACCAGAATCTTTACTCTTCTCCTTCTCCCACTCAATTCCGCTACTAATATCTCTTTTTCTTATTTTGATTTTTGCTTTCTATTGTTCGAGACTATGTTCTTTCGGTTGTTATGGAAATGTGTTCATAGGATTTGATATTGTAAATTGATATATTGTTCAATGTCATTACAAAACAAAGACAACGAAAGTGGAAGGAAATCAAAGATTTGTCTATTACAACATCTCTATTAGTGTGGATAGGGGAATGAAGACGGGTTGTATGTTGGTATGGGTTGACCAGTGTTGTAGCCCGACAAGTTTGTGGGTCCTACGAGTCGGGCTCCTCTGTGTTAATGGGTCCAAACACGTGACCCAACCCGTCTTTCCTATGACGGATTAGCGGGTTGACTCATCAGGTCCGATCTGATTTGACACCTCTACCTCCATGTTTGGTATTTTGGTCTATAGTATTATAATTGTTGGATTTATTTTCTTCATCAATTATTTATAATTATGCATTCATTATAGTGTAATAAACAAACCAGCTCATATGAGTGTGGTTATTGTGTAATGCAATGGATGTCAACAGTTGTTCGTGCCTCTAAGACCCGCTACCAAAATTTGAACTAGCGGATGAGGAACCAAATTCTTCTTCTATTTCACGTTGGCATCCACTAGGTATATACTTAAGCTGTCTAGTTCTCTTCAAAAGATAGAAACTTCAAAATAAGAACTTTCAACACATGTAAATAAAGGGATTGGCTTGTATTGAAATGAAATCCAACTATTTTCAATTGTTTTTTTATTGAAAACTAAACAAACAACAATTATTTTACTAGTCCTGGTTTCAAGTTCAATTTCTAAACATAAATGGCACTAACACCACTGTATTTGTTTTGAGTATGTTCCCTGAAATGATATTTATTACAACAAAGTAAACAGAAAAGGGAGATCAAAACAAACAAAGGGAAAGGACAAACCTACTGAGTACTTGAGTCTCTTGGAGAGATCATCGATTAAGAAGTCTACTCGTACTAGACTGAGTATTTCCCTATGATGTTGAATCCCCATTCAACATGCCCCTGTTTTGCCTATGCTGCCTATTATTGTTTGGACCTGTGAAACAAAAAAAGACATATAATCGAGTTATTGTAGCTATCACTAAGACAAGACTAATTTTCCTAGTAAAACAAAGGTGGCAATTTAGATCCTTCATATTGAATGATAATGAAGAATTGAATTAAAAACAACCATTTTTTGGGGTCCAAAACAAAGTTTTTGCTCGATGCGGGAACAAATGACTATTGAAATGATATAGCAGGAGGTGCAATAACCCTAGTAGTTACATAAAGTGTAATCACCAGGGATAATGGTACTCAAAAGTTCAACTAGTCCTGTTGTTTGTTGTGTGTATTGAAGTTGCAACTGTGCTTTCCTATCCTTAGGGGTGATCATGGATTGGATTTTTAATGATCAAATACACATCATTTTAGATCTAAAGAATTTGATCAAATTTATGATCCAAATTCATTTTTTGAGCAAAACTAGTTTGAATTGTTTTTAAATCTCAATCCAAATATTTAGATAAAGATTTAAATCTAGACCTAAATATTTGAATCAAGTTCAAAATCCATAATTCATTTCATATAAAAGAAAATTAAATTGAATTTTCTAAAATTTGTGTCCTTAGTGCCAACACAATCAAATTTAGCATAGTTTTTGTAAGGGCCAACTCAGTTGAATTTCGACATGAGATCGACTCAGCTGAATTTCGATCATGGGCGACTCAATCGAATTTTGGTCAAGGTCGGCCGAATTTTGGTCTAGGCCGACTTTTAGTCCGGGCCGACTTGGTCGAATTTTGTCAAATTTTTGTCGGGGTCGACATGGCCAAATTCGAATGAATTTTAGTCGGGGTTGCCTCAGCCAAATATGTCCAAAATTCAGTCAAGACCAACTCGTTAAAATTTAGCCGCATAGGATCGAATTTCGGCCAGGGACGATGTGGTCGAATACAGCCAAAGTTGGGTTAGGTCTGATTCCACAAAATTTTGGTTAGGATTGACTTGTCTCGATTGGGTCGAATTTTGGTCGGGGCCGACTTAGACGAATACGGCCAAATTTTTACAAGAGTCGACTAGGCCAAATTTGGGCCATCTAGACCTACCCCATGTTATTGCTTTAGCTAAGTTACATGATGACAAGCTTTGTTCATTTTACCTATACTCAACCGCTTTGGCTTCCCACCCATTCCTACTCTAACCTTGACACTCACCCCTAATGCATAACCCAAGCCTCTTCCTCTACTACTACCCATTCCACCTACCAAACTGCCCATTAAATGTCTCTCTAAGACAGAGGTGTAGGACAACATTGGACTCTGATGACCCTAAGGTGAGCGCTATAAGCGATGCCATTATGCAAGCCTCAATTTTTTCTCCTCACAACATTCGACTCTGATGACCCCGAGGATTGCCTTCCCTCAGATGATTCTACGGTGGTAAAGGACAACCCACAAGATGTTGGACTAAACCTCTACGCCCTTTCGAGTCAGTGGACTCCCAAAACATTTAGGGTCACCAAGTCCATACAAGGTTATACAGTTCAAATTTTAGTTGATAATAGGGCAACACATAATTTCATCCAAAGCATAATGGCCTAATATCTCCATTTTCCAACACAGCCCACATCGAACCCCCTACATGTCATGGTTGGTAATGGTGACTTTCTACCATGTTCTACTTTTTGCCCCAATGTTACACTTACTTTGGACAACCAGGAATTTCCTATTGATTTATACCCACTTGAGTGTTCTAACACTAATGTTGTTCTTGGAGTTCATTGGCTTTCTTTGATCAGATCGTTTGTGATGGATTACAACAGGCCATTTGTGAGGTTCAATTGGCAGGAAAAACTGATGAAGTTAAAAGGCGATCCAAGCCGAAATCCCTCACCAATCTCAACCTAGAGCTTTAAAGCGTTTTGCGAGGGATCAGCGAGGGATTAGTTAGGGATTATTCCCTCGCAAATATGCAAATTTGTTGTAGTGTTTGTCGTTTACATTCCACTAATCGATTTAAATCCCTTTTTCAAATTACATTGGATTCCAACCTTCTTACCTTACCATCCATTATCACGCCTTCCCCTCCCTTAAGTCCATCCTTTCCATCCTCAACTGAACCCACACTGTAATCCCTCATCTTCTAATACTCAACCTTGTTCTCCATTCCCACCACTTTTCCCCATCACGGCCAACAGACCACTCAACTACCTAATCCCAAACACACCTCCCATATTAGTAAGATCATACTACTACCCCTATTTTCAGAAGCAAGAAATTGAAACCCAAGTTCAAAAAATGCTAGATTCGGGTTTTATCAAACCCAACAATAGTCATTTCTCCTCTCTGGTCCTTCTCGTAAAAAAAGAAGAAGGATGAAACATGGCGTTTTTGTGTTGACTACAGGGCTCTCAATACTGACACCATTAAGGACAAATTTCCCATACCCATGGTGGACAAGTTGCTGGATGAGTTGGGGGCATGCATCCTGGTTATCCAAGTTGGACCTCTTTTCGGGTTTTCACCAAATACTTATGGTGCCTACTGATTATGAGAAAACTGCCTTTCGCACTCACAATGGCTATTTCGAGTTTCGGGTCATTCTGTTTGGCTTATGTAATTCATCCTCAACATTTCAAGCTACTATGAACGATTTATTTAGTCCTCATCTACATTGCTTTATCATAGTATTCTTCGATGACATTTTTGTATATAGCCAGACTTTATCTGAGCATGTCAGCCATTTGGAGACCACTTTCCAATTATTTCTTTCTAACTGTTTTAGACTCAAGGGGAGTAAATGTTTTATTGGGCACCAATCCATTCGGTATCTCGGGGATATGGTTTCTAATAAGAGTGTTCAACCAGACCTTGAAAAGCTTGTTGCAGTAAGGAACTAGCATGTCCCTACGTGGTTTCCTTGGTCTTATAGGTTTCTACCTCGATCTGTTGCAAGTTATGCCTCGATTGCTCATCCTCTCATTGTTCTCTTCAAGAAAGATAATATTCGGTGGAATGATAGAGCTTTTGAGGCTTTTGTTCAGCTGAAGAGTCCTTTATTAGCAACACTTGTTCTAGCAATTCCCAAATTTGACTCCCTGTTCATTGTTCACACAGATGCTTCAAGAATAGGCATGAGGGAAGTTCTCTCACAACAGGGCCATCCAATTGCTTATTTTAGTAATCAATTTTGTCTTAAACTTCGATATTCCTCTAGGTATGTACGTGAGTTGTGTTCCATAACTACAATTGTCCTGAAATGGAGATAATACCTCTTAGGTCACCATTTCGTCATCCAAACAGATCAATGATCCATTAAAGAATTGCTATCTCAGACAGTCCTCACATCGGAGCAACAAATGTATCTTTTCAAATTGTTGGGCTTTGACTTTGAAATTCAATATCTTTTCAAATGTTTGGGCTTTGACTTTGAAATTCAATATTGTCCCAGTAAGAGTAATATGGCAGTTGATGCTCTCTCTCAACTCAATAATCCCCCTACTACTGCCACAGACTTTCTTATGGTGTTTTCCATTCCACACTTAGATTTCTTGTCGGACCTTAAATCATCCTTACAAGGTAATGAAGAGTTTATCACTCTAAGGGATCAAATAACTACTAGCCCTATGATTTCCCTCTTTTTTCCTTAAAGGAAGGTCTTATTCTCTTCAAAGACAAAATATGGCTCTCTCATACATGCTCTTTCATCCCACTTTTGCTACACAAGTTTCATTCCACTCCAATGGCCGAGCATACTGGGATTACACACACATTGTGCAAACTAATGGCTAATTTTTATTGCCACACCATCCGCAAAGATGTCAAGGTATTTGTTGACCAATGCAACACATGTCAGCAAACTAAACTACCTACTCAACGCCAACCTGGTTTATTACAACCAATTCCCCCTCTTTCTCATTTTTGGGAGGATCTCTCACTTGATTTTATCATTGGTCTTCCTCCTTACAAAGGATTCACCACAATATTGGTTGTCATGGATAGGTTCTCTAAGGACACTCATTTTGGTAGCTTCCCAAATCTTTCACCGCTTCTTATGTGGCGCACTTATTCGTTGATTTAGTTTGCAAACATCATGGAATCTCATTTCGGACTGTGATCCCATCTTCATTAGTAAATGTTGACAAGAAATATTTTGCCTCAGTGGCACTAAGTTGCATATGTCAACTACCTACCATCCTCAAACTAATGGTCAAAATAAGGTTACCAACAAGGTCTTGCAGCAGTACCTCCGTTGTTTTGTACACCACAAACCATCACTTTAGGGCAAGTTTCTCTCTTGGGCAAAATGGAGTTTCAACACCTCAATCAATGTTTCAACTGGATTCACACCTTTTGAGGTAATATTTGGCCGCAAACCTCCATTCATGCCTCCTTTACTTCCCAAGGAAACTTCTAATGCAGTAGTGCAACCTGTGATGCTCTGACATGGTGCTTGGCTGACGCTTCCCGCTCCCGAAGCGAACACGAACACAAAGGCGTGACGGACACTTGCACGACACGGTGTCAGAAGCTTCTCCATGGATCAAACGCGGTCAGCTCTGCGACATGTGCAGGAGGACACCTCCATCTATTTGGACGCGCGATTCTGATTCAAGATTTGGCGAATTTGTTGCGTATCCAAACGATGCGTCTGTTCATGTTTTGGTAATCTCGCTCAGATCTTGGATTTGATTGGCATTATTAGTATTTTTGTTTGCCATTTTTTAGAGAATAAAGGGAAACCTAACAAATTTAAAATAAAAAGGAAATAAAAGAATAAAAAATAATCTTTCATACCTTCTATTAAAATAAATCCAAAAAATTTAAAATAAAAAAGGAAATAAAAAGAATAAAAAATAATCTTTCATACCTTCTATTAAAATAAACCCAAAAAATTTAAAATAAAAAGGGAAATAAAAAGATAAAAAATAATCTTCCATACATTCTATTAAAATAAACCCAAAAAAATTAAAATAAAAATGGAAATAAAAGGATAAAAAATAATCTTCCATACATTGTATTAAAATAAATCCAAAAAATTTAAAATAAAAAAAGGAAATAAAAGGATAAAAAATAATCTTTTATACCTTCTATTAAAATAAAATAAAATAAAGATGATGAACAAAAATAAAATCAATAAGAACAAATTATTCTATAAATTAGAGTAATATGAGATGTTATAGTCACAAGTAACAAAAACAGAAGATAGAATTGAGATTGGAAGCTCTTGAGCTGAGAGGTAGAACAAAGGAAAGTTGTTACTTTGCAGTTGTAGAATGAAGGAAAGTTGTTGCTTTACAGTTGTAGAACCAAGGGAAGGAGAAAGAAAGTCTAGAAAAGATTCTGAAAAGGTAACTTTATAAACTTTCTTTTTTATAATTTAAATAAATATTCTTCATAGTTTTTTTTTATGTAAAAATAATTTATCGTAGTTTTTCTTATACGGTGTATATTTGTATCTGTGAACAAATTTTTTTATTAACGTTGTTAGTATTTGTTAAATAATATTTTATGTATTTTATAATTTATTTATTATATTAAATTTAAAATTATGTAATTTAATTGTATAATTGCACCTTAAATGGAACAATATATCTATTGTTGAAATTTTATCAGATCAAATTAACTAGAAAAAAATAACATTTTTTATGTTTTCAAGTTTTTTATTACTATATTTTTATTATTTAAAACACCTTTATATATTGTTAAGATATAAATTCAAATGAAAAGAACAAGTTTAAAGTAAAACGAAACAAATCTACATAGAGTGATTAATATTTTTTATATTTAAATTTTTATTTTTTATTTGAATTATATCTTTTTATTTTTTTAATATTTGTCCCATTTAAATTAAAATATTAGTTTTTATTGTTATAATTAATATTTGTCCCATTTGAATTATATAATTTCTTTTTAATTTGTGATATTATTATTTTTTATACCCAAATAAATTAATTTAATAGAAAATTTATTTTATTATAGGAAATTAAGATGAGTATACCTAGTCATGCCATTGAAAAAGAAGATGAAACAAAATCTTTATGGAGATATGTTACAAAGTTAAGAAAAACTCCTGGTGGTGGAAATAATATGATTAAATGCAGTTTGTGTGATTTATTATTCAATGGATCTTACATTCAAGTAAGATCTCATTTGCTAAAAATTATGAGTTAAAATTTGTCCAAACGTGACTACATCATAACTTGTTGAGTTTAGAAGATTAGACAATGAAGCAGCATTGAAAATAGAAAATTCAAAGAAGAAAAAGGTCTCTCTACCATCTGTATCTAATGAAGGAAAGCAGACAAATAACGGTGTTAATCCAAAACACAAAGATCCTTTAGAAGCTTCTTTCAATATCCACGCTAGAGATACTCTTGATTATGAAATTGCAAGGATGTTTTATTCTTCAGGACCACCATTTCATCTATCAAAAAACCTCACTATAGGAGTGCATTTTCTTATGCTGCCAATACTTCTAATCTCAGTGGATATGTACCCTTAACATATAATAAATTTAGAGGTCCTTTACTTGTAAAAGAAAGAAGTCACGTAGAAAATCTTCTACAACCCATAAGAGATTCATGGAATGATAAAGATGTGATAATTGTTTGTGATGGGTGGACTGATCCTCAAAGAAGACCACTTATAAATTTTATGGCTATCAATGAGACTGGTCCAATGTTTTTGAGGTCAATAGATGGATCTGATGAGATACTGATAATGCATCTGTATGTAAGGTAGCATGTATGCATATAGAAACAAAATTTCCTTCAATCTACTGGACTCCTTGTGTAGTGCATACATTGAATCTTGCATTGAAAAATATTTGTGTAGCAAAAATATGTGAAAGAAATAGTGATACTTAGATCACACAAATTGTTGATGATGCTACATTTACTAAAAACTTTATTGTGGGGCACTCTATGAGATTGTCAATGTTCAATACCTTCAACTCATTCAAGTTGTTTTCTGTTGCTTCAACAAGATTTGCTTCAACCATTATCATGCTCAAAAGGCTTCAACGTTTGAAGAAAGGACTCCAAGAGATGGTTATTAGTGATGACTAGTCTTCTTATAAAGAGGACAATGCGAACAGTGCATAATTTGTGAAAGAAACTTTATTGAATGATAATTGGTGGATGAAGGTTGACTACATACTTGTTTTTACTGCTCCTATTTATGATGTTTTCAAAAAAACAGATACAAATATGGCTACTTTTCACTTAGTATGTGAAATGTAGGACTTAATGATTGAAAATGTTAGAAAGATCATATACCAACATGAAAGGAAGACAGAAGTTGAACATTCATCCTTTTTTGAGTTAGTAAATTCAATATTGATTGATCGCTGGACTAAAAGTAGAACATCTCTTCATTGCCTTGCTCATTCTTTAAATCCAAGGTAATTATGTAGTTAAATTACTTTATGACTATATTTTATTAAAATTTATAATATTATGTTAATATATCTTTATGTATTTTTAATATTGTAGATATTATAGTCCTAAATGGTTAAGTGAAGACCCACAAAGACGTGCCCCACATAAAGATTTGGAACTTACTCAAGAAAGGAAAAAATGTTTTAAGAAGTACTTTGATGACGCTGATGTGAGGAGAGAAGTGAATCTAGAGTTCGTAAACTTTTCAGGTAAATTGGGAGATTTTGTAGATAAGGACTCTTTAAGGGATAGAGGCAAAATGGATGCAAAGTCATGGTGGATTATTCATGGATCTCATGCACCAATACTTCAAAATATAGCTCTTAAGCTACTTGGACAACTATGTTCTTCTTTTTACTGTGAAAGAAATTGGAGCACCTACTCTTTTATACATTCTTTAAAAAGAAATAAGATGACACCTAAAAGGGCGAAAGATTTAGTATTTGTCCATAGTAATCTTCGTCTTCTTTCAAGAAACTCCTCAAAATACAAGGAAAAGGAAACGAGCTTGGGGATATTGTTGGGGATGATTTTTCAATGGATGATAATGGAATTATTGATATTGCTAGCCTATCTCTCGATGAACCAGAATTAGAAGTTGTATTTTTTGACGAAGATTAACATATATAAGACTCAAACATTATGATATTTTAAATGTTTCTTTTTTCTATTACGAAATATAATTATTAGATTTTAATATGTATATTGTCGTGTCTGTATCTTATACTTTTTCAATTTTACCGTATCTCCGTATCCGTGTCCGTGTCGTGTTCCTATCGGTATCCGAGTATCACAGAGTGCAACACGAACTATCCAGACGAACTATCCACACGTGCTGAGATTCTTCAAAAGCTTGCCTCTAACTTGCAAAAGGCACAAGCCGCAATGAAGAAATGGGCTGACCAACACCGAAGAGACTTACAGTTTGGTGTCGATGATTGGGTTTACATTCGTCTCCATCCTCGTCGCCAATCTTCTGCGACAAGCACCACCTCTGGGAAACTTATGAAACGGTTCTTTGGTCCTTTCAAAATCACAAGGAGAATTGGCGATGTTGCTTATGCAGTGGACCTTAACCCCCCCCCCCCCCCAACAACCAAGGTCCACAACACCTTCCATGTCAGCCTCCTTTGTCCTCACAAAGGACTGTTACCCTCTTTCCCCTTGCCACTCCCACCTAACATTGAGGATGATCAACCGCCATTGTTAACTGGAAATGGGATAACTGGAAATGATTAACCATGTTACCTAAAAGACTATGTGGTCACGCATCCCTCATCCCAGGGGAAATTCTGTTAGCAAGAAATGATTGGAATTATTATTGTATTTTCTTTTATTTGCACATGATCAGTACAATATTACAATAGAGAAAGGAGAAGAATATAAAAGTATTTCTCTCTTCACTGAATATTCCCTTCTTTCTCTATCATTTCTCTTACTGCTCCCTGCAGCATCCTTATAGTTGTTCATCTTAGACGTAAGTCATTTAGATGAAGGCTAGAACTTCACTTGAGTTGAGTCACTCAGAAACATTGAGGAGGTTTGGATAATGTCTCAGAAAACTGAAAATTTGAATTTTGCATAAATCCATTCAAAGGACTTAACAAACACCGATAACGCTTGAGTACAGCTAGTGTAACCAATTCTTCAGATAAATCTCAGCGACCAATTTAGAATATGGTACTGAAATGTAGTCATATTTACTTATTTGTGTTGATATAATTTGGAGAAAAACATATTAACTCCATGTTGGAGTTTTGTGAAATTCCTTCTCCCAATACCCTTCCCTTTTTTATCACTGCACTGATCTCTCTTCATTAATTGAAAACATCCCTATACATGCAGTGCTAGAAAGATTCTTCATTTGTTTATGGAAAGATTCAAATATTTTAATCCATGCAGTGCTTCTTATCAGAATATCATGGGGAATATGACAATTATATAATGATACTTCAAAATGGTAAATAAAGAAAGGTTTGGTTTGGTTCAACTTAGTTACTTGAACCACATACTAATAATTGTTGGAAGTTCATTTTCGCGGCAGTGAAATTGTCCATTGGAAGAAGAATAACGTAAGACCAAATAAGACAGCAATTACTGCAAGCTCTTAGTGAAGGTCATTCCATCGTAACAACCATGTTTCCTTACGAAGGAATCAGAAGTTTGTGAAAGAATGAACGGAAGGGAAACCATTAATGAACAAAGATTCAAGTGTTACTTTCAATCATATTGATGACAAACATCTAAGAAAAGAAATTAAAATTCTTCTTCATCTATGAATTCCAGAGGAAGTTTAGCTTCTATCATTTCACACTATGCAAATGTGGAAACAGAAGCATTTTGGCAGCAAACAAGTTCCATTCTCACTCAAATGGTAGGTCTCTCCGCTGCTTCTAAAATCTGGCAAAAATTGCATGTTTACCATGCTTCACAGTCAACAGCAAAAGTTAAAAAAGATTCAGCTTCGTAGACCCAAAAAGGATAAAAATATTGCAACTTATCTTCTTGATATCAAGAGATTGTTGATACCTTAGCTGCCATAGGATCTCCCATCACAACTGAAGTTCATAGCCATGATAGCTTTGTAACATCCATTCTCGCACGGACTGAACCTTGCACAATTAAAGAAATGGAGGCCATTTTTTAGTCTCAAAACGAACTACTGGAAAAATACAAGACTGTTGAGTCTATCATCAACAACACCACGGTTTCTGAATCTGCCACCAATTACCGAAACAAGATCTCATCAAAAAGGTAACCGGACCAACTACAGAAATATTACAGAAAAAATCAATTATGTAGAGAAGTATCTATCTGCACAACGAAATTTAAATTAGCGAAACCAATCTGACATCCTAAAGTAAATGAAGTAATTATGCATGTTTTGATTGGATTGGATGTCCTTTTATAACATCTCATTGTTCATTTGATTAGGAAAGACGCTTTAATTACAACCTTAAGGATGATGGTTTAGTCTTGCATCCAATAGACTATAATGTTTATAATGTTTTGACAGAGCTTATAATGTTCTAACGGTCTTTATGAATAATCTAATTTTGTGGAGTTGAGTCAAATCCTAAACCCGAATCTATGAATTTGCTCTATATCTCAGAAAAATGAACTTCAGATTTCACTTTCCATTCCTTCTCATTGAAGTTATTTCCATCACACCAACATATTGTAGCATCAACAAACAGTCTATAGCCTAAACAAACTATAAAGCAGAAAGTAATTTATGTTTGTATTCCGTTGTTTCCTTATCATTGGTGCAATTCTTCCCCTCAAAACTACCCTTTTCGAACTTAATAAATGTTGCTAAGAAACAACTTTCCAGTGTACTAATGTAACCACAATAATGTTATTTTAGCTGTAACTTAAGAAATATATGCATACATGAAGAGAACAAATCAGCAATATGTGTGACAAACAAAACCCATATGAACATGAAGGAAAAACTGTGCAAACATCAGAAGAGTGAATAATCAATAAAAAGAATGTAAAAGGGGTTGAAAATTTAAAAGAAAAAAAAAATTGGAACATTTCTCAATTTGTGTGAGATCCTTGTGCAGGGCCATAAGAATCTTCTCTGTATCATTCCAATTTGATCAGATGTCCCCAAAGGGAGACTTCTGAGACGAGGCTGAGTACTTATAAAGTATTAGTTAATACGGTATTCAAAAGATGTGGGACTTGGTTCACTCCAAGCTTACAGCCCTGTTTTGGTGAGTGAATAGTGAAACTTTCAGAGTGGAATGTGGTGAAAAAGATGCAATTGAAGGGTAATAAAATGAATACCAATGGGTGAAACTTCCAAATTGTTTGTTGCAGAAAAAGACAATGAGAACAAGTCCAACAAAAAAGGGTGGCGTACAAAACTTTTACAGAAAAAAACTTTATGAAGAAACTAAGGAAATATTGAGATACTAGTGTAAAAAAGAGTATAAAATTGAAGTTTTATATTAGTTTATTCCAACGGTAGACTATCTTTAAAAAACTTCTTCCACAAATTGTTTTGGATTAGACTATCGGCAAGTTTTTATATTGTTCAAGTATTCTCTATACCACTAATGGGAATACTTAAAGTGTTGTTCAGTTTAATAATTCAACTATTTTTTTTTCACCAAATCTGTCCTAAATCAAGTTTGATGATAAAACTGATCAACACATACAAAATGAAGTACAAACTTAATGAAGATCAAAGCTATAAAGCTAATGATTAAGCTATTTTGTGGTCATAATGCTATCTTTAACTATATAAGATAAACAAATATGAAGAAGTCGTCCAATATTTTTTCAAGGTTTCAGTACTTGAATATTGTGCTTAGTTCTCACTTTTTAGTACTCACTTGAATATTACTGACTGCAAGCTCTTAGTGAAGGTCATTCCATCTTAACAAGCCATGTTTCCTTATGAGTTACTCTTAGGAATCAAAAGTTTGTGAAAGAATGAACGGAAGGGAGACGGAGAAAAGCAACTTTCAATCCCAGAAGTGAGAATGTATATTGAAAAGAATGAAAACCCAATGAGTTGCTGCAGCATGCAGTTATAGGACTCAAGATGAACTCATAACAACAAAAGTGGTAACAGTAATCACCATACACTGGAAACCATAAAAGAACAAAGATTCAAGTGTTGCTTTCAATCATATTGATGATAAAAATCTAAGAGAAGAAGTTAAAATTCTTCTTCATCTATGATTTCCAGAAGAAGTTTAACCTTTATCATTTCACACTATGCAGATGTAGAAACAGAAGCATTTTGGGCAGCAAACAAGTTCCGTGCATCTCAAAAAGCTTGTGTTCAATCTTGAGAATGCTTGCCTACAAATAAAAAAATAAGGTTAGAACAGGAATGAAAGAAAAAATGTTTTCAACAGTAGCTACAGTGCATTGGTAGCCATTAACATGATGAGCACTTAAATTACAACATTAACATGATGAGCACCAAAATTCAGCAAACTAAAATGTACTTTAACTCTAGTAGCACACACTAATAATTTAGTACTACTTCTAGAGAGCAGTTTAGGTTATCTTTTGTGCAATCATCAGAAGAGTGGACAATCAATGAAAAAAATGCAGAAGGGGTTGAAAATTTGAAAGGAAAAAAAATTTGGACCATTTCTCGATTTGTGCGTGTCATCCTTGCGCAGGGGCCATGCTAATCTTCTCTGTATCGTTCCAATTTTATCGGATGTCCCCGAAGGGACATGCCTTGGGTGAAACTCTGCAGTTATAAACTGCTTGAAAACACTGTACTCTACCGATGTGGGCTCCACTCCAATGCATTACTGTACGCTGCTCCAAGGAACTGAAGTAAGAGGACAAAGCAACTTTCACCTATTGAAAACACACTCTTCGAAGTAGGAGGAAGTACTGAGATTGTGTAATGTAAAAGGGTAAAAAATTAATAGTCAATAATAATAATAATAATAATAATAATAATAATAATAATATTATAGTTCATATTACTTATTATTGTAAAAATATGATTTTATCTACCTATAATAATAAATTAGACAGTAATATAATTGTAAATAATGTTACTTAAAAATAAAACCGACATAAAGCTGAATGATTATTTACTGCGAAGAGTGCAAAAACAAAAGGGTTACAATTTGCTCGTCGTCTTTACACTTACATGCTTACTGTGTGTGTTAAATTAATTTAACGTAAAATACCATGTTCGTTTCATTTTAATTAAAATTAGAACTAAATTATATTTTTTTCAAAATTTTGAAATTATATCGAAAAAATGACTAAGAAAAAAACTATTTAACCTCCTTCTTATTATATTTATTTTAATTTAAAATTAATTTTTAATATTTTTATATTTGCTTGAATTTTATATGTATTGAGAAATTGAAAAATTAAAGAGAAAAATGTAAAATTAGAGAGTTTAAAATCACTTATGAGATAAAACTAAAAGTCCAAATAAATTAATAACAATTTAGGTTTATACTCCATCGTATATATCATTTAAGTGAATATTTTGAAAAAAAAAAGTGATTAGTCAAAAAGCTTTTAAAAAATTTAAAATTGTATTTTCAAAAGAAAAATATTTCAAACGCACGAAATCTCAATATTTTGGTCAACTTAATCAGACACGGCGAAGTTAAGTTAAACAATATATTTATATTTTATGAAATAGTTTTTATTTTGTTATATAGTAATTACGGTGATTAAATTTTGAATAATTAAAACTAATAGAAGATAATTGTAGAGACGTCAAACTAGTTTGTGTAAACTTAATATACATATTTTGAAATAAATAATTTAAAAAATCAATTGTTTGAAGAAAATATTCATTTATTACTACAAGTTAACATTTTATTCTTCTGTAAAACAAACAAATTATGCAAATATATAAATAAAAAGGTAAAAATGTATTTTTATTTTAATAAGAAACTAAAAATATGAGTTTAGTAAGGAGTAACTTTAAATAAAATAATAATGAGTGAAATCAACCAAGAAAGGTGAAAAATGCAAACAAGAAAAAAACAAATGGAATTTGGATAAGGTGGTCGAGTTTTCAGTTCATTTATCCAATTGTTTTGGCACTGAACCAAGAGAACACAATGATAGGGTGTGCATTGTCCTTGACCAATGTGCTGCCTCCTTCCCATTTGAGCATACACATCAAGTTCAAGTCTTTTGCTTTCTCCATTGCTGCAACTCACTCTCTCATCCCAACACCAAAACCCTCTCTTCTCCTCTCAATCAATCATTCAAAGTCCAATTCACACTTCTCATTTTCTGTTGCTGCTCAACAGCCACAACAAGTACAACCCGGTGAAGAAGAGAACATTCAACTGGTCTCAGCTATCAAAACTGATTACAATGACATACTCATAGTGGACACCCCAAAGGCTAGAATGTTACTCCTTGATTCATCTTGTACTCCTCTCACCTTCTCTCAGTCTGAATTGCTTTTAAAAATTCAAACTTTACTTCATGGATCATCTGGGTCTCAAAAGTATTCAAATGCCGTTTTGCATTTCCTTATATATAAATGTTTGTATTTTTTCTTGTCTGTGATCAGTCTCCTGCAGCAGTGTGCCAAGGGTAATTGACGTGTCAGAATTTGTGTTTCTTTTGTTGCAGACAGTGTTCACAGTCTTCTTTACCATGGGTCAAAATGGACTTGTTCTTATTGGGTATGTATGCTACCTTGACATTGCTTGTTTTGTTGTATGCGTGTGTGTTTGAGGCATACGTCCAAAGGGTAATAATGGGTGGTGTATGTTGTGTAAAAGTAAAACCTCTTTTTTCACAAAGTAATGATGTTTGGTTTGCTTAGTGTCATATAGTTTGAAATGTTGTTAAAAACACTCCCCCCTTATTGTGTGATTCATACATCAAATTCATTCTCATATTGATTGTAGAATGTTGTGTAGTTGTGTTCATATTTTGCTTGCAGTTTGTAGACACATTCTTAAGGTTGAGAAGTAGTACTGCTTTTTTCATACAATTTTTCTTTGTTCAGCTCATCGTATTGATTTGGATTTGATATATTTTAAATATAAATTACTAATTTCAATCCATAGGAGTTTTGAATTTGAGAAAACTTGTAGCCATAGCTGTATAAGCTCTATATCAACTCTGATAATAGAACAGTAGGGTTCAAGAAGGTGTTAAACTGGTCTCTGGGTCAAGCTTGTCATGTTTACTAGCAAAAGTTTGTCTTAGTTTGTTGTTTGATGCAAGAAACTGTTGATGCATTTTTAATGCAATGTCAAGATCAAACATGGCCTCTGACCTTGCATTCTTTGTCTAGAGATAACTATTCAAAATGAAATTCAATCATTTCTCATGCTGAACAACTGGAGCCATCAGATGGCCATGGAGTTCTGTAGTGTTACATAAAATTTTATTTATTCCTTGCTTGTGAATAATGCTACGCAATGTGATGATATATTTAGCCAAACTATTAAACTATAGATGTAGTAACATGTATAATGACTTTAGGGTCAATATGAATGTTCTATGTGGGGTGCCACTGTGCTCGAAAGTAACTGCATAATCATTTTCATATTTATCTTCGGTTGTCATATCCTTTGAGTGTTAAGGTGAATCCAAGTGCATAAGTTCTATCATTGCTGACTTTGTTACTTGTATGCTATGTAACTGCATTGTACTTTTGCATTTATGTGCACATTGTTTGATGAATTGTTCATGCCAGGGGTTACTGAATTTGTTGCATTAAACAGGATGAATTTGCGAGCTTGCCAGCTGTTGTTCCGAAAGGTCCCATTGCTATCTTAGGTTTGGTAATTCATTTAATTTTAAGACGGCACATATTATAGTATGGGAATTTACTAGAGGGAATTTCTAAGTATCAGTGATCTTGTAAGTAATCTGATACTGCTTTTATATCCTGCAGGGTGGTGGAACTGCAGCTCATCTGATGCTTGACTTATGGCCTTCACTGCAACTTGATGGCTGGGAGATTGATCAAATTGTAATATATGCTTCTTTTCTGCAAAGATATTTTTAATAAATTTAAATGAAGTTTCTTCCTTTGTTACTTATTTCTATATTAAATTTATATCTATGCTTCAGTGATCTAGAGCTATTAACATTGTAGAATTCTATGAAACAACAATTTCTTCTGAAACTTGATTATAAAAATTGAAACACCGTAGTAAGTGATAGCTTAAACGAAATAACCAACATCCCATTTCTACTTGTATATTGCAGAAACAATAATCAGAATTCAATGAATAGGCCTCTGATTCTGTCTTCAAAAAAGTGCTAAGAGAAAAATAGCCAGAGTTTGAGTGAATTGCTTATTTATTTGCACTCAGCTATCAGATTACTGATATCTATATGCATGAACAAAATAAGAATTGCTTATATTTAGAAGAATTTTTCTCTCCTGTCTGTTAATATTTATTATTTCTTTTCTATTTATGTTAAAAAGAAGTCTTACTAGATCTCAGTACACCCTAGGTGAAAAATATCTTTTCTGTTTAAACCTTTTATGATCAATGTTTATCGTTCCTTATTATCCTACTACCATATATACTACTAATTGATTTGATCCCTGATGCATGCATTCTAACCCCCTTTTTTTTTTCTTGAAAAACCAAATATTATAGTTGATTGATAAAGTGAGAGATTATTTTGGCTTATCTGATCTGGAGAAGAAAACAGAAGATGGCGGGGTTTTAAATATTCATGTTGGTGATGTCTTCGTTCCCTCAAAGGATCTTCACGGAAGATATGCTGGTGAGTCATTCACATTGCATATTGCCTAGTTTATCTGGCTTCTCATACTACTTATATTTTCTACCTACACTTTTTAGTAAAGAAACTCAAACTCTGCACCTTTTTTGTGTTCTCATCCACTTGCAAAGAAATTATTTCAACAATTCAGCTCAATTTATAATATCTCTTATTTCCTTATTTTTTCTTGAAGGGGATGCTATTTTATTATTATTGGCTAACTTATATTTGTTCAATTATCAGGCATTATAGTTGACTTGTTCGCTGATGGAAAAGTTTTACCTCAGCTACAAGAGGTATGTAGTTTTTCTACACACAGATATGCATGTTCTAGGTGATTTTAAAGTTCTTCTTAGTCAAATTACAACTTGTGTACCTTGCTCTTTTCACGATAGTAGTGTCAAATTTAAGCTTCTGTTGATAAAAAGTATAAAATTGAACTGGTATCTTTTTGAATATTTTTACTTAGTCCTGCTATTATCTCATTTATTGCCCAAATTTCTGAATACTTTGGAGTATGTTTTGGATTTTGCATTTCTATGGCATAAAAAGAGGAGAGTTAATGGAATTTGGATACTTTTCAAATTAGTCACACAACCATGCAAACGGTCTCATGAAGTTTTTAAAGTATAGGGTCTCTGTCTTCATCTATCTCTTAACACGACATGATCACGTGAAAAACTTGCCAAAAAATCGAAATCTAATGTTAAGGTGAATGTCTTAGCCATGTTAGGCTCATAAAATCTTTGTACAATATCTACAATGGAGCAAGCTAGATCCCCCCTACAATGAGTGTACTGTAAGGTTATTTCATACATGTGAAGAACAATAAATATATCTCTTATTGAAACAATTTTTCTAAAATAGCCTCATGTTTTCAATAAATGCATTAATTTGACTGAGATAAAGTAATTAATTTGAGGGCAAAAGCATCAATGTTTCATTGGAAAATAGTTTGGAATTTTTTTAGAAGGCTAAAACTGTGATTATTGTGGGATGTATAGTAGTTATCAAAGAATATAATTGAGTATATGGAAACTTAAAAACTGTAAAATGAAGATGGATGGTATTATGAAACAATATGCTTCTTCTGTTTCAGTTGAAGTTACAGAAATCCCAAAAGTTGATTACCCTCCGGTGAGAAGACAAATTTATGATTGAAAAGTTGTACTTATCTTAAAACAAATTGATCTTCTGTTGTCTTGGTTCTGAACATCTACTATACTTAATTTCAACATTCCTGTTATTTCTAATTGTAGAAAAGATTCCCCCTATGTGTTTTTTAGTTTGCAATTTATATTATCACAAATTTGTAATTCACAAAGCATTTATTTTGTTTCTGCGATCTTATTCAAAAGTGAAGTCTTATCTACCTATTATTTTTCTGTTTCTGTTTCAACATTCTTCATCTACATCATGTATATAAACTTAAGATGAAATTCCTGTTAAACTGATGATATGGAATCATAAAGCAGAAATGAATCATTAAACCATTCTAAAACAAGTGATTAAGATTGAAATTTTCTTAATTATATATTCGTAAATTCATATATTGATCTTCTGCTTAATCTGTGAACTTGTTCTTTTTCATGGTAAACTGAAGGACAGAATGATTAAAATTAAACTTTTACTGTCTCAAGTAATCTTAGCATTATGTTTCATAAATTTTAATGCATTCATCAGGTTAGTACATGGTTGCAATTACAAGAGAGGTTGATGGCCAATGGTCGCTTCATGGTAAATTGTGGTGGTGTTGGTGGTGGGCCAAGTGCCACTGGTCCTGAAACTTTGTTAAGTGGTAAATCATGGTTATTAAATCCAGCTATGAAAGCACTATCCGAAGCATTTCCTGGACAAGTAATGCTTCTGTTTCTGATTTCATTGTTTTGTTGTTGTTTCTTCTTTTAAGATGTTTATAGTTTGTGTTTTGAATTTCTCAGGTAAGTTGGAAGAGAATGCCAAAGGAATATGGTGCCAATTTTATGGCACTAACAGGACCATTGCCTGATTTGAACTCTTGGTCAGCTAGTGTCCCTTCTCCTCTGAGCCAAAGTGTGAAGAATTGGAGACCTTTGTGAGCTGAGTTCTTGGATTTTATCTTACCTCTCCATACCTAATGAGAAAATATTTTTGTAGTGAAAATTTTCTGAAACCATTTGAAACTTTTTTTAATCAAAAGTAAGAATTTTAATGCATCATCCTATACCAATCACTCTAGTCAGTATTAGTCATATGCATAATTTCTGAGATATTAAAAAGAAACATAAGATGGGGATTAAATGTTGTAAAGAATTCATGGCGTATCCATAATGTTATGGCTAGCTAACAATTTTAAGAGAATAAAGACAATAATAGAAAGAAGATATTAAGATAATACTCATTAAGTTGTCATACATGGGCCTTTCGGGAAAATGAACACATGTAAGGCATTTGCTTCCTGCTTTTGAAAAATGAATATTTTATCCTTATAGAAGTGATTTTCTGATTATGAATTCGGGAACAGGATTTTTGGAATTTCCGAAACGAAATTTTTCGGAACAAAATTTTCAGAACAAAATCTTCAAAACGTAAATTTTTGGAATAAAATTTTTGAAATATGTGAAATACATTTTTTGAAATGAAGTGGGTTGTGAAATAATGGTGAAGGGTATTCATGTATTTTACTTATATTGATTGGGTCTAGGAAGAAATTGATGGGATGCATAAAGACATTGTCCTCATCGAAAGGCTTCTTCATGGAAGTCCATAATCCCCCAAACCATTTCTCCTGTACTTCCACAACTTTTCTTATTTTCAATTTTGTCCATTAAATGAAGAGAGAGAAAAAATAGTAAATAATTTTTTTTGAAACGGATTATAAAATCTGTTTCATAATTTTAGGAAACATATTTCGAAAGCCGTTTCATTTATTTTTCATTTTTTATATGAAACGGATTGTGCATTCCGTGTCACAACTTTCAGAAACGGAGTTCGAATCCCATTTTGTAATTATACTTTGTTAATTCTGAAACGGATTTTGCATTCCATTTCATGTATTTGTGAAACGAATTTTGATATCCGTTTTGTGTTTTTTCTTTAATATTCTATTTTATTTTATTTCAATTTTAATATTTATTTTGTTCAATTTTAATATATATATATATATATTTATATATATTAATTTAAAGTTGAACTCCTTTTAAATTTTAAATTTTATTTAATTTATTTCTTAATTAATTATATAAAAGAAAAAGTGTAAAACAAATTAAATTAAAAATATTTAAATAGTAAATTAAAAAATTATTCATTATATTATAACTTTTTTAATTTATTTAAAGTATATATTTTTAAAATTTTAAATGTTAATTAAACTATAAATTAGATAAAAAAAACAATAACAAAAATTTATTCTGGTTATTTTTAAATTTATTTTAAATTTATTGTCTTTTGAATTTTAATTATTCTTTTAGTATATTATTTTCGGTTTTAATCGTATTTACATATTTACATATTCGTTTCATAAAAAAATATAAAAATTTATGAAACGAATTTTGGAATTCGTTTCATATTTTCTGAAATGGATCACGAATTCCGTTTTTGAAAAAAAAATTTAAAATTTATGAAATGGAATTCGTAATCCGTTTCAGAAAAGTATGAAATGGATCTCAAAATTCGTTTCATAAAAAAACATGAAAACTTATGAAACGGATTTCGAGATCCGTTTCATACTTTTCTGAAACGAATTACGAATTCCGTTTTTGGAAAAAAAAATAAAAAATACCAAACGGATTTTGAAATCCGTTTCGCTTTTCCTTAAAACGGTAATTAGGGGTAAAATGGTAAATTTGGGGGGTACTGAAGAAGAATTGGAGGTGAGGGAGAAGGCGCCTAATTTATTCCGGCACTTCTATGGAGTTGAGTATTCTTCCTCCTCTCCATACATTTAAATATTTTAATTTTACTCTCTTTTCATTTTGAGTTTCGGAATCCATATTTTGGAATGCCTGTTTCGAAATGTAAATATTGTATTCTAAAATATAAAAATTGTATTATGGAATACAAAGATTAATTGGGAATATAAATTTTGTATTTTGAATTATACTTTTCAAAGTACAAAATAAAAATACATTTTGAATTGTACACTTCAAAATAAATATTTGTATTTCGATTTGCATAATCTAGAATACAAAATTTGTGTTTGGAATTATGTAATCTGTGTTGAGCATGTGGAGTCTGAAAAGAGAAAATACCATCTAGTGTAGTTGCCATGGACGTAGGTCATTTGATTGAATCACATAAATTCTTTGTGTTTTTGTTATTTTACTTTCGTCTTGTAATTTCTTGTGTGTGTGTGTGTGTTTGCGATCCCTAACAACTGGTATCAAGAGCTTAGGGTTTCATGTGAGAAAGAGCAATTGGAAGATGCAAATTGAGGATTAACTATATCAGAAGAAGATCGAGACTTGCTAGATCGATAGGCTTTGGGCGTTATGAAATTAACATTGACGAAGAATGGTTTGATAAAGGCATTATCAAACATGTACGAAAAGTCATCAACATCAAACAAGGTATTCTTGATTTGTCAGTTAGTTAAGATTGGTTTCAATAGATATTAAATGTGAGGATGAAGTATGTGACGCCCCGACTACTATACTAAATAATTATTATTTGATAAAATGATATGGAATCAATTTTTTTTTAGAGATTATCCTTGAGAGAACATTAATAATAACATAACTTCATATTCATATATGTAGTTTGCATCTATGTAATTGTTCATGAAATATCACAAAAATATATATTTGTTAAATATTAAGAGTCCTACATCAGAATAGAAGATTTTCTATATTTTTAACATCTCCTAAAGATATTAATAGAAATTATCCATGAGTCAATCTTCAGAAGATCCACCAAT
>Ga0214542_1000889_pt1 | contig 58091 bp, 38 predicted proteins | sample CNSS1metaG_FD_160096 | JGI IMG/M metagenome (GOLD analysis project Ga0214542, IMG submission 160096) | Root nodule microbial communities from cowpea collected in UCLA plant growth center, Los Angeles, California, USA - CNSS1 | ecosystem: Host-associated > Plants > Roots > Nodule | place: USA...
TATATTTATATATATATATATATATATATATATATATATATATATATATATATATATATATATATATATATATATATATATATATATATATATATATATATATATATATATTCTACATAGGCAGAATATATTGTTGTTATAAAAATTACTAAGGAGCTTTTATGGATGTATAAATTTCTACATAAGAGTTGAGATTATCACAAGAAAAAAAATATTTTATACTGTGATAGTCAAAGTACAGTCCATCACAGTAAGAACTCAACTTTTCATTCAAGGTCGAAGCATTTTGAAGTTCAATATTATTGGATACATGATGCATTAAAGATGAATCAATTATCATTGGAGAAAACCCATACTTATGAGAACGAGTCAGATATGATGACAAAGATCTTACCTGTAGGAGAATATGCAATCTGCAAGGAGAAAGCCAATTTGATTGACAATGGCTCTAATTAATTGGTCATGGGGGGATTTGTCATGTGGGTCACCAATTTATTGGGTCCACTAATTTAATCAAGAAAAATAAAAATGTGGTATTTTTTTTATGGGCTCCCAGTCCATTATGCAATTTAAAATATGCAACCTTTGTATCAGATTTGTCATCAGAGAAAATAGTGAATGGATAGAGAGACAAAAGTTGTGAGTGTCCATGGTGAGAAAAGAGAAGAACCATCAAAGAGAGGAGAGTGAAGAAGAAGAAAAGAGCAACCAATTTATCATATGCAAGTCTGTGTATAAAAGCTATCTTGCATATGCAAGTCTGTGTATAAAAGCTATCTTGCATAAAAGGTTTATTCCTTGTCTCATATATTGGGGTTCCTCTATTGTTTATTTAAAGTACTTATTGGAGTTTGTTATCCCACCTTGTTGGTAAAGAGAATAGTGTTCTTTTGATCCTTGGAATCTCTAAGAGGACTTTTGGTATACCCATTAATAATTATTAGTGGAAGATTTTTCTGAACTAGGTCATGTGGGTTTCTCCTCCATATTGAGATTTTTTCATGTTAAAAGTTTTGGTGTTTGGTTCCTCTCTTATTTGTTTTATGCATATTATTTATTTAAAGAAGATTTGATATGAGTTTTGTTTCTACTTGTTTATATGTTAATTTTTGAGATCTTTCCGGCAAGTACACATGTGATTTTGAAATTTCTTTTGTGATTTTTTATGTTTACATGAATTATGAAATGGTGATAAAATTCCTTAAAATAACTATGGTAAGATATTTTTATTGGTGAAATTTGAGTCAACGCGTCAATTCTAGAGATTATACCTTTAGTTTGAATTGATTTAGTTTTCTTAGGTCAGCTATGGTTACACTTAAATTTTGTTCCAACTTGATATATTTCATGTACTTAACTTAATTACCCAAGTAATTGTTTGAGGACAAACAAACTTTAAGTTGAGTTATTTGTGAGTTGACTTTTAGATCTTCTATACATGATGAAACATAAATAAGGATTGATGTCATTATAGGAGTTGTAAGAAAAAAAAGCTTTGTTTAGTGATTTAGAATGAAAGGTATTTTGATTGTAAGTTCTCTTTACATTGATTTGATGACTTTTGACTTTTGAAGGCTTATTAAAGTGATATAGAGTCATATGTGCTTGGAGGATGCGTTTTAATTGATTAAAATGTTTTTGGTTTGTTAGAAAAACTACAAGAAATATTTTAATATATTAAAGTATTAAATTAACCAATTAAAATCATTTAAAATTCAAAATTATCTTATCGCAGTGTTTTACTCAATTAAAATGAGTTTTTAATCAATTAAAATTACTTAAGTCACATGATTGTTTTGAATCATCTTATTTTAATATATTACAATTATAAATTAATTGTTTAAAATAATTTAATGTGTTAAAACTCTAAAAACTTCCTTCAAATTGTGCTCCATATCTTCCTAGGTAATTTGTTTTTGTAATTGTTTTATTTTACGGAAAGGATACATATTTATAAATGTCTCTTAGTTTCTTTTGTGAGAGGATATTACAAAAGGAAGTTAAAGAATAAGGTTGTGTTCTTTTGGAAGAAATGATTTAAGGAAGAGAGTGAATTGATTTGGATGGATTTAAGAGTTTGAATTTATGTTGTTCTTTTTAATTAAGAAATTTAGAGGTGATGATGGAATGAATTTGGGAGTAAAGTTTGTGAAAATTTTTAAAGTATTTGACTCACATAACTAATTAAAAATAAAATTTAATAGATGAAAAAGTAAGATTACCAAGTATTAAAAGTAATATAAAACAATTTTTTGATGAGTTGTAATTAATATTAAATTTTTTATGATGAAGAAAATTATTAAAAATAATTATTAATTGAAAAAAATAAAATTTATAATATATTTGATATAAAAAATTAAACATTTTAATTTTCAATATTAAAGCAAAAAAGAAGTAAAGATTTGTTATCACACAATTAATAAAGTCAACTTAAAATATCACATAATATCTAAACAAGTACGTACATGAGAACATACGATGTAATTTATGATCAATTAAAGTGAAGCCCCTCCATTTATATAATTTTGCAACGTATTCCAACGATATTTTGTCGGCACCCCTGTAATATGTCTAGTATGGGATGGGTGTGAACAAAGAAAGTCGTAACACTATCTGAATAAGTTGTCATTTGAAACGTTCATGCTTTTTAATAACTCAGAAATTTGCTCTCTTGTATCTGTCATTGAGGATGGCGTTGTGACGTTCAACAACTACAACTTGGCAGTTAATAATTGTATTCATTCGTCTTTGAAGAGCATTTGCATGATTCTGGTTATCAAAATACTGTATGGAAGAGGTGCTTCACTACTTTTTAGCATAATTTGCATGATATGATGTGGTCAGTCAATAGAAATGTTATTTTTCAAGGCTCATATCATAAAAATGTATTCTTTCATGACTTTTGCAAAATTAGTTAGACGAGGGGTCAACCAATGGACCACCACATAATGGAGGAGTCATTCATTTATGTCTAGTGACCCCACATTTTTTACACTTTCACCTTACAAATCTAGTCTAACATAGTAGCCAATGGCGTGTGATAGTCATAAGGGAGGTCTTCTGTATGTTTGGATATGATAATTTTCGACCTTGATACATGAGATGTGCGATATTAAACCAATAATCAGGTTTAAATTTAATTTTCGTCCTATTAACCTCACTTAATAAGTATCCATTGATATCTTCAGGTTTGAATAGAAGACTTTGATGAGATCAACATAGTATGGATAGTTCAAACAAACGAAGTTCGAGAGTCCTTGGAAACTAAGGTGGTGATGAAAATAAAGAACTAATGTTGCAAAAGATTGGAAATTCATAATTTTAGGTTCCACAATTAGGTTATTATTGATCGACGACCTAAACATAATAAAAAAAAACTAACCTTTGGGTATGACCAACGAATTATCTTTAACAAGAACATCTTTCAATATTCTTGAATTAGATGTTGTCCCCTCTTATCCAGCCAACACATAAGTGAATTTCATATCAAAATCACATGCAACAAAGACATTTTGAGTTGGTCAGTCCTTCTTACCTCGATACTTGGGAGCTTCAGATCTTGGAATCCTTGCTCGAACATGAGTTCCATTTATGGCCTTACATAATCCTATTTGAGCCAAATTAAAAGTGTAAATGAAGATCGTTTAATCTGTGTAAGTAGCTAAAAGAAAAAAAAAAGTATTATAGCCACTATTACCTTGAAGTACGAGTATAATCGGCTATGGTTGAGGGCATGATCTTGTACCTCTGTCCCTGACGGTTGAATTAAATTTCTTACTCCGAAGTTAAGATTGCATCCCATACATTATGAAAATGTATACTAACAGTCGAACTAGAACAATAGAATAAAAATAACACACTACGATTCTTGATATTATGCCTAATTATGTGTAGAAACTTAGCAACTTGTTCCTCCAATGTGCACCATACAACATCTTTCACTAATCTAGGTTCCCTTAACCGCTAACATAGGTTAATAAATGTCATCCCATCCAAATAATGTCACGACATCGATTTGTATGTACTAAGTAAGACATCAACTACTCTATGTGATAGTCTCTATCCGAGAAAAAAATCCCTAATACTATTTCTTGAACTAGAATACATATGCAATATATTCAACGAATGTGCAATAATGCATAACATTGTCAATACCTCCTTCAAGGATATCACCTACAACAACAAACACCCACAACAAGGATATCACCTAAAACACCAAACATCATCAACGTGGTATCACCAAAAACACCAAACAACAACAATGTTGGGTTTAAGCACATTCAAATCATAACAATATGATGTATTTTCCTAAATTAAAATATCAAGTTCATCACCTCCACGACGAGCTCATGGTACCAACTGGCCTCGCCTAACCACACACTAGCCATAACAATGAACCAATGCACCATGTCGACAACAACAACACCTATAGAACAACCAACAACCATAACACCTCCACCACCTCGTTCCAGGAAATCACCTACAACACCAAACACAACAACCTGGGTTTAAATGAGCTTGAGATCAAAAGCAATGTGAAGCGTTGCACCACCATAGACCACCCAAAAGAACAACCACTACATCACTTCACTAGTTCACTCCGAAGACACGAACAACCACAACCACCATCGTCCAGTAGAGGCAGACGCGTCCTCTATCAACCTTATATTGAAATCCTTCAACGAGCTCACCATTTCCTACCACACAAATGGACTTTCAAAAATTTGGAATAGGTTCCACGAAAAGGAACCGGTTAAAACCAAGCATGCATGAAGTTTTGAATCGGATCCAAACAAGAATGGAACCTGTTCCATTTAATTCTTCAAAGCGCATATTCGGTTCCAATAAACCAGATTCAATTCCGGCGCCATGGTCTTCATCTTCGTGAGCCTACATCTCCCTCGACGAACAACAATGGTGGAAATAAGAAGGAAGGATATGAAGGACATGGCCAAAATGAGAGTGGTAGGGAACATAAAGAAAGAAGGAACAATAATATGGTGGCACAACCATGGACATAAAATTCACCTGAGTTACACCTCAAACATACAAGAGTGTCTCTGGCCTAACCATGGACAAGCTTCCTTCTTCCTAGCTTAACTAATAAAATACACTAACTAACTACTTAATGACTCATTGAATGGTTCATTGAAGAGGCGCAACTATACATAGTCAAACAAGTAAGGAATATCTCCTGTTGATGCCTTAGGAATCTACAAACCTCGAACTATGAGAGTGAAATACTGTTGTATTGGTATATTGTAATAAAATAATGAGTATTTTAGTAAAATGGCTCAAATCACTTGCAAGTCTTATACTCGAAGTAAGATGACGTAATGAGACATCTCGCAAATCATCGCTTTGCCTCACTTTTCATTAAATAGAAAAAAATACGAAAAATGGTTCAAATCAACATTTCTTATTACTTATAAATAGTAATTAATTATAAAAGAACACTGTATAAAGACTTGAGATTCTGAATTGTTTTTTTTCTATGGGTTAGTTATGTTTTTCGTCCCTCTACTATTATCATTTTTTGGAATTGGTCCCTCTTCCAAACGTTAAACCATTTTGGTCCTCGTGATTTTGGAACTACTAATTTTAGTCCCTAATTTGTGAACGGCGTTAAGTCTGTGACTGCGTGGCAAACGGCGTTCCACCTAGGCTGGTCATCTAACGAAACGTGTTCATTCAAATGCAGACACGTGTTAAATGATTTTTTTTCTTTATTTATTTAATTCATTTAATTAATATTATGTAATATAGTTTTTAAATGAAATTTTAACACGTGCAATTTTCATTTTGAATTAGCACCAGCGACATCCTCGTTCCTAAGTTAGGGAGAAAGATTTTCTCCACAAAAGGTGCTTTTGGTCTGCTGGTGAAAGTGGAATACCAAACGTGTGTGAGTCGTTCTTGGCGAGCTTGTTTGAAGTTGTTGGTGTAGTGCGTGAGTGGCTTTCTCGACAAGGTTGCAAGAGCAGAGCAACATTGGCTGGAAATAGAGGTAAGTTTTTTCTTTCCTTTGTCATTCTGATTTAGGGTTTCAGTGCTTTTGATTTGGGGGGAAATTTATTGGGTGTTTCCAGTTCCAATTTCCAGTGGGTGTGTTAGTGTGGTTTTGACTTCTGGTTGGGTTTGATGGGTTTAGGGTTCTGTTTTGGTTGTTATATAGATGGTTTTTTCAATGGTGTTCCATCACATGGGGATGTTTGAAAGATTTAGGGGAAGGATGCTGCATTACGAAGGTGGAGAGGAGCATGTAGTGTGTGGACTAGATCCAGATATATGGTCCTACTTCGAAGCATTGGGTATTCTGAAGAAGGATTTTAAGTATGATGGAGAACTGTATATGTGGTGAAAGCCGAAGAAGGGGAGAATGGATAAAGATCTAAGGCCATTATGTGAAGATAGGCATGCTTTGGAGTTGGCCGATTATGCAGAAAATAAAAACGAGGAGGTTGAGATTTATGTGGATCATTTGGTTAGTTATGCTCAAGTCGTTGAACTTGTTGAAGGAGTGAATGGTGGTGGGGTAAATGAAGAAGATTCCAATGTTGGTGTAAATGATGTTGGTGTAAATGATGTTGGGGCAAATGAAGAGGCTGGTGCTGGGGCAAATGAAGAGGCTAGTGCTGCTATTAATGATGTTGGGGCAAATGAAGAAGAAGCAACTGTTGTTGTTAATGGTGATGTGATAAATGAAGAAGAGCCAAATGTGGCTGTTAATGGTGATGTGGTAAATGAAGAAGAGGCAAACGTGGATGTTAATGGTGGTGAGGTAAATGAAGAAGAGGCAAACCTGGTTGTTAATGATGGTGATGTAAATGAAGAAGAGGCAAACGCTGGTGCTAAATCTGGTGATGAATCTGGTGTTCTTTCAAGTGATGATAAACCTGATGAATTGGATGAGAGTGAGGATGAAAGACATAGAGATGATGATGATGATTGTTTTGGGATGCAAGATCCTCCACGCAAGAATGTTTCTCAAGTTTTAGACAGGTGGAAAAAATTCAAACAAGACTAGAAAAATAGGAAGAGGTCAAGAACAACTAGTATGGGTACTGCTGAGGGAAACCAAAGTGAAGGTCTGGGTACTTCTAGCACACAACAAAGTACTGATAATCATGAAATAGATGCCAACTACAGTACTAATGAGCTAGATAGTGATGTGGATATTGCTGATGGGGAGGGTGGGAGGAAATACCCAATATTCAGGGGCGAAGGCATGTGCAAGGAATTCAAATTCAAACTTGGGATGGAGTTTTCTTCCTTGAAACAGTTCAAGCAAGCTTTGATGGAGCATTCTGTGTTGAATGGCAGAGAGGTTAAATTTGTCAAGAATGATGATGTCCGAGTGAGGGCAATTTGTAAAAGGAAGTGTGGATTTTTAATTTTATGCAGCAAAGTTGGAGGAAGTCAAACTTTTAGGGTGAAGACCTTGATTGATACCAATAATTGTGGCAGAGTTTTTGTTAACAAGAATGCAAACAAGGAATGGGTTTCCAAAATTGTAGTTGATAAGTTTAGGAATGTTGGGAGAATGACAGCCAATAAAATTATTGATGATGTCCGAAGATCATACAATGTTGCAATAACCCCCTAGAGGGCTTGTTGAGCAAAAGAGATTGCAATGGACATTCTTGAAGGAGATGGGCAAAAGCAATACAGTTTGTTATATGATTATGCTGCAGAGCTAAGGAGAATGTCTATTGAAACAACAGTGAAGATTAAAATTAATCAACCTCAACCCACATTGCAGCCAAGGTTTGGGTCCTTCTATTTGTGTCTGGATGGGTGCAAGAAAGGGTTCGTCAATGGCTGTAGACCATTCATAGGTGTAGATGGATGTCATCTGAAGACTAGCTATGGAGGCCAACTATTAGTTGCTGTGGCAAGGGATCCAAATGACCAGTACTTTCCATTGGCATTCGTTGTTGTAGAGAATGAGTGCAAAGAGACTTGGAGGTGGTTCCTAACATTATTGTTAGAGGACATTGGAGATATTCAAAGCAATCGATGGGTATTTATTTCAGATCAGCAAAAGGTAAATTCAGATTCGTGTACTTAATTGTGAACAATTAAATTATATGTATTATTGAGTTATTGTATATGTACATTTTACAAGGCCTGATGCAAGTATTTGATGAACTATTGCATGGATTCGAGCACCGTTTTTGTCTAAGGCATTTGTATAACAACTACAAGAAGAGATTTGGTGGTGTATAGTCATTAGGAATCTCATGATGGCAGCTGCTAAAGCCACATACTACCAAGGTTGGGAGACAAATATGGAAGAGCTAAAGAAGGTCAATCAAGAAGCTGCTGAATGGTTACATGCAATTCCACGTAATTCTTGGTGTAAACATGCATTTAGTGAATATTCTAGGTGTGATGTCCTCATGAACAACTTATCAGAGTCATTTAATAGCACTATATTGTTAGCTAGGGATAAACCAATTATAACAATGATGGAGTGAATTAGGACTTACTTGATTAGTAGGTTTGCACATTTGCGAGAAAAATTAAGTGCATATACGGGTGTTGTAATGCCTAAACCAAACAAAAGGCTAGATAAGGAAATAGAGAAAAGTGGAAATTGGTTTGTTGTTTGGACTGGAGATGGTAAGTTTGAAGTTACACAAGGATTCATAATGGATAAATTCATAGTTGACCTCACAAACCACATTTGCACCTATTACTTTTGGGACTTAGTTGGCATACCATGTAGACATGTCGTGGCTGCAATCAATTATAGAGTAGAACAACCCTTTGATTATGTGCACGTATATTACAAAAGGGAGGCTTATGAAGCTTGTTATGGGTCACAAATTTCACCCATTAATGGCCAACAACTCTGGCCTAAAAGTAATGCACCAGAAATCCTACCCCCAATATTTAAGACTCCTCCTGGAAGGCCACAAAAATTAAGAAGGAGAGAACCTGATGAGGATGTCAGTCACTCTAGGTTGGGGAAGAAGCATCTTAGAATGAAGTGCAATAATTGTGAACAATTTGATCACAACATCAGAAGCTGCAAGCAGGGAAAAACCAACAAGGTAAATCTATTTATCATAATGAAATCATATCTGATATAATTAAGAAGTTGGAACTAATGAGTGTATGTTCTTTACAGGGAAAACAGAAAAAGAAGTCTGCAACAACTGCCACTGCCAATGCATCCGGGAGGAAGACCAACTTAAGATCTGCTACCACCACAAGAAGGACATCTAATAAGAAGGGAGGAAGGTCATCCAAGCCCCCAAGCGGAGCACCTACTTTAGGTTCACAAGCAAGTTCAAGCAACCCACCAAGTGGACAACCCATGTGAAAAATATTGAGAGTTGTGTTATGTAGTGGTGGTCATATGGATATTTTGATTTAAATGTATTTTTTGTTAGATGTGATGCAGAGTTCCAGTTGTTGTTGTTTTAGCTTTAGCAGACCACTTGGACCACTTGGATCACTGTTTTCAATATTATATGTCATTCTACTTATTTCATGCACTGTTAAGATGTATTTTTTGCTTCGTGATGCTTCATTACACTTGGGATGGAATACAACTTTATCATTCATGGGCAGGTTATAAATTGATGCTCCATTTTGTTTAACTACTGTAATTAGAATATCTAATTTGTGGCTATGATTCAAAGTATTACTACAAAATTTTGTTTAACCACTGTTATTAGAATATGTAACTTGTGCGTAAATGAATATCACAAATCAAGTGGGAGCAACCTCATATAAAACAACACCAAGCTATTTCTCTGTAAGACAGAACCATTTGATTTTCATGGTAACTGATTCAAAATATTAGTAATTACTTTTGTTCAAAATATGATACCAACCATTCATTTGATTATTGCTTTCGATATCAATCCAAATCAAGCAAATTCATTACTACCAATTCACAATGCCATCAATTATACTTACTTAAACTTCAACTTAAAAAGGGGGCAAGGAAGAAACTTAAACTTGCTTTAAGAAACTTAAATTCAACATTCCATTCTAGAATCTGCAGTTCATAGCATTGAAATGAAAAATTGCTAACAACCTTATTCCTTACAATTCGTCTTTAACAGAAACAGAACACAAAGTATGACAGTAAAACCCCAAGACAAAATGAAAAAAGAAACAGCTTTATTTCTCCCATTTTTCTCTCCGCCGATAACTTCTTCTTTAGTTTGGCATTCTTCTGCACCAACTGAAGTATCATTGTCTCACTGCCACTTAAATTTTCATTCTCTCCTTCTTCCATTTCAGGCTTTCGTTCCACTTCACCTTCCACTGCATCAACCCATCGGAAGTAGTTACAATGTGATTCAGTCTACAATACAAAGTAAGAAATTTTACAAAATTGAGACATCCCCACAAACAAATTAACGAATCCAAACACCATAACAAAATATACATACAGCCCAATTTCGACACCTGAAGAAAAATCTGTCATTATTCTTTATAGTAGTTGCTTTAAGAAGCAGTAATTGGTTGCCACAACCACAAACTTTTCTTCCAAATTGAGAAGATCCCACTTGCGCAGAAGAAGACGAAGACGATGGACCACCCTTCGACCCAACACTCCTCTTCATTTAGAAACCCTAAAACACAAAAATTTCCCAAATAATCAAATGAACCTACCTTATGTTGATGAACAAAATTTTAGCACTTCAATATTCTATGATGGCGTGGTAATGGCTTTCTATTTCCGTTCCTTCAAATTTCAACCTCCTGATCTCTCTTCCAAACTCTTTCTTTTTTATGGATTCACAAAGCTTCACAAACCTTCCGTCTCCACACTTTAAAACGAAAAGCACATGTTAAAATTGAGGCTCTTTTAAATATATTATATAATATTAATTAAACGAATTAAATAAATAAAGAAAAAAAATCATTTAACACGTGTCTGCATCTGAATGCACATGTGTTGTTAGATGACCAGCCTAGGTGGAACGCCGTTTGTCATGCAGTCACAAACTTAACACCGTTCACAAATTAGGGACTAAAATCAGTAGTTCCAAACTCACGAGGAGCAAAATGGTTTAACATTTGGGAGAGGGACCAATTTCAAAAAATGATAATAGTAGAAGAACGAAAAACATAATTAACTTTTTTTTATTATTTAATGAGTATCTTGAAGGACATATTACATAAACTTAATAGATTGTCTAATCAATTATATATAATTTTTGTCATAAAATGAACTAATATAAATATAAACTGCCATCGCTTTTTCTACATTTAAGATTGATATATTGTTTCTTGTCTTGAATTGTTTATTTTTATTTTTATATTTGAATATCTTTTACATATCATATTAATATCTTATAAGTCAAAGATTAAGTGAATAACATATTCCTTATGATTACTTAAAGTCAATCTCTCGAACTCAAGCCTATAATTATAATACTTCCTAATATTATCGTTCTTCTTCTCATTCTATTGGATAATCTACGTAGTTCATATGATACAATTTGTAGTCTCTCTTTACATACACTAGGAAATAATCTCCTATCAAAAAGTACTTTTTTAAGTGTACAAATTTTGATTAATAGTAGGATTACTGTCTAGTATACTTTGTAACCAAATCTCTCCCTAAGAAATATATGTGAGATGCAAAATCAGCCAAATTAATTAACATGAACTAAACACAGTTGTAAAATTTAAATCACACATATTAGTAAAATATTTAAATTTAAACCATAAAAAATGTAAGAGTAGGGTGTAGCAACTTATAGCACAGCAGCATGTGTGGATGGTGAAGAATATGATGGATGGTATGACTATCCACCGTGAGCACCCCACCACACCCTTCCACTCCAACCGCCGCCACCAAATGTCAACCAAACCCATCACCAACACCTTTTCGTACACCCACCACTCCAATTTCTCACACCCACTCCAATAATAATAACAACCTTTATAAACCAAAACACCCACCACACACACCTCACATACTTTCATAATGGCCACCCCAAACGACGCCGCTTCGCCCACCAAGAAGCCCCAACCCATCCCCTGGACCCACCAAGAAACTGTCCACCTCATCCGCGCCTACCAGGAGAAGTGGTACGCGCTCAAGCGCGGCCCGCTCCGCCACAACCAGTGGGAGGAGGTCGCCGTCGTCGTCGCCGCGCGCTGCGGCTACGACCTCGCGTACCCCGCCAAGTCCGCCCTCCAGTGCCGCCACAAGATGGAGAAGCTCCGCCAGCGCCACCGCGCCGAGAAGAAACACGTCGCCGCCACGCTCCGTCCCGCCGCCTGGCAGTACAACGCTCTTATGGAGGACCTCGAATGCGGCCCCCTCCCCATCTCCGCCCTCGCCCCGTTCCAAAACGACACCGATTCAGAACCCGACGACGAAGGCGCTTATCAGAACGGCAACGATGGCGATAGCTTTGTGAAGTCGAAGAGTATTAACTGTATTCTCGGCGAGAGGCCCGTGAGAATGAGAAGCGGTGAAAGAGGGTTTTTGAGGGAGCATGTTAGGGAAGAACGGGACGAGGTGGACGATGGCGATCGCGACGACGATGACGACGTTTTGGCGTTGCCGGCGGAGATTAGGGCTTTCGCTGAGAGGTTTGTTGGAATGGAGAGTTTGAAGATGGAGATGATGAAGGAAACTGAAAGGTGTAGGTTGGAGATGGAGAAGAAGCGGATCCAGATGATTCTGGACTCGCAGCGGAGGATCGTTGATTCCATTGGGAGGGCGTTTGGGTCAAACAAGAGGATCAAGATTACTCAACAAATCTGAAAAGGTTTCATTTCATTTCACTTTCCAATTTTAATTCAGTTTAATTTCTATGTTTGGATATTCATTAGTTCACACACTATTGCTTACTCATTTTAGTTTAAGGTTTAACATGCTTTTGGGGAAAATATTTACCTTTGGTCTTTTGTATATGAAAATGGAAATGTGTTGGGAGTCCAAGAGGAGAAAGTTGAGCACTGAATGAGGACAAACACCAATAAACTTATTCTCTTAAAAGTTTTGGTTTGAGTTTGAGCTGGTGTATGTAGTGTGGTTTCTATGACTAAGTGAGATGGAAGAAGAGATAAAAATATGGTTTTCATAGATATTAAAAAAATGAAAACGAGTTTAACAGGCATGTACTCTCAATTAAAAATGTACTTTGTTAATGAATCAGTGATCATTCTTTATGTAGAAGTGAGCAAACTCACAATTTATGGCAGTTTGGGATTGCTTGACATGTAAAGGACTATTACTCTATTCGTATATGTATTCTTTATTCTTCATTCCTAAAGTCATGTTTAACCTTTTTAATTGTATTTTCTTGTCTATTGATTTTGCTCACCTGGTTTATGGATTCATGGTTACGTGTTTGATCTGCCTGCAGATTGTGAAATATATAATGATCGAGATAAGCTCTGAATGGTTTCTACCATGGAAGAGTCTACAGAACTAGTTGCATAGCGTGCTGCTAGTTGTTTATTCTATTTATTGTTGCATTTGAAGTCTGTACTTCTCACATTAATGAGGGTAAGTTAATTTTTTGGCATCAGCTGATTATAATGCAATTGATATCTTTACAATAATTATTTCTTCTTTTTTTTTGCGTCATATGAAAAAGTTGTTTACTTATTATAGCTACTTATCTATGTTAACTGGAAAGTATTGTGATAGGTCAGAATAAAAAAAATGTTTTTCTTCCATTTCTGACCCAGTTTCTATCTGTTGCACCTGCATTTCTCTTGTTACATACTGATCTGCCTAATGTGCATGTCGGTTGTGTTTGTTTTTATACTATAACTTTGTTGTGAAAAAATCCATTCGGATGAATGTTAAACTAGAAAGAAACATACCAGAAAACTATCATTCTAAAGGAAGAGTTACATCGAATAACATTTTTATCTTCTCTGTCAAATATTATACGTCTTTATTTCTCCACAATTGTCCCAATAGAGGTCAATATGTCTGTCTGGAACCAATTCATGTCAAAAGTACGCGGGACTGCTGTGTGATTTATATCTCTTAACAATTATTTTACTGGAAGTCAAGGTAATTAGCAGTTGATTTTATGTGGTACATTTACGTTGTGTTTATTATGCTGGAAAGGGTTATTTTAGAGCCAAAGATTATGCTTGACTAGCTTGATGGCTTCTGCCCGAGTTTCTTAAGACTAGGGTGTAATGATTCTGTTACTGGTTGAAGCCTCCATTATGATTCTGTTTCTGGTTCAAGCCTCCACTAACCAACGTGTTTTCTTTACCATCGTAATGGCTACTGCTTTCACTTCTCTAAGAACCCCAGCGAAAAGTAGTTATTGTGCATTTGTCTATATATCCACTTATTAATGAGGAATGATGAAAATTTCCTTACTAAGATTTTTTCAGTATCACACATGCATAATGCTGGCCATTTGTATGTAGTTACAAGACAATAGTGGCACGACAAAACTGGTGTTCTCTCTAACTAGTTGTGATATGGCACCAACTATACTTTCCATATACCAAAGAAGTCTTAACATTTTCATCTTGCTAATTTGAAAGATCTGCTTCTCTTAAGGTCTTCGGATTACCCTTCTGGCTGTTTCTTCTTGTAGATTATTCCATAATATGCAGCAGTGGCCATCTAACATTAATCTATTTTATGTTTTTCACTTTTTATGATCTGTCTGGGGATGACTTTTTTGACAACATTTCAGTGAGTAGGTGACAATCATGCTTTATCCTATATGTAACAGTACTTTTGTTGTATGGTTTTCCGTATATCATCATGAAGTTGTCTCGAATCATCTTGATTAAAGTTGAATGATGCTTGCTTAGCACCCATATGTTACTTTTGGATTATTGACTTTCAAAGCAGATAAAATCTTGTTAAAATTTATGCATTAAAGTGTTTTCCCGGCTTCTAAAAGTTATAACCAAGCTAAATATTTGTAAGGACTTTCTCAAGCAGATCGGCGTAAAGATGCATTTTTGCTTCCCTATTATTTATTTGGCTTCTGAACAGACTTCATTTAAGGCAGAACATTCTAAGGCCATATTTGTTTAGTCAAGTCTATATGAATTGCATAAATCTTGAAACTTCTTAGCCATCTGATCCATCTCACCCATTGAGATTAAAATGTGCTTTTAAAAATAGTTGAACTAGTATGAAAATTTTAAAGAGGTTTCTGTAGCTGGTTTAACCAATTTTCGACAATTCATTGTTTCAACATATTAAATTTGAGTTGTTAGACGTAGATCTGTCTCCTAGTAGGAATCCTTTTCTGAAGTCTAGGTTCATTGCATGAACCGGTGAAGGAGCAAAGAATTGCAATTTCACTTGATGAAAAGTGAACATGAAGAAATATTTGAAAAATCTAGTTTGTGTTGAAATCATTGTGGCTTTCCAAAATGTTCTTTTATGTTGATGTGCACAACTTCTATGATTGCTTTGTAGGACACCAATGTCTTTACTATCAAGATTGGATTTTTTATTTTTCAAAAATAAACCCAATTTTTTAAAAAAAATCCCAAATAGATCCCACATTTTATTTTCTAAATTAAACCTATTTACTTGGCAAGTTTAGTTTAGTTTTCAGTCTTGAAAAACATGTTGATATTTGTAAGTAGGAATGACAATGAGTTTGACACAAATAGTGTTTATCCGTGACTCAACCTGCAACAAAAGAATTTATTTAATACCTGTTTATTCACTTGTTGAGTATCCATTTAGACCTAAATTTTTGAAAAAAATATTTTATAAATTTTTAAAAGAAAATTTAAATAAAATACAAAAATTTATAAAATATAAGTTAAATTTAATCAAATAAATTATAAATTAAATTTTAATTATAATTAAATTTAACTTAATAAAACATAAATTAAGTTAAAAACGAGTAATTATTCACTTAAAGGTGTTACAAATTGAAGTTCTCAATATTTAGAGAATAAAAACGAGTAGATAAGTTGGTTTTGAGAATTAGAGTTGTCAAAAATGAGATTTGTTATGTGAAACACTTTTATAGAAAGTGGAAATAAATAGGATAAAAGATAAACTACATTTTTACCTCAAAAAGGACGTGTTGGAAGCACAAGAAAGAGTGAAAAAAAAAAACTATAATGGGACAAAAGCAAAAGGGAGAGAAATCAGGGTAGAATACTAAGCCTTTAAGAGGTAAGGGACTAACAAAATTTTTTGTAAGACAATTTTTTAGCAGTTTTTACTACAAAGCGAAAGATTTGGACGTTACATTTTGGTATTAGAACAATAGTTTTGTATCTTAGGGTATATGGAGAGTGAACTCACTGTGCATCTATTGTGCATTGTCTAGACTGTGCATTGTCTAGAGTTAAAATTATAGTTAAAAACTGAATCCCTCAATATTTAGTTAATAAAAATAAGTAGATAAGTTAGTTTTGAAAATCAAAATATTATGAAATGAGATTTGTTATGTGAATCTCTCCTAGGTTGTGATTGTTAGGGAGGGTGGAGCTCTGTAAATAAGATAAGAGGCAAGCCACATTTTTATCTTAAAAACAAAGTGTTGGAGTCAAAATTATAAACAGAGACAAAAACAAAAGGAAAAGAAACTAAGTAGAAGACGAAGTATTGAAGAGATAAGGGGAGCTACCTAAAATTTTTGCTTACTAATAAAAACTATTAAAAAAAATATGAAAAATTTAGTTAGCTCCCATTATCTATTAACAACTTTATCTTCTACTTGATTTTTGTCTCTTTTGTACTCGACCTCACCATGTGTTTTTTTTTTCCTCTCTTTCTTATGTTTCCAATGTCTTTTTTAGGGTCAAAAGGTGTGTTATCTTTTATTCTATTTATAGAGCTTCACTCTCTTTAAATCTCACAACCTTCATGTAACAAATCTCATTTCATAATTACTCCTATCTTCGTAAAAAATCAATTTATATACTTATTTTTATTCACTAAATATAGTGAAAATTCAATTTGTAATCACTTTAATCGAATAATTATTCATCAAACCTTATTTTTTATAAAATCTTTTAAATTACATAAATCTTATAAATTAAATAATTACTAAACCTTTTTCATCTTTTAGAAAACTTTGAATAAAATAACTCTTAAATTATATAATTAATATATCATTTTATCTTTTACATAAATATATATTTAACATCATTTATTTATTTTCCTAAAAATTATAATTTTTTAAGGTATTATATTTGGTTATGTCGATCCAAATTTTGGTATGATTTCTCTATTTTTTATTTTTATTTTTGTAAAGGAGAAGAAAAAATTTTGAAAATAGAAAATAAAAAATTAAAGATTTATAAAAGAAATATATTTTGGACTTATGAAAAATAAAATAAATATAGTAGTTTATCTTAAAAAAATAATATTTTGAGTTGCGTAAATTAATATAAAATATCAATTGTTGTTAATTTAATATTTTTTTAATTATCTATGATGATAATTGTTTTTTTCCATGTTGAAAAAGATTTGAAACGAAGGCCCCTTTTAAAGATTTTTTTAAAGATTCCATTGGGAAGGTAAAATATCTGAAATTATTATTAAAACGTTATTTTATTATCAATTTGGTTATAAAAGTTAGAAATGATCAATAATAATTATAGGAGTAACATTAAAATTTAAAGTTCTAAAAATAATAAATTATTTATAATTTCTATGAAATAATTATTTAACATAAAATTTATTTTATGTATTTATGTAATAATATTTTAAAAAAATTATGTAAACAAATATATATATATATATATATATAATAAAGAAAATTTTAATTTTTAGAGATGATTAATTGAAATTTATTTATATTAAGAGTTAAAGGCACATGAAGAGAATGTATATGAAATTGATATAAAATAATTATTATTGAAGCAATTTCATTCTTTTTGTTAGTTAATATAAGTAGGGTCTTGAAAGTTAGGAATCATTTATTAGTTATACCGTGTAAATATTTAGTTTGGAAAAACAATTTAATGTTGGTTCATGATTCTTTATGTTATATACTTGGGTGAAGAAGTTGAGATGGTCATTTGTGCCACATTGACATAATTTTTTGTTTATAGTGAGTAATGAATAAGTTTTTGAATAATAATTCCAACTAGACTTTGATAGTTGATTTTTGTAACTTGTTAACAAATTTTGTATTGTAGTACTTCCACTATGAAATGAAATAGTTGCTGAAAGATCAACTATATGTGATTTTCTTTTTTGGAGGGTTTCAACATAGGTTAGATTATAAACATTTTAACTTTTCATTTTGGCAACTTAATAGATAAATCCTTTAAAGTATGTTATTACTTTGGTGGAAGTGATGAAATTTAGATTTGTGGAAGAGTTTGTTATGAGTGAGTTTAAAAGCTTCATTATTTCTTTCGTAGATTTTGCTAACTTAGCATAGAGTCCAATCATGTTATTAAATGGAAACTTAAATTTACAAACTAACATTTGAAATACACGAACATTAAGTTAATATCTCAACATTACCCTCAATTAGACCATTATTTGTGAACTAAGGTTGGCAGTACTCTGCAACTTGTTCAATGTCGTCTAATATAGGTGTACCAAATTAGTGCATATATAGGTGTACCAAATTAGTGCTTATTTTTCCCTTCAAATGATTGTATAATGTATGGAATTCAAAACAATTTAAAAGACATACACTAAAAAATGACACCTACCTTTTGTTTTGTGATTCGACCATTTACAAACATAATAGTGAGATAAGGATTAAAAAAAATAAAATTATATGATGTAAAATGGCCTATTTCAAGATGAATTTTGATGTTGTGGAGAGGAAGAAGATTTTGTATGTTTAGTATAAATGTTATTTTTTGACTTAATGGTTTTAATTTGGTATATGATTGAATTTATAGGCGAAGAGTAATTGAGTAACAAATTAGCATGATCTTTGTGAGTTGATAAATGAACAATATATATTATATCTATTATATTGGACACACAAGATTGTAGGAACACAAAACGGTAAACTAATATGAAAACATTGGTATAGTGAGATTCTTGACATGAGGTATATATATTGTTGATCAATGTGCCTTAACGAAAAATGATGTATGGGAATTATGCAATGATACAATTTGTTTGTTAGTGGGCCCCTAATGGAAAGCAATGTAAAGGATTATGCAATGGAAATTTTTTTTGATGAATGTACAATGATGAAAAATGTTGTATGGAGGATTGTACAACAATACACTTTGTTGATCATTGTTCACTAATGAAAAATAATGCATAGAGGATTGTGCAACAATGTAGTATGTTGATAAAAGTACCTTGATGAAAAATAATGTATGAAGCTTTGTGTAGTTTGCAGAGTATTACTATTATTATGAACAATTTTGGAGCACTATTAAGACCTCATGCTAATAAGATGAACATAGTTTTCATTTATACATTCAAATTTATTATTAAAATGTTATTTGCAATAAACAAAAAATAATTGTATTTGTTATATCAAAAGTAGTTAAATAATGAAATATAACTTGAATTGAAAGGTAGATAAAATTTTCATTCATTAGATAGTTAAGAACATAATAAATGGATTGTTATTTGTTTAAAAAACAAAATTAATGGTGTGAAGTTGATTCCTGAGCAATGTTCGAACATGTTTTTCTGGTGTGTTCAAGTTTGTGACAATAAGATCATTTTTTGCCATGACTATCTTGTTTCCTTTGTCCATCACCATTATCCAAATTGACGTAGGTGTGTCCAAGTTTGTGACAATAAGAGCATTTTTTGCATGACTATGTTGTTTCCTATTGTCCATAACCCTTATCCAACTTAATGTAGGTCTGTTGTTTGAAGTTCTTTTTATTTCATGATTTAGGGATAATATTAGTCCAATGTAAGGAGGACAATAGTTTTTAATCCTAAATTGTTGTACGAATCCTTCATACACATGATAAACTTTTTCAAATGTGTGCACAAGAGCGATATACATAGAAAATTCGTGGTGTGTGTGTGTGTGTATGTGTGTTTGCATGAAACAAAAGCATGTAGACATGATTAGTGAAACTTTGAGACTTTGCCAATAGTTGCCACAATTTGTTTAACCAAATTATAAATCGCTTTAATAGTCAAACTTCAATTGAATTTATTGTTTCCTCCATGTGAAATCTTGTGAGTCTCCTATCAAAGGTAAACACTTTATATGTTTGCCTTTGATTGTGCATTTTCAAGGTCTTTGTTGCACTTCAAAGTAGACATGGTAAGTTGCTATCATGGTTTCCACCTCATTATCTCTATTTGTGAAGAATTTGTTTAAGTGAGTATATGTTGTCATCTCCAAAGAAGAGATTGGAAGGTTCCTTGTCATAGTAGAAAAATAATCTTGGTTTTGTCATCCTATATGCTACAAATGTGATACAAATCCATTAATAATCCATTAATAATATGAATAGAGATAATATCATTACCTATGTTTACAAAGTGGTGTATTTGTGAAATGCCTCATGTAGTTCCATGTTGTGTGTCAAATAAGGTACACATATACATAATTATTTTCATTCCAACCATTACTGTCTTTGAAATATGCACTCCTTTGCTAGTAAAAAATGAGGCACATGTCACGTTGTGGAGTGACGTACCTCCTTAAGTCCCTCAAGAAAAAATAAACAAACACCTATCATTTCATCCTCCACGATAGAAAAAATGATTAGTAATATTTGTTGTGACCATCATGTGAAATTGCCACCAAGGTCCTTTAGTATTTTTGGTATAAAAATCTTTCATCGACATGGATTACTGACTATTTGAATTAGAATTCATTAATACATGTTTTGAATGTTTGAAAGACCCTCTAAAAGAAAATGCAGTCCTCACCCAACTACTTGTTGCTATATGTTGATTGGGTATTCATCTTTCAAATAAAATTTGAAATGTAAAGTTTTGTCACATTCAATAGAGATGGAATTTCTTGCTAGATCCTCTAAATTTTCATATATCTTTTTATGGTTATTTTCTTCTCAACCATGCCTTTTTCCAGCTCACCATGTACCCCATGATTGAATTGCCATAAGCTATGATTGTTGAGACTCATGCTAAAGGATTGACGTAAATAATTTCATGGATGATTTTTGAAATCATATGAGATTAGAACTTGTTATGGTCTTATGAAAATCAGTGGAAAAACACAAGTGTGGATACCTTCCAACTTCATTATTTTCTAGTATTGACCATTTGGTTGTAAGATTGATTTACATCTCTAGGCATACTTAGCATGGACATATCACAACATAGGCCTTGTTTGACTTGACATTTTCACCTTATACATGAAATTGTCATAGATGTGGAAGCAGTTGATGGCATCATGTACTTACTCCTTGGTGTTGAATGACTACTCAATAAATAATATCCCAGGTGGATAAAATACATATAGTTTAAGGTTGACCAAATTGTAGGTCATATATAATTGTATGATGTGGGAATTTCCAAAAGTGTTTAGAGGAGTTATACAGTGAGTTGTGTTGTGATGGGGGAATGTTTGTTAGTTGTCCTATTTCATTGTTGTCTTCATAATCTGGAGATTCAACCACGATGTCATCTTCATCCTCAGTAAAAGAATTAAAGGATTTAATAAAAAAAAATCAACAATTACATGTTGTGGTGCTTCTTGATCAATTTGTCTAGATCGTTCTTCGTCTACATTGTCATATATGACCATTTAGTAATTGGATACAGATGGAAAAAGATCCATTAATAATTATTAATGGATACTAAATGGATATGCTTAATGGATAACCGCGAATACTGAATACGAGTATAAAATTATTCGTTTATTGATGGGGTGGGTACAATAATCATGGTATCCAACTAACGGATACTACTAATCGTTAATAATTATTACTAAATTTTATTTGAGTTTTTTTTTAAATCAAGTGATCAAAATAAAGTTATTATTAAAAAAAATATGAATCATTGAAGAATTATTTAGAATATGACTTCATATATTTCTATTTTATTTTAAACTATGAAATTGAAGTTATTTTTATGTATGTTTATATTTTAAAGACATGTTTTCAAATAATTTTTTTAAATTAAAATATTATAAAAATATGCACAATTATCAGTTGGCAAGCAACAATACAAGGTTTTTCAAACGAGAAGTATAACATATAGGCATTACCCATACCAAGCCCGACATATTGTCATCCTACAACTATATGTGCTTTTCCTACTCCAAGATTTGGGTGTGGGTATCTTTAGGTCAAATGTGGGATGATGAGAGTTATATACCTATCTTATCATAGATCGTGTTTAGGAGGATTTTGACAAACTCATTACTTAACCCATTAAAATTATTTGGTTCGGTTGGGTTGAGTTTGGTTTATGCATTTTATGTTAAACTCAATCAAATCCAACTCACTCTTGGGCAAATTGGATTAATTGGATCAATTTAAGATTTTTAAGAACTTTATTAACTTATAACTCTTGATTTGTTCATACTTTTATAGACTAACTACTTCACTTGGGTATTGCTTTTGTTCTTAGGCTTTCTTTTTTAGCACAGAAAAAAGAAAAAAGTTTAGCTTAAATGTTTCTTTTGTATTTTGGTGTAATTAGCATTTCCTAGGATAGAGTCATTTCATAGCTTAGATATGTAATGTGGACCGATCATAAAATTTTCCATAAAGGAGCAAAATGGAACAACTGGACATTGCCACCTCCTACATTTTTCAGGGTTGAGCAACAACACAACATTACACACACCCAAAAGCCGCTCTCTGGCAAGACTTTTCAGAACTTTTTCAGTAACTTTTCATAATTCAGTTGAGAATATTCTTTCTTTGTTTTTAGTGCTATAAACATCTCAACAAGAAGGACAAAAGGAAGAGGCAATAGAGCCACTAGGGTAGCAGAGTAGAATTGGTTTTCTTAGGACTAGCATTTAAAGTCTTTCAAGTTTTCTTTGTAATACAATCTAGTTGTTCCCTTGACTTCTTTAATGTTCATTTCAACATTTGTTTCATTATGCTTTGCGTTTTCTAAATTCTCTTTTACGTTTTTACACAACTTTTGCTTTCAACTTTAGTTTTCAATACTTATTTTAAATTTCACATTTGCTTTTACCATTTCACATTATTTCCTTCTTTAATGTTTTCAGTTTTAATTCCATGTTTGAGTAGTTGTTTCAAAATATGAATTTATGAAAATTCTACTTTGTCTTGAAATTTTTATAGTTTTCAACTTCTTGATTAAGAATTGTTAACTATGGATGTATATCTGATTGGTTTGATTGGTTTGATTGGTTTATACATTCTTCACTAACAAGATGACAATTTTGAATTCCTTACAATCAAGAATGAATAAGGATTGATCATGATTCATTTTTGGCACTTTTATGTTTGTTTAGCTTACTGTTCAAGTCATCAACTGCTTTATTTTTCATTCCCCTAGTGTCTTTCTATTTTGTTTCGGCTAGTGACTTTATTTTTTGCTTTGTCTACTCTTCTTTTCCCTATCATTTGATGCTTTGTCTTATGTATCATCTAGTGTGTGTTGTTATATATCATGTTTTACTCTAATTTTCTCAATCGTTTATGCCTTATTTTCATATCATCTACTACTTTAGTTCTCTTTCCACCAATGTGTTAGTTTAAATCGTTTAGTCATTTACAATTGCATTGTCTAGAACCTTGTTCCTTTTGCATCGTCTAATGGTTTCATTTTTCAACTTCCATTTACAACTTTTCTTCATAGTTTTTCTTTACTTATTGTGTGTATTGTTTTCTCTTTTTAATTATATTTTAAAGCTTTCAAACTCTCCAAAACCTTTAATCAATGGATTCATTAGGCCTATGTTCCTTGGATTGACCTAAGTTGACCTCTATATTGCATTAGTAAAGGGAAAATACTTATTTTTTGTTTGATAAAGCCTATGCGACAAAAGGCTTCTATCATTAGCCTAATTAAAAAAATAATACAATGTTTACCAAAATTAATTCAAGGCTTTAAGTAAGCTAATAACTCATGCAAAAATTAGTTGTGGTGGATTCAACTTCTTACATAAACTTCTAAAGCCTTCATTTTCAATGAATCCCAAAGAAAGTTCATCAATTATTATCAATATATAAAGTACGTGAGTTTTCTCTTGGTTAAATTTAGCATTTCAAATTCATGACCTTAGTGGCACACTCACATCTTTTTCTCATACCTAATATCCTTATTACGATCAGGATTCATATAAACCTTTTGAGTGTTTAATCATGCTAGTGGTTCTATACTATTTACTATAAGCCTTGTTAGAGAAAAACTTAGCTACCTATAATTTTGATTAAATGCTTAATACAACAAAGCATAGAACATGAAGATGTATATTATAGAGTATGAGCAAACTATACAAAAAAGAAAATTGCAAGTACCTCATATGAAAACAATAAAGCACCAAGCATATTTTCAATTTCTTTTGAAAACTGATTGGCGATGATATACAAACAACCATTAAGCTAACATAAACTTAAGAATATTCTTGAAGCTTAATTTTGTGTTCTAAAGAATGTCTTTACCATTTGTTGCCCAGATTTGCACCAAATACAAGTTTTATTCCAATATCTCTTATCAATCAAGTTAAAGTTTCTTTATCTACCAACTGTCCTAATAGAAGTATATTTCAACTCTAGTCCAACTGTTTGTCTAGTATGGTTGCACTGTTACCTTGATTTGGAATAAAAGAACCATACAACGGAGGAAAATAAGTACTACTAGCTGTAAATTAGGGTGTGTGAAGAAGAGAAGAATAATTAATGTGTTACACATAGTGCATTTAATGCTTTTTAACTATCAAGCTCAACAAACAATATAAGAAGATATTCAAAATGATTTCAATGCTACACATTGACAAAAAAGGAATTGCAATAACTACTTTGTCAATTTTTCTCTATGCCGTAAAGCTTTAGAAGAATATTGTTTATATTCATTTAGCAAACTAGAGTACTTAACCTTATAAACATTAAAAAAAAAAAACACTACCCCATTCGATTACCTAGGACGGACTACAATATGAAAAAAAAAAAAAAAAAAAACAAAATTTTTTAGCTAGGAGTGAGCAAGTGTCATGGATACTTGATGGAATTAGAGTAACTACCATCCAATCAAGAGTAACTATGATCTAAAACCCGAGTTGTAAAATCTTTATCGTCTAACTACACATTTAAACAAACATACGTACAAAAAATTGCAATCAACTCTCCATTCTTTCCTTTTTTCTTATTTTTCACGAGCCTTGTATAACTTGTCACGATACTTGCAAATTGCATTGCCATCCACCCTTCTGTAATGAACCCAAGCCTTTGAAGTAACCTTTTTGTAACTTTTCTCGAATTCTTGACATAGTTCAAATGGCTCTAAATTTAACATTGATGGTGATTGAACTTTTAAATAAGACAGATTGAGTAGGGTTTGAGAAGATGTTACTAGTAGCATGTAACTTGAGATATTCATACTTCCAATTCAAATATTTTCATCAATTAAAATATATTTATGCATAAACAAATTTTTAGGAACTCCTTTATATGTTTAATTCCTACTTTAGTTAATTAATAATAGATTATAGAAAATTTATATAAACAAGCCCTTCAAATTAGAAATGATAAAACAGACTGCTCAATCCACTTGGACTTAAAATAAACCCTAAACCCACCAAAATAAAAAGAAGAAAGAGATTTTAATTCATAAAATTAATTTTAACGAACAAATTAAGTACAGAAAAATATAAAACGTTTGTAATCTAGCCTAAACTCTTATCAGTATTACAAAAAAGAAATGTACAAAGTAAACAAACAATAATAGCATAATAGACTTTCATTTTTAAAGAACATTAAAATACTAAAAAGCTCAATATTAAAAACTTTAAATTTAAACTCTTAAAGTACTTTTTATTTCATGTATGCCGATCAAAAAAAAATGTAGATCCAATCCCTCAAAATTGGTCATGACAAGCTGGTGAGTTTGAATCTCCTAACCCAAGGAACCACTTTTCTATCCTACGTAAAACTGATGCTGTTGTTGGTTGATACACATTTGGGATAAAAGGAAAAGCTAGTGAGACATGTTTCATTAAAATGATTACAAAATTGAGAAGTTGCATATATACAGATGGTAGTACCAAGACATCATTGGGAAACTTGTATTCACAAAAGCTTCAATTGGCTTTTGCCAATAAAAATGATTTCTATCCCGATTATCTAGAGTAATAATACATTCACTAATCTAGTAAAACAAAAATAAACTGTTTCTCTGCACATGAGAAGGTAAAACAAAAAAGGAAAAGGAGGGGAAAGTACAAAGGACCCAAGAGACGATCCTATACAAAAAGACCTCTATACTCGTCTCTTTTCCAAAAACCAAAATGGTGGGGTCAACCTTCTAAGAACACTGTTAATATACAAGATTTGTCAAACAAGAACATGATAAGCCATGATGCCTGCCAATATAACTTGGGTTAGTACATCAACAGGACCTGTGCAGAAACAACGAATATCTGTTTCCATATTCCACAGTCCCCATGAATAATCAGCTTCATCTGCATAAAACCCCACAAATGAAGTCTGTTTTTCTTTTGTCATCTTACAGCAAAAAGAACAAATGTGAAGTACATGTGTGTGATGATATCTTCCAACCAAAGCAACACTTAATAAGACTACCGTCACTGGATTCATAAGAAAATTAACAAGGATAAGACCGCAATACACATTAGCCAAGATAAATTACTTACATGACACTAATTTCTATACATATGAACAAATATCATTAATAATGAATCTAAAAATACATTTCTGCTAAGAGATGTAATCATGCGAATCGATAAAACCGTTGACATGCCGAAATTTAAACAGTTTGTCTTGGCGAGTTAGCCAAAAACATGATATCAGAGCCTCCTTAACCAAGTGGTGATGAGGTTAACAGCTTTCAAACTCCTGAGGTGACAAACCTAGGGTGAAGAACTTCACAAAAGGAAGAGAGACTTGATAAGACTTGATATGACTAGATTTACATTCTTATTTTCGTTTAAATAAAATATATATTTTCATTGTTTTTAAGTACCTTTTGTAGCATTAATTTTCTTTTAAAAAAAATAAGAGTACTAAAACATCAAAACATCACGAGTTGTATGTGATCCCAATAATGTTAACACTAACATCAATCATATGTAGCACCTCAGAATATCACAAAAAAAGAGGAAACTACAAAGAATGGTGGGGGTACCAAACCTGACCCACTAATCCTTAACGGTATAAAATGAAAAATCAAATCCATCCCTGAAAAACTCAGAACAATGACTACCTTCTATAAAATATTAAAAAAAAGAAAACATGTTTTATAATTCCATATGATTTTGAGACATGAATGTTTTATTTATATTGAAAAAACAGAATCAATACAATAAATCAAGAAGATTTAGTAATATGAGAATAAATAAAAGGCTTAATTATTGATTAAGTCCACCAATTTGTTGAATCGGTTCATTTTGATCCCCTTATTATTTTCTGGTTCAATTTAGTCTTCCTCTTTTTAAAACGATCCAATTTTGTCCTCTCCAATTTGAGACCAAATTAGTAATTATGCTTAATTACAACTTATATGTACGTGTTAAACTAATTTTTTAGAATTTATATGTCAAATCATTCCACCTAATGTAAAAAATTTGAGTATTTAGGTGGGAGGTAAATTTGAGTATTTAGGTGGGAGGTAAATTTGAGTATTTAGGTGAGCTGATTTGATGTATAAATTATAAAAAATTATTTAACATGTATGTATAAGTTGTAATTGAGCTTAATTACTAAATTAGTCCCAGATCGGAGAGGACAAAATTAGATCATTTAAAAAAAAGGACTAAATTGAATCAAAAATAATAAAAGGACTAAATTGAAAAAAAATAATAAGAGGACCAAAATGAATCAAAGTAACAAATCAAAGGACTAAATCACTAACTAAGACTAAATAAGAATATTCCAAATATAACATAAAATTTAGATATTCTTTATTATATAGGATCTGTTCTGTAATTTTATAATTATAACACTACCAACTAACATTACTCCAGCGGTTTGATAATATTATTCACAAATGAACCTTTTTAATAGACTTTCCCTAGTTCCAATTAAGTTAGTTTCTGGGTAGTGGATTTTGTGTAATGTTCTAAAATGATACTTAGCATGTGATACGAATCAAGCCCAGGCCCAAGAAGATGAGAGACAAAAAGAGAAGGTTAAGAGGGTATATGAAAGAAAAAAATGGAAAACCATTAAGTGGGGTCCACAAGCAAAATCTGAGGGGGAGAGTGCTAACGGTTTTAGCAGAGATGGGAAGAGGAGAGAGAATAGCGAATCTTAGAGATTCTTTAGGTTAGAAGGGCTGAAGGAAATATAAAGGGAGGAAGGTGAGGAGAAAGCGGGGGAATTGGCAGGGACAGGCTTTTGGGCTGAGATGACAGTGGCTCGTGACAGCCATTGCTCTTTGTTTTCTTGATTTCATACTTTCAATAAAACAGTAGCTCCTTGGAGCAGCGTTCTTTTCTTCACTTATACTATAGAATTGTGTGTACGTAAGAGCATGCCAATTTATTCCTTTCTCACATTACCATTCAACACACTCGAGGACAGCAATAATTTCTAAGAAAAAATCTGCAGATATTGTAAACAAAGTGATCAATTACTGATACGATCATTCAGAAAAAAGCTTTCATATACGACGAATGTGTTTTATATGCATGTGGTGAAAAAAACATGAGCCTGCCACATCCAATAGAGTCAAACAACAAACAAATGCAATTCAATGCTATATTTGCACATATACGAGCTAAATATTTTAAGAATATAGAATTACCTGTACAATGCTGTCATTAAGGCATAAAAACTCCAATCTTGACAGAAAAAGTGCACTTGGCTGTTCCATCCGTTGCAAAGCATCATTCAACTTTAGAATTAGGTGGCTGGATAAACATACTGTTCTGCCCTGATTGTAGATGCGGCAAATGTTGTTGAGGTTGTAAAACAAGATCTTTGGGAGAATATTCTTCTTTCTCATGCTGTTTCTGCTGCTCAGTCTGATATGGCTGCTGAGATAGGATGGGTTGTGCCTGTTGGAGAGGTTGTACTTGATGTTTTTGCCACTGTGTATCAGAATTGTGTGCATGACAAGTCAAGCTAACTGATCTTGGCTCCAACCCTTGACTAATTGTCGGTTGCTCATTTCCCGTGGAATTTCCAGCAGGTGCACTTCCCAATGAGCTTATTTGAGTGGTTTGATTTTTCATAGTGGAATCAAATGGCGGTTCAGCTGTTTTCCTCTGAGAAGATACTGTGGCAATAACTGGTACAGCACTAACAGAATCCATACAACTCTGAGTCATTGTAGCACATGTGCTAACCTGGGAAGCGCTGTTTGCAGACTGTTGGTCAGCTTGAATTGGATCAGACTTTAATGGCTCAGTATGAACAGGATGGTTTAGTGGCAACATTCTCTGAACATTTGTTTGAGTATGATTAATTTTCTTAGACTGACTCTGTGGCTGCAGCTGATGGTGGTTAGAAGCAATAACAGCTGGCTGTGTAGGTGACAACAACTGGCCTGATGAAACTGGTGAAACCTGTGCTTGAGCTTTAGTATCAGAAGGAATATGAAGTTGCTTTGACGAAGTCGTTGGTGACACAGAATGCAGCTTCTGCTGATGATTTGAAGAATGAGCATGGCCCAAAGGCTTTGGATTTAAACCAGATCCTGGATATATATTTTGACCTTGCATCATGTGCAAGATTGGGTCCCCTTTTTCACCAGTTTGGCTTCCCACAGGCAGAGAGAGTCCACTTAGATGAGAAGTATCCACAGAGAGGTTCGGATGGACCAACATATTTCCTCTTCCCATTCCCTTCATAAGTTTTGCCTGTTGTTGAGACTGTACATTATTCCGTTGATTAGGATGCTGCCTACCAGATTGTTGATACTGCTGTGGTGGCGATGGCTGCTGTGGTGGATGTCGTGGGCGTTGCTTTGCTGCTTGGTTAGTCAACCCACTAGCAGGGGGATTTCTGCTGAACACAGGTTGTGATTGGTGAAGTTTCTGCTGTTGGAGCTGGGATGACATGGGAGTCAGAGGGGATGATGGTGTTATAGGTGAATGTGGGACTTGCTGAGAAGAATTTTGTGGTTGAACTTGAGAACTGTTCTGCAATGGTGTTGATGATATGGGAAGTTGAGACTTTGCCTGGACATGTGGCAACAATGCATTGGAGGCAGCAAGCTGCTGCTGGTGCTGGAGATATCGTTGCCTTTCCTTCGCTAACCGGACAGCATAGGTTTGCTGCTGTGAATTGGTATGACTTGGACCTTGAAGATGAGGACGAGGATTACTGAGATGGGACTGCTGCTGCGAGAGTTGGTGGGACTGTTGTGCATGTCCTGGATAAGGCTGAACAGGTGGTGTTGTCTGATTGCTAAAGGAAGAACTCAGCCCACATAGAGCAGGAATACCTTGACTGTTCCCTTGGGTGACTTGCATCTGAAGCTCTGGAACCATCATTTGTCTTTGATGTTCTGGGTTATGGCCAGGCTAATGTAGGAAAAAAGTCATTAGTATAAATAAAATAAGATCACCATAAATGTTAAGAAATAAACCAAACACCTAACAGACTAAGAGAGGCAATTATGATTACAGTCAAAGAAAAAATGTTAATTTGGTTGGGAAAACAAGTTTCATAACCACAAGGTGAAGTACAACTTAGGCACATTTTTGTTTTTGGCATTCCACAAAGATTTAAAAAAGTGGCTTTCTGATTAAATTGTCTCTGGCAATTTGATTATTAGCTTTTGTGAATACGTAATAAGCTTAAAGAATTCAATCCTAATATGACGGAATAAGAATACTTCTCACCCTCATCATATGTAGTGTCTCATGAGGTCTTAAAATTGAGTTGCCTGGTCCAGGGCCAACTCCAGAGTGCATATTTACAGGGCTTGGCATCCCAACCATACTAGAGGAAATCATGCTTCCAGAATTAAGCATCGATGGTGATGCTAATCCTTGAAACCCTGGCCTAGACATTGCCATGGCTTTGTTAATTCCACCCATTATACCAATACCATTTCCACCAGGAAGCATGCGACCATGATCACTTCCAGAAAGAGTCCCAGTAACTGGAATTGTCTGCTGAATGCTTCTTCCAGATAACATTTGATTGTATTGTATTCTCTGTTGCTCATCCACTGATGAAGGAGAATTCCTTGGAATTCCATATCTACCACCCCTGAAACAATCACATCAATTGATTGTATAGCAATGCCCAAAATGTTAATGCACAACAAGAATCCTCAGCAATGAAACTGCACACCTGACAGATGTTATGGCTGAACCAGATGATGATGACAAGTGATGGCCGAGAACCATACCAGAAGACCCAGGTAGTGAAGAGTTCACCCCAGATGTGGTAAGCGTTGACTGTATAGAACCTTGATGTGGTAATGTCAAACCACCAGGATGAGAACCTTGGTACCCAACGGCTGGGACATCTGGGTTTGTTTCTTCAGCTTCACAGAGATCAAGTGGCCTTCATCCGGGATTCAAACAAAAATTAAATTCTTGTGCTAAACAATCTAATCATGTGTATTTTAACTTGAAAGGAATAATTTGAAAGAAAGAAGATTCTTATTTTGTTAATTCATCTGAAATAGTACATCAACTTCTCTATATATAGAGTTTAGATGCGCAGAGTACAATGCAACAGAATCCAAATTATAAAATGTCCCTATTGGCAAGAAAATAAAATAAAAACTTACGTTAAAAGATTTCCATTCAGGTTGTTGGGACTCGTTAGGGAAAGAGCAATCACGTGTGAATTATGGGCAGGCACTACTTGTTTTGAATCCTGGTTATCAACCTGCATTAAAAAAAAAAAGACTTTCTGCTAAGAACAATCTCACAAACTAGCAACAAAACAGACAAATTTTGAATATAGCTATAATTCTGCTCCGTGCAGACAATATTCTTCAGAAGTAATCATTACTCAGACCAATAAGAAATAATTAAACTGTAAAAAATTAGTACGCCAAGGAATTGCTCCAAAAATTGGTTCAACTAAAGTTTTGCTGACTAAGATATGTTACAATATCTACCTAATATCTAAGATATTTTAATAATCTATGTTTATCTACTCATCTCTCTTTCTGATGTATATATATAGAAGTAAAATACACTTGAGTACAAGAATTATAGTATTTAATGTTATTTATTGCGCAGTAACTTTACTTATATCTAAATTAATTATTTTTCCTTATATAATATTAACTCGTATTTATTAAAACTTACATTTATTTAATGTTAATAATATTTTAACTATTACATTTATAAATGAAATATATTTATTTCATTTGATAAATGTAATATATTTATTAAACTGATATTGATAATCATATCACTACATGAATTTCATGCTGAAGTTACACCAAGCAACCATGGTAGTTGAATCGTGAATCGTATCGTGTATCGGAGAGCTGATTTATCGTATCGTGAATCGTATGATTCGTAAACATTTTGAAAGTTATCTTTTATAAATTTTTTTGGATGTAGTGACAGTTTATAGAGTTACTTTTTTGGGGTGAAGTAGTAACTTTAGTCATTTTTTTTTGGATGCAATAACTTTAGTGGAAGTTACCATTTACTTATTAGATTTTAAGATATTTTAAACAAAATGGGCTAAATTTAGGTTAAAACAGGCCCAATTCCAACACACTAAAAATCCTAGGGTTTTCAGTCTATCATATGCACAAGACCAGCTTTGAGGTTGTGCCACCGTCAGATACAATGATATCATGCAAGTTGCTACGAGTTGCCGCCGCTGAGGTCTGTTAACTTCTCTGTCATTGCTCCGCGAGGTAGTGAGAGACACCACGGCAAGAGGCACCACCGCGAGAGACACCATCGTAAAAGGCACCACCGCAAGAGGCGCCATCGCAAGAGGTGCTGCAGCAAGAATCGCCATCGTGAGAGGTGTCATCGAGAGGAACATTTGTGTCTGTGAATGTCAGGATTCAGATCGATTCGGAGTCCAAATCGTACGATACGAACACGATACAGGAACAAAAACGATTCATCAAACGATTCATATCGTGGAGCTGTTGAATCGTTTCGTATGGTGAATCATACGATACTTACTACCATGCAAGCAACTAACAAACTTTAATTGAGCATTAATAACACAAAAAGTAACCATCTATCATCTATTGCTCAATTAACAGCCAATCTAATTTAATCATTGACATTAGTGATTGAATGAGTATTGTGTGCAGGAGCAGTTATTCAACTGCCTCCTTGAGTATTAGTGTTCCATTACAGGTAGTTAAAAAACTCTTACCATCTGTGCTTTTAGTTATGACAGCTATGCATTCTATCATGTATAAATACACAATAGTACTCTATTTGACAGTGTGCTAATAATATTTCTCAAAATCACTTTTCCCAATTATCTGCTTTTCTTCTTTGCCTCAAACACTATGAGTGATAAGAAGGTAGCATATCAAGATTCAAATCATGAATCACAAGTAGTGAATTGAAGTGTATCACAAATCCTAAGATGTCCAATAATTAAAATAATGTATGTGCTAACAACGTCACACGTGCAAAATTTTAAGTGTCTCTGCATCTTATAATCTTTCCTGACGTAAATGTTTTGGATTCAAACCTGATTCTTAAAGTAATGTTGCTTCTGTCCAATCTTTATAATTTTCTCAAAATGAGACTTCAATGTATCCTCCTCCATTGGCCCCTGTAACCGTTGAAATAGCTGCCTGGCACTACCCTGCTAAAGATACGAAAGATTTACCCAATTAAAGGCACAACAAAAAACATGACATTGCCCCAACGCATCCAAATAACACAATGAAAATGAAAAAAATTCCATGCCTTAGGAATTCCAGGCAACGTAGACGGATAAGATTGAGAAGACCCTGAATCTTCAGCACTATCTGCGCCATCCCCAGTAGTTCTATCCATTAAAATTTTATGACGATCCTTGCACTCTTTTGGTTTGCGAAAGACGCACTGGATATATTATAAAATGTCATTATCAGCAAAGTTCCAATAAAAACCAAAATAACCCACCAAATCACAGATTAAATGAAATTTTAGCATTTAAAGTGTCATAAAGCACAGCTCAGAGATTCAAGAGTATGATGTAAGTAACATAAAGCATCAGAAGGATTTTGCATGATGATCTAATGGAATATGACATTATTTAGAAAAAGAAAAATCCAGAAACGATGTCCCCTTTCCTCTAAAACCATCCATATTGCACATCAGTACCTTGATTTGGAGAGCACTATTGATAGCATCACTCACGAGCTCCCAGTTTGGACCCATATCATGCACCAGGACCACAAGAGCCTGCAAGAAGTAGGGCAATAACGGTAAGCCTTTCAGACAAGTCATAGATATTCAAGTATAAAATATTAATTAAAAAAGGAGAGAGAAAATTTGGTAAGGCAATTGAACTCCACACCACCTGATCTTCAAATAGTGACCAAGGACTTCCAGAACCAGGCTGTCCAGCAGAAGTCTAATCGTAAAAAATAATAAAAATATAATAATAGAATTAGCACAATTGCAGAAACAAAAATTGCTAGCACATGAGCATCTAAAATCATATAAAAATTTTACCTTCAGAGATTTAGTTTTCCGGCCCCTGTCTCGACCACTAATGATCTTGATAAATTTATTAGGAGATGACATGTTACTCATTTGTGAAGCAGCAGGTGAAGGAATAGAATTAGTCAGTGGCACAATATTGTCCAAAGGATTATCAAGTGGCCTCATTAACTTTGGTTTCTTCCCTTTATGTTGCCCATATAAGCCTTCAAAACAGGAAAGTTGAATTTGTAAATCATTAATCATGAAGAAAATAGAATACACATACTAAATGTAAATAAAAGAAGTTTCTAAATCTATAATAAAATTCCAAGTAGCTTTACCACCACTTCCAATAGATTCAAAGTGATGACTATCCCCTCTCTTCTTAGACTGATCCCTCTGCATTGAGAAAACATGACAGAATAAGCATTAAAAATTAATATTCATAAACAGTTTATAAAATGAAGTTGAGAATACATATATAAGGTGGGTTATATAGCAATCCTAGATTCAAGCTATAGTAGAGCCTTAGGTTTAAGCTACAAAGTATAAAGATTCCCATTGAAAATTAACAATCCAGAAATTCAAATTCTGTTTCATAATGTTGAAAGATGAAGGCTACTAAGGCAATTTCACTGAAATAGGTTACCTGTTCATTTAGGACAACACAATCCAACTGCCACCCCTGATCATACATCGAACCCTGCAGAATAATTATAAAGCAAATGAAGCTGAAATACAGATTCTGAAATAAATCAAAAAACACCTCCACCACATGTTCAAAAATAAGTATCTCTCAAGTTATATAATTACAGATTGATTATTACCAAAGTCTTTGCCTTCTTCTTCTTCGTTTTAACAAATGTTTCTGCACAATCATAAGATAGCTGTTTTTCAAAATCTGCATTTGACTCCACCTCAGTCCCTTTTTGGATCAGGGGTCCGACATGTAAAGTACTCTGGTCATCATGAAAGGAATTGGTATCACCACTTGAAGCATCCGCCTTAGCTTGAGCTTGTACTGTCCCAAGGTTAGTAAAAGGGCTTACAACTCTATGCCTAGTAGCAGTACGCATGCGCTTTGTTGGTATTGATCCAACATTTAAACTAGCAGGTCTTTTTCCAAACATCATGGATGATTGAGTTCCAGTTGTATAGTGTACATAAGGCAAATCAGCACCAGCATCACCACACCTAGGAGTATAAGACTTCAAATTTTTATGTTTCTTCTGTGCTGATTTCGATGATTTGTTGCCCTCATAGACACCGGGCAAGTAATAAGTGCTATTTTCTCCTTCTTCCTCATCATATGCATTCTCTTGCGATCCAAACTCTATTTGAATCAATAAAAGAAAATAATGACAGGTTCAGAATAACCAACTAAACACAAAAAACAAACAGTGCATGTAGTCTCAACAGTACCTGCTGTGGTATCATACACAGATGTTTCAATTTCCTCTTGAATGCTATTCCCAATTTTCTGAAAAAGTTTATTCTATTGTTTCAAGAAGTCAAATATTGTGTTTCAATAAATATTTGAACTAATAAGATAAACACGTATTTTCCTGAAACGGCTTTGCCTTCCAGGAGGGAATAAAACATGGTAACCAAGTACTTTCTGTTTTTTTTCCTGATAAACAAAGTAATTGAGAATCTTAGATCATACATTTACCTCAAAATGATGGAAATGAGATTCTATAGCTTTTCTATATGTTTCCGTTGCAGTAGGAGAAACTTCGTAGAAAAGATTTTCCTATAAATTTAAAATGACATGTAAACTAGTTATTTGCATATAGCAGTTACATAACAACAACAAAAGCCTCCCACTAAGTGAGATTTGTTATTGACTACAACCAAAATAATAACAAAAGCACTCCATAAAATTCATCTGCTAAAAAAAAAAGATGAAAACACCACATTCAGTGCAGTTGGAAAAGAACATTGCATTTAGGTATACTATGTTGGAACAAAATGATATACAAAAAGACATACAAAGTTGCAAAGGTAACACGAAATAAATATGTTAACAATATTAAATCATAAATTAGATAAAGAAAACACATCTGGTCAAGTTTAAATAGAATATTACATTTAGATATAATATTTTTTATGGAGATCTCATATTGGCTAGGGATTAGGCCAAATTACAATTTATAAACAGAGACAATCTTCACCTTATAAGTCAGTTTTGTATGATTAAGTTAGGCATAAGTCAAATTCTTAAAACAGTATCAGAGGCATTTAAAGTATATCCTAGCAAGGTTTGTTGTTTGTTTGACCTATCATGCCAGCCACTATAAGGCCATTATCATACCACCCACAAACATCTAGTCTCACACTCAAACCATACATGCCTCAGCATGAGAGAGTATGTTGGAAATCCCATATCGATTGGAGATAAAACCAATTTACAATATATAAATGTGTGCAAACCTCACATTACCATCTGGTTTTGTGAGGATGAGTTAGGCTTAAATTCACTTCTTAATACAACATTAAAGGCTATTGTAATAAGATTTTTTGGGCCTATTGTGTCACTGCTATCAGACCACCCACATATCTAGCCTCACACACAATATGTACATGCCTAGATTTGAGAGTGATGTGTTGGAGATCTCACATTCAATTAAAGGTAAGACCAAATTACAATTTATAAGTGGAGGCATTTCTCACCTTACAAGATAGTTTTATAGGATTGAATTAGCTTAAAGTGCACTTCTTAAGAATCTTAGGACAAATGAACACATATGACACAATCATACACAAAAGGCATGCACACCAAGTTGCAAAGCTAACATCAAATAAATATATTTAACAAGAACTAAAAAGTAACTTGTCCCATACTTCATTAAGATGCTCATCCCATGACATATCAACCGTGCTTGAGTCAAAAATCTTTTCAGGAGTTGTTGGTGCCTCTGCTTGAGAGGAAATTCCATGAGACCTATTAGCCTTTAGAAATCTCAAAGCATATGCATGCACTTTAAGTTGAGCATGTTTGACTGGATTTTGTCCCTCCACAAGTTTGCTTGTTTCCTGACAAAAACCACCAACATATTCAAGCATTAATAATAAATAGCTCAAAACAAATTGATGTGGATGTTACAAACAGTTAAGAAAAAATAATTAAGCATTCCAAAATTTCCCTCAATAAAAAGAAAAATGTAATAGTTCTTGATTTAAACCTCTAGTGCTTCCGGATCACATCAAAGTTGATAAAAAGCATTGTGAAATTTACAATTTTTATCTTATGGTTTACATTAAATATTATGCTACCTTATCTGATCAAGAAAAATAAACTGTAACCACTAGAGCAAATTAATTTATTTCCAATGTTAATTCATCAAGAAATCAACATAAAGCCAAAAGTCAAATAACTACCTACAAGATCTAAATGTATTCAAACAAACAATCTCTAGTCACTATATCCCGGATGTTGCAAGGTATAACACCCAACAAAGGATGTTCTACATCCACTCTAGCATGATTTCAATTTGAAGTGAACCATACTTTACGATACATAAATAAAATATTATAACCCAAATTGTAGCATGATAAGTATCCAAGCACATGGGAAACCCATCCTCAAAAGCCAAAGGGGGAACCTACTTAGATACTTCACCGAACATCTCATACTACTTGATATATGACTTAAACACCCCATAATACAAAGTTCCCATCATAGCACCGCCCCTACAAGCTAGTGTATTAGAGGCTTTCACTCCACAAGACTCCATTTAGTTGCACTTCACTCAACTCCTCGTTTCTTAGAACCTTCCACTAAACATAACTCGCATGGGTAGCTCATTTCAAGAAACTGACAATGATAGGATTCAACTGATAGAATAAGAGATTCTGGTCAAAAGAACAAGTCAATGAGCCTATATTTTATTAAATGTCTATTGATCAATGTGACCAAGGCATGCACTAAGGGATCCAAGAGTCCTCTCCTCTCCTTACAACTTTTGAATCAATTCTTAACCCCTAGCCAGTGGCAGAGCTTCTCATTGTCTGAGGGGGGCTTTGGCCCCCCCAACTTTTTTTAATATATATAAAAATGATTTATTTTAATTTCAGTATATTTTGTGTATGTGACAAAATTTTGTATATTTGTTTTGGCACCCCCACAATATTTACAGAAGATCTGCCACTGCCCCCAACTACCACCCTTTATCTTCCAATCTATTAGCTATTCATTACAACTATTAGCCCTCGCATACATTCTCTTAACCACTACTCTCCTATCAATACTTCCCACCAAAATCATTCTCCTTCTCCTAAAGGTGAAAATGTGGAAAATAAAGTTGAAAGTCTTCAATTGTTTCCCATGAGTTGTCACAATCAGGTAGATGAGCCCAGTTCAGTAGAACTTCCAATTGTAACAAAGGCATGCCCTGGCTTATTGTAGTTGAGCCCACAATAAGGCATGCCCCTGCCTACTGTAACATAGCTCAAGGATATCTTCCAATTGAGGTTGAATTTCACAATCCTCAGTCAAAGTAGCAGCAGGCATCTACCAATTTCTCCTTCTCCTCTTGGCCAGAGTCTTCCATCCAGAAGGGGTAGCCTTGGGATACACCTAGTCTCCTTGCTGTAGTTGCACGTACCTCCTATTTTATCTGCTTCCTTCTTCATCCTTTGTTGTGCCACATTCGGATTTTTCTGCAGCTGATCAAGGACAAATACCTCTGTTTTCAATCAATGAATTTTACTGCTTCAACTGATGATAGTAAAGTAGAGGAGCCCTTAATGATGGGTGGTGTCCCTTTGATATAATGCCTTGAAAGGAGTCATCCCTATGAAGACATTCAAATTGGTATTCAACCACAATTCTGCCCAACACAACCATTTAGGCCAAGAATGTGGTTTCTCTCCAGCAAAACAGCATAAGTATGCCTCAAGGCATGCAGGCTCTAAAAAATCTGAAGGGTGATGAGTGAAATTCTGATATAATGGTGGAAAGCTTGGAAAACTGCTTAAGAAACATCAATATATTGTAGACGAATAATAATCCTTTTTTTCAGGAAGGAACTGGCAAGAGACCGTGGCCACAATGTGACTTGGAAAAAATTATTGCACCCTTCAACTCATCCAACAATTCATCAATTAGTGGAATAGCAAACTTGTTAGGAATCACTACCCCGTTTAGAGTTCTATAACCCAATTGTCATCTTTTTTCTTTACTAGTATACTTTGGGCTGGAATAACAAGCTTCTCAATTTCATATTTTGAAATGAGGATACCTATAAGGCCTGAGATTGGGGATTGTTGCCCCTTCTTTCAATGATATAGCATGGTCATGAGCCCTTTTAGGCGGAAGCCCCGATTTTTCTTGGAAGACATTCATAAATTCTTCTAATACATCCCTGACAATTGTTGGAAACCCACTCCCCTCTGTTAGTTTGTGATTCACACTCCACTGTAAAGCCTTCTTCCCTCTCTTGTCATTCCTTTGATAATAGTTTTGCTTATACCTCCACCTTGAAAAGGGTTGGATCCCCTTTCGAAGTGTACCTTACTCCATCCTTTTTAATTCTGTGTCAAACCTCTGAAATTAGTTTTCATCAAACATTTTCTACAGCAGCATTGGTAAGCTCTCACACACCACTAGTCTTAATTCTCAACCCTCTTCCCACCTTTACAGTGTAGTGTCAAATCCCATGATTTATGTTGCATTTAATATTTACTTGTACAGTTTTAATTACATAATTAGGAGATTGAATTACATTCCATAATTAGGAGGATTAATAGGTTAACAGCATATTTTATATTTATTGTAAAGGATCACTGATCCTGAATTGTAAGAGATTATATCCATCATAAATTAAGATTTTCAGTTATTAAGTCTTTGTATTCTACTTAAGAGCAATTGTTCTTCTATGAATAATATAAGAAACAGTATTTCTGACATGTAGGGTACTGGCACTGGTAACCCTAATCTTTCTACCAATTTTGTGAATATGATAATGAGTTGCCCCACTATCAACAAGAACCCAAACCTGCAAAGACTCTTCTCATCTTTTCATCATATTCCTCATCTATTACCCTCCTCAAGACATTGAAAACTTTACCTTTCTCTTCTGTGCTCACTTTGCTTTGGCTTCCATCCTTGTTCCTTCCTTAGATTGAAACCTGACAACAACACCATACCCATAGGACCACAAGATAGTATGACCTTCTCCTTGACTCATTTTCAGACTTCCTCCTCCTCGATTCTGGAATTGGGTTCTGGTTTGGGAGTGCCAATCCTTCTTTTCATTGATCCCATTCCCTTTGTCAAACAAAAGGGTGATGCCCATCATCACCTTCAATGAAGATGGCCATTAGAAAATTTTCCACACATGTACTCAGCTGGGTGGCCTATAATGGGCCCACTAAAATCTCAAATTGCTTTCTGTACTCCTTGATCCTGTCCTCTTCTAGCTTCAGTCCGAGTAAAATTTCAAGTGAGTTATACACATTGCATCTTTTAACTCCCCCAATTGAGATTCTCTTGAAATAATCCCACCACTATAACCAAGAAAGTACCTCCATGGCTACCAATAACGCTTCCATCATTTCTTCTTGATCAAGTTCCCTCAAACAAAATACATCTGGATTCCCCATATGCAACCTAACACATCATACTCAGCTGGGTGGCCTAAATTGTTACTCATTTGCCAAATCCCATGGCTTTGTGATTGAATTAATTGTTGCCTCCTAGGTTTTGATTTTTCCCGTACATACCTCCTCCCATTTTAACGTTTCAATTTCAATTCACATCAAGATTGGAATTTCCTCTTGGTTACCCATCATTTGACCAAATTTATGTATCATCTTCCATATGTTGTAGTGATACTTGAATCCATTCCTTAACTATGCAAAATTCTATCTTTAGAGCTTCAATTCTTGCATTCGTTCTGTTAGAATTACTACTTATATTTTGTATCATTAACCCTATGTATAAGGTGTAGAGTGTGGGAAACGTCTACTGCTGTATGTAATTATGCACCTAGGGTCCTAGTGCAGTCTCTTAGTTTTCCGTGTACTTGTATAAGTTTTCATTATAAATAGAAGAAAGTGAGAGTGGTTCCATAAGCCCACTACTCATATTTTCAGTCTCAATCTCAAGTTGGTATCAAAGTGGGCCGATCCCGCTCTGGTTTCTGTCTTGTCTGGTCCACCACCATTTGTCACCGTTGTCCATGGCAGTTCTCCACCACTAGTCACCGCTATCCACGACTATCTAGCTTGGTTTGTCACTATCTGAAGTTACCCACTGCTGTCCAACACTGTCCAGCACTAGTTTCTGCCAGTCTGCCCCTGTCCACCACTGTCCGCCGCGGTCCCCGTCACAGTTTTGTCCGGCGACCACCGGATCTGGATCGCCTCTTCGAGCGACGGCCAACCCTGCCGATGCCGAAGGCAAATTCTCCTCCACGCAATGCCACGCGCCGCCACACTATCCACTGTAGCCAGGCACGCGACATTCACGCGCCGCCTTCCTGCCGCTAGAACCTCGTCACGTCTCCACCGCAGGGGTCACCGGAGCTTCCTCTATCTGTTCAGCCCCCTAGAAGTCAGTTTGAGTGAGATCCCGAGGCCTCCCTTGTGAAAATCACCCTAGGGCTTAGGGTTTCTCTTGTTTTTTCTTCACATCTACAACTGTTCTTCATCTCCCTGATCCGAAATGGCCACTGCAAGTGCTATTTCATTTTCTGGAAGCCTTTGCATAACTTCAGAGAAACTAAATGGCCAAAACTATCTATCTTGGTCGGCTGCCGTGGAAATGTGGTTTCTTGGTCAAGGACACCACAACCACCTCGAGAAGAATGGCAGCCACATTCCTACTGAAAAGGCTGAATAGTGGAAACAAGCAAATTTCCAACTGTGCTCTATTGTGGCAGTCGGTGGAACCACGACTTTTGATGTCCCTCCGAGCCTTCAAAACATGCCACTCGTTTTGGAAGAGGGCTCAGAATATCTATGCAAATGACATCCAGTGCCTCTATGATTCGGCGAACAAGTTGGCATCTCTAAAAATGACTAACCATGATATGATCTCGTTCATGAATGAAGCTCAATCTATTGTGGAAGAACTTCGAATGTTCTTGGAAGTTGACTCTCTAGATGAAATGAAGAAAAAGCTTGACAAGTACTATATGGTGATGATCCTCTGCGCTATACATCTAGACTTTAATCATATCAGAGATCAACTTTTGACCTCTCATGAGGTTCCTTCAATGGACACTTTCATCACCCGCATGATACGTGTTCCGACTCTTCAAACTCCAGAAACTCTTGCTGTTGTGGAACCATCTGTCATGGTCGCCACCCGGGGAAGAGGAGGACGTGGAACTAGAGGAGGTGGACGCGAAGGTTGCGGGCGTCCTCAGCAATGTTGTCAAGATCGCGATCTAGATCGCAAACTCGTACGATCTTGTGAGTTTCTGTCCTCCAAACGAGTTGACGCGGTCGTCAGATCGGAGGCTCGCCGGATCGGAGCGATCTTCCGAGTTTGGTCGCCGGATCGGAGGATCGGAGGCGCGTCGATCCTGTATCGATCTTCCATGGACACATTTTAGGGTTCTGTTGTCAATGGGGCAGCTAGGTTAAGTTTGATGGCTTTCCCTAATATTAAAAGTGGGCTGCTCCATGACTTATTAAAGCTATCCCGGCCCAATTTAAAACCCAACAACACTTTTCCCCCCTTTTAGGTAGGTTACTTTTGCACCTCGTTAGAATACCAACGAAGACCCAACGACTCACTCACGTTCGCGCGCCTACTATACTGTCTCGTCACTGACGTCGTCGCCGCCCTTCCCGACGCCGTCCATCTTCTCCACCCACGTCACTCTGTTTTTTCTCCCTCACGCAGGTTCTGTTTTTTCTCTTTATTTTTCTCCCTCACGCACGATCTGTTCTTCTCCCTCACACAGGCTCTGTTTTTTCTCCCTGTATTTTCCCTCACTGTTCTACGCAAACTCTACACGGCCCCTGTATTTATTTTCTGTTTGAAGAAAAAAATGGCATCAAGTGGAAGAGGGAGTGGAGTTGGGCTGAGGACAGATCCTGCATGGAGTCACTGCATTTCTATTGATGGGAAAACAAGAAATCTGAAATGTAAATATTGTGAAAAGGTATTGAGGGGTAGAATTTATCGACTCAAACATCATTTAGCAAGAACTTCAAAGGATGTTGGAGCATGTATTGTAGTTTCGGAAGATGTTAAAAAATCAATGTTGGGTGTGGTTTCTCTGTTGTAGCAAAATTTGGTTAAAAAATCAATATTCAGAGAATTTGAAGGGGATGGTGGCATGGGTGAATCAGAATCTGCTAGAAAAAGACCAAGTGAAGAACATACTGATGAGTCATCAAATATTTTTAAGAGAAGGAATACACAGACTACTATCAATTCCATCTTTAAGAAAAATTGAGAGGGAGGATGCTTGTCAATGTGATCCAAATTGTAACCGACAATGCAGCAAATTACAAGGCAGCTGGAGACTTGTTAATGCAAAAGAGGCAAAAGCTATATTGGACACCTTGTGATGGATGATGGATGATGTTGGAAGATTTTGAGAAGAAAATTCCACTTCATCATGATACAATAGGTAGTGGTAAGAAAATCACAACCTACATTTATTCAAGAACGAGTCTTATTTCCTTGTTGCACAAATTTACTAAGGGGAAAGATTTGATAAGACCCGCAAATACTCGTTTTGCCACTTCTTATTTGACTTTGGGATGCTTGAATGAAAACAAAGGATCGTTGATTAGGATGTTCACATCAAATGAGTGGCAATCTAGTCAATTGGTAAAGACTAGAGATGGAGGACTTGTGGAAAATTTGATATTGGATAAGGAATTTTGGAAAAATATTTTGAATTGCTTGAGAGGTGCCCTTCCTCTAATTAAGGTGTTGCGCATGGTAGATTCGGATGAGAAGCCAGCCATGGGATTTATCTATGAAGAAATGGATATTGCTAAAGAAAAGATACAAAGTCTTTTCAATGGAGTTAGTAAGAGGTAATAATAATAACTAATTCCCTTATACTAATATTTAATTTTCTAATTTATTTGTTTTTGTAGATTAATTCATTTATTTTTATCTTATATAGCTACACCCCTCTTTAGGAAATCATCGATCATAGATGGGACAGCAAATTGCATAGGCCATTGCATGCTGCAGGCTATTATTTGAATCCCATGTTGCACTATGATGCTGAGTTTAAAGCTGATTATGAGGTGAAACGCAGAATGTATGATTGTTTGGAAAGGCTAGTGGGAGACATTGATGAGATCGGTAAGATTGACTCTCAAATTGAGAGTTTCAAGAGTAAATCTGGATTTTTTGGTAGTGCAATAGCTCAACGCGCACTCAAAACCAAAACTCCATCCCAATGGTGGGAATCATATGGTGATGAACATCCAGAACTACAAAGATTTGCAATTAGAGTATTGAGTTTGACTTGTAGTTCATCCGGATGTGAGCGTAATTGGAGTGCTTTTGAAAGGGTAAGAATTCCTATTTATGAAATTGATTTTATAATTATTTTTAGATGTTAGTATAAGGTGTTAATTAACTTTGTAATTGTTTAGGTCCACACAAAGAAAAGAAATCGTTTACAACAAAAGACCATGAATGATGTGGTCTTTGTAATGGCTAATTCAAGATTGAAAAAGAAGAAGGATGTTAGGAAAACAAAGGATTATAACATGGATGATCTTGCTTCTGATGATGAATGGACTGTGGAGGAAAATGAAGCAAGTTCAAGTTTGGATGCTTCATATGAAGAACTCTTACTTGAAGTTGGAGAGAATGAAGATGCTAGTAGAGGTGGTGGTGTTGCACCTATGGATCATTTGGAGGTTCCTCCAATTGTTGATAATGATCAAGGTCCTAAAGGAGAGGACATTGATGAAAATGAAGATGCTATGGAGGACAATGATGATTATCCTACTTTTGATATGAAAGAATTCCTTGGATAGTTTGTATTAAACATTGAACAATTTATTAGATGTTTTATGCTTGGCCACACTTATGAAACTATTTTAATTGTTATGGATTCATTTTATGAATTATGTATGAGTTGTTTTTGTCATTTATATTTTTTTAAATGATGCACCTATTTATGAATACATTTTTTTATCTACTCGTAACTCTTACGAGTCTCGTTACGATCCTTGAGTTAGGAGTTTTCACTCCCCTTCTCAATCCTCTTACGATCTTCGAGTTTAACAACATTGGTCCTCAGTGCACGTATTGTAAAAGAATGGGTCATACTCAAGAAAACTGCTACACTTTACATGGTTTTCTTGCCAAGTTCACTGAGGACGAGTATCAAGAATACCTACGACTCAAGTCCAACAACTTGGCACAGTCATCTCAAGCTCCAAGTACATCAACTGCTTGCATCTCTCAATCCATGGAAGGTCACAATTCATGGGTAATTGACTCTGGTGCTTCTGACCACATTTCTGGTAATACCTCCTTGTTCTCAACCATTTCATTTCAAAAAAAATCTCATTTTATAACCTTTGCGAATAGTTCTAAAACATCCTCAAAGGGAGCCGGTCAAGCCATCTTATCTCCCTCCTTAAATCTAAAACTTGTCCTTTTTGTCCCTAATTGTCCCTTCAATTTAATTTCCTTAAGTCAGTTAACCAAAACATTGAATTGCTCTGTAACCTTCGATAACAAATCTTTTGTTATACCGGAGCGTGGCTCGGGGAGATAGATTGGAGAAGGATATGAAGCGGGCAGATTATACCATTTTGGATGTCGTCCACGAGTGTCATGTGTTGCAACTCCCAATCCTAAAATGTTACATGATCGGCTTGGCCATCCTCACATGTCCAAGGTAAAGAAAATGTTTCCTGAACTTAGTAGTCTCCAGACCTTAGAATGTTAATCATGTCAACTAGGAAAACATGTTAGATCTACCTTTCCTATAAGGTCTCAATCAAAGTGTACTTCTAGTTTTTTTGTCATCCATTCCGATATTTGGGGACCCAGTCGTGTCTCATCTTTTAGCTTTAGGTATTTTGTTACTTTCATTGATGAATATTCGAGATGTACTTGGGTTTATCTTATGAAAGATCGTTCTGAATTGTTATCCATCTTCACATCCTTTCTGAATGAAATCAAGAATCAATTTGGTCAAGTAATCAAAATCTTAAGAAGTGACAATGCCAAAGAGTACTTTTCATCTGCTTTTTCTAACGTTTTGAGTTCCCATGGTATCCTGCATCAGTCTACTTGTCCTCATACGCCACAACAAAATGGTATAGCAAAAAGAAAAAATAGACACTTGGTTGAAACTGCTCGTACCATTTTGCTTCATGCCAATGTTCTTGTCCATCATTGGGGAGATGTCATCTTAACTGCAGGTTTTCTCATTAATCGGATGTCATCTTCCTCTTTCAATCATAAGGTCCCTTTCTCCATTCTATTTCCAGATAATCCTCTCTTTCACACTTCTCCTAGAGTTTTTGGTTGTGTATGTTTTGTTCATGACATGTCTTCAGGGTTAGACAAGCTTCCTGCTCGCTCTCTCAAATGTGTCTTCTTGGGCTATTCACGACTTCAAAAAGGGTATCGATGTTACTCTCCTAAAACCAAGAAATATTACATGTCTGACAATGTTACATTCTTTGAACAAACCCCTTACTTCTCTCCATCTGTTCAAGCTGTTCATGTCATACAGTAGGTCCTCCCTATTCTCGTGGTTGAGTACAATATTTCCAATGACTTTGTCAATCCAAGTCTCGATCAAAGTCCTCCTGAGCCATCATCTCCACATATTGATTCTCTCCAACAAGACCCCGACGAATAGTCCAGTTTTCCAGGAACATGGTGAATCCCCTACTTCAAATTCTTCTCCCTCGTCTCTTGATACCACGACTCCTGGTGAAGGTGATTTAGGTTGGCCCATTACTCTCAGAAAAAGTACTCGTTCCCATTTATAATTTTCTTAGCTATCGCAGATTATCGCCTTCCTATTGTTCACTTTTATCCTCAGTGTCTTCTGTTGTTATTCCCAAAAATGTGAATGAAGCACTTGATCATCCTGGATGGTGACAAGCCATGATTTCCCTTGCCCTCACATGCAACTACCACCCAACTACCACCCCTTACGCTCTTATTCATAAGCCTATTGAGTTACAAATGTGTTTCCCCTTCATTAGCCCTCACATGCATTCTCTTAACCACCAGTGCCTCCTATCATACAACTAGCATCAATACCAACTTCTGGGTATCCAAGCACACGAGAAACCCACAAAGCTAGATATTAAGGGGGAGAACAAAGCACTTAAATACTCAACTGAGCATCTCGTCCTACTTAACGTGGAACTTAGACACCCCATAATTCTCAAGTTACTACCAAGTTACTACCATAGCACTGCTCTTTATTTATTTTTTGGTTTAAAAATGTATCAATAATGTATCAGATGCTACTATTGTATTATCACTCCTTAATACGTTCAAAAGCTCTTATCCAATGATAGTAATAAGAAATAAAACAACACTGATAGAAATGATAGTATGTAGTTTTCTAGCAAACTCCTATGACAACCAACAGCAATATTAAATGAATAATTAAATCAAAAGGGAAAAAATTCGATAGAGAAAGCAAAAGCAAACAGACAAGTCAAAAACTATAACATTTTAAGTACACTACCATTTGTTTCAGTTTATCCTCAAAACCTTCAACAATCCATACAACCAGTTTACAACAAAGGCTTCATTTAGAATTTTAGCAACCTTAATCAGCCCTGACAAGTTATTCAAAGCATAAGTCTAAGCATAGTTCACTATTTTCTACATCATACAGTAGCTTGCTTATAGTAGTTAGTAAATTAGTCAGCTATGTTGCATCTGTTGTAACTGACAGCTACATGAAGGCTGTCTGTCAGTGATTATATAGACTGCAAACCATATATATAAAGCACCTGCAAGATCCATAACTTAATCACTTTTTGTCACTGTTGGTTTCTCTCAATCTCTAGAACTTTCTCTTTCTATTTACTTATCTCTCATCTTCTTAATCACCAAACAGTGCAACAACTTTATATTATTACACAGTATGTATGGAAATGCAATTCATGGTTTCAATCATTCACTTGTGTAGACTAAAATAGAAACATTCAACTCCATACTTAATGATTTCCTAAAAGCAACTCATTCGATAAATTAGAAAAAGAAAATCCATACAACAGAAAAAATCTAGCAATAGAAAGACAAAATTCAAATAGCACAGTTTCTTTTGCAGACAGAGTGAGAAGGATGGAGAAAATAACCAGCAGCACATTGTAATTTCTTCTCTGGTCCCTCATAGCTTCATTTGCATCAACATTTCCAGATTTAACACAACCCAAAATGCAGTTAATGTCAAGATCATTGTCTAGAAGAAGCTCGGCAGAATGCCAAAACTGCATGACAGCCTTTGCTATCTTGTGAGACAAAACTTTTGTCTCTAATTGTTTGTCTAGTTTTACAGATCTTGACATACAAGTAAAAGCTGCTTGATGGCCCAATTGTCCAGCAGCAGCTATCTTCCAGAGACGCTCCTACAGATGAATATTTTAGGAGAAAAATTAACATTTACGCAATCACATAAATAAATCTAATGGCAATTATTATTTTGCTCAATTCTAAAAGCAAATGATTTCCGCAGAAAGTTTGAGAGAGCACAGTATCACCAGTAAGTACAAAAAAATAAAACCTGAGCAAAATCATTTGCCAGCCATGCCATTTCCTCGAGAACAAAACCCCAATGTGACTTTCTTTGGTTCTGTGTTGGTAATGAGCGAAGGGATAACTCCACAATTCTCTTTCGCTTGGCCTGTTTAGTGCATCACATCAGACCTTCAAAATTTACTGAGCAAACGTCCAAATGTAACCAAACAGTATATACAAAAATCACTGGAAATGGAACCAAAAATAGAGACCTCTATAATTTGAGCCTCTTCCAATATAGAATCTTCACGGGCCTTTTCTACTAACTTCATAGAGTGCATGGCACATGGTTGATCATCCAAGGTGGCGCTCTTAACCTTTTCAGCTAGAGCAGTCTGAGGAGATTCTGATAGTGACACATCTACAGGAACCTGATGTCTTTCTGAACTGCTTTCCTTGACATTGGACTGATCCACTAAGACAGTATCGTTATCAGCTTTAGGTGTGGTACTGTCATTGTGTACTCCCTTGATATTTGACATGGAAGAACTATTGATATTGAAATCTTCCTCAGCTTTGACGATATTATCACTACCAGAATGATCTTGACAACCAGCATCATGTTCATTGCTAACAATAGCACCAATTTTGGTCTTATGCCTATCTTTCACAACTTCACAGTTGGCAGAGTTAAGCTTACTCTCTAATGTAAATGTTTGTTCCATGGTATTTTCATTAGTGTCGACAGTCTTTGTATTAGTACACATATCATTATCATTATTTACATGCCTACCAAAACTAGTTCGTGTGCATGAGGACCCTAAATCGAAATTCTTCTTGCCTAATCTAGCAATGTTATTTTGACCTTCATTTTTTACACTTTTCCTGTCTACTTCACCACTGCCAAATCCATTTGGCTGACAATCACAAGGCCCATTTTCAGCTTTAGTAGTAGGTATGTGAGATGGAGACTCACGATTGACAACACCTACTGGTTCGCTTAGTTCAACCACATTAGCTTCTTCAGTAGCCATGAGAATTGGATTTTCAACAGTATTGTCTTCAGAAGGTACAGTTTCAGGATTTTCTTTTAAGTTTATGTTCACTGTGATATCCAGTTTGTCGTTGGGAACACTAGCACTACCACTAGTGGATTGGTGATCTCGGATCCCAACCAACTCATTATTCAGTGTATTATCAGTCATCAAATTTTTAGTACCAATATCACCATTTAAACTAGAAGGCTCGGGCTTAGATACGGTTGGTAAATTAAGGTTCTTTTGGTTATTTGTTTCCAAAAGTATCCCCTTTGCTTCCCTTGAAGCCCCCCGAGGACCATGAATTGGTCTAGATCTATTCCTTCGTGCATATGGCCGGAAAATAGCGGAATCTTCAGTCTCCTTAGCATTTTGACTTCCACCAATTTGAGAAGACTGTTCTGATGCAGCAATATTATTCCTCCTATTGAAACACCTCCTTTCAGTTTCAGGCAACTCATTCTCCCCATTAAAAAGTTGCAGATTATCAGCAGTATTAGGTTCACTAGCCAAAGGAGCCCCTGGTCTAGCACTACTGTCAACAGAGTCAGTATGAGGGGAGGCAGTCAATGCAAAACTACCTTTTGCTTCACTGAGACCAGAACAAAGAAAAAGTGACAAGAGAAAAAAGCAATAGAGCATTAATAAATTAATACACAAAAAGATATGAATAGAAAGATAACACACATATTATGCAAGAAAAAAGATTAAAAGAGAAAAGAATAGCCAACCTGGTCACAAACTGCTCATGCGGCTGACCAGTGATTGAAGTAGACTGCACACTAACTGAAGCAGTAATCCCAGACTTAAAGTCCAGAGGATTCCCACCCTGCACTTTCAAAGTACAGGTGACCCTCATTTACATCAAAGTATTATGAGATTCAAAATGCAAAGGAAAAGAAAATTCATACTTTTTCAAGAAATTCAAGCTCTCTTCTTCTTTCTTCACGAGCATCATACTCCTCTCTGATATCAACATGCAATAGTTATTCTTTATCCATAATAAATGGATTGGCAATCAAAAAGGTAAATCACACACAAAATGCATCCACATGAAGGGTTGCCCCATCACCTGAGCTCTGCTTGAGCCTTTTCAATTGCTGCTCTGCGCGGAGATATCTTCAAACCTATCCCAACTCCGCCATCAACAACTCCTCCCATAGAATCAACCTCAGCATTTACAAGGAGCGCAGATCCTGATTTATATCCATTCATTCCCAACTTCTAGTATCTTAGAGCGTCATTTCCCATCTACTGAAGTGTCTGCCAAATTTGTGAAGCAAAAAGGGTAAAAGAAGGTATAAATCAAAATAACAAAGTGATTTATAGCTACACAGAAAATTTTAAGAAAAAATGTCACTAAAATATTAAGACACAAATAATATCTCTAAGAATTTGGTTTTTATCCAATGACATAATACCCATGTGGCCAACCTCACCTGGAGAGATAAGGCTATTGTTGTATTAAGACACACAATATCAGTCAATTAGAATGGTATTTTGTTAGCTCTATATGACAGCAATATACTGGGACACATATATGAGAAGAAACTAAAACATTACAATATTCCATGATGCCTTTTGCCAACATACAAGGTTGCTACTTAGAGACTATGAAACTGGGCCCCACCAAGTAATTGATAGATATCTCCTAAAGATCGTTGGAGGATCTGTTATAAAGGATCAAAAGCCTTGATATCTTCTCCAAATCTGTTATCAAGGGATAGAATCCCTCTAAATCCCATAATGACAATATCTTACTTGGTAGCCAAGCATCTCATTCTCACCACAGAAATGGGAACTAACCCTCTGGAAATGGATCTAATGTAGTATACAAGCCTTCTAGTACACATACTAACTTCAGTGTAGGTATGTTTTTTCATGAACACCTCCCACCACCCACAACCACTGTACTTCGAGCCTCTATCTAGCACCATCAGTTGTCGTGAAGGATCATAAATAAGTAAGAAAAGCACTCCATAAAAAGTTTGAAATGTGTGACCTGCTTTCCAGCAAGGTTTAATCCACTATATGACAGGTTCGTGCCAATTTGAAAGAGGAACGAACTGAATCTGAAGCATAACTATTAAGTTAAAATGTCACAAAGACACCTTCCAACAATGGTGAATAGTCGTGAAGTCCTTCATTGGCTATAGCCTATAAGCAAGGGGGGAAGGATGTACATTATAGAATGTACAGGAGGTGGAAAACATAGTCTATACAAGTATTATCTATCAGGGAAGTAGAAAATAGTGGCATATTCATACATACGTGTAATATAACTTGGCAACTGAATGAAATTAAAGATCAAGATGATCACAAGCATAGTATTGACGACATCTTCTACGTAAAGATAGGAGCAAGATATACACGGTCCAATAGGCTACAGAAACATCCAAACCACTTTCCAAGATGAAAGGATGAAGGCACCTTAGTTTAAATTTCTCAAACAGGATAGCACATGCAGACAAAGGTTGCAGACTCTTCAATGATGCCTTGCCAACTAATAGCAACAAGTAAAAGTGTGTGGTAGTTTATATTCAGGTACTAGTCACTAATAAATGCACATATTGAGAAACTAATGCATGCATGAATGCTGCCACTTGCCACCAATAATATTTTTTCCTTTCAAATTCTCAACCAACATTGGAAACCAAAAGTTTAAGCTTCACATTTCAATCCAGCCACTTCAAAGATATGCATTCCATTTAATTTCCCAATAGCGGGACACAATTCCCCTTCATTTAATACCACATTAATACCGAATACCCGTAAACAGACAAACCGGAAAGCACTTCCAGCATAATGCACGACACAGTCGCACGGAGACAACAATCAAGCACAATTCGCCCCACAAAATTAAGCCCTAACAGAGCTTATTTCCTCCAATTTCCCCAATTTGCATGATCCTAGGGTTTCCTTGGGAACACAGGAAAATGCCAAAACCACAACAATTGGTGCAAGAGAAACACCTGAATCCACAAAAGGTTGAAGTAATTGGAAGGTAGGTTGCAACCTGAGAGCCCCAAGAGGCCGTTTCAATGTGAAGTTTCTCTCTCCTAGGGTTTTGGAAAAGGGCCACCACTTCGATCACGAATTGGCCAAAGAGAATAACATGTAGCAGCAAATGCCAGCCATGGAAACAATTCTGAAGAACCTAACGTCTCCAATTTGGGTAATCGTGATGCTGATTTTGTTCCTCTCTTTCTTTACCTATATTCTGCACGTTCCTTGTTCTTCTTGCGCGTGTGGGTGGAGAGGGACTATGCGAGTTGTTGTGGGCAGGGCATGAAGACGACGACGTTTTTTTTATTCTTCAGAATTAACATTTTTATCCCATTTTGTTTCTTTTTTTTTATTCTTTGATTCTTTCATGTGACTATTTTTATTGACATAAAGATAAAATATTAATTTCATATTGACCCCAAAAAAAATATATTCAACGTAGATACAAGGTTTTCTAAAGTGCTCAAGGACATTTTTGAACGTATATATTTTTGAATTCATGATAAATAATTTATAGTGTGAAATATTTTTCAATTTAATTATTCAAAAGATATTAAAAACGATAGATTGAAATAGATAAAAGGTTATGTCAAGAAACGTACAATGGATTAAACCTTTAAAAGATACTTTAACATAAAGATAACGTAGGAAAGTTATAACTATATTTTAAAAAGACTATTTTTATTTTTTAAGGATATATATTGTAAGAATTTAAAATATTTGGAAATAGTGGCGGACCTTATTTTACAACGAGGGTCTCAATTTATTTTTCAAAAATGAAATTTAATGTGTATATAAAATTATTTTTGTAATTTTAATATTTTTATAAATTTAACGCTTCTAAAATTTTAGTACATTTATTTTGACATTTAGTACATTTACTTGACATCACTAAAATTTTAATACATCTATTTTATCGCTCCTAAAATACTTATTCAAGATCTATTACTGATTGGAAAGACTTTATAAAATTATAACTTATAAGATATGAAAAATTTCTACGTACTTTTTAAAATTCAAAATTATAAAAATCATTGAAAAAACAATAAAAATTATAATATTTTTATTAAAAAATAAACACGACATCTTTTTCAATCTTTTATAAGTAATTATTTTTATATTTATGCTCTTCTATTTTGGGTAACCATGAATTTAAAATTATAATCTTTATTTAACAATAATAATATCGAAAACAAAAATTAAATTAATTATAATTCATTTAAAAAGTTATCGTATCAACCTTCTTTTGAAGATAATTATCAAATATTACAAATAAATATTTATATAGTCTTCAATGGATTACCAAAAAGGTCACTTACTACCTCATATTGTCTACACATTTATTCCGGTGGATGTATTTATCATGTATAATATCATCATCAACGGTTGTAATTCAATTTTCGAACCATTTAATGATTGTTTGTAAGTGTATCTTGCATTATATACTATTGTTGTCATATTACACTCATTATTTTCTTTGAGAGGAAGGAGAATGTTTGCAGGTTTCACTTGACTCTTAGTCATATCAACAAGCAACGACTATTCAGTGGATTTTAACCTCCCAACAAAAGGGTGATCAACTAAAATTTGTGATAAATCATGGTTATGATATCCACACATTAGCTTCTCCATTAGAAACTATTTTGTCTCTCAATTTAAAAGGATAATCAAATTTTCTTGTGCTAGATATATTAGGTTGAACATCATATTTGTATTTCTGATACTTTCCACCCCTTTCACTTCCTAATAATACATACATCTTTCTTCTAAATTGACCATTTGCTTTATCATATCTTATAATAACGACAACAAAAATCAAGATCAAAAACAATCCCTTTAACCCACTAAATTAACGCATTACGTGTGGAAAAATCTAATCAGTTGTAAAGTTATGTTTATAACCTCCCTTGCACATTTTATTTATGAACAATATAAATCTGACATAAAATAAACATTTACTTATGATACCATAAAATTTAAAGGAAAATCTTTCATCTTAGATACGAAGACCTAACAACCTAATAATAACTAAAATGGAGATCAACAAATTCATGAAACAGAACAAGCAAAATAATTTTTTTAAATAAAATTAAAATAGTAAAAAAAACAAGCAAATAAATAAAAACAGTACCGAATTTCAAAATATGGGAGAAAACGTAATCGAATTTCGAAATCTAGGAGAATACTTAACCAGATTTCGAAATTCGATAGTATCATTAATGGAATTTCGAAATCTGTATGAATCCATAACCGTAATTTGAAATCTGGTGAGTTCCTTAATCAAATTTCAAAATTTGGTAAGTTCCTGAACTGGATTTCAAAATCCGATGAGTTCCTAAAACAAATTTTCAAATCTGGTGAGTTCCTAATTTGGATTTCAAAATCCGATGCTTCCCTAAATGTAATTTCAAAATTCAGTGATTACTGAAACTTTCCTCCTACAACTTTCGAAATCCGATGAATACTTTTACAAATCGGATTTTGAAATATAGGACATACAAAATATAATAAAAATAAATACTAAATATACTTTAGCCGAACAATTCAAAAAACAATCGTATAAGTGAAGAAGAATGAAGTGAAAACGTATCTCTCTATTTGAAACAGACATAATGAACAAAAATGAAGGAAGAAATGTATGAAAATGTCATTGAAAGAAAAAAAAAGTTGAAGTTAAAGAATAAAGAAAACGTCGTTGGAGTTTCTTCTAAAAGCGACTTGGGGGTGCTAGGATCAATAAATATACCACCTTCTATAATAAATACATTTGGTAAGTAGTAATTATTATTAGGAATGACAAAAATATTTGTGTCTCTAATATTAGCGGATAAAATATCCGCGAGTAACATGTAACTATTATTTTAATGCCAGTTTATAAACGGGTCGGGTGCGGATATCATACTATTTGTATTAGCGAGTATGTGTTACCCACAAAAAATTAAAAATGAAATTTAATTTTTTTATGAAGTTAAATTTAATTAAAATTAAATTTATATTTTATTAGATTAAATTTAATTAAAATTAAAATTTAATTTATATTTTATTTGGGGTACAAGAAAAAAAATGGAGATGAAAAAAGAAAAATCAGGAGGTGTAGAAAGAAAGCCCCTACAATTTTATAAAAGGATTGGTGTAAATTTGTGGGCTTTTAAAAATTTAGAGAGGGTCTTTCTTTCTACACCTCCAAAATTATTTTTACATCTCCAAAATTTCTTTAAATTTCAAAAAAATCCTTTGACCATTTAAGTAAAGCCACGGAAATCATACCCCCAAAATTACTTTCGGATGTCGACTTCCGAAAGTCAAAATATATTATCGGACTTCCTGAAGTCAAAATATATTACTAGAACTCGACTTCCTGAAATCAAAATATATTACCGGAAGTCGACTTTCAAAAGTCAAAATATATTACCGGAAGTTAACTTCCGAAAGTCAAAATATATTACCGAAAGTCGGCTTCCGAAAGTCAAAATATAAATTTTGTTTTAAATATTTTTAATTTTATTTAAAATTTATGTTTTCTAAATTTTAACTTTTTTTAGTTTAGTATTTATTATTTTATTTATTTTTTACGTTTTCATATTTCTTAAAATATATTTAAAAAATAAAATAAAATATTAATATCTATATATACAATTTTATTTTTATTTAATGTACTAAAAAATAAATATAAGTATAAAATTAAATAAAACTAAAATAATATTAAACTTAAAAAAATAAATAACAAATTAATTCTATTTTTTTTTAATATTTTTTTAAAATAATAAAACTTTAAATTAAAAAAATAAGAATATATATATATATATATATATATATATATTTATTTATTTGATATTTGGAAGTCTAAAATTTTAATCGGATGTCAACTTTTAGAATTATCTCTTACCAAAAGTAAAATGATTTTAGGAATGTGATGTATGTGGTTTTATTCAAATGGTAAATGGGTATTTTGGAATTTTAAATATCTTTGAAGGTGCAGAAAATATTCTGGGAAGTGTAGAAAGAAAGACCCGACTATAGAGCATCAATAATTAGAGGCCTTGTACAAAGAGTCTACCTGTCCAGGTTATTTTACGGTCCTATTTCCATTCACATAATTTACCAAAAAGGACAAAAAAGTGCTAACCATATCAGTTTATTTAATACCTCAAAGAATTAGTGTTTGCATTTTTGGTGTAAAGTTTTTATTATCAATTATTATTATTATTATTATTATTATTATTATTATTATAAATTATTTTCTTATTTTATCATTTTTTAAATTTAATTACCTACTTATAATAAAATTATAAAAACTATTTATTTTTTATCAATGTTTTTATAATTTTACTAATAAAAATTCTTTTTATTATTTCAATATAAATAAATAAATATGTTGTAACACCCCATTTAATTAATAAACAAAATTAAAATAAGCATTACACAGGATAATACAGAAACGCAGTCTAGAAGTTTTAAACACAACTCCCTACAATCCAAGGCACCCAACTATGCCAAAACGAATCAGATACAAATATTCAACAGTAATAAAATTTGGGAACTTAAAGAACAGTCGATACATGGGTCGTGGCCCTAAAAGGAAATCCACTAAGCGGTATCCAGCCCAGGCGGGCTAAGCAACGGAGTCACCATTCCCCTGTTGACCGCGAGAACCTCTCGCATCTGCTCACATCAATAAATTGATGATCATCGCAAAAGAAAAAGAACCACATACAAGACAACCAAACAAACAAACATGGTAAGCTAGAGTAGAAAACAAATTATCATGCAGTCACATGCTATTATCCAATCCAAGCGGTATTTTATATATAT
>Ga0214542_1000891_pt1 | contig 58028 bp, 17 predicted proteins | sample CNSS1metaG_FD_160096 | JGI IMG/M metagenome (GOLD analysis project Ga0214542, IMG submission 160096) | Root nodule microbial communities from cowpea collected in UCLA plant growth center, Los Angeles, California, USA - CNSS1 | ecosystem: Host-associated > Plants > Roots > Nodule | place: USA...
TATTATATAGATTTATATATATATATATATATATATATATATATATATATATATATATATATATATATATATTGGAATGTATAATATTATCTTGTATGGTGTCTCGAATACAATACATCTCACTTGAAGAAATTATATTAAAAGTTTGAGATAGGCCTAAGTTAATTTCATTGTGACAATATTGATCATATAGGTAAGGACAATGTCTTCATTTCATATTAACTAGATTGTAAATCAGTTTCAGCATTCCTTTGAATAAAATTGTGAATAGTCATTGTTGCACAGACTATATGAACTTGTGTTTCATATGAGATTCTTTTATTATCAACGAAGTTTGGGTAAGGATGACAAAAGAATGTACACCAATGGATATTTGTAGGTAAATTATGTAATAGATATTAGATGAGATATCTTTAATGGATACTCATGAATCATGGATTTGAGTATTTTAATTATCTACCGGTTGATTGGGTGAGTATGGATATTACGATATCTAACTCGTGAATACCCATTAGTAAATTTTATTCATGTATTTATCCACCGTATGAAAAGATTTCACAAGTATTTTTTTCATGATGAATACCCAATGAGTGGAGAACCAAGTAATAAGGTAAGACGATTTTAGACGTTGCAAGGAATAAGTAGACACTATCCTTACCGCTAAAACTCGTTATTATTCCTGAGTCAAGGTAAAAGTTTGGTAAAAGACCCATACCTTTGAATGTTTTCAACCTCCAACACCTTCTGTGTATATTTACATGCATGAATGACTCAATGATTTGTGAGGCGTAAGACTAATGTAAGAATGAAACCTTTGTTTTACTAATAAAATAATTTATGTTAAAATGTATCCAAATTTTATTTGATTTTTTTTTTGAGTTTTTTGTAATACAAAATTATTTATTAAATTGTCGTAATTTATTTCATTTAACATTTTTTTCAATAGATAATAAGGCCAATTAGTTTAATCTTTGTTGAGATATTATTGATCTTAAATAAATTATAATCATCTTTAGCATTGAAAAACACCTCTCAATTGAAATAACTAACACTTGAATTATTAACATTATTTTACAAGGTATATATGTATTTGAAAAAGAATCTATTCGTTTCATATAATTAGGATTGTCAATTAGTTTATCATTTTCAAATCCTATAATAAATATCCTTTGAGAACTCTATATCAATTATTTTAATAGGGTATGGATATTATGATATCTAACTCGTGAATATCTATTAGTAAATTTTTTTTATTTATTTATAAAATATATATATATATATATATATATATATATATATATATATAGCTTATTTATACAATGAAAGATTGTCATGATATTATAAGATTATTGTATTAACAATTATTTAATATAAACAATTATAATTTGGTAAAGGAACATGAAATCTAGTCAAGTAAATTAAGTGAACAATAATTTAATTTTTATTTTTGGACTTTAACATTTTAACTATGTGAAACCTTGTCATATTGAAAAGGAAGAAATGTCAACTAAATCCTTATATCATTGGAAAGATAATTAGAGACATACACAACACATAACAAATAAGAATAAACTAATGAGTATTAAGTAATGTGTCAAACTGAACTACCAAATTAATGTTCGATAAGAAATAAGAAGTCAAAGAGTAGAATAAGTAAGTAAAAAATCACATAGAAAAAATAACATAAAAATCAAAATTAATTAGTAAGAGAATAGAGATAACTTACCCACCTCTTTTTCTAAACAAAATTATGATTTATTAAAAAAAGTTGTTAGTTAATTAAGTATTATTTCTATTATCAATAAAATTTATCATTCACTCCTAATATTTTAATTAAACTTTATTCTCAAACATAATTTTATAATTAATTTAATAAAAATATATTAATACTATTTTTTGTTGAATTTTTTTAGCAAACCTAAAGCAGGGCTTTACTTGACCTAAAGCCAACCCTCTTTATAAGGTTGAGTGAGTTGACCTAACCATGTGCAATTAGATCTTTCAGGTTTCTTCCCATAATGCATAGTATCAAGAAGATGGGAAATGCTTTCCCTTTTCTCTAATTTCTCCATATCCAAGTGTACTTTCTAATCTCAATGCATCCACACGTTTATTTTCCTTCTTAAGTCTACCAACTCTTTCTCGTGTTTAACCACTATTATTGTCTCTTGCACTTTGGATATATGAGTGTTCTCCTTTTGTCATATTTCTCGTTCATAAAAAAAAAAAAAAGTTTTAGTTCATAATAGGCGTCAAATGCTCTCTGAAGGTCCAAACGACCTTACAAAATCAACGTCTTCTAACTTTTTTGTGTTCATATATATTATAGCTCTCAAAATATGTTGAAATTCGTGAGCTAATCTAACTCATCATGAGTTTGAATCGGGTTAAGTTAAAATTTTTTTACAAATTTCAATATGAATTGATTGATTTTTGACTTGGCTTACCTAGAATCCGGTTCACTCGTGGTGAGCTGAGTTGGCTCACCAACCCGCAAATAAATGGTCACACAGTGTCTTTTTATTAAGTTGGATTTTGCATTTGGTTCATGTTAGGTTAATTTTTTTAGCCAACATATAGATAATTTGTATTTTTATGATTTTAGTTTGTATTTGGGTTGTATTAAAATTTATTTAGATTTTAATTAGAATTATAATTTAGTTTTGACCCAAAAAGTAAAAAAAAATTGTATTTTTTTTTAATTAAGTGAACCTGTGAGTCAACCTGTTTAACCCACCAACCTATCCTGAACCGAACTGGATTCGAATTTTTTTAACTCGCTAATAAGTGAGCCAGATCGGATTGACTCACTAAATAATCAACTCGTAATGGATCGAGCCGGATTGAACCGAGTTACCTATTTTCACATGTATAATATATATTATCATTTGCCACTTTACAGTGATTTTTGCATCTAACATTTAATTGAAATATTTTGTTTTATCCGAAGGTTTGTTGCCTATGTAAACATGAACTTAGTTGAAACTTTAATACAATAATAATTTTTTAATTAATAAATATAACCTATCTTATATTCATTATATTTATAGTCTCTTAATTAACTTTTATTAAGTATCTAGATTGCCTCATCATATTATTAATGCTTTAAATGTGACATTATCTCTCCTAATTATAATTATAATCGAGATAATCTCTGGTTATAGCCGTATAACAAAATTGAGCAAAGATAACATTTTTTTCTAATGAATGAGGAGAGTTATTTTAACTGGAATCTCCGTATTACTTTTATCTATTTTAATTTTCTTTTCGTCCAAATAACATGAACTTTCTTTCTTATTTTTCTTGTGTAACATAATTTTCTGAATTCTCAGTTTCTTCTAAAACAAACAAAGCATAAAAGGAGACAGGTAATTTGAACATGTCATGTTACTCATGGCACACACATCCGCAGCTACATACAATACGACATTCACACTGATTTTCGATACTGACTACTGAGAACATCAAAGCAGTAAGCTATTTTTCCTCACTTTAAAGCCTTTTCAGACACCTTCTGACATTAAGCTTTAAATTAAATAAAAAGAGTAATAATATATTTCTCTTCCATCATAGTCTATTAATATTTTAATTATTTAAAGAAAATAGTAAACAATTTGATTATTTCATTTTTTCACATGTTAAAGAAATGCCAAATAAAAACCAATATATTGGATATCTTCTGTCTTAATACCTTTTTATTCACTAAAGCAAGAAAATCAAAATGATAAGAAGTATTTACAAGAAGATTTTGATTCCAAAGTAATGCAGGCCAATAACTCAGAAGAGCAAACTCTCGTGGTTTGTTCAGTTTCATTAGTTATCATAAAAGAAAAAAAACCGTGGTAATATGTTGCATGATTTAGTGCGTGGATGATGTTGAAAATTTAAACTTGTTACCTGGTCTAGTGTACCTAAATCGAGGCTCATTCTTTGAGACTACAGAAATGTTGATAAACAGTGTCTACAGTTTGAAAGTTGAATGGCAATTTACTTGGTTCTAGACACACCTGAAATGATAAATAGACGAAATGTTCCCTGTCGCTAAAGGACAACAACAACAACATGAGACCAAGTCCTGCTTACATTCCTATTGTGCGCTACAGATTGTAGCCAGATTTAGCCCACTTACAGTTATGCACCATTTCGGCATGGTTGGTACTCTTTAACTTCACATGGACTTATCCTCAAAATTTCAATTTCTTTTTTTCAATAAAAACACCAAAATTCTTTTCAGAACCAAACTATCTTTGATTACCATTACAGAACAACCACAAAACCAAACACTACATCACCCAGACCAACCCCACATACATTAATCACCCGTTCCAACTAATTAATCTCTCTCTCTCTGTCCTATACCATATATCATTATGCCCCGAATAATAATTACCCTACTTCTCTCCAAATGTTGAGAAAGTTAACGAAAATGGAACCAATATCTCAGCATCGTATTATACAAGGTAATTAAACCTCGACCTCCTCCTCTAACTAATCACAATACATCAGACAGTAGAAAAGCAAAAGAAGACATGTCATTGCATCGTGTATGTACATTGATGAAAAGGACCAACTTACTCAACTGTGGAGAACTTGCACCAGAGGATCTCCTTTTGATCTCCACAGGAAACAAAACGCTGTGCAGAGACTATGATGAGAGAAGAGGATCCGAGGTTCCTCTCAGCGCAATTAACCAATTCTCAACCCTGACACATAAAACTAACAGGCTCAAGTCTAGTAACATTCTTGCAGCTGACATGATCGCTCCGATCCCAAACTCCTCTCATCTTAACTATCTTCTTTTCGTTTTTTTTTTTTCTTTTTTTCTTTTCAATGTAAGTAGTAAATCCAACCCACCTTGACCCCAAAAGAAAAGTAGCAAAAACTATGCCTAAAGAACGAGAACATGCCCTTAATTAAACGAGGGAGAGAGATTTGATATATAACTTGAAAACGATGCTTCATCTTTCTAGATCAGAGAAGTGACCGAAGGACCAAAGTTAGGTTGATCGCTCCAAGCACTCAAACTCGTTGCAGTGTTCCAATAAAGCGAATTAGGATCAGACAAGCCCACATGCTCCATCTGGTTTTGACAGCCATTGTTATTGTTATTATTACTCCACTCCAACCTGTTTGGTCCTTCAGCTTTCACTTCTTTTGAGCTGATATTATTACTCCCTTCCATTTGCAACCCTTGCAGCGGTGCCAAACCCTGGAAACTGTTGCCAACATGATCACCCTTCACCCCAGCACCAGCGATAAACTTCTGTTGCAGGAGAGTAGAACTCAGCAAGGAAGCCATAACGGGAGTGGTGGGTGCACAAGTTGAGGAGGAAGAAGAACCAAATATGGAATTATAAGCAGAAAGAAAGTTGTTAGTATTGGAAGTAGTGGTAGCAGTGGCGCTGAACCCATTATCACTAGGTTCAGTTGAGATAACGTTACCCCCGGATGAAAAACCTAACCCAAGGGCACTCAGCTGAGACTGAAGATTAAACCTTGGGAAAGGAACATCCATGACATGAGAAGCGTTACTATTGGGTAGGCCATAAAACAAAGGGTTTACATTGCATGGTTTGCGGTTCAAGTAGAAGGGATGTGGGGTAGTGAGGGAGGGTTTGAATTGGAGGTAGAAGGAGGAGAGTTAGCAGAAGCGTCACCGTTTGGACGTTTGAGACGCTTGTTTTTTCTCCAGCCACCACCAACGGGAACATTTCTGAGAGTTCCACCTCGGGTCCAGTATCGCTTGCAGGCTTTGCAGAAGTGCCTGGGCTGTGACAAACTGTAGTTGTTGTAGTAGCAGAACTTGGTGTTTGAAGAGTCGCAGCGAGGGCACTTGAGGGCTTGTTGCTGCTGGTGAAGAAGATCTTGGGTTGGTTTTTCCATGACTCTTCCCATAGAGGTCTTGCGATCATCTACCTGAGATGCAAGAGAAGATAAGTGATAGATAGATAGAAAGAGAAAGAAAAGAGAGATGAAAGAGAAAGTGTTTTAAGTTGGAGTTCTAGGTTAAAATAACAACACAGTGGAGATATTCTCTTCCAAAGGGAAAGCAACAAAATTGGGGTGGACATGTATTTGTCTAATAATTAAGAGAGAGACGTGAACCTGTGTCCATTTGTTAGACGCTGTTGGAAGGGTGACTGCTACCATTTTCTCACACTTGTTCAACATTTTTTCCTCTCTTTCAAATTAATTCTTCTTCTGTGTCTGTGTGTAAATCGTGGACGGGGTTAATTATCTAACATGATGTGGTGAACGTGGTTGACTATTAATTAATCTGTGACCCCCTTGGAATGATAATAATATATATGTTATTTCAAATTCAAACTCAGCAGTGTATAGTTAGTTTCACGTGATGGGTTTGGTTTAAAATCTAACTTGGATTACTATTAATATATAGTGGAATGGGAACAATGACAAGGAATATAAAAAAGAACATTCGAAATCCAAGAAGAGGACACAGAGGTAAAGCAGAATTGGGAGATGGATCTTGAGTGGTTCAAGAAAGAAAAAAAAAATGACACATATATTCCCTTGTGCAGAGAGAATGATAGGATCATATAGATAACCCCATCGAGGGAATCCCTAAGACCCCAGTACCCAAAGCATCTACTGTAACAGCAAATCCACTTCCCCATTTGCTCCAATATTAATCACTATATAGTAATTCCGAATCATCAAGAAATTTATTAGTTCCAGTTATTAACTTTAACAAAAAGTATCACATTTTTTGCATGAATATTTAAAGACAAAATACGTATAAAATGAAAATGAAAAAGAAAAAGAGAGAATATACATATATATGGTATGAAAAGAGGGAAGTGAGAACAATAAATCTGCGGGAGGGGCTAAAAGCTCCAAATGAAAAGGACAAAAAGACAGCATGTGGTTATTTACATATCTAAGACTCGAGATTGAAGACCATGCCTTGCAAACTGCAATGCTTGTTCTTTCTTCTCACGTTCATATTTGTTGGACTTTTTTTTTTCTTATTTTAATTTTGGATGAAAGACAATAATAAATACATTGTGAGACATGGAAGCTTATAAATGTGCAGAAGCATGTGGTATGCAGCTAAGGTTGGAAGAAAAAAAGAATAAAAGAAAGATAAAGGTAGAGATAATGTGAATGAACAGATTTTGTAGTTCTTCAAGGGATCTTCCTCCTCCCTCTCCCAACTCATCATCCTTCTCCACCACTTAATTTCCCACTTAATTCTAATATTATAACCCTAATTTTTTGTACATCTTCTTTAGTAAGATCTGAAGGTGATCACTTTAAAATTCAAATGAAGGAAAAATTGAATCTTGATATTTTAGGAAAGGTCGTGAAAAAATGCTGGTGTAATTTATTACGTAAATAACCACCATTATTATCCTCACTAATTGAAATTAGTCACTATATGTCTGTCTATGGCCTACGGGTATGATTTAAGCGATAGTATTTTCATGTGAGTGAAGAATAATTTAGCCCACTTGATCAGTGGTTACCATGCATAGAGAATGAGAGATATCAGTGTTAGAGTTTTAATAATTAATTGCTTAAGCATAGGTTTTAAAAAACATTATAATTTGTGGCAGTCGTTATCAGTGTTGAAAGCAAGTGGGGCCGTGTTGGTTTTAAGAGTAATCTTATAACTTTCATAATATTTATAATATTTTTGAAATAATATATTAATCCTTACAAAATGATAAGATATGACAATAACTTCTTTATTAGAAAGACTTCTCCTAAATATTTTTATGTAGCGGAGATTGTGGAATTTAGAGGAAGAGGTGGATGTTTGGTGGGTCCAGGTGGATAACAGAGCATGAACATAAAGAGAGAAGGCATGAAAGAAACCGAACGCGCACGTTAAAGCGAGGCCTCAAATCACAGAGAAGACGTTTTGGGGGACCAAACCATCAAATCCAACGCATCAAAATTCCACCACACTCTCCACTCCTCCTTCTACAAAAATCACATTTCATCATAAAACCATTTTTAATTTTCTAAATTTTGTGAATGTGAATGGAATTTTGCGGAGCTTCATATATCACTCATCATCATGTACCTTCTGTACTTATGTGCAGATGCTCATTGTTGCCTCCAATAATCTCAAATTTATTAGGCCGCAACACATATATATGCATTCATAAAACACAAATCTTTTAATTATACATTTATTATTATTAATGTTTTCGGTGTCCTATCTGTGCTTAATAGATTAGTAGACTCAAAATAGTCGAGTATCCGATTCCAAAAACTCCAATTTTGATAAATGGATATATTTGGTACGAAAAAAATTATATTTTAACTCCTACTTTTTTACTTCTATCTTTTATTCTTTGACAGTGATTTGATACGAGGCATTGATTCTTTTAAAAGAAAAAATAGTGCTACATGAATTAATGACCCACATTAAGGTTGTGTTCATTTGAGAAGATGAATTTAAGAGAGAGTGTAAAGATGAATTTGTATGGATGAATATGTGTTTCTTTAAGTGGATAGTGAATTTAGAGGATAAAGTGAGTAAATTTGGAGATGAACTTTGTGAAAGTTAATGAATGAAGTTGGAGATATGATAGATTTAAAAAATTATAATAAATAAAATTTTAAAGTTACCAAACTACCCTTTTAATAAAAATAAAATTAAATATTTTTTAAATAAAAAATATTAAATGTTAATAATATTTTAATTATTAATTATATACATACATCATTAATAATTATTATATATATATATATATATATATATATTAATTATTATGTTATATATATTTTTATAATTATTAATTATTAAATACATATATTAAAAATAATAAATATAAATATATATATATATATATATATATATATATAAGTATATATTATTATATATATATATATATAATAAAATAATAAAAATAATAATTATATATAATAAAATAAGATTAATAAATAAATAATAATTATTAAATAAAATAATAATAGTGTATAATAACTTATAAAATGCATTGATGTATTTTGGATGAGGATGAGGATAAATTTGTAAAATAGAATTGTTCAAATATGCTGTATAAAGAAGAGATCAAATCTTCATCTCATTTTGTTATTCCATCTTATCAAATCAATACATTTCTCTCCAAATGAACACCCATGACATCTTAAATGCATAGTTGTAAATAAGCTTATTTGAGTAATCAGAACAGGACCTAAGTTCAACAAGTTCAGAAAATAAGAAATGAGAGTTAAAAAATTAAGAATCACAGTATCATTATCCGAATGGAATAAATTTCCAAAATTTTAAGACATAATAATAGTCGTAAAGATTATATTGTTATATGATATATTCATATGTAAGGATTATAAAAAATAATTTTATATATATATATATATATATATATATATATATATATATATATATATATATTATCCTGTTATAGATTATTTTTGAATTTTATTGTCGTGGCCTTTTAAATTTATTATAATTAAATATAAAAATATATAAAACTAGAAAAAAATGTTGTTAATGATTAGTTCCTTTAAAAACAGAAATCAGCATAAAACAATTTGCAAAATTTTTAAAAAAAAAACATGATGAAAATTTAATCTTTTACATAAAGAAATTGTATTCAAATAATAAAATAATCTAATTTGACAAAACAAATTGATATACTCACGTGGATAAAGTTTAAAATGTAAAAGTAGTGTAACTAAAAAAAAGTCCTATCTTCATGGTGATCCATTTATTTTTTGAATTTTTTTCTTGTTTTTATGTATTTTCTAGAATTATTGTTATTGCATTTTATGTAATAATGAGGACAAATTTTAATATTATGTTATTTTTTTATTGTTTTTCTCTTACTTTTAATACCTCGTTACGAAGCACTATAAATTTTTATGGATTCCATTACTTTGACATTTTATAATTTTCTATACCCCCTTTCCATTTATTTTTTTACTCTTTATCTCTTTTCTCCTTTACTAATATTAAATTTCACATTTTTAAATGATGACATTATATATAAAAGTAAGTGTCTAATTGGTTGTAACGGGTGTCACAACAACATTTCTCATTTTTTATTAACTTCATGTTTTACGTATATAAATCGTCTTTCTGTTTTCAAAACTCAGAATTCTCTTACTTCGACAGAAGAAAATCTCAAAATTACAGTCCATACAAATATGATAAAAGAGCTTTGAAACCAGAAGAAGGGTTTTGATTGCGTAAATTTAGTTATCATAAAAAGAAAAATATTGTTTAATTATAGAGGCGATGTGGGTGGTGTTGTACTTAATATAATAATTGAGCACTTGGTCATAGTTTAGAAAAGTAATTGGAGTCAGAAACGGTGAACAGTGACACCTCGGAAGCAGAGCATAGAAAATTCCAGGAAGGAACTGGTCATACACGCTCTTTTAACAACACAATCTACCATTGCTTATCTCTTGGACCATTCCTTATGGAACTTTCAAGTACCTTCAATCCCGTGGGTCCTTCAGAATGTTTGCCAACCACTATTTTACTATTTTCCACTTTCCCTTCCAATTATGCTACCCTAACTTTCAAAATTCGATAATAAAACTAATAACACCTAATCAAAATGCTAAGGGTTATCAGTAGCTATACTCAGCGTAATAATTATCGGATCTTTCGAAGGAGTATTACCGGAAAGATATAATATCAATGAATATGAATTATTAGAAAAACATAAAATCAATGAATATAGTTGAACATATAAAAGATTAATATTACTCTTAATTCAAAATTTTAAGACGACAAGTTCATAAATCTTAATCTTTATATAATATTTTATTTTCTTATTCTTATTTAATATAGAATTTAGATTCACGCTTAAATTTTCGATAATATTTTTTTTTCTTCAGCTTGCTATGGGTCCTGCTTATGATATTTTATGAAAGCGTATCAAATTTGGTCCACAAGACTTCAATTTCAAGGTTTGATAGAAAACCGACCACTTTTGATTATGGGTTGTAATTGTAACCCAATCCAAATTCAATCAATCATGATATTTCGTTACAGGGGTTTAGGCACCTCAGTTTTAATAAATATATATGATACTTGTTATTAAAAATTTGTTCGCTAAACAACATTATAAAACAAAAAAATTGTGCCAAAAGAATATAATTTATTTGGTGTGTTTTGGTTGAGATTTTGATGCTTTCTCGTGCAAATAAAACAGTAGGGATTGACTTCTCAGTCACCCACCAGGCCACCAACTTGTGTATTTTATTGAAGAAATTGTTGAAAAGATAGTGCAGGTTAATATAAAACATATATGACTTTATCATTTTCTTACAAATTTACGCACTAATAGTTATTTACATTAACAACAATAATTAGTTGTTCGTTAGTTTAATAAACATGAACGCTGTGTCACTTGATGACAATGATAGTGGGAACCGTGTTTTGGCATTCCAATGAGGGAAACGTACTTCATCACCTCAAAACAAAATCTCTTATTGGAATATATTATATAGTTTTAAATTTATATAGGGCGAACAAGAATGTGACATTTGGGTCCCTAATGCAACCTAAATTTATATCATCCACTCCTAAACTCTCCATGTTTTATCTTAATTTTGTTTTCAAATTCTTCGTCATCTACACTTCTATGCTCGGTAGAAAAAATTATTTGCCCATCGCACTAATAAAATTCACATGCCTATAAATTAATTATTAAGTCGAGAACTTCAACAATGCAATACAACTCGACAAGTAAACCAAAACTAAAATAAATATATTGGAAATAACACAATGACACCTATTTTAACATAATCACACTTATAAATAAAAACATAAAATAAACTTAATCTAGTTCAACAAACATTTAACAAGATATTATTACTGACCATGTCTTATTGCAAAAGGGATGAATAGTACAATTTTTTTTTTCTCCAAAAGTTGTAAATAAGTTCGTCCTATTTTTTCCAGTAAAAAAAAATACAAACTCGTGTAATTATTCAAGCGAAAATTAAAAGTATCCTCATGCAATTTTTCTGTCAAAAATAATAAATATTGTCATAAAACATGATATTCTCCTTATTAGGGATAAAAAAAAACTGATAAAATGTGTGACAGATATGATTTTTTTTTAATTAGAAAAAAATAATTAAATAAATAATTCAGGACACTTTGAGTGTCCTAATCCTTATACAAAAATTTACAAAAGAATAAATACATACTAGTAGAGTATCCTCAAACCTAGACATCTAGATACAATAAGCTTAAAGTAAAAATTACAAAAAAACTCATCACATAAAAAAAGTTCATTATCAATAAAAAATGCAGGGTTCCCTTCAATTTAGACCTAAAAAATCGACAATAGATAGAGGGGAAAGATTAGTTATAAGGGAATGTGTATAACCTCTTATGTTAAATTCTATATTAAAGTCCATCTTTTTTATGTGTAGAGATATAATAGGTATGTCCAAGATATGAAATCAATATCACAAATGGATACTTGTACGTAATGAATATAATTTAATTATCCGTTTATTGATGATATAAATATGAATATCATAGTATTCAATTCATTGACATCCATTAACCGTTAATAATTATTAATGAACTTTATTAGTATGTTTTTTAAATTCAAGTGAAAATATAAAATTATTAGTGAAAGAAATATTAATCATCACTAATCATTTAAAAATTGATTTAATATGTATTTTTTACTTGAACTTATGAAATAGAAGCTATTTTGTAAAAGATATTTTTTAAAAATTTATATTTTAATACAACTTATTTAATTCTTTTAAAAGATAAAATTTATTTGTATTAATATTTTGTTGAGTAATTTGATTTGAATTGTATTTATAAATTATTTTTATATCTAAATCTATATTTTAAATAATTTTACTTAAAAATTTTAAAAAACAAAACCCGCATTTCCTACTATTTGTTTTTCTTTTCTTTGAGGCCCAATACTTAATCCAACAAAAAAATTATAACTAATTAAAAAAAACACACTAAAAGAAATTAAAAATAATGATAGAGGAAAGGATATTCTTAGGGTTATGCAAAATTAATCAAATTTGACTAAACTCTTAAATAAGTGTACCGGTCCAATTTGACTATTGGGTTTTAATTTTTCTCTTTTTCTCAAAGTTTTTAAAGAAATTCAACACAATTCAAAAATAGTTTACAAACATTCGATTCAAAAATATTGTAGTTCAGTTAAAAAATAGTGTAGTTTGGATAAAATATAGTACCATTCAAAAATAGGTTAAGGTACATAGAAGTTCATATTACAATTTAGTGCTTTGTAGTTTGGTATAACAAAACGTAGTTTAGTTATGTTGTTTTAAACTATTTTTCAATTCAATTTTGTTCTTTTGAACTATTTTTTAATTCAATTCAGTTCAAACAAATTACTTTTCGGTTCACTACAATTTTTAACTGTTCAATTCAATGCATCTCATTTTGCCCATCCCTAGATATCCTCCTATGAAAGAAAAAGAAAAAAAAAAGAAGATAACCTCAAGTGGTTGTATATACTTCTAATCAGATATCAACCTAAACTAATTGTTGATTAATGTACTTGTTATATAGAAATTAGTATGATAGGTCAGGAACATGATTATCAAACTTGTGAGTTAACTCGTTAACCCGAACGAGCTTACGTGCTCACTCAGTGCTTTTGAGTTAACTTGAAAGCAAACTCAATTTTGGTGTAGAATCGTGGGATCGGAGGTAGAATTGGTAGGCTCAATCAAAATCACGAATTTACTTCCGATTTGGCGAGTTCGTCAATATTTTTTTAATGTAAAACGAAGTCGCTTTTATGGCTTACCAGATTAGGGTTTTCTAATTTAGGCTCACTCACAAAGCCCATTTTCTTCTTTCATCTATGCGATTCCATTCACTCACCACTATACTCTCGATTTGACATGGTTGCTTGGGATCTCCATCAATTGTCGTCACAAACGTTGTCGTCGTCACCTAAGGTCATTGTCGCTCGTTGTTGGCTGGTGTAGCTCGTTGTGGGTCATCGTTGCTCATAGTAGGTCACACTTGCATTTTGCCCCTGCTCTATTTTTCGTTTCGAGTATTCGTGTGTCGCCCTTATTCACATTTTTATTATCATGTTATCAATACTCAGAACAAATTTTACATGCCCTTTTGTCCCTCTACACTTACATTTTTTTTATCGAAAAAAAGTTTAAGCCCTTTTGTCCCTTTGCATTTAGATTATTTTTATATTGGAATTTTGTAGTGAATTGAAATTGAAATAGGACGTTTGGGAATGGTTCTAAAAGAATTGAAAGCAATCCAAGTGCATCTTCATCCGTTTAAAGTAGAAGTAGAAATACTCCAAACAACAAATCAAATATTCGGTGGAAACACGGGATATATATATTATTGGATATGAGAGAAAAATTAAATGTAATTGTTGCTCAAAAAAAATTATGAGTGGAGGAATATTTAGATTTAAACATCATCTTGTCGAGTAAAGAGGATTTTGAAACTTATGCTTATGTTTTTAATGATCAGACATAAATACTTGACATTTTAATTTATGTTTTATAATATTTGTGTGAACTTATTTAATTGTTTTAAGTTATATAATTTTTTAGACTTATTTGAATTAAAATGCTATCTAAATAATTATTATTTTTTTCATATCAAAATAAATTCTTACAAATTTATTGGACTCTCACGAATTTATATAAACTCTTGAATTTGACAATTTTTATCTCGAATATGACATGTTTTTTTAGTGTAAGATTCAATGATTCGATCGTTCTTTGAAAAAATCATTTTATTATAATAGTCTATTGAATTTATACATTATTAAATATAATATAACCTTTCTCTAGTAATATGATTCACTAATTTTAAAGGGTTAGAATCCGTATGCTACCTTCGTATGTAATATAAAGGTTAAATTATTCATTTGGTCCCAATTTTCGTATATAAATTTGAATTTGGTCCCTCAATTTTTAAAAGTGTTAACTAGGTCCCTAATTTTGATAATTTGTTTCAATAAAGCCCCTTCCGTTAAAATGGCAGAAACGGCGTTAAGAGTACAGTGACATGGAGATGTTAGATGGATCTGAACAGTGAAGTGGCACATTAAATGTGGTACACATGGAAATTTGAATGCTGTAATAAATAAATAATTTCGAAAAAAAAATGGTGTGCATTTAATATGTAATAAAACAGAATCAGCGTTTGTGTTAACCAACAAATTGGGGATTATTCTAGGGTTTGCCAGCAAATTGGGGATTATTCTAGGGTTTGCGTTCGTGGTCAAAATTGGAGAAAGGAAGGGTTGTGAAAATTAACGAAGTTGAGGTGGAACTGGTGGAGTACGATTCTTCTAGAGTGCTCAAAGCTGAAGAGGTTGAGATCTTGCAGTTAAAAAAAAAACTATAATCAGATTGATAAATCTGGTAGGAACGAGGATATCAGTGAAAAAAACAAGGACTTCTTGGAGGATGAGGATGATTGGGAGGAAATAGAAAGAACTGATTTGGAGAGGAGTTTTGGTGTTGCTGTTGGATCCTAATTTCTTTAAATACACTTCTAATGATGATGAGTACACTTTGTTATATAACTGCGATTCTCTTGGATATACGTCTAGTGTGAATATTGGAGGAGCAATAGCATTTAATTGCCCCATAGATGGTGGTCTTCCTGCATTTTTTGTGCTGAGTACTGAAGTGGTTAATTTAAATAATTTGGGGTGCAAGAATAGCATCAATGTTTCTGTTCTAGGAGAGGCTGTGAAGGTTGATTCGGTTGTGGGAATTCAAATGTGGGGTGCAAGAATAACATCAATGTTTCTGGAATGTGGAATCAAACAAGAAATTCATCCACTCTGGTTTAGGCAGGTTGAGTTTCACACTCTGCGACAAACCCTAGAATAATCCCCAATTTGCTGGCAAACCCTAGCACAATTTTTCTTTTCGAAATTATTTATTTATTACAGCATTCAAATTTCTATATGTACCACATTTAATGTGCCACTTCACTGTTCAGTTCCGTCTAACATCTTCACGTCACTGTGCTCTTAACACCGTTTCTGTCATTTTAACGGAAGGGGCTTCATTGAAACAAATTATCAAAATTAGGGACCTAGTTAACACTTTTAAAAATTGAGGGATCAAATTCAAATTTACATACGAAAATTGGGACCAAATGAATAATTTAACCTAATATAAAAGTTGTGAACTATTGTGTTATTAGTATTTTCATATTATAATTGAAATTAATTATATTGTTATTATAGTATAAACAATAATTAAAGATAAACTTATTTCAAGAAGAAGTGAAATGATTTACTTTCATTTTATTTTAAATTGACCATTGAGATTTATTAAGTAATAATAGATTTAATTATTTTTTAAGGAATCATTCATATGTTTATTTTTTTTTTGTAAATTCGTTCTTTTTTTATATTCATATTATTAATTATGTTTATACGAAGAAGGTTATTAGGATACTCATCCTTATTCAGAAATAAACACTTCACTCAAAAATTAATTTTAATGAAAATCTTACTTTATGTTTTTAAAATTATTAACTTTCATAATTTTATACTAGTAAAACACATGTTTACTTTTTAAAAAAAATAATAACAAAAAGTAAGAAAATTATTGTTATTATAATTATAAATGTAAATTTAAATAATTTTTACAATTATATTATAGGTAATTTGAATTTTTTTAGATAATTATTTTATTATACGTAATTATTTTAGTTTAAAAGAATAGTTACATTTCAGAAAAACTAAATAAAAAATTACTAACTAAAACAGGAAATTCTCTTTCTAGAATAGTTTACATATATGTTAATTAAATTTTTAATATTCTAAACTAAAAGAGGAAATTCTTTTTCTATAACAGTATAGATGTGTCTCCAATTTTCGTTTTCAAATATTTAATATATCAGTTTATTAATATAATATGCTTTTACCCCATAATTTTTGAAGCAGCCCTCAAATTTTCAAAATAATTGTTTTGTCTATGTAAAAGTGATTTCCAAAATGTATATTTTGGAAACTTTTTGAAATTTTTGGAGTAAGATTTTCAAAAAGAGATTTTTAGAATGTGATATTTAAAATAAAATTTTTACAATACATGAAATGTATTCTAGAATTAGTTTTTTTTTTCTTTCTTAAATTGAATTTTCAGAATAAACTTTCTTAAAAATTTATAATATCTTTTTGGAAACATTTCTACATGTAATGCATTCTATAAAGAAAATTTCAGAACATATTAAATACTTTCCAAAAGACTTTTTCAGGACAAGTTTTTGTTTCTCATTTTCTCTCTTCTCTGCAGTGTTCTTTCGTAACGGTGACGAAGAAAGCGGCGGCAATAGTGAGTGATGGTGGTGAAGAATCTTTAAGTCTTTGCATCATATTGTGAGGTGCAGTTAAATAATTGTGGGGTGAAGGAAGCAATTAGCCAACAATATCAGATAGTAGAGGTGGCCTGGAGAGCCCAATTTAAACGGTCCAGTTTAAATAATGTATCTTCTAAAGTATATTTTTAATTAACAATTGTTGCTTCCTGCACCCATAAAATTTCTTCATCCACTCCATCAAAACAATTACCGGAAAAAATTTTCAATATCCCTTTTACTCTGTTTACTCTATTTGAATGTGTAGAAGCTCAATTCCATATTAATTCTTATAAAAGATCCCAATTGGATTATTTTACTATTACTATTATAGACTGTCTACTTTTATATTATTTATTTCCATCATTATATATCACATGTCCAATCCAATTAACTTTTTCGAAGTTTATTTTTGTTAGTAAAATTTTGTTGGTAATTATGGAATTTTGTGTAGTGTATATTATTATATAAGAATATTTTCACATATTTTTTATTCTAATTTTATCTTTTTAAATAATATTTTTTAAAATTAAAATAATTATCTCATCAATTTTAATTTTTAAGTGTTTATTTTTAAAATTTAACCATTTTTTTTATTTCATTACTTTTTTTAAACTTAATTATTTTTTAAACAAAAATAACTATGTATAATATAACAATTACTTATAAAATAAATAAAATTATATAAAATATCTATATTTATTTTTACGATCATAATAATAATAATTACTTTTTATTTTTTTTATCATAAAAAAAATAAACACCCTGCAACCTCAACTATAATTTCTTTGTCTCCAAAATTATTAATCCATCTTATTCCGCTTCTCAGAAAGAAATACACTAAATCTGATTTCAATATCATCAGCTCAATTAACACTTCATTGGATTACGAATTTACGAAGAACGATTTCAAGAATAAAAAAATCATGGTAGTCCATATTACTTTAGTGATTTTTTTTTTTTTAACTTTCTGTTTATAATTTCTTGATTTGTATTCGCATTTCATTTGATTAGGTAATATTTTCTCATATAACGTGCAATCTGTGTTTGAGAAAGGCTTATATTCGAAGACCCAATGTTGTTTTTTGTATAAATATTATGTTCATATTAATAAAGTAAAATAATTGTTAATTTATAAAATGTTAATCTTGGAGAAGCCTAAATTATGTCAACGTTGTGAAAAGGCTAAAAGAAAATGATTTTATATATGTTGTCAAAAAAGAAAGTACAACTTCTGTTCCTACCACCCCAATAATTGCTGTCACTTTTATTAAATGGTGAAAATAAAGAAGTAATTTATTTTTTAAAATACCAGAACACAAACTCATTTTCATTTGCTTGCATAAATTAGTAGTAATAAGATTTGTTCTTAATTCATAATAATAGTCAAAATTATGATGAGATAGGAAGTTTTTTGTAAAATAAGTGAAGGTAATTCTAAGATTGGTCAACTTTATACATATGACATGTGTACCGGTTAGCATGACATGACCCATAATTTATTATTATAAGATATAAATAATATTAAATTAATTATATATCTATTTTTTAACTTTTAGGTTAAATGTGCATGTACCATCAATAGATATTTGATTGTTAATTAGATTTGACTAATATAAATGATTAATTCAATGATCTTATTTAATCATTTAGAATACAAGAGTTATCACTATGTAGGAAAGAGGTATCATTATGGTTTTTGTTGTTTCACTATGGTTGTTCAGTTGTACTATATTTAGGCATAGTAAAGAAGAGAGAATTATAAGCTATGGTTGTCAACCATAGTTTAGAGTGTGAGTATGGACTACAATTTAAACCATAATTCTACATTAAAACCAATTTCAAAAATGGTAACGGGCTCAGATTATTTAGAAAATCGTAATTCATACCCCTTTGGAAAATTAAAAAATTTAAAAAAAATGTAGGTATAAGCTATGGTTGTAGCAAAAATCATAGTATATATTACTAATTAAAAAAAATTGAAAATCAAAATTGAGGAAGAGGCTACGATTTTTCTAAACCATAGCCTATACTTTGTCAAAAGTTGAAAAAATGTCACTGCGTTTCAATAGTTTACGTTTTTTTTTTTAAATCGGAGTGTATTATCATAGTAAAATGCAATAATTGTACTAGTTTATGCACTTTTTACATCAATGATCAAAGATCAAATTTTAGTCAACGAAATATTTATATTACACTTTTATATGATGTAATTACATTAATAGTTGGTGACTTAGGTAACATGATGCAGGAAGGGATTGAAAATTCAATGACTACATCTATCCCCAACAAAATGGGTTTAGCTCTCCATTGTCATGGAGGGTACAAACTTACAAAATGAAGGTGGAAGAAGATGAAGATACAAGGAGGAAGAAGAGATTACCCCCACAAGCCCTAACAGACCTCCACACTCTCCGAAACATATTTTTTGAGCTCCAAACATTTCCAAGATAAGTTTTCCTCGACAAGTTAAGAAGATAAAGGGCTAAGTTGCCACATCAACAATAGTGGCGCCCGACACGAACTATCCACCGCCAGGCGCGAGAAGTAAAGGAGGAAGAAACTAAGTTCTGTAAATCTAGTGCCTAATGCCCTTTGAGTGTCGCCCGGCGCAGGCACACTAGAGACAAGGCTGGCACCTGGCGGGAGTGTTGGTCGCCAAGAGCTGACTTCTTGGAATCAGGCTAGCGTTTGACGCTGGTATTGTAGGCGCCCGACGAACTCTGTCTCTTTCATTATTTCACATATTTGAACTTCTTTTTGTTACATAGGATCACTCACTTGTCTGGGTTTTGGAACAAAGCTTCCTGACAAAATTTAGACATAAAAAATAGGGATTAGTGGTAAAATTAGATTACTGTAATCCAAAATGTGATTATTTATAAAAACAAGATAAACTCTAGGAATAAGAAAGTTCAACTAAAGAAGAGTTGATTTTGTTAATAAAATATGACTAAGATAATGATAAAAATTAACATTATCAATGTGAAAGAACCTGGTATTTTTCAAATATTGCAATAAGAGGAGTGTGCCTCGATGTTTGTTTGGGTTTTTTTTTTTGTCAATATAATGCTAACGCGTGAATTTTTTGGTCAATATTAGCTAAGATTAATTTTTTTGTTAATATTGATTGAGAAAATAATTTCGATCCATAATGTTGTAAAAATAATTTTGGTACATGTTAGTCTAAATAATTGTTATCTACATAAAAAAAAACGCCTCAATCAACTTGAAAAGAAATTTTTGTCTATGCGAGTTTAAATAAATCTTGAAAAACTTAATTCAAAATATCTAATAACATCAATGAAAGAAGATCATAAATATTAGTAGTTTTATAATATTAACCATTGTTTGGTATTTACATAATTTGTTTTCAAATAGTAATTATTGAAATATTTGATCCAAACACAAAAAATTAAAATTTAATAAATTTGGATTTCCTTGTCTAAATAAAACATTTTGAAAAATGAAACAACTTAAGACAAGATTAAATTTTACTAAGAACATATATTGTTGAATAATGCAAAAATTAATGAAAGTGCATGGACTATCAAAATAATTTGCTTATTCGATACTCAAAATTGGAGATGTAGATATGCATGTGAATAAAAACGGTGCACTAATCCATTTCTATATTCAACTATTGAATGTGTACAACCTCATTTTATCTTTAATATATGAATAAGAAAAAAATTATTTAAATCCTCTCATCAATTAGATGAAAACCATGAAATAGAGGGCATGTGGTTTGGGTTAGAGTTTTTGAGTGACAGTAAGTGTTTAAGTATTCAAAGTCAATAACTTAAATTGAAAATTAGAATTTTTTTACTAACATTAAGTGTTTAGGGATTATAAGTAAAGAATTTAAATTGAAATTTGACGTACTTATAATGCTTATAATAAATAACTATCTATCAAGCAAATGATTTTTGGGTCCATGATTAGGAAAAAATGTAAGCATAACCGCAGTAAAATATTACTGACAAAATCTTTACATTTAGAATAAACTTGATACTTTTTGACCCAACATTTTCTTTCGAGTTTTAAAAAAGACAATTAAATTTGTTTTTGTTTTACAATAACAATAAATATCAAGGTAGATTTTATCTTTAATATCCAGTATTTACGCATATATAAATGGAGATGATAATGTAGGCATGTCTTAAAAAAATATGGTTTACAAATAATTGTTTGAAAACTTTTCAAATAGAAAAAATATATTATCTGAGTTTATTAATGTCACGTGAATTGTTGTTTGATATTTTGTTGATTCTTTTCTTTGAATGTACTATAGACGATGAGATTTGATAGTGCATGAAATAGACTTATTATATGTTTTTATTTTGCTAATGAATTCCATCTCATTTGCTAAAAACACTTCATATCTTCCCAATAAATTTCGTAGATATATTTTCTTTTTATAAAAGAATTTTTTTAAACCTATAAAGCTAGAGAAGTACTACCTCGGTTTATTAATGCAAAGTAAGTTGTTCTTTGACTAATATTTTCTTGATTCTTTTCTATATAATTTATTCATTTATTCTAACGACATACAAACATCAAATGCAAATTAATAAAGTTTTCCTCGATTAGACATAGTTGAAATTGTCTTTGTATACACCTACCATTTCTTAAAATAAACACGCTTAGGTATAATTGACTAGTCTTTATTAAAAGCAAGTATTCAACTCAACAACATAGTAATGCGAACTTTTGAATGTACTTTAACTTGCAAAATGACACTGTTTTGGATTTGTGATACATCAAATAAATTATGTGATTTCCAGTTTGTCATCTGCATTATTAATATTGCTTCATTTCAAAATGTTACTTAAGCTTAAAATTTTAACTTAGACCGACTTGTATAACCAATACAGAAAATTAGGAAAGTTAAAGCGGGTCAGACCCACCAATCCGTCAAGAAAAAGACGAGTCAAGTTGGAATTTTTAACTCGTCAACTCACTTTGTAATTTGACCTGCCTAACCCACCAGTTTAGCGGCCTAAAACCGGTCAGCCTATCCTTGCCAACCCGTTTTTTTTTTAATTTTTTTTATGTTTAAAATTAAAAATAATAAAAAGTAATACTTTTTTATATTATATAAATAAATTTATATATATAAAGAAATTTTATAAATAAATTTATAAAGAATTTTTTTTTTTAAAAAAAAGGGGCCAGCAGGACAGGTTACAATATCTAACTCATTTATTGGTGGCGAACTAGCCCAACTCGATCCGTTTTAACGGATCACAGACGAGTCGGGCTAAAACAAATCGGACTAACCCGTTTTGGGACCTTCAGAAAATACAAAACCTTGTATTCATGTAGTTAACATTTAGCATTTGCTTCTGCATATTCTGCTGGCTAAACCTATATCAATTTCCATTATTTATCAAAATCAGTGTGTTGCACAAGTACTATAGAACGTAACCAAGTGTGGAATTATGCATAGAGAGGTAGGTCTAGCTGGTGACATTAAATATGAGAGTGAGAAGAGTTAAAGTAAGGAAAGATAATTATAAGAGATATGTTTGTTTTTACATGTCACAGGTTGAATAAAATGATGACTAAATTTGATCGTAAAATATGTGGACAGAAACTATAATAAATCCAAAAGCATCCAATAGTTGAGTTCTACTTCTAGACATTCGTACGTAACACGTGGAGTGAGCATATAGGGCAAAACCAAATAAAAATAGTTTAACCCATATTTTGACTTACTTTTAACTCACTTCTTCAATTACTATTAAATAATGTGATGTGATAATCTAACGATAATTAAAATAATAAATTAAAAATGAGTCAAAAAAAATAAATTAAAATATCATTATCTTTAAATCAATTCACCAATCACAGTATTTCCTTACAATAATGCAAATGAAAGATCCAGTTGAAAATGGAATCTATGCCCACTCCTCATCCCACCACACTTTTCTCTCAACCAGAACCAGTGAAGGACTGTCATCATTCACCCAAAAAGAAAAAAGGACTAACGTAACAGAGATAGACACAGATAAATCAACCACCTACTAATCAGTTTATTCTTAAGTCTATCCGACGAGGTTTATTAGAGAAATTAAGAAAAATACAACATTAATAAAATTTTAGTTTAATTATATAAAATATTAACATTATTTTTATTTAAAAATTTTAAGATAATAAATTTATGAATCTTTATTGTTTATTTTTTTTTCATTTCTTCTGGATATGAGATTTATTAATTACCTTGTTTGGTAATCAGATCAGAAATATTTTGTCCGCATTCACAAAGACACTCTATAATACATCAACACTTCAATTTTTATATACAGTGACGTCTTCCCTTGCTTTATTTATTGTCTCCAACATATATGATTGGACCCTACAATGGAAAGGGGACTCATAATAATTATTATTATTTTTTCCATTTTTTCACGAGATGTTTTTTTTCCAATTATGACAGCAAGAAGCAAGAGCCGCCTAGAAACAATGTCACGATAAGTTGGAAAGACCTCAAAAAGTTTTCCGTTAAAAAATGTTGAGTTTTTTTTTTTTTTTTTTCTGTAAGGGGAAGGTTCGTTTACTTCAAATTTTACTTCTCCGTAATAATAAAATCTTTAAAACCAGATTAGAAAAGTATGAAGTTTGTGAGAGTAAGGAAATGTATTATTTTACTGTTTTTCTTTCTTAGATTCTTTAGTGGTGGAGGGTGAGAGGTATAGCCACCATGGAAGGAAATTAATGAGCGTTCAATGGTGAGGACTTGGACAATTGAGAACCACTAGTCCATTTCACAAGGCACGTTTTTTTTTTCCCCAAAAAGAATCAGCGTTGCTGAATGACTTAGCTTATAGCTATCGATATCTTTTCAAAATTCTCGTGTAAGAAAAGTCCAAGGTAAATTAAGAAGAGTGAAGAACAAGGGTTTGTTTTGTCTGTAGTCCAGGCTAGGTTTTCTTCAATCGTACATACTACATACCTAAGCCTTATCTACTTTTTGTTTCCGACCTTTTACTGTTACCCCTAGTTGTCAACAGAAAAATGGAGACCAAAACCAAGACCCTATGTGGACCACACCAATTTTTCTCTCATCCTATTTACCCTTCTGGTTTTTACTATTTATATCAAATATTTATGGTCATGTCTTCCATATGTAACTTCTGAGTTTCTTTTTTTTTTTCCCCACAACTTTGTTCTGGATCTCTGAGGAATTTATGGACTCGAGCAGGTCTGAGGGAAAGAGGGTGTTGAGGAACGACGAGGAAGAGGAAGATGAGGAAGAAGAAGAAGAAGAGGAAGAGGTTGAAACGGATTTTGGAGAAGATGGAAGGAGGAATAAGAGAGTAATGAGAGATCTGTATGGAAAGAAAGGGTGGAAAGGTGGAGGCTCAATGCCACCTTCTTGTCAGGTGGATAACTGTGATGCTGATCTAAGTGAAGCTAAGCAGTATCACAGAAGACACAAGGTTTGTGAGTACCATGCCAAGGCTCATTCCGTACACATGGCAGGGCTGCAACAAAGGTTTTGCCAACAATGTAGCAGGTTCTCAAACCCTAATCTCTTTCGACCAAAATCAATTTTCTCAATCTCATTATGCCTATATATATATATATATCTATTGTCTGCATATCTTTTTATTCAAACTTAATCTTAGCTTTGAACTGCCTCAGGGAAAATTTGTTTGATTAGAACTTTCTTAGTTATAAGTATTGCTTTTCAAACAGCCCTAGTTAGTTTGAGGAAGGGAGAAAACCCTTCAATTTCAATATGGGGCATGATTGGAGTGGAAATGAAACATGTGCTTGACTTTGTGTTGTTCACTCTTTCGCCCACCCTCACTCTCTGCTTCTTTTGTTTCTTCCTTCAATTATTTACTAATCTTGGCTGTAATAAACACTTCCTTTGTATTGCTTTGTTTTAAAGAAAGATTTAGCATTTCAAAAAATGAGAAAAAAAAAAAACTTGGTCATAGAGGATTCTCCACATTACCCTGATTATAGAATGTAAAATTTGATAACATTGTAGAAAGGTAAAACCCAAATACGGAATTAATATGCTCAATGGAGTCAAAGCTAGTAATCCTATAGGTGGCCAGCTGTTTATATTCATCAATATTTCTTTTTCTTCTGAATGGTGTTTACCAATACAATAGCATTGATCCAACTTTTGTTTTTTGATCATTTTCAGATTTGGAATCACCGTTTTGAACTTAAAGGTTGACAAAACTCATTGGGTTTTATGGGTTAATTTTAACCAGTGGCATGTTGTTGACAATCTTGATGCATGATTTAGGGTAACACCCATTTTATCAAAACAATAGATGTTCTTGAGTTTTGTCAGTTACATTACACTAACCCTCTTCTAAGTATTTGATCCTTTCCTGCATTGTTCTACTGAAAAACATGTATTTTTCTAGATTGCAGCAAACATTTCAACGAGAAGAAAATTTTCCATGTCAACTAACTTTTCTTAAAATATCCTGTTTTTCAGATTCCATGAGCTTTCTGAATTTGATGAATCAAAAAGGAGTTGTAGAGCACGGTTGGTTGGTCATAATGAGAGGCGTCGGAAAAATGCTGTTGACTATCGTGGAGAATAATTTCTTCTTGTTAACGATGATGAACATTAATAAAGCTTGAGGCAAGCATGTGATTGAAACTCAAATCATTGTTGCTGCTCTCTAAGGATGCTCTCTATCTTCTGTCAATATTTTCATATGCTACGATTGTTGCTGTTGTAAGTTACAATAACTATGGATGATTAATCACTTCAAATTTTACTTTATTTTGGCTTCAGAAAAATGGAATATAGGGATTTCCATTGAGGTCCATGTGTTTGGTTGAAAATAATAGTTGAGGAGGAATTTTAGTTCCTGCAGTACGGACAAATTTTGAGAAGAGGAAAATATCTTCATTATTTCAGGGAAAAAGAAAGAGATAATGATACAAACGAATCCGTTCTTTTAAACATATTTATATTCACCTTATATTTATTTTTATATCTATTTTCTTATCACATTGTACATCATATATTTTTTCTTTCATTAGTTTTTCTGTAGGTGCGCTTGAAATGTAGAAGAATACTTTGGATATATATATAAGGTTGGATTCGCAACAAAGAAAATCATAAAAGTAACAAAAAAAAAACAGTAAAAAAAATCTTAAATAATGACAAAATGTATCGACAAAAAGTAATTAGTAATTATTGTGTCCGATTTAAATTCTAATTTATAAACTAAAAATTATTAATAAATAAATTAGTTTAAAAAAATTATAATTGAGTTTTAAATTGGTAACTAAAATAGTTTTTATAATAAATTTAACACTAATATTAACTATATAGTTTTTGTTACCAAATAAATTAGTCACTAAATTAACCTCTAATTAATTATTTAAAGGTTAATGTAAAAATCAATTCTTTTGATAATCAAAATCTAAGTAGTTAATATCAGTAACCTATTAAAGATTAATTTATAATAAAAACTATTTTAGTTGCCAATTTAAAAACCTGTTATAATTTTTTTTTAAATTAGTTTAGTTACAAATAATTTTTAATTTATAAATTAGTATCTAAATTTGATCACTATAGTGACTCATTATTGTTTGTTACTAAATTTAATCATTTATTAAAGTTTTTTTGTAGTGAAAAAAACAAATGTAATATAATTAATAAAATGTTTTGCGCAAAGTATTATAAGTACAATACGTATATTACATATATCTATAGAATTTCATGTAGATCACATATTTATAGAATTTCACATGTTTTTCGTATATAGACCGAGGAAAAAAATAACAAAAAAATGCAAAAGCACTTAATACAAAACACCATCTAATATACAAGTAGTAAATGTAAATGATAAACACTCTAACTAAATTGAACACCATATAATATAAGTAGAAATGCCATATACTCTAACTAATTTTGAACACTTCTAACTAAACTGAACACCATATAATATAAGTAGAAATGCCATATAATATGTTTGATAAATTAGTTAACTTAGTTGGCCAACATAAACTTATATTTTTGGATAAATTACTCTTTTTGATCCCAAATTTTATTGAAATAATTCAAATAGGTCTTTTTTTTGTTTCAACTAAGTTTGATTTTTTGAAAATGGTTAAATATACTTTTATTTCCTAAAATTTAACTCAACTTTTGAATTTATCCTTGTATTGAACTTTGATACAATTTGATTCACAAACTTTAAAAATGAATAAATATAATCATTCTAACTCAACTGGATTAAACTTTTTTAACGTGTTAAACACGTTTTAGGATGACATTTGAGTTGTTTAGATCGTTTTGATAAGTTTCAGCTCAAATGTCAGCCTAGAACATCATTTAACAAGTCGAAATGGTTTTGATAAGTCCTTATATATGTTTCTTTGAATCAATTTAGTCCCTATTAAAGTCTCTTTGATTCAATTTCGTTCCAATTTTTTTTTAATAATTGAAATATGTTTTTTTAATCCATGTTCTTTTATAAGATTAAATCTAATTAAGTATAAATATTTTTTAAAAATTAAGTACTAATATTTATATTAAAATTTAGTGGTAAAAGAAATGATTAACAAAATATGGGTTAATACTTTACAATAATGTAATATGGTAAAAATTCATTTTTAATAAAAAATATTAGTATAACATTTATATAAATAATAAGTTTGTCTCAAATTGAAGAGAGACAATATTATTTTATTTTGAAAAAAAATTGGGTGATTAACAAAATATGAGTTAATAATATAGAATAATATAATATTTTAAAAAGTCATTTTTAATAAAAAAAAATTTTAGTATGACATTTATACAAATACTAAGTTTGGTTTCAGATTAGAGAGAGACAATATTGCTCTATTTTGAAAAAAAATTGGATGATTAACAAAATATGAGTTAATAACAGACAATAATGTAATATGTTAAAAAGTCATTTTTAATAAAAAAAAATAGATTTAATTACTCGGATGATACCCATTTTGGTAGAAGTGTGTCAATCTGGTCTTAAATTGGAGAAAAACAATATTGCTATATTTTGAAAAACAAAATGGAATAAAATTGAATCAAAGAGACATAATAGGGACTAAATTGAAATTAAGGTAATGATACTGACACGTGGCATTGTCCAGCCACGTGGCAGTGATAGTGTGGTGTGTCACACCAGGGATATGATATGTGGCAACAAAAGTTTTTGCAAAAGAAAAATTCAAAAACTCATATTGACACGTGACGTGTCGTTAACGACATTAATAATTTTTTTTTCTTTTAAAAAAAACCTAATTGAAGTAGTTTTTTAAAAGTTATGACGTAATTGAAAATTTTTTTAAAGTAGAGACCAAATTGACAAACTTCTACTAAAATGAGGACCATATGAATAATTAAGCTTTGTTTTACTTGTTTAGTTAAAGATGTACATTAGATATTAATACCTTTTAGGCAAAAGCATTGATATGTGGTTTAAAACTTAGATCTCAATCTACCTTAAGTTCCAACTAGAAGTTGACTCCTCAAAATTTGAGGAATCTAGTTAAAAATTTGAATTTGTTAATCATTTTTTGATTATCCAGCTTAAATCCATCAAATTTACGAATGAAAAGTGAAATGAGGTCATTGGCCTTTTTTTTTTCTAAAATTAAAATAAAAAATAATTTAAAAAATTCAACTTTTCAATATTAGATTACTTCAAGATGCAAATAATTTAAAAAATAATTTATCTTATTAGAAATATTAATTAATCGATTAAAAACTTTTATATATATATATATATATATATATATATATATATCAAATTTAAAAAAAATAAAGAAAATGTAGCAGATTGACTTATTAATCAACTTATCCACCCTTTAATGGAACAAATCAAAATTTCAAACCCATTTTAATATGTTAACCCAACCCAACCCATCCTACATTTAGCGTAACAACAACAAACCAGGTTGAATAAGAGTTACTCATTTTGTCACTCAATCTTATCTTCATTTATGCAGAGTTTTCCTATGAATGAAAAGTCACAGTTTGGAATAAGGAATAGAAATGGAAAAAGAACATGGACTGTATTGTACCAAAAGTCACTTAATACTTTTTTTTTTTTCACTTTACATAATTGCGGTCTTATATCCTGTAAGACTTTCTCTCTATCAGAGTAAAAATAAATTAAAGCTCAGAAATAATATAAAAGTGTTGAAAGACAAGGAAAGTGACATGTAGAAGAGAATGCAGAATATAATGAAAGTAGTCTCTACTGTATTATGTTATGGTGTGATGTAGTGAATTAGCGCCCAGAATCGCAGGTTTTCATGACTTGTCGACCCATGCATGGGCCCTACCACTCACAATAGCTCCTTCTCATTAAATAAGTGTACTATCATTTTTTCTACAAAGTTTTATCAAATAAAGAAAGAATTCATCATTTTTCTATAAAGTTTTATCAAATAAAGAAAGAATGGTTCTTTCTAGACAGACATATAATTTCCCCACTTGCCCAACAAATTTTCCTGTTACCCACCACGCTTTCTTTTTCTTTAATTAATAAAAATCTTCTATGTACGTCCATTATAATTTGGAATAATGATATTTTGAGATACTAAACTTTTTAAAATAATAATATTTTAATTCATATTTTTTATTCATTTTAAATTTATTATTTTAATCACTACTGAATTATTTATTTTAATTTTTTATAATGATGTGATATAATTAAAGTGGATTAATGAAAATAGGTTAAAATATTATTATATTTTTCTTTACATGATATGAAACTACTCTTTTCTGGTCTTTACTTTTTTTTCTTTTTACAAATATCAGAATTCACTTTTTTTAATGACTATTTTGTTATATATATATATATATATATATATGTATATATATATTACAATTTATTGTAAAAGTAGTTGCACTGTGATTTTTTTACCATATAAATGGATATTTATTTCTCTTGTAGGTCATGGGTTTGGTCCATTTATACTCTCATCCATCATCTATAAATAGAACATTATTCTCCTTTTTCACACATACATTTCTATATTCTCATTCATTCTATGTTGTTCTCTCTTCTTTTTTCTCTTATATTTCTTCTTCCATTCTGCTGGATTTATTTATTTACTCTTTTTAAGAATTATCTTACTAATTCTGAGATCCTCAAAAATTTTGAGAAGTTCTTGTTGTATCCTGGAACTTGCACAATACACTACGAATAAGTATTTAAGGACAATAAATCTACACGCCTCGAGAATCTTTTTGATTCGTGATTTTGTCAGCTATTACAACATATTTTACTCTTATAATATATGTCAAAGGATCGTTATTCATTAATATTAGTGTTGCAAAATCAGACCAATTAACAATGACTCAATCCAAATAATGAGTTTGTTACTTTAAGTTCGAACCATTTAACATCTTTTAATTCAGTTTTTAACTTAAATAGATATAATTAGACTAACAAATTTTAAAAAATTTATCTGTACATAATAAAATTTTAAGATATGATTGCTTATAAATTACTTTTTAATTTATTAATCCTTCTAATACCTATTTATACATAATACAATTAAAGATTGTGATTTTTTTATGGGTGACAACTTTTTATAGTTTTAGATTGTCAATATTCTCATACAGTTTTCTATAAATGGAATAAAAAAATTATTATTTAAAAATTATATTTAAGCTAATATATTTGGACTCGTGTATTATAAATATTAAATTATTTAGTTAAGGAAATATGTTTAAGTTTATATTTTTTTATGTCCAAGTAAACATTTTGCTTCAGTCCAGCGATGATTGTCGAATTATCTTCCGAAGAAGTTATGCTCTCAAATCTTTATTATTAGAACAAAATGCCACTATTTGTTTTCTCAAATTCCGTATACTTAGCTACATATATTTATTGAAACAAAAAATAAAACTTAAATTATGTATATACACAAATATATTTTATCCTATTCGTTATATAGATATTATATGGAGAATATTTTTTAACTAATAATCTACTATTTACAAATATCATCTTCACTTACAATTAAAAGAAAATACAATCAAATGAGATTAAATTCTAATATACAGTTAACAATTAAAATATATTATTCTGTCTGTAATAACAACAATAGGTTAAAATACTTCATTAGTCCATGTTTTTATACCAAAATCTCAAATAGGTCACAAATATCTTTTTAGTTTTAATTAGGTCCATATTTTTTAATTATATGTCGTGTCAGCTCCACATTTTTTTGATTTTTTGATTTTTTTAATTTCTTTTGAAAAATATTTGTCACATGTTACATAAATATTGTCCATGTGTCAAGTCAGTATATGATGACACGTGTCAAGTCATTGCCTGAATATCAATTTAGTCCATATATTTATTATTTTGATTCCATTTTCGTCCATAATTTCTTCAATTTTCAATTTTATTCCATCCAAATTGAGACCAAATTTAACTTTTATATAAGTATTATAATGATATTTTTATTATAAGTGATATTTCTATTACATATTTTTAACAATATTAAGTTTATTTAAATTTGCATTTTACATTAAAATTTTAAAATTTTAAATATATTTATTTTAACTTTACAAAATTGTTTTAAAAATTTATATTTGAATTTATAATTTGTTACTTTTAAACCAACTATAACATTTGTATATTAATTGTTTAAAACAATTTTGTAACAAGTTAAAATAAATATATTTAAAATTTTAAAACAAGATTTAAATAAAATTTAATGTAAAATATAAATTTAAATAAACTTAATATTGTTAAAATATTTAATAAAAGTATAAATTATAATAAAAATATGATTATAACATTTATATAAAAATTAAATTTAGTTTTAATTTAGAAGGGATGAAATTGAAATTTTTTATAAAAACTATGGACTAAAATAGAATAAAAATTACAAATATATGGACTAAATTGATATTCAGATAATGATTTAACATATGTCACTATACTGACTACAAGTGACAATACTAACATGACATAAAAAACCCTAAAAAAGTTAATTATTACACATTTTTAAAAATATAAATCTAATTAAGATTAAAAAAATATAGAGACCTATTTAAGATTTTGGTAAAAAACGTGAAATAATGAAGTATTTTAACCTAACAAATACTAATGTTGTTAAGATCATTTTCAATCATGCCCTCATCCTATTAGTCAAAATCTCATGATAACCCTCTAACAAAAAAAAAAAATCCGCTCAAAACATTCACTGAGCATGTTTAAAATATAGATCTTATGGTTATAAATGATGGTTGAGTATTATATTTATTTCGAATTAAATGATTGATTCTTTTACCTCATTTATGATATATTTGTGTTCTCTATGTTTGCACCCCTATATGCGCTAGAGTAATGTAATTAAACATGTTGGGTCAGTTAGGAACTCTAATTGAATCTAATTAAATTTATTTATATTAATGATACGTTTAATTTTAATTTGTGGTACATGGACTGAACTGATAGATGTATATTAATGATATTTTTATATTTTGAGTTTCTTCCCCTTTGTTGCCATCCTCGTACGAAAAATTCAGCCCAGAATCTTCTACTTATGCACAAGTGGACTAGTCTCAGTGGCTTCATTACCATACTAACTATTTTATTTTACTTAACATTACCATCTCTTATAAGAATTGATGTTCATAATGACTTTCACTCTATCGGTAGCAATCTAATAAGACTCACCAGTATTGCAACTTGATCAATCTTATAAGTAACCCTTCCGTGACCCAAAACTGAAAACGACAAAGTGTTAGAACTTCTGTACCAATCCAAATTACTAACCCATCAAATGACTGTGTCATAACAGCATCAAGTCTTTTTTTCTTTTTTCTACTCAATGTAGGATTACTAATTTATAATAACGTATGAACTCTGTTGTGGAGAGAGGTCATAAAACTGATAAAAGGTGGCCCCAGCAGTTTAATTGTGCAAAAAGGTGGGCTTTTTCTGCCTTGGCCATGCCATACACTTCCAAAAATGTTCAACTTCAATGGCTATTAACAATATTATTTTATGCCAGTGATAGAAATGTTTCTATCCAAAAAATTGGAGGGTAAAAAGCATGGAGAGGACAGCTAAAAATCAAGGCCCCTGGTTCCAAGTTCTTTAACCAAGCTCTCTAATAAAAAAGAATTAAATAAGCAGCTTCAAATGCAATGCTGAATGATGTCCTAGTAAAAGAAGAAAAGAAATTGAAAATTAGAAACTCTTCCCAACAAAAGTGCATTCTACTAAAGCATTATCTTCTCCAAATCTTATCTAGGGTGAGAAATAGCTTTGTGAAAGTTACCTGAGCTTTGCCGTATGATCAGCAATTTGGTAGACTGTACAAAGATAATGCAGAAATAATCACCATTTGATGCGTATCAGAAAAGAAAAGTCATCATATCATAATTGAAAGGAACCAACCTTAGTCACGCCTTATGCCTAGCATTTTCAATGCGAACTCCCACGCCACAATTGTTGCAGCATTAGCAGGAAATGCTCGACTTATAGTAGGACCTAAACCCGCATAGCACCCCTTCAATCCAGCCCTTTGGTAGACCTACAAATAAAGCCACTTTTGGTACATTCTTTTTTGTTGGAATTTTAAATCGAATAGAGATAAAATCAATTTAGAGTATATATGTGAATGCAAACTTTACCTTACAAGTCGGTTTTGTAAGATTGTTTTGTAGGGTTGAGTTAGGCTTAAAGTTGACTTCTTCATTTTTTTTAACATATAAATGATTGGCAATTACAGAGACAATGTTGAAAGATTTAGAGAGCTTACCGAACTCAAGACCCGGAAAGGATTTCTTGGACAGTTTTTGTCAGGGTTTGTCTGAATTAAAGTCTTTGCCACGTCAAGAGGCAAAACCGTCAACCAAAACTGGTAAATAATCAATAAAAACCACAAAAAAGTAATGAAAGAAGCTTCAGTACGGTTAATATACAATACGTTGCCAACTGCAGTAGAAAAAAAACATGTTTAGTTATCAACATGCTTACACCAACGCCACCAAGACCACCAGCAGCAATTCCGATTCCAATATCAACCAGGTTGCTGTAATTGGATGAAGAAACTTTGATATTTGAATGCATTTGATGACGCACATATTCGTAAACACTCATAAAGACAGCATTCCCTATAGATTCTCTAAGCAATGTTGTACAACCTCCACGAAAAATTCCTTTCACCTGAAAGGAATACCGTCAGGTATAACACATTAATCGCGGTTTTGCAGAATCTTACAGAATTTCCTCACCCCTTCAGTTTCTACTGTTTTAAGAGCACAATCAAGGGGACTACTGTATCTACTGGACTTGGGAACCAAAGAGTCAGTGCCTTGTATCTGCATCCTACACTGTAGAAATTCAAATTTTGAATTGGTATTGTTATTAGAGGCAATAAAGGTACCGATGACACTGCAGGTTCACTTTACCTTTATCAGCTCTGTTGGACCTAACACAAAACTGATGATGGCACCACTATAAGCTGCAGATGGTATTATTACTTGTGGCCGTGGTTCCTCACTTTGAACTCCCCCCTAGATTAGTTTATGGAAACAAAGTAGAAAGTATGAACTAAAGCCATACTAAGATTAAAGATAAATCACAAAACAAGTAAAAAGATTATAAACTTTATCACATAAGGAGTGTGCTGATTGATGCAATGCCAAATCAAGATTACAAGCACACCTGAAGGTACATTTTTGTTTGGGAATAAATACCAAAAAATAGTGATCCTTCTACTGCCATCCCAACAAAAGATGATGTTGCTCCTCTATAAAGTCCTTTGATCTGTAAGAGTTAGTACAAAATTAGATTTCAAAAACTCTCAAATCAATTCCCTTGACATCAATGATTGAAACTAAAATGCAAAAACATAACATATTGTTAGACATATTTAAATCATTTATAGACCTCTAGTTAATTTTTTTTCCTTTGAGACAATTACCCATTGACATAATTTTGGTCTCTGTATGCCTTTGAGAGAGTTTCCCATTAACATAATATCAGTCTCTGTGACCAAGTTCAAGAATTCCACCATTATCACTCGGACCCATTCTTCATAATTAAATTGAAATTCAACACAAAATGGGTCCATGCCTTATCTATCTACACTTAAAGCCAATAGACCCTTGGGCGATTGAGTGTCCTAGATACAAAATCATTCATGGGTCTCCAACTAACAAGGTATTAGCTTAAGCTTTTAGGAGAACAATTCTTGGACACAGCAATTGAATAAAAGACAAAATAAAGTATATTTAATCATACTTCACTTATCACCTAAAATCTTCAATATTATAAGACATATTTTACAAGTTAAACCCATTTCTAAAGTTTGGCTCAGGGATCATAAATTCTAACTCTCTTCAATTTTGGAGGAATAACGTATCATAAAACAAAATGTCAAAAGTCACAATGAAAAAAGCATCGGAACAGAATAGAAAGGAAAATAGGAGATTTGGACACATATGTGGCTTCTGAGTTCTGACTGTACAGTATAAGTGAAGTCAAGCATAGCGAGATTTCTACAAATACTTAACAAAATATTACATAAATAGGTTCTAAGAAATACAATCTCCGATTCAGAAATGACATCCTTTCTTCTCATGGAACACAACTTTCCACAGACAGGACAGAAATTTCAGATGGTCAAATAACTTCGTTTCTTATGGCCATGATCACAGTCGCAACTGAGGTCACATCCCTTAATTAAATGATGTGATGGTCTTGTAAATTGTATAATATTCAATCCAAATTACCCAAATGAAATTGAGTACTGTGCCCACTACATGCCTCGTAAAGATAAACTACACCTGACCAGACCTCCAGCTTTTATACACAAGTAAGCATATCAACATGAATTGATACAATTTAGCAGTAGTTTCATATGCCTATGTGGAATTTGAATAAATAACCCATTTTTTTTATCCTTTGGAAGTTGAGTCAAGTAGCCATACTCCTTCTGTCTTTAATATCCTAGCAGTGCAATGCAATCCATTTCTGTACTGAATCATATGTGCTTCTGCATTGTGCTTTTGCAGCATCACCTGTTAAATGGGGAAATAATAGTTTACAGATAGGCTACAATTTTAAAAGTAGATAACTAAAAAATAATTAAACACAATAAAACCATCCTGAAGTCACGAACAAACATGCAAGGAAGAGCCTAAAATAGATATAATTACAAGTATGATGGATAAAAACACTGCAGAAGATCATGAGCCGAATAGAATGACAAAAAGTATGGCCGAATTCTCACAGCAATTAAAGAATTGTGATCAAGGAAGATCGTTCAAAACAAGGTATGTTTGTGATCACTGTTGCATAAATTTAAAATTTCAGAAAATCTCAGCATTTTCATAGCTTATTATTGATATTATCTTGTAAAGTGAATTATTTGAGTAGTCTAATGTTAAGGGGAAGGCAAATTTCTGTAAATATGGATTATATTCTCTAGCTTACATATATGATATTTCTGATCAAGTTAATACAAGCATACCATTTATGTATGTTATAATTATATGAATTAGTGTCATTCCATGTTTGGTTGCAAGTCACATTCTATTCCTATAGTCTTGTTCCTGCTCGTATACCGCAAATTATTTAATCACACACGTACAAAGGAAGCAAGAGAGACAGAGAGGGAAAGTTAAGTTCATTTGTGCCCCTCATGGGAAGCCTAACTATCATTATCTATCACAAAAGCAAACAATTTGATAAAGGAAAGCAGTGCAACAACTTTCACATGCCAAGGAGATGGAAAAATCATTATGTTTCTTTCCTACATCACCTAAGTAATATAGTTTCCTATAATTTTTTCCATTATTTGTTATGGTGTGAGCTTTAGCACAATGGTAAAGTTGCTACCTTGTGACCTAGAAGTCACAGGTTGAGTAAATCTACCCAGCCATAGCCAAGTATGGATTACAAAAGCATATTGTAGGATGTAAGAGTCATGCTAGCCAAGTATAGAAGGCCTAATGATACACTGGCTTAGCCTATCGAGAGAAACCAAAAAGCATCTCACTTTGGAAATTTTAAGAAGGCTTTGGTTGCAAGATTTGAAATTACATTGAAGCTTTTTGATTTGGTTCCTCTCAAGTATAAAAAATTACCCAATGATTAATGTTTAGGGTACTTCCTTGGTGGACTTCAACCGGAGATCAAGCACCAGATTCATAGTTTTCATCTCCAATCCCACATTCAAGCCAAATTCACGAGACATTAAAGAATTGGCTGAATCACACATAGACAGTAGACAATTTATGGGGCATAATTCTAATTGGCAACAAAATAATGTAGGACTGCTTGCAAAAAGTGTCATTTCATCAGGATGGAAGTTCAATGCCAGAGGTGCTTCTTCTAAATCACATGGAGGTTGGAGAAATGGTCAGAATCAAAGCAATTACATGTCATGTTTGGTTAACTCTTTCTGACAAGAATGACTTTACAATAGGCGGTAACGATGAGATTAGGAACAGTGAATGGCAGAAAATAGGAGTTGCTACATCCAGTTAATTGTGTGCATTGTTTACTTCAGTGATATATATAAGATCCGATAGTAGGCGGTTATTAAGTTTTAAGGAGAAGTTAAGGGAAATTCGTATAGAAAAGCCAGTAGAAAAAAGGTTAGCAGAGAAATTGTATTTGGAAGTTCTTCAAACAATGTTATTCTCTATAGGAGTTGCTACATCTCTCGGACAACTTCTGTTATTTCTGCATAATTGGTGTGCCTAAATACCAAATTTCAGTGTTCCATCATGTGCTTATTTCATGAGTATAACAATCACCATTTTTTTCACCATTAATATCATAATACTTATACACGCTTAATTTATTCAGAATGATTAACAACAAAGCCCGGACATGAATTAGACAAACAATTCATGAATAGATCTGGATCATCATGTCACCCCAAAATAGCACATAAGTTACCATTTTTACCATCCTATTCAAAAACCAGCAGTTGTCAGTTAAAAGGCCAAGAAAAGTAGAACTTGGTCATTAAGCTAGTTAAGTAATACTGACAAGCTCAACACAATCACATATACCATACCCGCTTAAAAGTTAACGGTGGTTTCAATCAGCCAATAAACGATGAACAATGGCAAAACTAACCACATTAAGTTTCAACCCGAAAAAAATGACAACGAAAAATGAACCCTATGGAAAATTGAGATCTAAAATTGTTTTATGCTTGCGCAGAAAAATGGAAGTTGAAATTAGAGCACCCCATTTTAAATTTCAAACTTACGTAGTACATACAAAAGTACCAAACACCATTTTCAACAGCCAAGAACCAGCATTGGGCAGAACATTAATACACCAAAATAAAAAGACAAGTATCAAATAATGTATCAAACGGAGGCGCTAATTAAAATCAAAGGGGTCAATAAAAGTTGATAAAAATTTAACCTTGACGGTGTCAAATGGGTGGCCAGAGGCTACAGCGGCAACACCGGCGAGACAGCCAGCAACATATTCCTTGTACCCTGAACCTGAAATCTCCTCCATGGCTCTCACTTGCTTGAACCTAGAATTGGTATTATCAGCTACATACGAACTACGTTGTTTGTTACTATCCGAACCAATTATCACCACGTGCTAATCGTTGACCGCCAGAGTGTGTAAGAGTTAAAGCCGCGGTGGCTGAAAACACTGTTGAGGTTTCTGGGCCAAGTTCTCAAATAAACAAGGATGGTGATGTTAGGCCTGTGACAGAAGAAAAAACCATTACAGTTGAGGGTGAGAAAGAGTATTTAAAACAATCAAAAAGTATATTAAATTTAAATAAGTTTAAAATCTCTAATACATCATTCATTTTTATTTTAAGAATTTGATAATTCATGTTAATATTAGATATTTAAAAAACTAAATATTTTAATTTAATTATATTATGTTATTTGTGTCAGTTTAATTATTATAAGACACTTAAATCAAATTACTTAATTTATAAGATATATATTTTTAGAATAAATTATTAGATAGTACAAATACAAATTTACTTTGTATTATTAGCTAGCTTTAAAAACAAATCCAGACCCATCACGGGTTGGTAAGTACAAGAAGATGACTCAATTTTAAAAAATAATTTATAATTCGTTGTTTTCTTTTCAATATACTTTTTATCTAACATGAAAGTTGAAACTAAATTTTAAATTATTAAAATAATTATGATAAAAATATCATATTAATATGTATATAATAATCCTAAAATGTGTTAATAAACACATGAATATATATATATATATATATATATATATATATATATCTGTAAATAATAATTTTAAATATTATATTAACACCAAACATAAACACAATTTATAAATAGCATGCAAATAAAATCTAAACTATTTTAAAGGTGTATCCAATACATACGTCTTACGCACATATCAGATATGTGTATCAGATATGATACGTATCCGATACGTCGATATATTTATTTTTAAAATAGTAGGATACGATTAGATTAATGATAAATACATGATATATGAATATTGAAAGTTTTACAATAATTCTTATAAACATAATAAATATACGATTGTTAATGTGTGAATCCAAATTTTCTAATTTGAGACAATTTATTATGGTAACTAAAACCTGATAGCTAATGTTAGTGACAAATTTAAAAATCAATTCATAATTGAAACTATTGTAATTATCAATTTAGAGACCAGTTATAATTTTTTAGAACTATTTTAGTTGTCAAATTTGTCACTATATAATGACTAATTATTTTTTGTTACTAAAATTTATTAATATTCAAAAATTGTATTGTAATGTACTACGATTTTATAAATTAGATATTTTATTAGTAATTATTGTTAAAGTATCCTAAAATATCGGACACAATACGTATGAGACACGGATACATGACCTAAATCGAAAGCGTCTTACAGTTAAAATAGGCTAATTAAATTTCAAAATCATCTTAGACATAAAATATTCCCCAAAATCATATAAATGCAAATTTTAAACTATCAAACATCAAATCATTGAAGTCTTATATCCGTATGTAATATTGGAGTTAGTGTTTTGAACAGAGAAATCCAAACTTCATAAGTATTTTCTTTATCTCATTTACAATAAGAAAAATAATTAAATTAATTTTATTTGTGAATTAAGAATAATCTCAAGAATGTCACAGTAATGATCTCAAAATTTACTAAATCTTTTTATTATAGTCATTACATACTTTTGAATCATTAGTTTTTGCATTTTCTTGCGATAAATATTTAATTTTTCCAAACTTGCGTGAAAATAACAATTAGAAGTTATGTAGCCTTCCACTAAAACAAATAGAGATAGATGTGTTTGGTTATTTTCTGAAAATCAATTTTGAGTTGAATTGATTTATTTGGATAAGCAACAATTAGTTGCTTATCTTTAAACGTTTTGATATTCAAATTGATTTTGAAATCAAACATACAATAATTCTATGATGAAAAATTAATTTTACGTCAAAATAAGCGAAATCAAACACATACATAAAAATATCTTCTTTAGGTCAACAATGGCCAGTTAAGATTATCTGCTTTTTTTAACTTCGAAGCTGCACTCTTTATATTTGTTTACTAACTTATATTTAGTGAATTTAGTTGAAATTTTATTTATTTACGTTACACTTTATTTTACTCTTTAAGTTCTAGGAGGTAACAAAATGTGAATATTTATATATGCTTTAATTTTTTATAATTTTTATTAAATATTAAATATGTATTACATATTGTACCCATATTTTGCATTGTGACATATGCTTACATCGACTTTACCTTCGTTGAATGAAATAACATTAATATTTATTTCTTTATGGTAATATTACGTTTTGTTTTAAATAGAAGAATAACATAATATGGTTATTTATTCAATTTAATTATTTATTAAGTTTTCTTTTTCTTTTTTGAGTATACAATATTATTTTATTTTATTTTATCTATTCATAAAGCATGTCATTATTTTCTTTAATCTTTTATGCATAATAAAACATGTCTTATTTTCAACATTGTACTAATTAACCTATTTTTAATAAGAAAAAAAAAACTTGCTAAACATTATAGTCAAATTAAGGAATCTCGATGAAGAGTGATAAGGTGGTTTAGTGGTTAAAAGGAAAAGAAAGGAGGGGAATGTCATGACTTTGATCTCTCTTGCTAACAATATGGAGAAATAAGGTTGGTTTGGTGAGGTTTAGAAGGTAGGGTGGAAGAAGTTGTGGGTTCAACTCCCCTACTAACAAAAACAATTGTAGATCAAGAAAAAAAAAGAATCTCGACAATGTAAAACCCTTTAAAAGAAAAAATATAAGCTTGTTTATTTTTAAAAAACTCAAACACAGTAAATCAAAACAAAAGCTCAAAAGTTTTTTTTTCTAAATATGAATCCTTTCTCCCCATCTTCATCTTCTATCTTTTCTTGTTCACTTACATTCTATTGTCTCCTTAATTAGAGCTGGGGTTACAATCGCCATGGAGCCTCTTCAAGTCTAACCGAATGAAATCTCCTTTTGGGTAAGTTGAAATTTCATCTCCCTTCGACATCTATTATGATTTGGGCAATACATGTGGTCTCTTTGGGCTTGCATGTGCTTCTAGCAGCTTTAGTTTCACTCTTTGCTAACTATTGTTTTATTGGTTTAGTTCAATAGTCTTTCCATTATTGATAGGTTGAGATAGAACTTTCAAAAGTTTGAAGTTAGTTAGGACTTTTTGAGTGTTTGGCAATTATGTCAGGTAAGGGAAGCTAGGTTTTCTATTGAATTTTAGTGTGATTTTATCATCTTAGTAATGAATGTGATGTTATATGTTGAATTTGATGAAAATTATCTTGAGTTGCTTGTTATTTGGTTGTGCTTGGTCTTGATTTAGGGAAAAACTTAAATATATATTTTGAGGAATTGGGTGTTGTCACGAATTCTGTAAACCATTTGTAATAAAAAACACTGAAAGAAAGGTACTTAATTAGTCAATTACTCAGGTGCAATTTTTCACCAGATTGTTGTTCTGATCACCATCGAGTGATGTTGTACTGCTGTTTGGCACCACTATGATAGTGGCCACTGACTTGGTGTCCTCGAGCGCCACTTCTGGATTGTCAGGCGCTAGCAAGTCAGAGGGTTCAAGGGGTTGTAGCGTCAAACACCACTTTTCTAGTGTCGGGCACCACTTTTCTAATGTCGGGCGCCACCCTATTTTTCAGCACTACATCCTCTTGATAAAGTGATGATTCTTGCTTAGTTAACGGTCAGATCGAGCTAGAATTTTGACAGCCGATCCTAGACACGTCATTCTTCACTTTGACCGTGTGAGATTTTTGTTTTGAAGTTTGTGGTTAGAAAAATGGTCTTCCATTTTGATGTACTTTATGTATGTATATGTTTGAGATTGTAATTGATTGAGATGAAGTTATTGATATGTGAATATGTAAATATGATTATGGATGTATATGATTATGAAAGCATTGTTGTGAAACTGTGATGATAATGGATTTGTTAATATATACAAGCATTGTATGTGTTTGACGTAATTCTATGGGTCTCATGGGAAGATTTCATGGTGGTGTTATTTTAGTGTATGCATTAGACTATGGACTCAAGTAAGGTGACATTATGAAACTCTAATGATCATTCACACTCAAATATACTAGAATGGATCATGAGGTGAGAGTAGGAGGAGGTCCTAGTCTATGACAAGATAATGGCTTAGATAATGATGAATTAACCTTGTATGTGATAAGGTTTCAATGGCTCTGCAAAGCAGTAGAGGCTACCACAAGTGCAAGACTCTAGTGATTTCAAAATGTCTGTATCCAGATAATTGAGTTTAGTGTCAACTGTTTGTGTGCAATTATGTGAATTATTGTAGTTTGTCCATGGATGACTTATGATTGATATGGTTTAAGTGGTCTTAGGATAACTCTTAGTTTACCCTTGCTTTTTGTGGTCTTGTGCTGTTTTCTTCTTTTGTGATGATTTATGGTAGGAGCAGATAAAGATGCATATTTAGAGACACCTATGAAGGATGAGAAGTTTATAGTCAGAGTTGTAAGATTATAGGGGATTTATGAGTGATTAGTATGTTCAGTAAATGAATATGTTTGTAGGTTTGATATTGTTGTATAAATGGTGTATTTGTATAGTCTGAACTTTTGAATAATAGTATTAATACATTTTTTATTTTATTAATTTATCTTTGAATATTATTATGAAATGTTTTATTTTATTAGTTTTATACTATTAAAATGGCATGTTATAGATGTTAACAATATTAAAAATACTAATTACAATGTATTATAGCAAGACTCAAATTAAAATTGAAATAATACAATGCAGGTAGATAAATAAATTTTATTATTTTTAATTAATTTTTTCATATTATATATGATGTATTTTAAGTCTATCTTTATTTTATTTTAAATATACTTGTTCTATTTATAAATATATTATTATTACTTTATTTTAAATTTAAATAGAAATATTTTGTAGGTTATAATATGAAAATAAGTAGAATAAGTAAAATAAATAGAGTTGAAATAAATTATATAGAAAAGATAAAATTTATCAGTAAAAACTAAAATTTATATAAACTAAAATATCCTCTATCACACTAAAATTTATCAATTACACTTATATATATATATATATATATATATATATATATATATATATATATATATCGGCTATTGATAATTTTGCCAAAAGAACTTATAATATAAAGTTATTGAAAACTACTAGTTTTAACCAAATTATTGAAAACTGCAAGGTACAATATTAAACGTAAATTAGTAATGAAAAAGTGAATACAACATGAAATTGTCTTATTTATTTTACATAATAAATATATTACACAATTGAATTAAATACTTAAAAAGAGTATACTTATCTCAATTCATAATATTTTTCATTTATTTTCTATCTTAATTAATATTTTAATATCTTAAGTGCAAAATTTTACAAAATTCAATGTTTACACTACAAGAAAATTCTCAATTAAAAATCAATTTTAGAAACAAAAAATAGTTTATTCCTATAGTGACCAATTTAGATACTAATTTACAAAATTAAAAATTATTGATTAATAAAATAGTTACTATTATAAATAAAAGGTCATAATTGATCATTAATTAATTATAGATTAATTTATAAACTAATTCATTTTGATAGTCAGAATTTAGGTAATTAATTTTTAATGACCAATTTTCTTTGGTAGCCAAAACCATGATAACTAATTTTAGAGATCAATTTAGGGACTAATTATAATTTTTTTTATTCATAATAGTGACTATTTTAATAACCAATAATTTTTGGTTTTATAAATTGATTACTATAAATAATAATAATTATTTGTCACTAAAAATTGAATACTATTTAGAAATTTCCTTGTAATGTTATTAATTATTCTTAATTAGAGCTAACATTGGTTAGCAGGACCCATAATGCTAACAAGTGCCCTCTTAATTGTAAACAAAGTTTTGCAACCTTAATGCTAACCGGAATACATTATTTAAGGTATAACTAATAATCAATGATTCTATTATATTTATATTAAAATTTAAAACATATTAACTTCACTAATTAAAAATATTAATTCATAAGTGTTATGCAACTATAATTGAATTTGATAAATGAATTTTGACCTCAATAATTATTCATAAAAATTTACTTTATTTAGAGGACAAAAATATTCATAAGTTATAATTGATAATTTATTTGATGTAAACAAAAAAAAGTTAGAAAAAAAATTAAATAATAAAATAATTTTAGATGTTTATAATTTTGTTATTTGATAATTGATATACAGAATGATTACTTTTTTTTTTTATTTTCGTTGTTGCTTTCTTTGTTAATTAAATATTTTTTATATTTAATTATATTTTACTTTTTAACCCTATTAAAACAAAAGAGAAACAATTAAAATAGAAGGAGAAACGATAGAAGAAAGTTAAAATAATTTAATTATTTAATTTTTTTTAATTTTTTTTCATCAGATAAATTATCAATTGTTATATATTACTTATGGACATTAAAGTAAAATTATATCAATGATTAATAAGTCAGAATTCATTTAATATCTTAATTAATAATTTTTTTCAAAATTCAATGTTTATTAATTATTTTTAATGACTGTCCAAACGTTTTTTATATTATTTATAATATTATACTGTTTAATTATACCATAATAAATATTACATTAAATGAATGTTTAAGATATCTTAATTACAGCATCATACATATTACAACTGTTATAACACCCTTATTTTAAGAATAAAAAATATATAAAACACTGTCAAATGAAGAAAGATTAATTTATTTTGAAACTTCTTTTTCAACAATTAAATTAAACATTAATTAGAAGGTAGATTTGACTTTTATATAAGAACAAAAATGGTACCAAAATATTTAAAATAATATGTACAGTATAACTTTAAAAGAAATAAATTAAACATATTGTCTTTCACAATATATTCATCTAAAATACGTAAATGTCTCTGACATCTTACATGTGGCATGTTCTTGTTGGCTACAACAATAACATCTAGGTACAAGTCACTCTCACAATAATGTATATGTATTATTATTTTTACACTCTATAAATTTTCATATCTTCAATTTTTCTTATAAAATCTAAAAATTAATTTTTTTAATAACTAAAATACTTTTAAAAATGGGTTTTAGTATCAACAGAAAAACATTTTACATACGTAGCACCTTGGCACTATCTGTTTCTCTGTCTGTGAAAGCGTTACTAAACTCTCACTGCACCAACTTAGTACTTGTTGTTTCTCATCGTGGCACGGCTAGTTGCGAATCGTTTTAAGCTTTCCTTTCGTTCGTAGGTTTTTGTCGGAGACAAAATAATGTCTGCAGCTGAGCGTCGTCCTCGAAACGGCCACGAGCAACCCCGTGAAGACGTGCAACACGCAGAAGGAGTTGGTATATGGAATTTTCCTCTGAATATCTGTGTTTTGGATTTTCGTAACTGCTTCCTCCATTTTAATCTGAATTGTAATGACTCATTCGTATGTATGTAATCTTCATTTTCTTTTCTTTTTTCTGTGTTTTCTCCAGAATCAGATTCTTCGATGGGAGACGAAGACGAGGACGAGAGCGAGGACGAGTACGTTAAACTAATTCATCCGTATATGCTTTTCTTACTTTGCGATTTTCCTTTTTTGGTTTGCTTATCGATTTTTCTGCCGGGTGTGATTAGTTTCATGTCTATTCTATGGTTTAATTGTCGGATTTCGATAATGTTGATGTAGTTTCTGCTCATTTACAAGTGATGCATCCATTCTCATTCTCTTGTGCTTTTTTAAGGTTCTTTATTCAATTGGTTACTTCGCGACTAATGTGGTCCTTTTGGTCGCTCTATCTGCTGCTTGAATTTCCATGTTGATTTGATTCTGCCTCAGTGTGTGATTCATTTTTTGCCATCATTTTTTTTTCTGCCATTCAGTGGTATTTGAGTTTGGCCATGGTTTCGTCGCATATATTTAACGATCCATGCGCTGTGTTGTGCTTTTCTGGTTTTGGATGGTTGATTGAGTTCTTGCTGAGATGATTAGCTTCGGTAACTTTAGCACGAGTTCATATTTATGTACAGTGGTGGATCCATAAACATGAAGAGACAAATCAGGAACTTGAACATTGAATTTTTATATTATATTCTAGCAAAAAAGTAACTTAGGTATTCCATAAGAAATTACCATGTGCCTCTTCTTCCTAGGGCAAGGACTGAGAATTTATCATTAATAGAAGATTAGATATTATTGTTTGCTAATGTTATTGTATGGGTGTTTATTTACAGATATATAACTATAGATTTGTCAGATTTCAAGGAATTGAAGTGTGCTATCTGCCTGGGTATGTAATTTAGCTCATCCCTGTTTTTTTTATTCTTTGCCAAAAAATTTTGTTGTTCCACATATGGTATACTTACTCTAATTATGAATATGATAACTTTGATGAAAGTTTTGTTTAGAAAACAAGGTAAGAAAACAATTATTTCTAATGCTTTTTACTTGGTAGGATAATCATTAATGTTAGCAATAGAAAGATAATCAACTCAAAAATCTGCATTCGTAAGCTCCCTTTATTATGTGTCGTTAAAATTTCATTAGATTTTAGTAAAGATTTTACGTGTTACGTATAGTTATTGCCTAGTCCAGAATGAGAATTGCCTGGGGTTATTATAATGCACTTATCACCTGACGTGGGTTGGGTAAATGAAATTCTCATATAAATAATTTTGGAAAAACAAATCAATTTCATTACTAAATTATGGTGTTAATAATACACCTATTTAATCGCAATTGCATAAAAATTCTTACAACATTCTTTGTATTTATTTGTAATTATTGTTGTTGTTTTTTTCTTTCTTTTATGTGATTTTATAAACTCCATAGGTTTAACATTTATAATTCAAAAATGAAGTAAAATTCAATAATATATATATATATATATATATATATATATATATATATATATATATATATAACTATTTGTCCTAATTTTGAACATGTGAATTGTTAAATGTATTCTCTCCTTTGTCAATATGTCATCCACATATAATAGTAGTGTAACCAATTTTCCTTCTAGGATTTTTCTTTGAAACAAACACATTGGTTTGCAAATGTTCTATTATATAGTTTGAGTCATCATGAAAAAGTCAAATTTCTTATATTAATATACTACTAAAAAAAATCATATTTTTTGTTATTTTTATTGTGAATTTTTTGACTCGTTTATAAGAGAATCGAGTTATGTTTACTTACTAAATGACCGACCCGGGGTGGGTCGAATTGACAACTCCATTTTGACAACTCTCGTAACAATTTTTTGTTTCTTTTGCATACGCCACTTTTTCAAGCATATATGAAATAGCATCAGAATTATTGTTTTTCTTTCCTGGAATTTTAGCTTGTATCTAATAATCTTGATGACATATTTTTAGTTAAGTTTTGAAAATGAATCTATCTCAGTAAATATATAGATGACAACTTTTAATGCATATCTCAGTAAAGATTTTGTTAGTGTCTGCATGGATGAATTTTTTATGACAAAGACGATTCAAATGCATCATCTTAAGCATTTTTTATTTGCTTTCCTAATTATAAAGTGATATAGTAAAAGATAATTTATTTCATTATATGTGTAGGAATCATCCGAAATACGAGAACAGTGACGGAATGCCTTCATCGATTCTGCAAAGAATGCATCGAAAAATCCATGCGCCTAGGGTTGGTACTGCAACCTATGCTATTTATCTCATAGATTTAGTTGGGTTGTGGTGTACCTCTTCTAACAAATTCGAACTTGTTTCACTACAGTATCAATGAATGTCCTATTTGCCGTGTGCATGTTCCTAGTCGACGCTCATTGAGAGAAGATCCAAATTTTGATAAATTAATTGCTGCTCTTGTGCCAGATATTGATAAATACGAGGAACAGGTAAGGTGGAGATGTTGCATCTTGGATTGATAAAACTATTTCTGTATATAACAAACTTCATGGACTTGGTTTTCTGTTTCAGGAGGCATTGGGTTTTGTTGAGGATCATGATAAAGAGGTTCCACTGTACTCACACATTTTCTAATTGTTTGCAGTTAATACTTGAGGAATTGGCTTGTAATAATATTAATGATTAAAATGTTTATCTTTTGTGAGAAGATGGAGGCTTCGAGTGTGGAGAATGTTCCATGTGAAACAGAAGCATCGGATAGAACAGAGAAGGCAAGGGCAATAGCTGTAGCTTTTGACAGGATGAGGAAGTCTAAAGGTAAAGATGTGAGGGATCGCAGAAAGCTGAGAAATAATGCAGGTGATCAAGTTCAGGTATCCATTGAAAATGAGGCTTTGAATGATAGTGATGAGAAGACAGAAAACGGGACAAGAAAAGATGAAGGAGAAACACAAATTCCACAGGAATCTGCTACAATCAATGTGGATAGAGAAATAACTTCATCTGCAAATCTTCACCAGAGCAACACCCTACTCAGTCACCAGGTATTTAAGTAAATATCATTTCTTTGTATGGTTGAAGAACTTGAAACACATTGATGAAACATTTCTTTTAATTTACAGGAAAGGACAAAACAAGAAATAAGTAAAAATATGAGCAGTTTAGAAATATTAACCAATGATTATGCTCATATTGAGGAGGAGAATGATGATGTTGGAGGTGTACAATCTGTGGGATTAGGAAGTGTTCATAACGTTACGTTTCAATCCACTACAAAATTAAGTGAGAGTTTCTCAAATTTTGATTCAGCTGCCAACCCTAAACTGAAGGAAGAAGTAAGTAGTTTAAAGGAGAAGCTAGCTATAGTTGAAGAAAATTTCAAAACACTAAAAAGTGTTATGCTTGGGTACATAAAAATGAAAGAAGGACATATTCCTTCAGAATTGATTACTCTATTTGGTGATACTACTAATGCAGCTGTAAGTAATTCGTTATCTGTTTTAAATTAAACTATACTGTTTAATAATTGAATGAAATTTAATATAATATACATATATCAATGAGGCTGACATGATGTTGTTTTTGTCATAGGATAAAAGAAGTGGATAAGATGTTCCAACAGACAAAGAAGAACTTAGAACAGTCATTTATCATAGACAGTCATGGAGTATGTCATTTATGTATGGAGTTAAATTTTGTGTCCTTTTGTTGAAGGATATACGACATATTTTGGTTTTTAGTTTTGGTTGATTTATGAAATGTGTTTAATGATATTGCCAACTTCTTTACTCACATTCTCTTTATGGCAAGAGAATAGGTTTATCTGATTTTATTTTTGCCCATTTCATTTCTTTTTCTTTATTTCTTTCTCCATATGATTTTTTGAAAAAAGAAGTTTTTTTTTTTTTTTTACTGAATTTCAGTTTCTTATAATAAGAATAGAAAATAAATAGTCAATAACGTATAACAAATATTGATATATTTTATTCAGTAGAAGAAAATGGGTTCTTACCAAAAAAAAAATATGTGGTTTTGAAGTTGATCAATAATACGTGGATCTAACTTATTAACATGCTAACAAAATATATAAATAAATTAAAATATATCAATAAAATAACAAAGTTTGTTAAATATATAAATAAAGTTTAAGTGCCCAAATTAAAAATAACAAAGTCGACGCAACATAAGAGATATTTATAATATTGTTTTACGGATAATTTATCAATAAAATAAAGTAAGGATAAATAAGTTTTAAGACTTTTTCATTATGTGAATGGAATTGTTTAAGACGTGTTTTAAAAATATGCATATTTGCTAGAGAAAAATCCAATTTAATAACTCACCCTTTATCGATTTTTTTATGCTTCCAAGTTTTTTCCCGTTGATGTTGTTAATCTAAGATCAACTATTACTTGACGTGTTTTTCATTCTTATACAAGCAAATATAACCGATCAGATGGTCTTATAAAAAATGGGTATCATTAGAGATTTAGTCAACAAATACACAGATATTTAGAAATTTATAATTTTATTTAAAAAAAAATCAATACAACGCAATTAATGAATAAAAGAAAGTTGTAAAGTAACGAGTCAAAAACAATTAATATTAATAAATATCATATTAAATTTATTCTGTGATGTACTGACAACTTGGGTCATGTAGCCGTGTCCGAGACGTATCCGTATCCGATATTTTAGGATATTTTATCGATACTTATTAATGAAATATCTAATTGTTAAAGTCGTATTACATTATAAGAAAATTTTTGAATAATGACAAATTTTAATGACAAAATAATTAATTAATATATAGTGACCAATTTAAAAACTAAAATTATTGTGAACTAAAATAGTTCTAAAAAAATATAATTGGTCTCTAAATTGATAATTAAAATAGTTTCTATTATGAATTAGTTTCTAAATTGGTCACTAACATTAACTACCAAGGTTTTGACTACTAAAATAATCAGTTTCTAAATTAGTCATTAACATTATTTATTAAGTTTTTGACTACTAAAATAATTAGTCTCTAAGTAGGAAATTGATCTCTAACATATTTTTTGTTACTAAAATTAGTTATTTGTTAAGAGTTTTATTGTAGTGGTACTTTTATGATGACAATAATTTATATTTTTTATGTTGACAATTTTAGTTAATATAGTTTTATTTTGGATTCACACATAAAAGTTATATATTTATTATGTTTTTAATAATTATTATACACTTTTCGATACTCATAAATCACGTATTCATCATGTATCGTATCCTATTATTTTAAAAAATAAAAGTATCAATGTATCATATACGTGTTGTATTTGATACATGCATCGTATATATGTATCATAGAATATATTTGATAATATTATTGTTGCATTATAGTTTTATTTTAAAAAATATCAATACAATACAATTATGAATAAAAGAAAGTTGTAAAGTAACGAGTCAAAAACAATTAATATTTTGTTGTTGTAATAAATATTTTATTAAATATATTTGATAATATTATTGCTGCATTTATTATTGTAATAAATTTACACATATACTACTATTAAAAGTAATGCAATTTATTATGAGATTGAGGTTGTTTTAATAAAAATGTTTGATAGTTTTTAATAATGTGTGAAAAGATATCAAACTCTAATTATTTATGGGTCTATGCAAGTTTCTTTATATATGTATTAAATTTAATGTTGCAATAAATTTAATATTTATTATCATAAAAGAGAAAAAAAAAACTTATTAATACATTACTCATGGTCTACGTTAATTAATGGTATTTGAATAGTGTATCGTGTAAATAGTTTTTTCACATCCCACAGATTTTCACAAGTTGACAGAAAGTGCCAACTGTTGTAGTTTTCTCGAAGCCTCGAATCGCAAGTTCATCCCATAATCTTAGAAATTTTCCTATTACACCGTATTTTTCTTGTAAATTTATTAAAAATATTATAATATTTTTTTTTACTTTTTTTTTTAATTTTAATTAATATGTAATTCCTTCATAAATAATTATTTTTTCCAAAATTATAAAATTTGTAAATATATTTTACAAAATTTATTACAAAAATTATCTTATACAAAATATTTTATGAAAAAATTGATAATAATTTTTTATAATTTTTTTTATAATAAAATTTATAAATATTTCTTAAAAAAATTTTTAAAATAAAATTAACAAAAAAATATAAGTTTTTTAATAGTGTTATATTTCATCATCATCACTACGCAACATGAAAAACTGTCCCTGACAGTACAAGTGGCGTCTTCTGATAGGTTCACAAACATCACTGTTCAAGTCACATTGTGTATAAATTGGCCATCTTCTGTCCCTTTATCCGTGAACGCGTTGTTGAACTCTTCACTTTGCCAGCTTCATTTCGCAGGTTTGTCTTCGTAGCACTGCTAGTTTCAAAGAGTTTTAAGCTTTCATTTTGTTCATATAGGGTTTGGTTTCAGTGAAATCAGAATGCCAGCACAGAACCCCCAACATGAGCAACCCCAAGATGAAGTGCAACACACTGATCAAGCTGGTACGTGCCGTTTCCGTCTGAATTTCTGCGTTTGGATTTGTGTGACTGCTTCTCAATTTTATCATAGTTTCATTTAATCACATGTTTCGTCTGTAATCCACTTTTTTTTTCTGTTTTCTTTTGAATCAGAGCAAAACGGTTCCTTGAGCAACCAGGACAAAGACGAGGCGGAGTAAGCTGTTTACTTTGTTAATCACTGCTTCTGTTTTTTAATCGGCCTTTATGGTGCTTATTTTTATGCAGATTTTTGCTGTCTATGCTGGTTCTTTTTGTGTATATATGGTTTAATTTTGTGTTGTTTTTGGGAGTATTACTGTGTGTTTTTGGCTTATTTCTTAGAGATGCATGCATTTCTTTGTGCTTTTCGCTTTATTTACTTGTTTATTTTGTAATTTGTTGATTTTGCATTAAAATCGATCTGGTTGTTACTTGAATTTTCATGTCAATTTTGGTTTTGCCAGTGGCAGTTTTTGCATTGCTCGTTTCGGTGGACTTTGAGTGTTGATGTGATTTTTTAATATTTTATTTTTAAAAAAGTCATATTTTTTGTCAATTTTATTTTGAAATTTTTTTCGTAAAAAATACTTATAAATTTTGCGTTGTTTTTGAGGGTGTTATTATGTGTTTTTGGCTTATTTCTAAGAGATTCATGCATACCTTTGTATTTTTCGCTTTATTCAGTTGTTTACTTTGCGATATGTTGATTTTGCATTATAATTGGTTTGGCTGCTCCTTGAATTTTCGTGTCGATTTTGGTTCTTCCTTGGATTGATTCATTTTGTGTTAATGGTATTCTACATTATGCGTTTCAGTGAAATTTGAATGTTGATGTGATTTTTTAATATTTTATTACTATAAAAAAATTGATATTTTATGTCAATTTTGTTGTGAAATTTTTTTGGTATGAAATACTTATAAATTTTGTATTATTTTTGGGAGTGTTACTATGTGTTTTGGCTTATTTCTAAAAGATGCATGCATTTCTTTGTGTTTTTCTCTTTATTCAGTTGTTTACTTTGTAATATGTTGATTTTGGATTAAAATCGATCTGGTTGATGCTTGAATTTTTGTGTCGATTTTGGTTCTGTCTCGGCTTGATTCGTTTTGTTTTTACGGTATTCTGCATTGTGTGTTTCAGTGGCATTTGAGTGTTGATATGATTTTTTAATATTTTATCACTACAAAAAAAACTCATATTTCCTATCAATTTTGTTTTGAAATTATTTTCGTAAAAAATATTTACAAATTTTGCATTGTTTTTGGGAGTGTTACTATGTGTTTTGGTTTATTTATAAGAGATGCAAGCATTGCTTTTTGCTTTTCGCTTTATTTAGTTGTTTACTTAGTAATTTGTTGTTTTTGCATTAAAAACAGTCTGATTGCTGCTTGAATTTTCGTGTCGATTTTGATTCTGCCTCGACTTGATTCATTTTGTGTTTATTATATTCTGCATTGCACGTTTCAGTGGAATTTGAGTGTTGATGTGATTTTCTAATATTTCATCACTACTAAAAAAAAAACTCATATTTTCTGTCAATTTTGTTTTGAAATTTTTTTCTTAGGAACTACTTATAAATTTTGTTGTAAAAAAAAATTGCAGGAAATTATTGTCAATTTTTTTACAAAATATTTGGTATAAAACACTTTTCACAACAAATTTTGTAGGAAATACTTACGAATTTTATAATTTTATAGAAAATAAGTTACTCACGAAAAAATTACTTGTTAATTAAGATTCTTGGAAAAATAGTAGAAAAAATATTTTCTTGTAAAATTTTTTAACAAATTTGTAAGAAAAAACTCATGTAAAATAAGAATTTTTAGTAATGTATGAGTGATCCATGTGTATTCTATCTTGCTTGTATGGTTGTGTATGTTTTGTGTTTGTCAACAAAGAATAGAATATATTTTTAACAGAGCATTTACATTTTAAGTACAAGCATTATTTATCTTGGTAATTGTAAATAAAACATAGAGCATTTACATTTTATGTAAAAGCATTATTTATCTTGGTAATTGTAAATAAAACATAGGTTCTTCAAAAATGGTCTTACACACCAAATGACTATCTAAGCTTACTCATCTAGCCATCAACATTATGTTTAATAATCCAAGTTGAACTAGCATTCTTTAGTAAAATATCGGGTAATTTACAAAAATGAACAGAAATACAACGATCTCATTGTCATAAAAGTTTTTGTGGTGTAGTTGTGTTAGTGTTTATGATTTAATTTCCTTCCCAGCCTAAGGGAAGCATGTGATATTATGTACTAGTCCTTGTCTTTTGTTATTATGTTTCTAGCAACTCCCTAAAATCACATTAGTATAAGAATTTTCATTCGCTGCTTTCTTAAGCTAAGAATAATGCGCATTACTTGTATAATATGATGTTCTTTAAAACTCAAATATTTATCTCAATGGAAACTGCTTACAATACTTCTTTTCCTTCCCATGATTTGTGTAAAAAGTTATGTATTCATTACAATTTAGAAAAATCGTCTGAGTAATTTTCAGAACATTATTGTGTGGACTATCTGTTCTATTGGATGTCAATATCTTCTCACAATACATTGACCTAGGACAAGGAGTCGAGAATTTTGCAGTTTGACAATCATCTCGTTAAAATATTAAATATTAATGTTTGTTAATGTTAATGTTTATTTACAGGCACGTGGTTATAGATATGTCAATTTTGCAGTGTGCTATCTGCCGAGGTATGTCATTTATTACTGATGCCTGCTTTCTTAACTATTCTCTGCTAAAAATTTGCATAAGCTTACAAAAACTTACTCTAAGCATGAACGTGATAGCTTTACTAAAAGTTTTGTTTTATGAAGATAAGACAACAATTCATTTAGATACTTAGAAAACAAAACAGAAATCTTATCACAAAATTAGATAAGACAATGATTTTTTCTTGAACTTGTGAAACTTTTAACATTCTTTTGTCTCTTTGTCTTAAGAAATCTGTTCTGTTTTTCTGGTAGAATATTTATGCTAAATTGTTATATTATTTTTTTGATAAGTTATAGATGTTGTTTTCTCTTTTAGTTTTATGTGATTTTATTCTTTATTTTTTTTTATGTATAAAAAAGTTGGCACACTCCACTTCAGGTGCTTCTCTATTTATATTTTTTATTATTGATAAAAAATAATAATTAATGCCTTTTTGTAATTAAGGTTGTACCAGAGGAAACATAATCAATTTAAGAATTTATGTTTTCATTAGCTCCTTTCATTATAATCTTGAATCCTCCAGCAGCCCCTTATGCATTGTGATTTCAAAGTGTCCTTTAGTAAAGATTGTATTAAGAAAAGAAATAAAACTGGCATTGTGACATTATTTTGAGCGATTCTATCATTTGAAATTTTAGTAACAAAAAGCCTTGCATTGTTGATTATGCAAAAAAACGTTTTTGAAAGTATTGTTTCTGATTCCTTTATTATTCCAAATTCCCGAAATTATCTGATCTTGCACCCCTTTCATTTATTTTATTTTTAATTTCCATCGCACCCTTTCTTTAAAAACTCCCAAATTTTATTGAGTGTTTTCGGCATCATTATTTTTATCAGCGTAATGGATGACAATGCAATAAGCAAGTTGTTCTTCGTTTGTTTATTTATTTATTTATTTTATGTAATTCCTTCATCACATATTCCTTGAGTGTTTAAACTATTATTCAAATTCTTTTAAGTATAATAATACTATAACCTTTATTTTTTGACTTTCATTTTTTATTTCCTGACATGATTTAATGTGGATCATTAATTAATATATTATTATATTTTCTTTTAAAAAAATTAATAATTCATGCTAAGTCACATTATAGGAATGAAAATTAAGAAATGAGAGTCATATTATAATTTTCCTTCTTTTAAAATGATAAAAAGGTTCTTTAATTCTAAAAGTGTGAAACTAAAATAGTTGTCGTAGTCCATTCTAGTTACATGCATGCAATTGTTGACCTTCATTATTTCAAATTATTAAACTTTTCTTCCATGTTGGCAGAAATCTAAGGTAAGATTTAGATTTAAAAAAATACCATTTTTTATTTTAGCATAAATTAAACTAAATTTATAGAAAAATCTATATCATTCTTTTAGATATGTCAAATAATGCAGCATGTAAGGCATATTTTATTTGCTTTCCCAATTTACAAATTATATAGTAAAAGATACTTTATTTCGTTTTATGTGTAGGAGTCATTCAGAAAACAATAACGCTGATGGAATGCTTTCATAAGTTTTGCAAAGAATGCATTGAGAAATCCATGAGCCATGGGTTGGTCCACAAACTGCAATCTATGTTCTTGTGTTACAGATTTAGTATTGGGATACATTAGTTTATTTTTACAACTGCTAACGAATCCAAATTGGTTTTATTGTAGTGTCAATGAATGTCCTGTTTGTCATGTTCATGTTGCTGGTCAAATGTCACTGAAAGAAGACCCACAATACGATGCTTTAGTTTCTGCTATAGTGCACAAGAAAAAGGTAATAATACGATTGAAAAATGGCTTCTAATTGAATAAAAAACTCATGAACATGGTTTGCTGACACAGGATCAGGAAGTGGCTTTGCATCTGCATGAGAGGACTAATGCTCAAGAGGTGCAACTTTGCTCAAAAACTTTTGAAATATGGATGTTATAATCTGAATGCTGTCGCTTGAACATAACTTCTTAGAATTAGGGTTTTTATTTTTCTGATTTTACATTAAGTATATAATTTATTATACAAACAGGCAAATTTTCAACAGAGTAACACCAGTATTAGTCGCGAGCAGGCTAGGAGAAATCGCCTCGCCAAGCTTGTTGATCTTCTACGTAATTCTGAATTGAACGCTGAGGAGGTACTTTTTTTGCTACTTCCATAGTTTCTTAGATTTTATCATAGTAAAGTTTCTAGAAATTTGCATCACAATTTAACAATATTTATCAGCAAGGTTGTTAAGTTCTCTTTTCTGAATATTTGAATATTCTGTTACCCTCACGATTCTTTGCTTGGGTATTGGTACCATTGCAATGATACAATAGAGTGACTAGGTCTTATGTTATTTACAGTTGGATACTCACATTGTGCTTGTCTCTTTGGATGAGCAAAAGATACCAAGTTTGGAGGAACCACATCTTTTATGCAGGCCTACTTGCTCAGTGAACACACTCTGCAAGGTTATTATCTCTCCATATAAGTCATCATATTATATATATATATATATATTGTCGATAAAAAAA
>Ga0214542_1000895_pt1 | contig 57942 bp, 62 predicted proteins | sample CNSS1metaG_FD_160096 | JGI IMG/M metagenome (GOLD analysis project Ga0214542, IMG submission 160096) | Root nodule microbial communities from cowpea collected in UCLA plant growth center, Los Angeles, California, USA - CNSS1 | ecosystem: Host-associated > Plants > Roots > Nodule | place: USA...
TTCTGCTCAAAATCATCCCACATGTCGATGGCAGTCCGCGCATATGCGAATTGGTAGAATACAGGCTTGAGGAAATAGCTCTAAAGGGAGCCTGGACCGGGCCGGCGGCCTTGTCCCTGACCCCTCACGCATTGGCTCCGGTAGCTGAATTACCGGTTCTCGAGATCGTAGCCTCTATCCACATCCGCGCCGACCTTACACTTGGCCTCGGGCGAGTTGTCCATGATTATCTCCAGCAGGAGAATCGTAGCGCCCGCGATAAAGCGTTTGTCACCTGACGACAACACGGCCTGAGTGCGATTTTGTCACAAGCAAAGTTGTTGGCTCGTTGTCGTTCCGGGTCGGAAGGGGAGGATACAAGACAATCTTTCATGAAGTGAGAAAGGAGTAGAGGCGCAATCCGCGGACCGACAACGAAATCAGCTGAGCCGGTGATGACGGCCCTTCTCTGGCTCTTGCCCTCCCACGGACTTGGCGTTTACCACAGCGTGTATTGGAGGGGCAGCGACGCGAGGGTTCATAGCTGCCAAGCGAAGGCGGCGGCATGCATGCGGGAAAGGCCATGCGCTCGAGCCACGGGTGCACCTGAAAGCAGCGCCCTAGTGGAGAATCGCCCTCGCGTGCCAGAAGCGGGTGTTGCCCGCAGACATTCGATCCGTCAGAGCAGCATCATCAACTCCATTTCATCCCCGACCGTCTGATCCGCCTTGCCGGCCGCGACGCCTGGCCGCGACCGTCCAATATTCCGGAACGCTCCCCCGGCCGGCTCGGCGCTTGGCACCGATCGTGGCTCCAGAGGTCCCGGAGCTACCGTGCACTGAGAGCATTTCCCGGCAAAACGAGGAGATGCACGATTATCGCCCTGCCTCCGTGGGCTGGCACCGATGCTGCTTTTAGCATCGACAAAAGGAGCATCGGCTCCAGAACAAGCAATGCGGGGGACCTCTGATACGAGCCAGCATTCGATCCTTCACGTAACAGCACAGGCGAAGTCGCCTGAACAGATTTGTGCCTCTCCGCCTTTCGCGGAGCGTGACGACTACTAACGCTTGAGCAAAGGCGAGCTTAAGATTGCGCAGACGCTGACGACGTCCTATTGCAACACCATCCCAACAGCCGCCCTTGCCAGGCGAACTCGCCATCGAGCACAAGCTGCCATCGATCATCCGCTGGAACGCGCTCGCGACGTGCTGCGCGCTAACAAGGAAACCTCGAGCCCTGGTCGGCGGAATCTCGTCTTCGAGGGCCTGTTCGCCAGGATGATGTACCTCTCGCTCTACAAGATACACGAATACGCGCTGCATGGTCTGGTGAAGGTGACGCCCGACTCGCTCGCCCGCCTAATCACGCGCCGGACTGAGCCGCATGTGAAGCTCCATTGATCGAGGGGCACGGCCGGGAGTCGTGCCGTTGCGCGAGGACGATAGCGCTTGGGAGGAACGCTGATGGACGCTGTGGTCCTTGCGTGCAGTTCGCCGCAAACATCACGTTCCACATCCTGTTTCCATCGATCTCGATCGCGCTCGGCTGGGTGCCGCTGTTCTTATGCCTGAAGCATCTGCGCGCCCTCGATCAACCGGCCAAGCTGGACTAGCTCCAATCCTACCGCCCTGGACCAAGATCTTCGCCTTGACGTTCGCGCTCGGTGGAGCGCGTCGGCAATATCGCAAGTCCTTTGCTGAGCTATGAGGTGCTGACCGCATTCTTTCTCGAGGCGGGCTTTCTCGGCTTGATGCTGTTCGGACACAGGCGGGTCGAAGATGATTCACCTCGGCTCAATCTGTCTCGTCGCGCTCGGAACGTTGTTGAGCGCGTTCTGGATCCTCGCGCTCGATTCCTGGATGCAGACGCCTGCGGGATGAGGCAAAATAGCCAGCCGGAATTTGCGGCTTGCAGTCCGAGAGCGCAAAACCCCACGTTATCTCAGAGGAGCGATATTCCTGAGCGGTCGGCGCGCTGTATCATATGTGTACTCAACTGCCACAGAGCCAAATGGCATGCACAAGGAAAGTCTAGGTCTCCGTGCAGAGGCAGGTTACCCCGGGACACCTACATTCCTGCCAAGTGCAAGTTTCGAGAAAATCGAGGGATTAAGTCCGTTGTTTAAGTTGTATCAAAAGTTGCAGTTTCCTTATTTTGCGCTTCTCCCGCTAGTTCAAGGCACGACAGTAGGTGATCAGCTGATGAAACAGTCGCGGTTAAACAACTCCAAGTCGCGAATATATGATTGCGGCCCATTGAAGTAGTTATGGATACAATATACATCGTCAGGTAGATTATACTTTCAAGGCGACGGGTCCTTCTCCGCTTCGCGAGTGCATGCCGCGAACCAGTTCTAATCTTCATCGTGCGCATGAGTCCGTGCAGGATGAATGGAGCACGACGCAGCCGTTGTTCGGGCATTTTCCAGGCATGAGTTCGGAGACGAGGCGAATGTCGCGCGAGCTCAAAAAGAAAGCTGGTTTCGTTTCATGGACTGGACATGGATTGCGTTTATGATCTGCACTGTTGATCAGGCTGTGAATCGATCTGCCGGCCTCACATGCGAGTGTCCTTCGATGAGAACGGCACTAGGCGTGTCGACACCCAGAGGGATCCGGATTCTAAGGTGCTGGTGGTGTGTATCGGAATTCAGCCGCCTAATGGAGCGGCGCGGTGACCCACGTTCAAACAATTCGGGTGTGTAGCATCAAGGTGTTTTTTTAGAGCTTGTCGCCAGACTGCGACCACCACTGTGCCTGTTGAGACATCACAGAAAGAGGCCTCGTAATGAGTGGAACAATCGCTGTTGAAAACGTCATTCCGCGAGCAGACATCGTCAAGCACGCGGAGCGGCTTGGTGCCGAAATCAAGAACATTACGATCTCGGACGATCTGCAAGACGATGTCATCGTAGCGTTCAACCGGCTGCTGCTAGACCACAAGGTCATCTTCTTCCGTGATCAGGGTCATCTCGATGACGCCCAGCAACACCGTTTTGTGCTCCGGCTCGGCTCGCTGTTACCGAATCCCACAATGGCGGATAAAATGGACGGTTTACGGCAGGAGCTGTCCGATCCCGTCTGCAGTCATGTCAACCAGATGAATGACGAGCGGGTCCGCACAGCCATTTCGGTGCTGCGACTCGCGGCGGTCCCGCCTTTTGACGGTGACATTGCTTGGTCGAGCAGGGCCGCCGCTTATCTTGATCTTCCCGATCCCCTGCGGATGCTCGCGGATAGCCTCTGGGCCGTGAGCTGCGTCGCATCTGATCTTACTACGACAGAGAGGGTCACCGATGGCAACAAGCGGCCTTGGTGCGGCGTATCCACCGGAACGATCTACGAAACGACACAGCCGGTTGTTCATGTTCATCCTGAGACCGGCGAACGCATGCTATCGCTCGGTCGTTCGGTGAACAACTTCGTCGGCCTGCAGCGCTATCCCAGCCAAAGACTGTTTGAACGGCTGCAATCCTACCTCATCGCGCCCCGGAACACCCTGTGCTGGAACTGGAAATCAGGCGACGTCGTAATTTGGGACAATCGCGCGACAGAGCCGTATCCAGTCAGCAAATCCAGCAGCCCTCACTGGATGATGGACCAGCTTGCGATAGACGCCCGCCTACCGCACGTGAAGAGGCCAAAATCAAGGGCGGCAAAGGCTGCCTGACATTGTCCGCACCTTCTGGATCACGTTAACGCCTGGAGGCCAAGACTAAGTTGCGGTCCTACAATGTCGAGCGGAGCGGGCGGTGTTATGCGCAAGGACCGGCTAACGGACGCAGCTGCGACTGCTAGGCTTCTTCCAGGCCCAAGCATTAGGGCATCGTCTCTGCTCGCCGGTCAAACCGACGACGCTGCATTTTGACGATCTGATGAATCCGTTGGCTCTCGCTCGGCGAGCAGCATCCCCTTCATCGTACCGGATCGTCGGACGCGGCATAGCTCACCAATTCAGAGCATATTCGCCACCATCTAGCTGGTTGGGGCGCTGCGATCATCCGAACCCCACCCGACAAACCGACCGCGGCTCCAAACAGGCCCTTCGAAACCTCTGTTTAAGCGATCGTCAGTAGGTTTACGGCGAGTGGCGCAAGTTTATTTCGACGATGCGCGGCTCTGCGACAGGCTGCCCTGTGGCGCGCTAAGAGCGGAACTCTTCTGGGACGACGTCGGTTGGAGCGGAAGATCGAATGCGTCGGCTGTAGATCGAAAGCGTCAGCTGTAGATCGATGAAGCATGCGGGCCGCTTCGGGCTCGCTCTCTCCCGGCTGAAACATGGGTCGTCAATAATTACGTCTTGGTGCGGCGAAGCCGTGCCGGCTTGCGCCCCCTGGACATCGGCTTGGGGGGCATTGCGCCTTTAGCCGGCTGTATGAAGAATTCCGACATGTGAACACCAAGTGTCTTGGCAATGCGTTCCAGGAGATCAATAGTCGGATTCTCTTTCTTCTGCTCAATGCGCCCCATGTGCGAACGGTCGATCCCGGCATCATAGGCCAATTGGTCTTGCGGAATGCCGCGCTCAACGCGGATCCGGCGCACATTCCAGGCCACAAGCGCACGAGCGTTCATGCGCAGAGGCAGCCATTCCGCCGATTATGAAACCACTGGTTATAGCCAGAGTATTACGATAAGCTCGCACCAGCTTTGGCTGTCCTCCCTACTTACTTCGAGGAATCAGGCAACGGTGAATGCAGACGCAGCTAACGCGTGCCCTCTTCTCGTTGATCATCACAAGCGTTCTCGTGGGCAATAGCTTGCGATTGGCGGCAGAGAAGAAATGGCGCGCAGAGGTACGTGCGGCGTTTTCCCGAGACCGCGACGATATAGGACGAATGTTCTACTGTGGGTCGAAACGGAAACGAATATTCTCCAGTTGGCCGGTTCTGGCTTTTGCCTTTCACGAGCGCGAGCGGGGCTCCTCACCACGACCATCACGCCTTCCAGGAACAACAAGGACAACCAGAGTTACAGGGCACATCTGAAATCGCTTGCAGTACGGACGCCGATGAAAAAGAGAAAGTGCGGGAGGGACGCGCAGCCGATATGCGATTGCCATCTGAGCGCGAAAAAGGAGGTCGGCGTGCGACAATGGAGCAGGTACCAAAACGACATCAGGTTGGTTATCGTCGCTCTGATTTCGGTAGATTTTTCAGCTGGGTAGGAGTTTGAAGCAGTGCCAGCCGAGCCGAAGATCGCAGAATTGGCGCCAAGCGTCGATGAGCTCACGTCCTATGACAGGGAGCACGCGGTTGCCTACATCCGACTTCTTGATGCCGACGCTGACAAGGCAGATTGGCGTGAAATTGCGCGCATCGTGCTTGGGCTTGACCCCATCGCTGAACCGGATCGAGCGCAACGCACGTTCGAAAGTCATCTGACGCGGGCCAAGTGGCTAGCAGGCAAGGGCTATCGTGAGCTGCTGCGCAGCGGCTGGCCAAAACAATGATCAGCGCGGATGTCGAGGTCGTCGCAATCGCAAAAGTTGATTGTTCCATCTACTTGGTGTGTGGAAGACGCGCACACGGGTAAGCAAGCAGCCGGAAAGCGCCACAATCATCGGCTGCATTGCGCCCCGTATGAAGATTTTGCGGGAAGGTGCGATGCCGGATACTGACTGGAGATCTGAGGAAGCGTACAGCGGCCTGAAGATGGCAGATGCTGCCGACCTCGCCTGGGAGTGGCTGCGTCGGGATCACGACTACCAAGAGGATTATAAGCGGTTATCTCACGGCGAACGTTCAAGCGCAGCGGCGGGCGAGTTCCGACGCAAGTGGGGGCTCTCGTTTTCCTGCTGATCCGCAAAAGACTTTCGACGAGCAAGCAGTCTTTTGGGCACCTGAGGTGCTGCCGACCGTAATGGCTGTGCGGGCAGCTGGCCGCATTGCGCCCAAAACCTATCAGCTCGATTTCGACAATCTGCCGGGCGGCGAGCTCCGCCGTGCGGCGGATGGATGGCACGCGATCGTACCGCTCGGGGGTACGAAGCATCGCCTTTTTTTAAGAGAGTTTCCGGCGAGAGGATATGCGGTCATCGTTGATCTGCCGCTCGATGACGATTTCGAGCTTCGCCGGGGGGCCGCACGTCAACTTTGGCTAGCCCTTCAGCGTCGGGCGCTTGGAGAGCCGCCACTTGCTTTGCCTGCTTTGAAGCGGCGTCGGCTGATCCTGGCGTTGCGCGCAATGGATGGATGGCAGGAAGGAAATAGCTATCGCCAAATCGCGCAAGGCCTGTTTGGAAGGCATCGTATCGTCGAGCGCGCCTGGAAAACAGACGATTTGCGCAGCCGAACCATTCGACTTGTTAAGCTGGGGCAGCGCCTCATGCGCCTACGCTGGCGAGCATTGCTCGACAAACGCAGGCGCAGTGATAACAAGTAGTGGGTTGCGGCGCGATAAATGGCTTACCCTCCGCTGGACCAGCCAACTCTTCTGCTGCCCGGCACGATGGTGGATAGGATACAGTCTTTGCGTTCCGAAATCTCATGTTGCCGTCTTGATTGCTGCAGGAGAGGGGCACTCCGTAAGCTTTGCGGATTATGCTTGAATAGTCTCTTAAACTGAGTCCTCTCGACGAAACATTGATCTCCCCCTGCTGCGGATTGAGGGACCGCTAGACCTCAGGCAGCCTGCGCAAGTGCTGCCCTCTTGCAAAGACGAACCAGCCACCGGCAAAAAGAACGCGCGATCTCGGGGTGCGCGCTGCGATCCACAGCATAGGCGCGGTATTGCATGCCGTTTGGAACACGTGAGCCGGGGATAATTTGTAAGGCGCCCCCTCGCACGAGGTCACTGACAATGATTTCCGGCGCGACAAGAAGGCATTTTCCTGTCATGACGGCCGGCAGAGCAAGATAGTTATGATCATACCGCGCCCCCGCTCGTATGTCGTTTGAAGACAGGTTCATGGCTCTCAGCCATGTCGGCAGGATGTCGGGGCGAGATGTGATGTTCATTATAGGGATTGAGCGAACAATCGAGAGCTCCTTGCCCCCGACGAGATTTGGCGGGCCGACGCACACCAACTCCTCTTTGTAGATCTCCCAACTGTCGGCGGGCTCGATGACGGAAAGATCCCGTGTAATCAAGATATCGAAATCGTCCGAAGATGTCGGTGGCGCCAGCGAACTGACGATGTCCACGATAACGCCACCCGCTTCAGACGAGAAAGCCTGCAGGTTTGGAATAAGAAGAGAGAAAGCAAAGGTTGATAGTGACGTGCGGACCACAATCCGGTTAGTTCCTGCGCCTGCGCGGCGTCGCATTCTCTTCGCGGTGAAGCCAACCGTTTCGAGTGGTTCAGACACTGCGTTTGCGAAAAGCCTCCCGAACTCGGTCAAATCGCTGCGCCGTCCACGCCGCTCGATGAGATCAGCCCCCAGATAATCCCGCAGTACAGCCAAGTAACGGCTGACCGAACTTTGCGTTGTTCCCAACGTGGTGGCCGCGCGCGTGACGCTGCCTTCGCGGGCAACGGTCACAAAAGCGCGGATGGCATTTAGGGGAACTTCATCGTCTCGAGCCGCCATTGTCCGCTCCGGCACTAGAATCAAAAGTCCATCACAATATTCGATGCCCATGGCCGGATCGCCGCGTATCAGCATCGGCCGCGCACAAAATCCTCGTGGGAGCGTGATGCCTGCCCCGGGAGCGCACCACATCTCTGTCTCAGCTGGTTTTTGCCAGGCTTAAGTCCCTTTGCCGCGTGCCGGCTTCGGCTTGCGGCCCTTAGGTAAAGGTGCGGGTGGCTGGGCGCCCTTGGATGGCCGAACAAACAGTTCGGAAACAGCTACGCCGAGCGTCTCGGCAAGGCGATCAAGAAGATCGACTGTCGGGTTCGCTTGTTGGCGCTCAAGTCCGCTCATGTAGGAGCGATCAACTCCTGCATCGTAAGCCAGTTGCTCCTGCGGAATACCGCGCTGGACGCGGATCCGGCGCACATTGTAAGCCACAAGCGCACGAGCTCTCATGCGCGAAAGCAGCCATTTAGTCGGTCACTAAACCACTGGCTATACCCCACCTAAACACAACAAGGTGAGCTTGTAGGTGCGTTGGTTCCGAGCGCTGGCAGACGATCGCAGGTCCACTACAAAAACCGGTAGGTGTCAAAGTGAACTCAGGCTCGTAGAGTCTCCGTGGTGCTCTGCCGATCATTGAGCCAGAAGCGGAGACGCCGACGAGAAGCTCCTACGGACAAAAACGTTATGATGTGCGGGATCAGGGTGGCGTTGCAGAATCCGATGTGGAAAGAGTTTTGCTGAGGCACGGCAGACACGAACTCACACATGAGGCGCTACCATTGAGATCAGACGCCCTTGCAAGAACCCTACGAGAACAGCGTTTTCACGCGGCGGTTGTCGGCTATTGGGGAGAGCGGGACCTCAATTGGGCGATGGCGGCCGTCGCATCCCTCGCTACCGGCTTGCGGTACATCATTCATAATCGAGCGGAGCCGCTCCACTTTGTGGATTGGCCGAGTTCAGCCGGATTCGCTCTGCCTGTTCCGGGCGCGCACCAAAGGGAAAACGGCAACGCCGCGCCCTCCGGCATTTTGCGAATGGAGAACGTAGGTGTAAAGGGCCAATGCATAAACCCTTAGCGGAGACCCATGCAATCCTCATATCGGGAGAGCTGCAGACCTTGTTCAGGGTGAGAGCGGATTTTCATGTGGTCTTGAACGCGAAAACTCGATCTCTTTGCCCCTTCGACCGCGGTCCGCGCCGGGTCAAACCCGTGCAGAGCTTTGACATACCGAAAGCTCAACCTATTACCTCTAACGCCACTCCAGGAGCGCCTATGGTTTCTCTTGTAGAACAGAAGCGTTGCGCAAGATCAACGAGTTCGACAAAGCTCAAGTCCGCGTGAACCATGGATAACCGCAAGACGGAGGTCGCCGGCAAGAGCGATCGCGACGAGATGCCAAAGAAGAACCAGCACATCGATCTGTCGGACCAAAATCTTCCGAGCCTTCTCTTGCGCCTCGCCATTCCATCTGTTGTCGGCCTGTCGATCAACGCGCTACAGCAGATCCTGAATGCAATCTTTGTTGGCTCGCTCGGCGCGCAGGCGATCGCAGCTGTCAGTATGACCATGCCGATCATGGTCCTGCTCGCGGCGGCGGGAGAGGGCATCGGTGTTGGAACCGCCTCCTTAATATCTCGTCATCTTGGTGCTGGTAAGGAATTGGAAGCGAGCCGAGATGCGAGTACCGCGCTCGCGCTTGCCGCTCCGTTTGGGGTCATCATGACGGTCGCCCTGCTTCTAAGTCTCCGACGCATCTTCGTCGCACTCGGGGCAACTCCACCAATCTTGCCCATGGCGCTCGACTACGCCACGACCCTCTTGCTCGGGTCTACTGTGCTGCTCCTGAATATGGTTAGCGGCTTCATCGCCAGAGCCGAAGGCAACACACGATTCAGCATGTGGACGATGCTGAGTGCGTTCATATTGAACGCGTTGCTTGATCCCGTTTTGATATTCTTACTAGACTTGGGCGTCCGAGGTGCAGCGCTCGCGACGCTGCTAGCGCAGACCGCTGCCTTTAGCCTGTATATCGCGTATTTTACCAAGCGAAGAGGCATTGTTCTCGTCAGGATAGCTCAGGTCTCGTTGCGAGTAGATCGCATAAGGCAACTTGCGTTCGTCGGCGCACCGGTAACGACGACGAGTATCTTATCTGCTCTTGCCGGTATGTTCTTGTACGGAGCTGCCGCGCGGTTCGGTGATGAGTTCATCGCGGCGGTGGGAATAGCTCTAAGAATTGTGACAATCGGCGCGCTGCCTATCACCGGGTTCTGTATCGGCTCTCAAGCTGTCCTGGGTTTCAGTTGGGGCGCTCGCGACTTTGCTCGAGTACTCAAGGTAGCGAAGTTCATGCTCTCTATCACTGTTGCGTTTTCCTTCGCGTATTCGGTGGCCGTTGTGGTTTTTGTCCGGCCTTTAGTCGGGTTGTTCAGCGATAGCGATAAGGTCACGGATATAGCGGCCTTGACTTGTATCGTGTTTCATCTGTTTTTTGGATTTTACGGTGTTCAGAGTTTCGTGACGACACTGCTTCAGTCGATGGGCAGAGCACGCCTCAGCGCGGTCGTATCTTTCGCCAGGCAGGGATATCTCTTCATACCGGCCGTACTCCTGCTTCCTGTCGTATCAGGCTTCAGCGGAGTGTTGGCAAGTCAAGCCTTGGCTGAGATCGGCGCTGGAATGATTGCCCTGTTTGTCATCGTCCGGCTGTTCGACGAGCTCAGAGGATGGGGCCGACACATGCAGCCGGGAGGAATCGAGAGTGCTCCTTGATCTGATAAGCCATCATCGGATCGAGCATTAGGTATGCATGGCCAGCGAGGCTGTGGCTACAAGCCAGGGACTGGGGCTAGAGTAACACCGTGGGGCATTCAACATTATCTTACTTCCTCAGCAGCAGGCTCAGCATTGGTCTTGGGGCCCGCTATTGGCTAATGTGGATCAAAGGTGACAACCGGGAGATCTCGGACGATGTCAACAGGAGAGCACCACGATCGTCGCAGGTGCCCGCAAGAAGCCCGACATCGAGGCGCGCTTGAACGCAAGTCAACGCCCAGATCCACGAGACCGCCTGGGACTACGACCGTGTGAAGCTGCATGAGCGTCTCGCCGAGCTCGTCGGATGTCGCAGTGATCCACGTCGTCGGGCCGACCGAGGTCGAGGTAAGTCAACGCGTAGTCGGCTCCCGCTTGCCGGATCGCGATCAATGCCGGCGAGGACGGCTTGGTGATTAAGGTAGGAGCCGACAAGAGAATCAGTACGCTTACTGCTTCGATTGCAGACCGGCGATCGCGGCAAACAGGTGTCCAACTGTAACATCGACCCACCAGAGTGGGTGGCACTGTGGTCCTGAACGCTCCTCCCTTACGGGCGCTGCGATCACGACCGAAGCGCCGCCGACTTACCGAAGGAGGCTGCTGTCGCATCGGTAGGGCGCGGTCTCCGTAAAAAAGACCTCAAGCAATCCGTGCCCCGAATGAACGCGCCAGGACAAGCGAAGGCATGCGGCCAATTAGGCGAGGGCACCTAATTGGGCCGACGAAATAGCACGGATAACCAGCAACGAGCGGCGGACCAGCGCAGACAGCAGTAGCAGTTCGCGAGGTCGAAGATCAAACTGTGCGAGAAGGGACCTGAGGAAGAACTAGCGTCACCCACTGGCTGTTCCGATACTCAGCGTTCCAATGAGGCAGGCGCCGATCCGAAGCGCCGACGTCCTGAGAAACGGCGCAACGGAAGGCAAGGCAGACACGACGAGCAAGACGAGCCGCCCAGCACAAGCAGAGCCGAGTGTTGGAAAGAAGCTTTATAGACGCATGCTGTTGCTGCCATGCGCATACTCAGCGTCGGTCGGCCGTGGGCGCATTCCTAGATCCGATATGCGAATGGCCCATCTACACATCGAGACCATGCGCTCCCATACCACTTATTGCTCAATGGCGAGTGTGTCTCTACGCCGCGCACGGCGAGAAGCTCAAAGCTCGCGGCGATCGCGAGGTGATCCACTCGTGCGGCGGTCCAATCAGCGTGCCTGGTGGAGCGTGCTGGCGGTCGCCAAGCCTGAACATCTCCGGCAAACACTAAAGCAGCTGATTGGTCGCGTTTAGCGGCCATTGAGGCGGACTGACCTCGTTCGCGAACGGCTTGATGCGCACAAAGCCAATTTGGAGAGGTCCGCTGTACAGTCTGTCATTGGCGCAGCAAGGCTATGATTACGCGGGGGTCGGCTTGAGCGGACCGAATTGGAGGCACGACAACCCATAATGTTGATACAAAAATCGAACGAATGAGCTGCTCGATCACGAGACGGGGCGCACCCTACTTGTATCAAGACGTTCGGCGTGTTGTCACTAAAGTATCTGATTCCGCGTCGATGCCGGCTATTTCATCACATCGAGATTGACCGGGCAAATCCCGAGTCAGCTTCGTTGAACCATCCGTTGCTCCAGGTACGCTATCTGACGCAAGAATTACGAAAGCCTAAAGCGCTACTGGACCTAGCGGGGACGTCGTCATAGGTCTCCTTGTTGCCAATGCAACTTTGGCTTCATCAATGGGCGTGTTTCGAGCATCGAAATCTATCTCACTCCGTGCTGAAGCTTTAGCTGACAGAACGGCTTGTGGCGTTCTCACGAAGGGGCGCCCTTTGCTCCGACTTGGATCAAGCGGGAGAGAAACATTCTGCGGCCTAGTCAACTACGAGCGCTGGCAATTGATCCAGGTGCCAGCAGCATGCCACTCATCAGCTTGGGTGCAAGTCGTCAGATGTTACGTTCAGGAGGTTAATAACGATCTGGCACCCGCGACGATATTGCTCGAATGCGCTAACCGGCCGCTTCAACAGTCGTGGGCGTCCAGGAACTGGTCCCATCCGTCGCGCGCTTCTCATAGCCGTGGCTCTCGAGCGTGACGGCAAAGCGCCTTTGGGGGCAGCACGGATCCGTATTCGACCATTGGGTAAATTGGTGCAGGGAGAGCTGTGTTATGTCAGCGATTCTGAGCTGGCCGGGCGCCGCGTCCACCACTCCGAACCGAGGTCGCCGAAAGCCGAACAGGGTGTTATCAGCTGCGTCTTGCGAATTTGCGCCGCACAGCCGATGGCTCGAGACAGTGAAGCTTCATTCGTCAATTTGGTGAGCGAAGCGGCGCCGTTGGAGGCGATTGGTCGATCTCTGCACGTCGCAATGTTTGTATGACTTCAGTACGATCGCAGAACCGCCGAAATCAATACAGATTGCCCTGTGACTGCGCCTGGAAGTTCCAAGCGAGAGCACACGCGAGAAGTTAAGCGGGGAAGCAGTGACGTAGCTGGTTTAAAATGAGCTGACGCACTGCTGGTCTTGATAACGAACGCCGGAACCGCCGATTTCAAAGGAGAAAACTGAGATGGTTGAAGTTACGACGCTGATGGCGCAGTTTATCTCTAAGCTTACGCTGGATCGTGTGCCAGAGTCTATTGCGCATGAGGCGCGGCGCTTCGTCCTTGATACCCTAGGCTGTACAATCGCAGGCTCGAACAGCGAACTCGGTCCAATAATTCTGTCCGTGGCGAGAATGTTAGGTGAGGGACAAGATGCGTCAGTTGCCGGCGGAGGGAAGCGATTTACCTGGCCTTCTGCCAGTTACGGAAATGGCAGACTGGCAAATTGTCTCGATCTCGATGAGACGTATCCTGGCGGACAGGTGGCGGGATTGCACTTCGGAGCGAGCGTTTTCGGACAAGCCTTGTCGTTGTGCGAGCAGAAGAACCTCACCTCAAGAGAGCTTATACTCGCTGTCATCTGCGGCTATGAGGTCGCAGGCCGCATCTCCGATATCGGTACGCAGATCACAGCCGAGACTGGCAAAGTGACGCCGGCATCTGAGATTTACGGGTTCGCGCTTGCACCCACCGTTGGTGCCGCTGCGGCTGCAGGACGACTCCTATCCCAAGACGCCGCGATGCTTGAGCAAACGTTTGGCGTGGCTGCCTCGAACGCAGCGACACCAACCGGGCCGATCTGGTCCAGACAAGTCGTGCTCCCGAATTCGAGCGCTTTCGACAGCGGTTGGGCCGCAATGGCAGGCGGCTTCGCTGCAAGGTCGGTGGAGCTTGGGTCGACGGGACTGCCCTCAATATTCGATGGAGAGACCAGCATTTTCACGATGGTTGGGGCTCAAAGTGTAGATATTGACGGGCTCATTGGAGATATGGGATCAAGATGGGCATTTCAAAACATCATCTATAAGCCATGGCCCAGTTGCCGCGCGCATCATCATCCTATTTGCGCGTTGAGAAAATTGCGAGCGATGGAGCATTTCAAACTGGACGAAATCGAGGAGATCGTTCTAGGCGTTAACCTTGGACGACTTTCTCGCAGGCATCTAAACCCGGAACCGACGACCTTTGTAAGCAGACAATTTAGCTTCCCACACGCCGTTGCGATGTTTCTACTCGATGTGCCGCCGGGCCCTTCGTGGGGAGCGGAGCGGTGGGCATCGGACCCTACGGTGAGAGAGCTCCGGTCGAAGATAAAGTTCACCGACTATCCCAGAGCGGCAACATTTGCTCAGTTCTTCGTGCGCGGTCAGTTTCGGCAGCTGCCATGCTCGGTTGAAGTCCGCTTCAAAGGAAAGTCGGTGCGAACTGATGTAGAATTCGCGTGGGGCGATCCATGGTTGGAGGAAACCAGATTTAGTGATGATGACATCGTAGCGAAGTTCCGGAGGGTGACGAACCTGCCGATTGCTATGGCGGATGCCGTAGTCGAAACTATAATGATGGCAGAGTTGGGCGCCAATCTGTCCCCAGTGTTCGACGCAATGTCCCTAGACTAGCCGATAGTCTCAGATACCGCGGCTCACCGGTTAACCGAAAGATTCGGAGGGCGCTTACGCCCTTATCGAGCACGGACGCTCCCTCGTGCAAGAAGACTGAATCATGTGCTATCTGCTGGCTCTAGGGCAAGCTGTTCAATAACGCCGCGCATGATCGCTTCCCTGAGATAAAGGCAATTTGGCATCGCCAAGAAAGCCGAATAGCTTGCGAATGCTCGATCGAAAGATGTGGCGGCGCTCCTGAGAGCCTGACTGAAAAAGGAGTGAGTGATTTCGGCGAGCTGCGATTCCCTCGGATTTGCGAAGATTCGAGGGAGAACACCTTGCCGTGGACCGAAATCACTCGTATCAAGTATCGACGCGATGGGCTGCGTTACGCAAGCGACCTGACTGATGCGGAGTGGGCGCTGATTGCTCGTCAGATGCCGCCACGACAGCGATTGGGGCGGCCACGGGAAGTCGATTTGCGCGAGGTCGTGCAGGCGATTTTCTACATCCTTTCCACCGGTTGCCAATGGAGAGCCCTACCCGGCGAGTTCCCGCCGTATTCGACAGTTCAGGGGTACTTTTTTGCTTGGCGAGACACCGGCCGATGGCACCAGATCGTCAGAATTTTGGTTCGGCGGGCGCGGAAGAAACTGGTCCTTAAGCCAAGGCCGACAGCTGGGCATCATCGACAGCCAGACTGCTTCGACAACGCAGGCCGGTGGACCGCGCGGCTTCGATCCTGGCAAGCGCCTCCATGGGCGCAAGCGGCACATCGTCACCGATATCAATGGTCGTTTTCTAGCGGCCCATGTCCACCCTGCGAACGTTCAGGATGTTCATGGCGCTGTTCCCTTGCTGGAGCACTTGCGAGATTGCTTCCCAAGGCTCCAGAATGTTTTTGCCGATCGGGTCTATCGCGGCAAACAGCTTACTAACGCGCTGTCCCACTGTGGACCGTGGACAATCGAGATCGTCGAGCGACCCACCGGGGGTCAAGGGCTTCCAGCTCTTGCCCAGACGTTGGGTCATTGAACGTACCTTTGCGTGGTTCGGCCGTTGTCGACGCCTAACCAGAGACTTTGAAGGCTCAGCCGCTACCGAACTTGCTGGCTCCTCGTTGCTCATCTCGGGCTGCTGACAAGGTGCCTCGCCGCCCCCTGAAGACCCTGCTCGCCTTTTTGAGTCAGACTCTGAGGTCGGTTGCTATCTCTCGCAAAAAGTTTGCAGCCCATGAACAATTGAGAGAGCTCTGTTTGTGAATACTTGCGCGGAAGTGTGCGGTGTCGTTTAGGCGTCCGATGGAATAGCCCGATCAACTACCAAAGCTGATAATTGATCTAGATAATAGAAAGTGTCAAATTTCGATCAACCAACAGTGCGGTCAACGAATCCGCCGGTTCGGCTGTACTGACATTCTGTTCACTTGAGCCTACCCCAACTGTGATCTCCCCTTATGTCCGTTGCTGGTGATGAAGAGATCTCAACCGTGCATTTGGTGTGTAATGGTGTGCTGTTCTTTGACGGAATGAAAAACACCCCAGCTGAGGGGGGGCGACCAAAGTCTATCTAAAATGGAGGTGCGGTATGCCGCGCAGCGATGAAATGAAGCTCGGATTATTTCTCCTTCAGGCGGGACAACAGGAAGGAGCGTGGCGCGATCCTGGCGTGCCTGTACATGGCGGAGTTGATATTGACCATTATGCCAATCTCGCGTCCCTTGCTGAAAGTGCGGCATTTCACCTGGTATTCCTCGCTGATCACCCGAGCGTAATGGATTCAGATCTCGCGACTATAGCTCGCGTAGGCCGCAACGATGGATTCGAGCCAATCACCTTGTTGTCGGCTCTTTCAATGAAAACACAAAATATCGGCCTAGTCGCAACAGCGACGACAACTTATAACCAGCCTTACCATCTCGCACGCATGCTAGCCTCACTTGATTATCTATCGCGGGGAAGAGCGGCTTGGAACATTGTAACCTCGGGGTCCAAGTTTGAGGCGCCCAATTTTGGCGAAACGGAGCTCCCAGATCACAAAACACGCTACGATCGAGCGAGAGAATTTGTAAAGGTCGTTAAGGGGCTTTGGGACACGTGGGAAGACGATGCTTTTATACGTGACAAGCAAAGTGGTATTTTCGTTGATACTACAAAGCTGCATTTTCTTAATCATAAAGGAGACCACTTTTCCGTCAGAGGTCCGCTGAACGTTGCGCGGCCGCCTCAAGGTTATCCTGTCTTGGTTCAAGCTGGGGCATCGGATGTCGGAATAGCCTTCGCCGCAGAAGTGGGCGAGGTCATATTTACCGCCGAACCTTGTTTGGAGAACGGTAAGAAGCACTACGCAACTCTGAAAGAGAGAGCGCGCGCACTAGGGCGGAAGGATGATCAGCTGTTAGTTATGCCAGGCATTGTTCCGGTTGTTGGGAAGACAAAGCAAGAAGCAACCGAGAAGCTTCAGAAGCTACAGTCGTATACGCATATAGACGTGCAAATTGGATCGGCGGAGCGATTGCTGGGCTTTGTCACAGATCTGCATTCAATTGATCTCGATTCGCGAGTCCCTGAGAGTTTGCCGCAGACGAATTTCACGAAAAGTCGTCAGAAGGTGCTTCTGGAGCTAGCCATACGCCGCAAGTTCACCTGGCGAGATCTGATTCGGCATACCTCGGACAGCAAAGGGCATCTAATGGTTGTTGGAACGCCGGAGGAAATTGCCAACACGATGGTGGATAGATTTGATCAACGTGCGGCCGACGGATTTAACGTAATGCCGCCAACATTTCCCGGAGGATTGAAGGACTTTGTTGAGCTCGTCGTTCCGGAGTTGCGCCGGCGCGGCAAGTTCAGACGCAAGAGCTCTGGACGAACACTCAGAGAAAGTCTTGATCTAAATCGGCCATCAAATCAGTTTACGTGTGCGGTGTGAGCTATGACTGTAAAAATAGCCAAGCCATCGAGGCGGATCGGGCGCGGGTAGAGCTGACCTTGCCCCCAAATTTTATCCAGTCCTGAATTCGCTCTGGCTGGGTGTATTTACCCGAATGGGCGGTGGCAGCGACGGGAGCTGGTGCGGAGCCATCGGCGTAGCGCAGCGCCAGATCCCGTCGCGGGTTGCAGGTGAAGGCGAACTCGGATGGTGTTTTCCATCCGAGTTGCGAGTGGGGTCGCGTATCGTTTAGTCGGCCCGCCAATGTCAGAGTGCGACCCTGACCTGGGTCAACGAAGTGAACAGCGTCTTGTTCAACAATTCGTCTCGGAGGCGGCCGTTGAAGCTTCCGATGAAGCCATTCTGCCTCGGCTTGCCGGGTGCGATGTAATGCCAGGCGACGCGGCTCTGATCGGCCCATGTCAGGATCGCGTTGCTGGTCAATTCGGTGCCGTTGTCGCTGACCACCATTTTGGGCTTGCCGCGCTCGATGGTCAGCCGGTCCAGCTCCCGTGCCACCCGGGAGCCCGACAGCGAGGTGTCGGCCACCAAAGACAGGCATTCGCGCGTGCACTCGTCGACCACGGTCAGGATCCGGAAGCGGCGGCCATCGGTGAGCTGATCCGAGACGAAGTCGAGCGACCAGCGGTCATTCGGCGCTATCGGCACCACCATCGGCGGCCTGGTCCCGAGCACCCGTTTGCGGCCATCACGGCGACGGACCGCGAGCCTCTCTTCCCGATAGAGCCGGAACAGTTTCTTGTGGGTTGACCAGATAGCCCTCCCGCTTGAGCAGAGCATGCAGGCGTCCGTAGCCGAACCGACGGCGCACTTCGGCGATCGCTCTCATGCGTTGGCGTCGAGCCGCGTCGCTCGCCCGGGTTGTCCGATATCTGATGGTCATGCGGCAACAGCCGACGGCTTTACACGCCCGCCGTTCGCTCATGCCGTGGGCGTCCACGAGATGGGCGACAGCTTTCCGCTTCCTTGCGGGCGTACCACTTCTTTCCCAGCAGGTCATTCAATGCCGCATTGTCCAGCATGGCCTCGGCCAAAAGCCGCCTCAGCCGCGTGTTCTCGTCCTCCAGCGTCCTCAGCCGCTTGGCCTCCGAGACCTCCATCCCGCCAAACTTGGCTTTCAACTTGTAGATACTGGCATCGCTGGCGCGCGCCGTGCTTCCGGCACAGATCGGCAACCGACGCGCCAGCCCCGTGCTCCTTAAATCCCGAGGATCTGCTTCGGTATTCGGTCTGCTGCGGATGACTTGCTCTGCGGCAGCGATGGAGCGGATGATATGCTTGCGAGCCGCGGCCAGCGTCCGCGCCTTTTGGCTGCCGATGCTCTTGACGTGAACAGGCTTGAACCATCCCGTTCTCACCACCTGCGCGATCCCACGGCGTCATACCGATCGGTCTTCACTGGCATTTCCGAAAGTGCCGCCTTAACCTGGCGGGCTTCCAAACTGACGGCCGGCAGCCCCAGTTCGATTAGAGTTGCGGGTCAGCCATTCTGACATCGGTCCTGCCTCAAGGCGCACCCGTTCAACTTGACCAGCCCATGCTTTGTCGTACCCGACTGTCACGCAACGCAGGGCAACTGCCGAGTTCCAAGTGGTCAAACATCAGCGAGTTTCCAGTCCGATCTCTGCGGGGGGCCAAGCTTTACGAGAGTGGCGCAGCCATCTTCTGAAGACTAGCGCCTCTATTTCCGCCGCTAAATTAACTAACCCATGACTCGCGCAAGTGACTCGCACAAGGTTATCACGTTTGCGGGCGGTTTGCTTATCGCAATTCGCCGGCGAGGTGGCCATTCTCTGAGGCGCTAAGCAGTCGAGCCAGCTATCCGTCAGCTCTCGAACTTGGACGAGAATAACCCGCAGGCAACAAAGTCACTGATCCGTGAACGGTCGGTCGGCGTTTCCCGCCGCAACAGCGCAGGTTCCAACTGTGAGCCATCGCCCTTCCTCCCAATCGCGATGGCGATCTCCACAACGAAGCCCTCAGGCACCCTAAGCTCAGTGCGAGCCTTCGCAACGTCAAATCCGCCGATGCCATGTGCGACCCAACCGTCAGCGGCTGCTTGGTTTGCAAAGTTGGCCCAGGCGGCGCCGGTATCGAAGGAATGTGTTCGCGAGAAATGCTGCTCGGCCTTGCCTGGTGCGATAAAATACTTCTTCGACAGCAGATAAATCAGCGCAGCCGCATATCGGGTCCAACGCTGGTTGGACTCGGCCAAGGGAGCAAGAAAAGCATCGAATTCTGACTGGCCGCGCAAAGCATATAGAAAGCGCCATGGTTGCGAATTAAATGCCGACGGCGCCCACCGAGCGGCCTCGAAAAAGGTGTTCAAAGTTTCTTCTTGGATCTGATCCTGCGCAAACCCACGGGCTGACCAGCGATTGACAAAAATCTGCTCCGCGGGATAGTCGGGGACACGAACGTTTAAGGTAGGCTTTTGATTGGTCACTAGCTTCTCCCTCGTCTCTTTTAGCACTCGACGATGCTGTTATGGAGGCATGGCACGGTCCATTGAGCAAATCTGTGGCATCTCAATAAATCGGCACTGTACTGGTTTCTTGCGTGGCGCCGATCATATCTCATCGGTAAACAAGTAGTACGCAGAGAGGCTGCTCCTCGGGAGACGCAGCAGAGATCACGTACTTAAAGCTCGTCAACTCCGTAGGCATATCAGGCCTGCGACCCGTCCGATTGATCTGCGGACTCGAACGGATCTTCGGCAGGAATTTGGATCAATTAGTAAGTCTCACGATGTCTGCAAACGCACGCTAGGATAGTTGGTGACACATTTGTTCTGTATGAGATGGACATGTGACTTTGCTTTAGGCGATTTACCTCGAACAATTGACGATCGCTTGGAATGATACAGGAAACGAGAAGCGCGGTCGCCTACCAGTTCTGGAGGGTGCGGCACGATCGCCTCCTGCTCAATCGGAGATGCAAGGGATTGAGATCGGTGGTAGGCCTGTGCTATGTTGCTGCGGTTTGCGATCGCAGCGCTACTCATTGAAACGTTATGATGGCGACGCTCAAGCGTCGGGGACGTCGCCAACCACCAAGCGGCGGCGCTAGCGGCTCTTGACGATTTGACCTGCTGTCGAGCTGTACGATACATGCGCAAGTTCGAGGCCGGCAACATGGGGCCTCAACACCACTGCTGTCCAAACCAAGGTGAGTTAGATAAAGGAGGTGACGCGTCGCCTTCTTGCCCATAACATGCGCCTCTATCTGATCGGCTGCATTTGACGCTTCAGGCGGCGCTTGGCTGCAAGAGCGACACCTCTTCATTGAGTGCCCCGCCCTGCAATGATTGCGGTCACCAGCGGCTAGATGGAAATCGCCGCTTTGCAACCAGGCGTCAAAACGATCCACTTTATCTAGGACTTCGATAACAGCCGGGACCGAGTGATCAATTGGAGAAATGGTTCAACAACCCAAACGACCGGAGATTCGCCATCTTGATTGAAGCCAATGGCGACGAGTCGGAGAAAGACGTCGGCGGTGCGACTGGATCCGCCGATCACCTCGGGCCCCATCGGGGACCTCACGTACCATAACGAAATATGGGTCATGGAAATGTAAGCGCAAAGCTAAAATGTCAGCCCTGAGCAAAGTTGGAATGTCAGTCTTCGATCTCCTTGTGACCGAGTTTGGGGGCTGCGGAACCGATGGGTTTAGTGTGGATGAGCAAGCGAGAACTGAACCGCCTCGAGGTGCTGGCACGACTGGATGGCGGCAAGTTGACGCCCTTGACTGCAGCCGATCTGATGCGCCTCACACTCCGGCAGACCTATCGCCTGCTCAAGCGCTACCGCCAAGACCACGCCCCGTCCATCACCAACCAACGGCGCGGCCAACCTTCAAACAACCGTCTGCCGGATGCGCGCGCGACCATGCGATCGCGTTGGTTCGTGAGCATTATCCGGATTTCGGACCGATGCTTGCCGCCGAGAAGTTAGCCGAACGACACGAGTTATGCGTGTCCCGGGAGACGCTGCGCGGCTGGATGTGACACGCCGGGATCTGGCTGCCACGCGCCGAGCGCAAACGGTTTCAACAGCCGCGCCATCGCCGCGAGCACCTCGGCGAGTTGATCCAGATCGACGGTTCGGAGCATCGCTGGTTCGAGGATCGTGCGCCGCCCTGCACGCTCCTGGTATTCATCGATGACGCGACCAGCACCCTGATTGAACTCCGGTTCGTCACCTCCGAGAGCACGTTTGCATACTTTGAGGCGCTGAAGGCCTACCTGTTGCAGCACGGCAAGACCGTGGCGTTCTATTCCGACAAGCATTCGATCTTTCGGGTTTCCCACGAGGATGCGGCGGGCGGCGACGGCATGACGCAGTTTGGCCGGGCCTGTCAGAGCTCAATATCGAGATTCTTTGCGCCAATAGCAGCCAGGCCAAAGGCCGCGTGGAGCGAGCACATCAGACGCTCCAGGATCGGCTGGTGAAGGAGATGCGCTTGGCCGGGATCTCGAGCATCGAAGCCGCCAACGCGTTCTTGCCGGCTTTCATGGCCGACTACAATCGCCGCTTTGCCAAGACGCCGCCAAGCGAGCGTGATCTGCATCGGCCGATGGGCGGCATCGATTGGCTCGACGACATTCTGTTTTGGCGGAAGCAGCGCCATATTCCGCGCCAGCTTGTGGTGAACTACAGGCCGATGGCCGACTTGAACTGCGCTGGAAAGGCCTGCCACTGCCCTATTCCGCGTTCGACAAGCTGCAGCGGGTCAGCCATGCCGCGATCCTCGAGTAACAAGCGTCTCGGCGAGGTCCTGGCCTAGATCAAGGAGCAGCAGGATGGAGCGCCCCCTCCTCGCGGCGATCTGGTCGATTCAAGACGATCGCGCCAGAAAGGCGGTCTCCCGAAGGACCGCGCCGACTGCCTCGCTAAGATCGAGAAGTCGCAAAAACCCACTCGCCTGGCCCGCCGCCGCTGCGATATGGGGGTCTCCGCAGAGTCGGGCCAGGCTCCGTCAGAAGCCGCCGAGTGACATTCCAACTTTGCGGAGCCAGACACATCTCAAATTGGTTGCAACAGGAAAACCGAGCAGGAGTATGTGCACCGGCGTTATGGCGCAAGGGATTTCGTGGCCGCACGAGAGCACGCAAAATGGCGGATCTTGTGCCTGGCCAGCCGTAGCTGGCATTAGGGGGCTCCGCCGATCGCGAAAGGCTGAATGCGACGCTGCTGGCGGAGCGGCACTAGAACGACGTCTGCTAGATACAAAGGGCTGCAGCAGCGTCATCGCTATGACCGAGAGGCAGAGTCGGTTGCGAAGGAGCACATGCTGCTGGTCTCAAGGACGTCCCACGAGTTACGGTCAGTACTGAAGTTGACGTTCCGAATGGCTGTTCAACATAGATATCGATGGCGTTTTCGACAGCATCAATCACGAGCTTCTTCTCAGGCTATCTGCAGGCAGGTGGGTGCTCCTAGGTCGGGTCCTACCGACCGCTCGCGGAAGGCGCCCGCGATGCTCGACAACGGCAAGGCTTCTCGTCAGACCACGCGATCGCCATATGAATAAAGCGGGAGAAGCCTGGCGCATTGTTCGAACGATATGCTTACGAGACAATATTGATCTTAGGCTCGAGAAGAAAAGTGCTTGGTGTTAAGATCAATCAGCATCTCCCGGTGGACAGCTCTCGTCATCTGCCACTGGCCCACTGAGCGCCCAGTGCTGAGGTCGCGCGGGAGCCCGTCGGAAGCCTCGTCCTTGCCGGATGTAAGTCAGAGGCGCTGAAGGATATCGGCGTACGTTGCGCAATGGGGCCTTCAGCGGCGAAGCGACGAGGCGCGGCACGATTTCGCTCGGATGTTCAATCCCTACATCTATTACGGTCCTTGTACAAAGCTGCGCCGGTCATCAGCAGGGCATCGGTTACCAACTGGGCTGTCATGGCGGCGCTCATCGACCAACCCACCACCCGGCGTGAGAACAACTCGATTAGTGACGTAGTGCCAGCCCTCGGCTGCCCAGAGATACGTAAAGTCCGTGATCCACTTCTGGTTCGGCTGCTCGGCGGCAAACTGGCGGTCAAGGAGGTTCGTCGGCACGGTCTCGAGCTGCCGATCGCCATTGTCCTTCGGCAAGCGCCGGCGTCGCGGCCGCGCCCGCAAACCTTACAGACGCCTCGGCCGTTCGATTTGGTGCAGGCCACAGTCCGTCGCATCGCGAGCAGATCACGCCACACCCGGCGCGCACAATAGGTACGGTCGCTCGCCATGATGCTGGCCTTCACCTTGCCGCCGAGCTCTTCGTCGCTGCTGCTCTAGCGCTCGGCGAGCGATTTGGCCAGGCATGGAAGCCCGACCGCGACACCCCCCAGCGCATCGCATAGCCATGCAACCGGCCAGATCGCCCGGTGCTTCGCGATGAAGACGAACTTCATGTCGCTTCCTTCGCGAAGAAGGCTGCGGCCGTTTTTAAGATACCCCCCTCGGCCTTCAACTTGGCGCCCTCTCGGCGCCACCGCTCGATCTCCTGCTGCTCTGGCTTTATCCGCCACTGGCCGGGAAAAGCCTGCACCGGATCGGAGCCGAACTCCTTCACCCATTTGCGCAGAACGTTCTCGTGAACATCCGGGTCGCGCCCGGCCTGCGCCACCGACACCCCACGCTCCGTAACCAGCTTGACCGCCTCGATCTTGAACTCGCGACTGAAAATTCCGTCTCTTCATCGCCCACTTCCGGCTTCATGAAACACCTAATCTCGGTGTCCATCAAACCGGCAGCAGCTCAGTCCATTGAACGGCCCCCAGTTATTGTTGCGCAGTTCGATGAAGGTAGTGATGTCGGCCTTGAGCCTGAAGGAGGTGTGAATACCTACTGGATCTGCTTTCGGTCAGTTCAGCGAACCAGCCCTCGATCTGATTGATCCATAACGCGGAAGTCGTGGTGAAGTAGGCATGATGGTGTGCCCGGCGAGCGAGCCGCCATTTGATCTTGGGTGTTTTGTGGGGGCGTAGTTGTCCATGTAAATACACAGCGAGCGCCTTAGCATTTCGCCAATGACGCAGCCGGATGCGACGTCGAGCGCGGCAAACAGGGTGGTCGTACCATGCCGCACATAGCTATGCGTGCGACGTTCCGGAGCCATCATCGGAAAGACCGGCTGCTCGCGATCGAGCGCCTGGATCTGGCTTTTTCTCATCGACACTGAGGCCAACGGAGCGGTTAGGTGAGGACGGATAAAGCCCGACAATATAGCGCACCTTATCACAGCGATCCTTCAAGAATCAGCGGCCCCACTTTTTGACGGTGTGCTCTCGAATGCCAAGTTCGGGAGCCACAGACCCGCTTGTCGGACCGTCCGCGCACCGCAGGATCCCGCGGCACCACTCAGATTGCGATCGGGCTACACGACGACGAACTTGTCTCTCCAAGAACACCCGCTCCTCGGGACGCGGCTCCAACAGCGCAATCGGCCTGCCTTTCACACCTGCGATCGCCGCGCGCGCACTGCTCTCTAGAGATTCGAGCGATCAACTAGTTTCACGAACTTGCGTTCCAGATGACTAGAAATAGCCTGCACGACGCGGATCGGCGAGTGTGGCGCGGAAGGACGTTGCCGCATTACTTCGATCGAGAGGATACCTGCGGCCGCAGCGACACACACACTCTCGTTCACACACACTCTCTCTCACCCGGAGGAGTTTCGCCTCCTGGGCGGCAAAAAGCCCACCACGGGCGACGCTTGCTGCTCGCCAAGCTGGCTCCCGCGGGCCGAAAGATCACGGCCGCTGAAGCAATCAGCTACGGTCCCCTCGCATTGGCAGAGGGGCGCCAGCTCTACCGACATCAACAACAGGGTCGAGCGATCGATCCGAGGCATTAAGATACGTGCATCGAAATAGCAGCGCTTACCCTTCGGAATCCTGCGTCTGGTATCAAGAAACGCTGAATTTCTGCACGCTTTGCCCACTTCTGATGCACGTTCGTGTCGCGCTTTCTATTAGAAAGCTTTCTCAAAGGTAGGAGGGATGCATATGGGGGACTGGAGTTACAAGGAAATCAAGATGCATGAATTGTGCGTGAGCCCTAGCCGGGATTGTCCGTGGATTGGTGGCCACCCGCGCGACAACCAGCGGAAGCTCGGCGCCCCTATTGTGGGCTTCGTTCAGCGACGGGCGCAGCTCGCGGCTCTTTAGTGCTTGCGCCAATGAGCGAAGTCCCGGGCAAGCTCGCGACCGAAATGGCCCGTGCTGTTCTGAAGGATTGTGCGACCTGGTCAGATGCTTCGATTCTTTAGTTCTCGGGAAGTAAGCGTTTGGTCTGCGAGGTGGATGGCGTTGTTCATTACTGCATCGGTTATCTAGAGCCGTCCCGCCATATTCAGGCAAAATCAATTGAAGAACCCGCGGCTGCGCTTTGGTGTGTCTCTTGCGACGAGAATGTTCCGCTGTGCGGGAAAATGTGTTCGGGAAGGATCTGTTGTCTTTAAGTCTGACCATCTTATCACGAAGCGGACGGCGTCTCAGCGTGCTATTCTCGCCGATCAATCAGCTTGCGACCTGGTCCCAGAGGTCCTCCGTCGGACTCCTTAACTCAGACCACACTTTTCGCGATGCTCGTCTCTGTAGTCAATTTGCCTCGAGTTATCCCGAATGAACTCGCAGATGCGGCACAGCGCGGGTCTCGCGCTATTCTTCTTACGTCCGACAGCCAAATCTGATGTCTGTTAATGCGAATCAGGAGCTTTTCATGAGTCCAAGGATTAGTCAGATCGCCGCGGGGCCGCGACTATCCAAGGTGTTCGAGCACATCGAGGCGAATAGGAATAAGTTCGTCCGCCGTTTGATCGATTATCTCCGGCACCCTAGCATTAGCGCCGAAAACATTGGGATGGACGAGGTCGCAGAGCTCCTCGTGGCCATGCTGAACCGCTTGGGAATGGACGCGCGTGCAATCCCTACGTCCCGGCATGCGATGGTGATGGGGCGTTGGGAGCATGCACCCGGCGCACCGACTGTGTTGCTCTATGGTCATTACGACGTCCAGCCTCCTGATCCGTTGGAGGCGTGGATTAGTCCTCCGTTTGAGCCAACAGTCCGAGACGGACGAATTTTTGCAAGAGGCGCGGGGGATAGTAAGAGTCAGCACCTAGCGCAGATCTTGGCCCTTGAATCGCATCTGGCGGTGCATGGACGGTTGCCTTGCAACGTCGTGATCCTGCTCGAAGGCGAGGAGGAGATCGGAAGTCCTAGCCTTGAAGGATTCGTTCGCGCTCATCGCGACCTGCTCAAAGCAGACTTGGTAGTAACCGCCGATGGTCCGATGGATTCGTCGGGCCGTCCAACCGTAGGGCACGGCTGTCGCGGACTTGCGAGCTTCGAACTGCGTGCGCGAATCGCCAATCGAGATGTGCATTCCGGGATATTCGGCGGCGTGGTTCCGAACCCGATCTGGAGCCTAGTTCACTTGCTGGCGACGATGAAGAATACAGCGGGGGAGATTACAATTGACGGCTTCCATGACGATATCGTGCCGCCGAGCGAGCTGGAGCGTGCTACGGCCTCACGACTGCCTTCGGATGTTGCTGCGGTAAAACGAGAACTTGGACTCGCGAAGTTGGATGCGCCAGCCGACCGATCGCTCGCGGACAGGCTCATGTTCAATCCGACGCTTACAATTAACGGTTTTCACGGCGGCTATGGCGGACCGGGGTCAAAAACCGTGATACCGCATGAGGCTTTCGTAAAATGCGACGCTCGTCTCGTAGACCGACAAAGCTCTGAAGATATTCTCGCGAAGATAGAGGCTCACGTCAACAAACATGCTCCTGACGTCGAGTTCTTGCGTCTCGAGTCCACGCCGCCGTCCAAGACGCGGCTCGACTCGCCGTTTTCAGAGATAGTTCAGCGAGCAGTGCACATTGGTCAGGGTGTCGAGCCGCTTGTCTATCCCATCGGGGCTGGCACCATACCGGCGTACGTATTTACGCAGATTCTTGGCCTGCCATCCTTTGGTACGCCTTATGCAAACGCCGACCAAGCGAACCACGCGCCGAACGAGAACGTCAAAATCGACTGTTTCCTGAACGGAGTACGCACCGGAGCTGCTCTCTTGGACGGATTGGGAAGAACGAGCGCACAAAAGTCTGTTCGCCCTTCTGTTTGAACGGCCCCCCGCCCGGTGGATGGTGTAAGCTAAAGTCTACGGCTGTCACCTACAAACGGCGAGAGCCAGCGAGAAGAGTCGAAATTCTGGCTCTGCAGCGAGCCTTGGCGCGCGGCATCAGGTATGTATCGTCCCGCTCGAACGTCCGCTTCGATTTGAAGGAGCGCCCTGTGGGCCATAATTGGCTCTTTACCGCGGATGTGCTTTTCACGCGGGTCTCACGTCGCAGAGCAGTCGGCCATTTTTCCCTTCACCGCACCGATCCAAACGGGCGCTCTAACATGCGACGGACACGCACGGATCCAGGGCCAATGTGGAAATCAGAAGCTCGCTGATCCAACGCGCGTTCCGACGGCGTCGAGCGGTTACGCTGGCGCAAGTAGTCGAACCAGATTGGACAGTGATAGCGCTCGGTCCACAATTCTGGTTCGGCAATGTCTCGGGCGATCGACCAGCCATAGACCCCGTTGCGCTGCCGCAACAATTGCACGTCCTGCATCACGCGGTGAAACACCCGTGCATTCTCCAGCCCTATCCGGTATTCGATCTCGACAACCAAAGGCCCGCTGCTTCCGGTTATCGACAGCCGCACCTCAGGGTCGGCCAGTACCTCGGCTTCTTCGCCGCGCGTGCCGATGCGCGGCATAGGCAACCAAAGACCTAGTAGCGGCGAGACCAACATCAGGCCAGCAGAGATCAACAAGGCTGTACTGACTCCTGCGGCATCGGTCAGATGACCCCATCCCCAGCTGCCGACGGCAATTCCGCCTGAACTCGCCGCCTAATACGCTGCGAGCGCTCGCCCGGCTGCCCAACGTGGTGTCGAAAGCTGCACGCCAACGCTGAACAGCACCCATGCGGTCACCAGACGGCGCCTGCCAGAATGAGCGCGGCGGCTGTCAACGCCGGATCGCGGCTCAGCGACACCGCGGCAAGAGCTCCGCTCATAGAGAGCGTGCAAGCACGGATCGCTGCCTCGCGCTCATGCGCTTGCGCACATCCGTGACCTTGAGCGCACACTGATGACCGCTCCGAGACCAAAAGCGCTTAGCAGGATACCATAAGTCTGTGCGCCGCCATGCAAGAGATCGCGCGCCACTAGCGGCATCAATGCAATGATCGCGCCTCCGATCCCGCCGATAACCGCAGAGCGGGCTAGCACGATTTTGATCGATGGCGAATTGACAATGTAGCGCACACCCGAAACGATGGCTCGGCTAAGCTTTTCCGGCGGTAGAGGCGCAGGCTCAATGTCGCGCTTCCACAAAAGCAACGCAGCTATGAGCGGCAAATAGAGCATCGCATTCAGCGCGAAAGCAGCCGCCGCGCCAGCTTGCTACGACAGTGCCGCCGATCGCTGGCCCCAGACTGCGCGCAATATTGTAGCTGACGCCGTTCAGCGCGACGGCGGCAGGCAGTGCTTCCGGGGACACCTGCTCGCTAACTGAGGATTGCCACGTCGGTCCCAGTGACGCCATACCGCTGCCTACGGCAAAGCACAGAGCCAGCAAGAGATTCGGCGTGACCATGCCGAGGCAGGCGAGCGTCGTCAATGCTGTTGCGGCAGCGAGCGTGATGTCAATAGAGACCAGCACCACGATGCGCCTGTCATACATGTCGGCAATCGCGCCTGCAGGCATCGAAATAAACATGACCGGCAGCATCAGCGCGGTCTGCACAAGCGCGACCTTGTCCGCCGACGATGTCATCTGCGTCATCGTCCAGGCTGCCCCGACGCCCTGAATCAGAATGCCGAGATTGGAAAGGAGGCTTGCAAGCCAAATGTTGCGGAAGGCTGGAAACCGTAACGGAGCGGCGATCCCATCGGCTCCGAACTTCTGGGGCTCAGACGGATGATTCATCTCTACTGTTGTCTCGTCCCTAACGGAATGATTCCGGACCAGATCGTTGGTGGTTCCGGAGACTTGGTAATTAGCAGTTCCATTAGTGATTTTTTCAGATTGCCGGTTCTGAGTCTTGCGTTGGAAAGCGTCGGCAGGACCCTCATGAAACATCTCTGACAGCCGGTTGTCATGTTAGCGTGCTTGACTCCGGGCCTCGTAAGAGGAGCGCCGGGTGCCTCTCGCGCTGCGGTGTGTTCGCTCAAGATGAGCGCGGCAATGAAGCGTCTCTGCCCGGAATTCTGCACGGTCAGGTAAGCCATATCCTGTTCCGCCGCGGCCTTAACTTCAAATTTGATTCCAACTCGCGTAGCGGGTCGACATGACATTGGCATCGCGGGCGGCTTGAGGCCAGGCAACGGCTTCGTCAGTCAAGCCTCAAGTAGACCTCTGTCGCCGTCGAGCTACATATAGTACGGAAGGGTGGAAGTGGAGGAAGCATATGACGCGCGCCTCACAGTTGAATTCTTCGTCTCGTCTGAGGGTACTGTCCTCATGTCCACGGGCTTAGACTTAGAGTCCTGGAACGCAGATTTTATGCGTTGTGGGTGAGTGAACGACGAAAAACCCGTGAAAAATCCTCGATGCGATACGCAGGCATTAGTCCTCGGACGGAATCTCAATTGGAACGGCGAAACCCGCCTTCACACGGTCCATGATGACCATTGTCTTGAAACCCTTTATGTCCGGGTTCTCATAGAAAAATCGGCGCGTGAATGACTCGTAATCCTCCATTGTGCGCGCGGTAATGTATAGAACAAAGTCGGCATCGCCTGTGACATAAAACCCATTAACGACTTCAGCCGAGGCCTTGATCGCCTTTTTGAACTTGTCAATAATATCCGAACGTTCGCGCTCGAGGCTCACGAGAACGAGCATTTGAATAGGGCGCCCTACCGCTTTTGCCGAAACGATCGAAACATCGGCTTCGATGATGCCTTCCGAGCGCAGCCTCTTCAGCCGCCGTTGACAGGCGGTAGCGGAAAGCCCCGCCAGTTCGCCAATCACCTCAGAGGTCAAGCGGTTGTTCTTCTGCACGATCTCAAGGATGCGGGCGTCTATCCGATCGTACTGCATGATCCTCTCCAGGCCTCCAGCTGTATTTCTTCGCGAACGGGTTAACTCTTGCAGGAAATCGTCCGAGCGAGACGAAAATGCGACGCAATTCTGTTCGCGCCATAAGTATCCTGATTGCCTAGCCAATTTCAACAGCCGGGCAAGACTTTCGAATGGCTCTTCAAATCGGTCGGCAGAAAAGTCCGCATTTGCTCGGTCTTGCTGCCAGACACCTGCAAGCTCTGAGTCGCCGCGATCTTCTGGCTGGCGACGCGCTCGTCGACGGTCAATGGGTTGCGAACGACAAGCGAGATATCGTAGTCGACCCCGCCACGGGCGAAGAGGTCGGCGACGTTGCCCGTTGCACTGCCGCGGACATGGACTTGGCGATCGCGGCGGCCGAAAAGTCGTTCGCTGAATGGCGGGCGCTTCTGCCTTCAAAACGGGGCACGATACTTAGGTCTTGGGCGTCATTGATGCTCGATCATTCCGAAGAACTCGCAATCCTCGTGACGATTGAGCAGGGCAAGCCGCTCACGGAGGCTCGCTCTGAGATTGTCTATGGGGCTGGTTTTCTTGACTGGTTCGCTGCGGAGGGCGAGCGCACATACGGAGAGACAATCCCAAGCCATAAGCGCGGCAGTCTGCTGCAAGTGCGGATGCAACCAGTTGGCGTGGCGGCGGCGATCACTCCCTGGAATTTTCCGGTCGCAATGATTACCAGAAAGGCGGGAGCTGCTCTTGCTGCCGGTTGCCCGATCATTGTGAAGCCTGCGCCCGAGACGCCGCTCTCTGCGCTTGCCGTGGCTAGATTGGCCGAAGAGGCCGGGATTCCGCGCGGCGTGTTTCAAGTGGTGGTGGGTGATCCCATCGAACTCTCGGCGCCTCTCTTGCGCGATCCGAGAATACGCGCGCTGTCATTCACCGGGTCTACGGAAGTTGGTCGTGTGCTTCTGCGCAGCTCAGCCGATACGGTCAAGAAAGTGTCGCTTGAGCTTGGGGGGCATGCGCCGTTCCTCATCTTTGATGACGTTGATCTCGAGAAGGCGGTGAACGGGGCAATTGCTGCAAAATTCGCGACGTCTGGCCAAGACTGTTTGGCTGCCAACCGGATCTTCGTGCAAAGGGGTATCTATAGCGCCTTCATCGAGGCATTTGCCTCCGCGATGTCGAAACTTCAAGTCGGTCACGGTCTGGAGCCTGGAATAGATATCGGACCAATGACAAAGCTCTCCGTCGCAAACAAGTGCAGGGCGCAAATAGATGAGGCGGTGACAAGGGGGGCGCGCGCTGTTTCGGTGTCTCAACAGGCCGACCTAGCTTCAAACTTCGTTGTTCCCACCCTGCTTGCCGACGTCACCGATGACATGCTCATAGCCCGCGAGGAGACATTTGGTCCGGTGGCTGCTGTGCTTCCTTTCGATACAGAAGAAGAAGCGGTGAGCCGAGCTAATGCCAGCGAAATGGGGCTTGCTGCGTACGTTTATACGGACAGCTTGCGTCGAGCGCTCCGGCTTTCGGAGCAGATCGAGTATGGAATGGTGGGTGTCAACACGGCGTCGTTCACTGGCCCTCCCATTCCGTTCGGCGGCTGGAAGCAATCCGGGCTTGGTCGTGAGGGTTCACGGCATGGGGTCGAGGAGTTCATGGAGCTGAAATACGTTTGCTTCGGCGACGTTGAGGCTTAGGAGAAGACGTATGAATGACATCAATTCCATCGCTGAACGAGATCGCGCGACTGTTTTGCATCCTTTCACGCAGCTCAAGGATTTCGTGAGTGGCAAGATTGGTGATCCCACCATTGTCGACGGCGGGAAGGGTGTGCGCATCCAGGACGCGGAGGGGCGCAGTTATCTTGACGGCTTTGCTGGACTGTACTGTGTTAATGTTGGGTACGGTCGGACTGAAGTCGCTGAGGCAATCGCGCGCCAAGCTTACAAGCTAGCCTACTATCATACATACGCAGCTCACACAACGGAAGAGCTCGCGACACTCTCCTATCGCCTAGTGCAAATGGCGCCGGGCAAGCCCAGCAAAGTATTCTTTGGGCTCTCCGGATCGGACGCGAATGAAACGCAAGCTAAGCTCGTCTGGTACTATAATAATCTTCGCGGCCAACCTAAGAAAAAGAAGATCATCTCACGTGAGCGCGGCTACCATGGTTGTTCCGTGATCTCCGGGTCGATGACCGGCATGTCATTCTACCATGACTATATGGACCTGCCGTTTCCGGGCATTTTGCACACAGGCGCGCCTCATTATTATTGGGGCGCTGAGCCTGGTGAGACGGAGGAGGCGTTTTCTCGGCGACGGGCAGCCGAACTTGAGCAGCTCATCTTGCGCGAAGGGCCGGAAACGATTGGTGCCTTTATTGCCGAACCAGTGCTGGGAACCGGGGGCATTACACCGCCACCGGCAGGCTATTGGCGGGAGATCCAGGCCGTGCTCAGGCGCTACGATGTCCTCCTGATTGCCGATGAGGTGATTTGCGGATTTGGCCGAACCGGCGCGGACTTCGGAAGTACATTGTACGAAATTGAACCCGACCTGGTGACAGTCGCCAAGGGTTTGACATCCGGTTACATGCCGCTCTCCGCTGCCGTTGTTGGCGATAGAGTGTACGCAGTTATCGAGGAAGCAGCAGATCGCGTGGGAGCATTCTCGCATGGGTATACCTACTCGGGCCACCCGATTGCGGCTGCTGCTGCAAACGCAGTTCTCGACATTTTCGAGAAGGAGCGGCTAAGCGAGCGCGCGCAGATCATCGGCGCTTATTTCCATAAGCGGCTTAGGGAACGGTTTGCGCAGCTGGAGATCGTCGGAGAGGTTCGCGGCGTTGGTTTGCTCGGCGCGATCGAGTTCGTTGCGGACCGCCAAACGAAACGGCGCTTCGACCCGCAACTAAAGGTCGGCGGCCGCATCTCCAAGGCTGCCCGTGATCGAGGGCTTATTGCACGAGCCATGCCACATGGAGACATACTCGGTTTTGCGCCGCCCTTGATCGTGTCCGAAGCTGAAATCGACGAGATGGTCGATCTAGCCTATCAAGCAACCAAGCAGGTCATGAATGAGCTGGCGAAGGAAAAAGCAGTCTCTTGACGGCGAGGGATTTGCAGCTCGCCCGCGCCTGTGGTTGCATACCGCGGTAAGCCAGTTCCGAGGAGAGAAGTGGGGCTTTGATGGAGGTTCAGTATGGATGCGCCCAAGCCCGGCTGATGAATGCCGGCCCAACCTATCTGCTGACCTCGACGCAAGGTTCGGAGCGATGGAGCTAGGATTATGGCAATCAGCAAAGCGCCCCAGGCTTTCCCCAGAACTGAATACCTGCGCAGACTTGCCGCAGTAAAAGCCGAAATGGCGCGGCGCGATGTCGAGGCGCTTGTCCTGACCAGCTGGGCCAACATTACGTATCTCACCGGCAATGTAACGCGGATGTACTCGCTGCATGCTTTGGTTGTGTCCGTACTCGAAGAGGAGCCTACGCTGATTGTGCGCGGCATGGATGCGCCGGGCTGCATCCACCAAACCTTCATGCATCGCGACAAGGTGATCAGCTATTCGGAAGGTCTCGTTGGCAAAGCCGATAAGAACGGCTTCGATGCGGTTATCGATTTCCTCCACGAAATTGGCCTTGCGGGCGGCGGGCTTGGGCTCGAGCTGGGTTCCTTGCCGGCGCAAAATGTAGAGAGATTTCGGATGCGGCTGCCGGAAGCCAGGATTGTGGATTGCAGCAAGGCCGTCGACTGGATCCGGATGGTCAAGTCCGAACTCGAGATTACCGTAATGCGGGAAGCTGCCGCCATCGCAGATGCGGCCATTATGCGCGCGGCGGAAGTCATTCGCCCGGGCGTGAGAGAGGCGGACGCAGCAGCCGAAATCGTGGCGGCGCAGGTGCGTGGCAATCCAAAAGGCAACCCTGCGACGGGAATGTTGCCGCTCTTGATGTGCTCGTCACCACGCACCGGTACGCCCCACATTTTGTGGAGCGAGGATGTGTTCCGCGATGGTTCGCAGGTCAATATCGAACTCAGCGGGAATCGCCACGGCTACGTCGCCGCGATCATGCGCACCTTCTCGATAGGTGAGCCGTCCGATCGCCTGCGCCGCCTCCATGAGGCAGAGACCGCCGGTCTAGAAGCTGCGCTAAATACGGTCCGCCCTGGCCGGACGTGCAGCGATGTCGCCAACGCCTTCTATCGCACCATCGAAAGACATGGTTTCAAGAAGGATTCGCGATGTGGCTACGCCATCGGTATCGATTGGATGGAGCCGACCGCGAGTCTCGCGGATGGCGATATGGCTGAGCTCACATCGAACATGACCTTTCATTTGATGCTGGGCAATTGGGTCGAAGAGGAGTTCGGCTACGTCATCAGCGAAACCTTCTGTGTGACCCAGTCCGGCGTCGAAGTGTTGACGCGTGCACCCCGGAAAATCTTCGAGCTTTGACTAGAGGTCATCTCCCCGGAAGATGCGCTTGCCAACGAAGGAGTTTCGTCCGTGCCAACGCAAACCCGACGCTGTCTTGGTGTCCTGAAAACCGAGCGCGGGCCTCTGACGGCCCCCCCTCCGCCGGAGCCGGTGACAGGGTGGATGCTGGATCCAACTACCTTCGATTTCCCGGTGATCTCGGATACGATCGAGGGAGGCTGGGTGGACAGGATCTTTCGCGGTGATCCCGAGCTAGAACCGGCCTACATCGCAGCTGCGCAGCGCTTGGTCCAGCGAGGCGCCGTCGCAATCACCGCGTCCTGCGGCTTTTCCATTCGGTATCAAGCGGCCGTCGCAGCCGCGGTGAATGTCCCGGTAGCGCTGTCGAGCCTGCTTCTGCTGCCGACCTTGCTCCGCCAGATCCCCGCGTCCGCGAAGATCGCCGTCCTGGTTGCCGATTCGAAGAGCGCGAGCGAGGATATGTTCGCAATCGACAAATCGGAAGATCGGGCTAGGCTGGTCGTAGGCGGCGTCGAAGGCGGCACGTTTTGGAAGAACGAAATGCAGCGTCCACCACCCCAAACCGCGGTCGCCGAAATTGAACAGGATGTTATCAGCTGCGTCTCGCGACTTCGCGCCGCACACCCAGACATTGCGGCGATCCTTTTCGAGTGCTCGGCGTTCCCGTTGGCTGCGCCAGCGATCCGCTGTATGACGGGGCTGGCCATCTACGACATCACGACTGTCTGCCGCATGACAATGGCCTCGGTCGGCTAGGGTAGTACCGATTCTATAAAGAGTGCAGTTTCGCACGTCAATTTGGCGAGGGAAGTGGCGCCTTGGAGGCGATTGGTCGATATCTGCACGCCGCAATGATTGTATGACTTCAATACAATTGCAGTGCCGCCGGAATGGACTGTCCTTGTAATTTCGACACCAAGTTCCTAGGGAAGACATCAGTGCCGACTGCCCGCGCTCTTGCCTAGTCTGCCTTCCCGAGCGGAGCGTTTCGAAATCGATGAATTCGTCGCGGCAGCGGCGGATGACTTTCGCGCAGGCGTTTCCAACAACTTCTTTGTAGCCAGCGAACTTGTCGCCACATGCTGATCCGTTGCGATGTTTCTCCGTGCTGTCCCGAAAGCGGCTCCGCTCAGCCATTCGTGCTCGATTAGCTTCCTGATTCAGTTTGCTGTTGTCACAAAAGGAAGGCCGAAATGGTTCCATGCGCGGGGAGATTATTTCTGGAATTGTCTGACGAACCTGCCGAGGGCGTCTCGCCGTGCGATCCAATGCGTGCCCCCGCCTCAGTGGAATCTCAATGAAAATAAAAGCGCTAGAAATCCGATCGATCGTGCAGTGTTTCTGCTCATGAAAGTGAAATACGATCAGAAAAGATCATCGTTTCTGAAAAGATCGACCTGCTGAACCAGGACGAACTACGGAAGAGAACGATGAGTTTTAGGATGAACCGCAGACGATTCATGCGGGCAGCCTCGTCCGCTGTGACCTTGAGCGCGCTGCCTTCCTTCGGGAGCTTGGCCTCGGCGCAGTCCTCGGGCGAGTTGAGGGTACGCGTGAGCGGCGGCGCTTATGGCAAGGCCATCATCGACGCCTATGTGAAGCCGTTCGAAGCCGAGACCGGCATCAAGGTGAGGCCGATCACCGATTGGACGACATTGGCGCAGATCGAGTTAATGCAGCGCACGAACAGCGTTAGCGTGGACGTTGGTCTTCTAGACCAAGCCACTGCGCTTGTTGCCGATGGAAAAGGCTACCTCGAGAAGGTCGACTACTCGATCTATAAGCAGGACGAGCTGGACGGCATCGTAGATTACTGCAAACAGCCTTTCGGTGTTGCCGCGGTTATCTATTCCTTCAACATGGTGTACAACACCGAAAAATATCCGGCTGACAGGCCTCGGCCAACCTCCTGGGCCGAGTTCTGGGACGTCAAGAAGTTTCCGGCAATTCGAACCCTTGCGTCCGGTCAAACCGGATCGCAAGGCCCCTGGGAGGAAGCGTTGCTGGCCGACGGAGTGGCCGCGAACGCTCTCTATCCGATGAGTATCGACCGTGTTTTCGCTAGTCTGGACAAGATCAAACCCCACATCCGAAAGTGGTGGACCACCGGATCGGAGGTTCAGCAAATCATGCGCGAGAAGGCGGCCGACCTTGAGCAATCCTACGACGGACGGGCGATCCAGTTGATTGACGAGAGCGCGCCGCTCGAGATCAATCGAAATCAGGCGAAGCTGACCTGGGACTATTGGATGATCCTGAAGGGCAGCCCGAATGTACGAAACGCGCAAAGATTCGTCGAATTCGCGACTCGCGCCGACCGTCAGGCGGCCTTCGCTCAGCTCTTTCCAATCGGCCCTACTAACCGCAACGCATTCACGCTGCTGCCGGAGAAAGCGGCGCGCAAACTCGCCACGCATCCTGACTACATGGCAAGCAGCTATCCCATGAATGCAAAGTGGTACGCCGAGGTCGGACAGGACGGCATGTCGAATACGCAGCGACTAATCAAGCGTTGGAACGAGTGGATTCTATCTTAGACGGTCTCATCACTGCGAGTTGCCATCGCAAAGATGATCCAGTCAAAGGTCACAATCGCACGAAGACCGCCCGTCTAAACGCGTTACATGCTTTTTCTGATTTGTCGTCGCAAAAGATCGAAACAGAAACTGCCGGGGGAGCCGATTGCACGGCACGGACGAGATCGCAACTCAGAGCAAACAGATCGGCAGTTGAGGGCCTGTTTTCCTTGCGCGACACGACGAAAACAACTGCGTCCAGCGGCTTTGACGTGCACCTTGGCGCCGACGGCGAGTTTGCAGGCTGGCAAACTTGGAGCAATGACTGTTTCTTTGTTCATACCGGCCCATTCTGGCAACGGCAGGAGCTAGACGGCAGCATCCGCTGCGCCTTCCGGATCGAGAAAAAGCACCTCAATGGCACTGATACTGTGCATGGCGGATGCCTTATGACATTCGCTGACTATTGTCTTTTTGCGATAGCCTCGCCAATGCTGGAAGGCCCAGCCGTGACGGCCAATTTCGCGGCAAATTTTATCGATACTGCGCATGAAGGCGATCTCATCGTCGGTACGGGCGAAATCATCCGTGCCGGTGCGTCGCTAATTTTCGTGCGAGGCCAGCTGATGGCTGGAGAGCGAATTCTTTTCACTTTCTCGGCAACCATGAAGCGGCTGAAGCGTGCAGCGATCCCACAGCAAAGCGTCTAGTTCGTGCCTTGATCTTCTGGCTAGCCGAGAAACTGTGTGGATCCCGCGCTTGCTCTTGCAGGTGTAGCAGATGACGTAGACGTGCATTGCAAATGCACACCGCATCGGCCGTGGCAGAAGCCATCTAGATCATGTCTTCTGCGGCAATATAGGTAAGGCGAGCGAGCCATGTGGCGCGGGCCGAGCGCTCTGGGTTCGAGCACCTGCGGCGCAATCGAGGATAGCGATGCTTCGCGTAGATTGCTAGCGCTCCCCGCTACCTCCGTCGTGGGGGTATACGTCGCGCATGCGATGGAGCATTCGCTCATCCTATGGCGTAGGACGTTGTTCTCTTGGCGCTTAGTCGCAAGAAACCTTCGCCTCTTTACGGCTATGCGCAGAATCTCGGCCTAAAAAGCCAGAAATTAGGGGAATTTGCCTTTAGGGGGCAGTAATACTTGAGGCAAGATAGACTTCCGGCCAAGGGGGGACGGAAAAAAGCACTGGAGGGAACAATGAGCTTTCGAATGACCCGCAGACGCTTCATGCAGGCAACATCGTCTGCCATGGCAGTCGGCGCATTGCCTACCATCGTCGACCGAGCTTCAGCACAATCATCAGGCGAGTTGAAGATTCGAGTGAGTGGCGGCGCCTATGGTAAGGCCAATATCGACGCCTACGTGAAGCCGTTCGAGGCTGAAACCGGGATCAAGGTAACGCCGATCACCGACTGGACCACATTGGCGCAGCTCGAGCTGATGCAGCGCACGAACAGTGTTTCAGTCGACGTGGGTCTCCTAGACCAAGGCACGGCACTTCTTGCTGCTAACAAGGGCTACCTCGAGGACGTCGATTACTCGATCTATAAGAAGGAGCAGCTGAGCGGCATCGTGGACTACGGTAAGCGGCCTTTTGGCGTCGCTGCAGTTATTTATTCCTTTAATATGGTGTACAACACCGAGAGATACCCGGCAGACAAGCCGCGGCCGACCACTTGGGCGGAATTTTGGGACGTCAAAAAGTTTCCTGGAGTTCGCTCGCTTGCGTCGGGTCAAGGTCAGGGTCCTTGGGAGGAGGCCCTGCTGGCAGACGGCGTGGCTCCGGACGCCCTCTATCCATTGGACATCGACCGCGCTTTTGCCAGTCTGGACAGGATCAAGCCGCATATCCGCAAGTGGTGGGCGCAAGGGTCTGAGATTCAGCAGCTCATGCGCGATAAGGCGGTCGACATCGCGCAGTCTTTTGATGGACGGGCGGTTCAACTGATCGACGAGGGGGCACCGATTGAAATCAATCGAAACCAAGCCAAGTTGACGTGGGATTACTGGATCATCCCGAAAGGTAGCCCCAACGCAAAGAACGCGCAGAGGTTCATTGAGTTTGCGACCCGCGCCGACCATCAGGCGGCCTTTGCCCAGCTATTTCCTATTGGCCCTACCAACCGCGCCGCGTTCAAGGAGATGCCCGAGAAGGCGGCCCGCAAACTCGCTACCCATCCTGAGTACATGGCGCGCAGCTACGCCAAAAATGCGGACTGGTATGCGGAGACCGGGCCGGACGGGGTATCGAACACGCAGCGGTTAATCAACCGTTGGAATGAATGGATTCTTCGCTAGATCGTTATCTCCTCAAAGGTGCGGCCAGGCGTCGACGACTGCATCGCCGGCCGTGCGGACTTGAAGTCTCAAAAAGTCAGCCGCCGGCGGGTGGACAGCGCGCCCGCTCACAGGAACGCGGTGTCGTATCCCGGCGGTTGCGCAATCCGATCGTTCTGGAGCTATAATAGTGAATGTGCACACTAGAAATCCCATACTCACTACTAAGGGTGAAACATTGGGGAAAGATTCAGTTGCCGCGCAGATCGAGTTTTGCAGCGTCACCAAGATGTATGGCGAGCTAGCTGCAGTCAAAGACCTGTCGCTGACGGTTCGGCGCGGTGAATTCCTGACTATTCTCGGTCCGAGCGGTTCGGGTAAGACCACAGCTCTGATGCTGCTGGCCGGATTCGTGGCGCCGACCAAGGGGGACATCCTTATCTCTGGTAAATCGGTTGCCGCCGCGCCGTCCTATCGCCGCGATCAGGGAATCGTCTTCCAAAGCTATGCCCTGTTTCCCCACCTTACGGTGCGTCGAAACTTGGAATTCCCTCTCGAAATGCGCGGTGTGAAGGCCGCCGAGAGGTCAAAGCGGGTCGATCGCATGCTTGAGCGCGTGCACCTCGAAGAGTTCGGCAGCCGCATGCCGTCGCAGCTGAGCGGGGGGCAACAGCAGCGTGTGGCGCTTGCCCGTGCGTTGATCGCGGATCCGCCGATTCTGCTGCTCGACGAGCCGCTTGGCGCGCTAGATCGTAATCTTCGCGAGCAAATGCAGGGGGAGATCAAGAGCCTGCACAAGGAGTTTGGCAAAACCAGCATATGCGTGACGCACGATCAGGAGGAGGCGCTCACGTTGTCGGACCGCATTGTCGTCATGCGCGCTGGGCAAATCGAACAGACAGGCACCCCGGAGGCCCTATACGACCGTCCGGCGACCCGCTTCGTGGCGAATTTTCTCGGTGAGGCCAACATCCTCGATGATCTTGGTTTCAGGGTCGAATCTGATGTGGCGCAGCCGTCCGGCACAGTGGCCATGATCCGGCCGGAGCGTGTGTACGTCGCAGGTACCAGCGCGCCGAACCGCGTTGATTCTGGTCAGCGCCAGTCCATCACCGGCACAGTGGAGAATATGATTTATGCCGGACCTTTGCGGAAATACCACGTGCGTGTCGGTGGCAGCGTGCTTACCGTACGAGAGCACGTAGCATCGGGGCAACAAATCTTCCAACCCGGCGATGAGGTGCAAGTCGGCTGGCTGCGCTCCGACGTCCGCTTCGTTGGTACATGAGCCACTAAAATGGCGAGGCGTATGGAAATGCTTCAGAAACTCGGGCGCACACCCATCCTGTTGACCATACCGGCCTTGGCGCTGCTGCTGGTATTCTTCGGACTGCCGATCGTTCAGCTATTCCTGACCAGTCTCAATGCACCGGCCTTCTCGCTGGTCAACTATTGGGCCTTCTTCGAAGTGTCAGCGAATGTCCGTGTACTCTTCCAAACGATCGAGGTGAGCGCCGTCGCCACGATGATCTGCCTTATCATTGGGTATCCTACCGCCTACCTCATTGTGGCCGCCTCTAAGGGCCTGCGCACGGTGCTTATCGTGCTCGTATTCATCCCTTATTTAACCAGCGGATTGGCGCGCACCTATGCATGGATTGTGATCCTGGGCGATCGTGGCCTGATCAATAATCTGCTGCTCGATCTCGGGCTGTTATCAAGCCCACTCCCGCTCATCTACAACCGCATGGCAGTTTATATCGGAATGGTGCACATCATGCTGCCGGTCATGCTTCTTCCACTGATTAGTGTCATGCTGGGCATCGACAAATCATTAGTGGCGGCAGCACGCAGCATGGGGGCGCGGCCGTTTGCAGCTTTCTGGCGCGTTTTCTTTCCACTCACTCTCCCTGGCGTGCGCAGCGGCGCGCTGTTGGTCTTTGTAATCTGCCTTGGTTTCTACATCACACCCCAAGCTCTCGGTGGACTGCGTGACGCCATGCTATCAACCTTCCTCGCGTCTCAGGTCGAGACTGCCTTCAACTTAGAGTCCATAGCCGCCACCGCCTTTATCCTGTTGGGCGTCGCTGCACTTGTGCTCTCGATGTTCGGGCTGGACATTTCCGGGAAAACCGCCCTCGCAGCACAACCGGCGGGCAAGTCATGGTCCCGCGCATTACCGTTATTGGGCGGGTTGACACGATATCTGAGCGAGCTTTCCACTCACTACCGCGCGCGGCGGTGGACGGCCAGTCTATACAAGGCCGGGCGCGAGAGCCTCGGCTGGAAAACGCTCGGCGTAGCGTTCGTCGTGCTCGTGCTATTCTATCTATTATTTCCGAGCTTCGTCGTCATCATGATGTCGTTCAGCCCCGGAGCATCTCTCGAATTTCCACCTTCCAGTTTGTCGCTGCAGTGGTACCGCTCCTTCTTCAATGATCCCACGTGGACAAGCGCCGCCTGGATGAGCGTCGAAATCGGCGCTGCGGTCGCTTTTTTTTCAGCCATCATGGGCACGCTCGCGGCCTACGGCTTCAGCCGCACTCTCCCCCGGCTGCGCAGCTTCCTTACTATGGTCATGCTAGCGCCCATCACGTTCCCGGTCATCGTTGTCGGCGTCGCCGTCTATCTCGGGCTGGTCAAATTCCGACTGCTTGAGACCATGACCGGTATCGTCCTGGCGCACAGCATCGGATCCATGAGCTACGTCGTCGTGATCGTCTCAGCGACTCTTGCGAATTTCGACCAGCGGCTTGAGCAAGCAGCGATGAGCATGCGCGCTGGCCCCGTGCAGACTTTCATAAGGGTCACGCTGCCATTGATTCGACCGGGCATCATCGGCGGAGCCGTGTTTGCGTTCATCCACTCGTTCGACGAGGTTGTCATCACGTCGCTGGTCAGCGGGTTCTCGATCCGGACACTACCGCTGAAAATGTGGGAGGATATGCGCCACCAGCTCGACCCCACAATAGCCGCTGTAGCGTCGTTGTTAACGCTTTTGCCCATCCTTTGGCTAATAACTCTCTATGCTACCTGGTGGCGATCAAGGCCAAATGCTCGGCTTGCGCTACCAGACCCCGCGGCTTGAGCAGCCAACCCTCAGACGCCCTTGTTACCTCGATCGGTAGGAAGAAAGCGCTCTTGCTACGCTACACCGGTTCTTGAGGAGCGAGCCTCTGTCGTTTCGATCGTCAATGGCGTCCAGCGATCGTTAGTGTGAAATCCGAATCGTCAGAGTGAAGTGCGATTAGAGAGCCTCGGCCGTCGTACTGAAAAACGCCTCGCTTCGATGAGGCTAGCAGCGCGACGCCAGGGGGCGCCACGCTGCCGTCGGCGAAAGCGCCGACATCGAACTGGAGTGGCCGGGGGCGACGCAGTAAAGCTGCTCGAATAAGCGATGTGCGGGGAAATCGCGACGGGTGCCGGAAAACTCGATGAAATGCTGCACGACAATTCGAATAGCCTTCGTCCAACTTAAGATTGGTAGCTTCACTGGCCTCTTTTGAGGAGGTCGTGATAGGCGCATGTAAACGTTATCGCGGCTCCTACCCGTTTCAGCATGGTCGCGGTGATCGTCGGGTGCGAAACTGGTGTGCCAGAACATCCAGCAAGGTTCGAAAACAATGAGTGAACCCGAACATCCGCCGGTCCATTCCAAGGCCTCACTGCGCACTGGTGCTCTCTCGGGCTACACCGTACTGGACCTCAGCCAAGTTCGCGCGGGACCGACTTGCGCCAAGCAATTCGCGGACTTCGGCGCACGCGTGATCAAGGTGGAAGCGCCTGAGTCGGTCCCTCGTCCTGAACTGTACGTGGGGCCGCGCTACGGGCCCGACATGGCCAACCTGCACCGTAACAAGACGTCAATAACCCTCGACCTGAAGTCGGCCTATGGGCGCGAGGTGTTGATGAAGCTGGTTCGCAAAGCCGATGTCCTCCTGGAGAACTTCCGACCGGAGGTCAAGGTGAGGCTTGGTTTCGACTACGAGAGTCTCGCTGCAGTAAATTCACGCATCGTTCTGGTCAGCATCTCCGGCTTCGGTCAGGAAGGCCCCTACCGTTCGCGTCCAGGGTTCGATCAAATCCTGCAGGGGATGTGTGGACTTATGAGTACGACGGGTGCGCCGGACGGTCCGCCCATGCGCGCGGGGGCCGCTGTCATCGACGTGATCTCCGGCGTGTACGCCGCAGTCGGAGCCATGACGGCCTTGCTCGAACGTCAGACCAGTGGAAAGGGGCAGTGGGTTCAGATTTCGCTGCTGCACTCCGGCTTCGGGCTTATGGATTTCCAAGCCGCTCGCTACCTCTACGACGGCACGGTACCAAGCCGCACCGGCAACGATCATCCCACTAGCATGCCAACATCTGCATATCCAACGAAGGACGGGTACATCAACATTGGCGCTGGCGGCGATAAAATGTGGCGCTCGCTCTGTCGAGCGATCGGTCGTCCAGGCGCGGCGACCGATCCTGACTTCCTTACGGATCCCGACCGCGCGCGTAATCGCGCGAAACTCAACCGCCTCCTCGGCGGCTGTTTTCGCGAACGTACTACCGCAGAATGGCTGCAGGTGCTCGGCGACATGGATGTGCCCGCAGGCCCCATCTATTCGATGGACCAGGCGTTTGCGGACCCGCAAATCGCTAGTACGGCAATCGTCGCCGAGGTGCCCGGACCTGACGGCGAGACGCGCCGCATTCTGGGCCAAGTCGCGCAGCTGAGCCGCACACCCGCCCGGATCGACCACCTGCTGGAGGAAAAGGGTGCGAGCAGTGAGAGCATCCTAGCCGAGATCGGCTATCAACCCGCCGAAATCGCTCGCCTTCGAGAGCAGGGCGTGATCTGACAGGCGCGCCGGACCACGGTGGAAGCATCCAAGTTCCAGCCTTCGGTTCTTATCCACGCACTGAGGCTGGCCGTCAGACACTTCATAGCCGGGCAGACTCTTCCAAGAACGCAAGGCACAAAGTCAACGAAGGGGGGCCACGTCGGCGGCGCAGATTGTCGAGTCCAGTGCTGGGCGAGGATTGGCTCTCACTCGATTTGGCGCTTCTAACCCGGTCTCGGAATGCAGCAGCTTGCCGCGCGCGATAGGTTCAAGGCCGGCGCATGCCACGGTTGGCAGCTTGCGTTAGTTTCGATCAGAGACTTGCGCGCCATGTGGGCCGGGAAAGGCTCCTGAGCACAGCAAGCAGAAAGCCGAATGCTGCAGCCATCGTTCATTCCGATGACCTATGAGGCGCTCGATCGGCTAAGCGCATTTCGAACTCGCCAATTCATCTAGCTCCTCATATTCGGTACAGGAGGTTTATGTGTCCGAAGACTCCAGCGCACCCCTTCTCATAACGGAGGGGACCACCGCCATCGTGACGTTACGACGCCCCGCCCATGCTAATCGCCTCCAACAAGAGGACGTGTTCCAGCTGCGCTCCTGTTGGGATCGTCTAAGGCAGGGCACGACGATCCGGGCGGTCGTGCTCACCTCAACCGGCAGGTATTTCAGCGCTGGTTACGACATAAATTCGATGCCCGACATATCGCGCTCGGATCATGACGGGGAAGTCGTCGAAAACGCGTTCGCGAGCATGGTGGATGAATTGGAGCAGCTCCCGCAGGTGACAATCTGCGCTCTGAATGGTGGCGTGTACGGTGGGGCGACTGACCTGGCGCTCGCGTGCGATTTTCGCTATGGCGTGCCGGCTTGCCAGATGTTCATTCCTGCGGCACGTCTAGGGCTGCAATACTATTTAAGCGGGCTCCGGCGTTACGCGTCGCGACTCGGGGTGGACAACGCCAAGCGTCTGTTCCTGCTTGCCGAGAAGCTTGATGCGGAGCAGATGCTCGCGATCGGTTACCTCCACCGAATTATTCACCCAAACGAATTGCTGCCGCAGGCGCTACAGACGGCGCGGCAGGTCGAAGGATTGGCGCCACTGGCCATAAGCGGAATGAAAGCAGCTCTCAATGCGATCGCCAAAGGCTGCGTTGATGAGCGCGCGATTCGTCTCGCAGAGGCGCGTACACTTAGCTCAAATGATATCCGAGAAGGACTGATGGCCTGGCGCGACAAGCGTAGTCCGTTGTTTGCTGGGGCATAGGGTGGCTTCAGCTACCTGCGTATTTGCCGCGCAAACTAGTTCTTAGCAAATACGCCGTTCTAAAAAAGGCACGAAATGCCCGGTGACGAGGGCAAATCTACTCGACAGCGGACTCGTCTCCACAAAAGCAGCGTTGATAACGCCAGATACGAGTACTCCCAATCGGGCGCGGAATTAAAACCTTCTTTTTGGCGACGAACCAAGTGTTGGCCGCCGCAGCGGCTCCGCTTGCTGACAAGGCTGTGTGTGCGGCTTCAGATGTCTACGCTCCACTGATCGCCTTTCGCAAACCTCTGGAACACCGCGCAGTAGGACACAATCAGATGGCACGCCCTGACTGCGCTGACACAAACACGCCGCGGCGGATGCTTCAGGTGCGACTTATCGTCTTCAGTTGAAATCCGTCGAAAACGAGTAATCGAGCGCGTGAATTTAATCGTGGATATGCCCCTCATTGCACCAATTTACATTGAGACGCGATTACGGTGATTCAAGATTCGGTGAGGTGCACTGCCCCAGCGGAATTCCTTATGTGAGAAGACTGACAGCGCTATGGCCGATCACTTGCCCGCAATTCTCCCTCGATTTGCGCCTACGCTGCAGCTCGGGGTGCGTCGACGTCACGATGATGGAGTGATGTGCTCACTAGCTAATTGAGGCGAATGCCGAAGGATCGCGCAATCAGGCGTCACCATCAAGCGAGTCCGCCGCGCCCGACGGGCGTCCTCAATGTCACTGGCTAGCCGGTCGACCTCTGGTTAAACTTCGAAGAGCTTCCGGGGCGCAGCCGTCAATACGTCGACGCCGACCTCAGTGACGCGGAACGTCTCGCTAATCACATATCCAAAGTCTTCGTCTACCCAGTTGCCCAACATCAAATGAAAGGTCATGTTCGGCTTCAGTTCCGTCATGTCGCCATCCTTTAGACTGGCCGTAGGTTCTCGCCATTCGATGCCCATTGCGTAACCGCAACGCGACGCCTTCTTGAAACCCATCTTTTCGATCGTGCGATAGAAGGCGTTGGCGACATCGCTGCAGGTCCGTCCAGGGCGGACGATAGCTAGTGCGGCTTCAAGGCCGGCAACCTCTGCCTCATGAAGCGCTCGCAACCTGTCAGAGGCCTTGCCTATCGAAAACGTACGCATGATCGCAGATATGTAACCATAGCGGATACCGCCCAATTCGATATTTACCTGCGAACCGTTGCGGAAGACATCCTCGCTCCAGGTAATATGGGGAGTACCTGTTCGCGGCGATGAACACATCAAAAAACCCGGACCTGAAGTCGAGGGCTTCCCGTTCACACCACGCATGAGAACGGACCCGATCTCGGCCGCCGCATCAACCTCCCGCACGCCGGGGCGGATCACTTCTGCTGCGCGCAAAATGGCCGCATCCGCGATCGCAGCGGCTTCCCGCATAATCTCGATCTCCAGGTCGGACTTGACTATCCGGACCCAGTCCACAATTCCAGTACAATCCACCATTCGTGCATTGGGCAACTGGGTCTTGAATTTCTCCGCCGTGTGCACCGAAAGATTCCCGAGTTCGAGCCCTACGCCTCGACTTGCAACACCGGTCTCGCGCAGGAAATCGACCACCGCGTCAAAGCCATCCTTGTCTTGGATGCCAATAAGATCTTCGGGATACCCGACCACATTCCGGCGCTCAAGGAAGGTTTGATGGAAGACGCCGCCTTCATCCATCTGACGCACGATGAAAACCGGTTCCTCGTCCCTTATGCAGACCACGAGCGCGCGCTGAGTCGTTATCTTGGTCAGATTTCCTGTCAGATACGTGATGTTCGCCACGCTTGTCACTACAAGGGTTTCGATATCGCGCTGACCCATTTCAGATTTCACGGCGGCAAGCCTGCGGAGATACTCTGTCCTCGGGAAAGCCTGAGGTCCTTTAGGGATTGCCATTATTAAAGCTCCATCAAGTTGCGACTAGTTGGATCCCGAATTCCGAGTCTGTCATCCATTCACAGGGCAGGTTTGCTCTCGGACTTCGTACGGGGTTGCAGTTTCCGCCGTGCCACGGCTAGCTTTCGTTAGTGTGTGCTCAATTTCGGAGCCGCCGAGATCGGTCACAGGACTTGGGCGGCGTTCATCGTGAAAACCGACACCCCCATTCTTGGGCATGATGAGGCAAAGGCCACTCGCAAATTCGTCCTTCGGAGCGTTATGCGGGCAAACACCTTAGGCGAGGTTCTAAGCGTTGTTGAGTATCTAGCCAGGCCCAGAACTTTCCTACTAAGGCAGACGACTTTAGTGCCACTCGATGTTTTTGGGGTGCCTGCGTAACGACCTATATCTTACCGAACCCGGGAAGAGGAAATCCTTCAATGGAGATCCTCGCATCGCTGAAAATCTGCATTAGATCGCGAATTGAGTAGTTTCGGCTGCCTCATTGGCGTTTAGGCTTTGGTTCGTTGGTGATAGAGGCCACCCCGTTGGGGCAAGGCATTTGTAGGGGAATGACACCTGATGCCGGAGATGGCAATGACGGCATTGGGGCGGGCACATAACGGCGGTACAGCGGGCGCCGCGGCCGAATCGATATCTCAAACCGCCTACGTGCGCGAAGCGAAAGTCGTTCCGAGCGGATCGATGCGAGCAGCCTTGTGGCTTAAACCGCACCCGCTCTATGCTGCCCGTGGCGAAGGGTGCTGGGTCGTTGACGTCGACGGGCGCCGAGTCCTCGATTGCGCCGACAACTTCTTCTCCCTCATTCACGGTGATGTATTCCCGCCGGTCCTCGACGCTGTCCACGATGCGATGGCCAACGGTACGGCATACGGGTTGCCGACCGAGAGCGAAATTCTGGTTGCTGAGGCGCTGGCCGCGCGCAATCCAAGGATGGAGCAGACACGCTCCTGCAACTCTGGAGCAGAAGCGATCCAGGCGGCGGGCCTCGCGTCGCTGGCCCACTACTCGCGGCCCGCGGTCGAGCGGCTAAACGGACTGGGTGATTAATTGCGCGAGAATGTCCGCAAAGGATCCGCTGTATCTGGGATCGATGCCACCCTCAATGGCATGGGATCGCTCTTTCGCCTTCATCTGGGCTCGACCAAGGTTACCAGATATAGGACTGTATACGAAGAAGCCCAGCTCATCCGTCGCCTTCATCGAGCAATGCTCGATGAAGGCATTTTGTTGAGGCCGAACTGCTCCGGCGCGCTGTCCACTCCCATGACGGATGCAGAAATCTCTCTCGTCGGAGACACTCTAGTTGCTGTCGTCGCGGAGCAAGCGGCTGAATATAGGCACATTTGGTCAGCGGTGGTGGCGGGAACAATCAATACCAGTGACCAGAGTCCATACAAAGCAGACTGACGGATCACCCATGTTGCTTGCACCTTATCGCGTTGGAGTCGACGTTGGTGGTACCTTTACCGATCTTGTCCTTGTCGACGCACGAGGCGCGGTCCGGGCATTCAAGTCGCCATCAGTGCCAGCCAACCCCACGGAGGGTGTGCTTGCCGCCGTCGAGATGGTAGCTCAATCGCTTAAAACCGACGTCAAGACGTTCCTTGCCAGTGCTAGTTTATTTGTTCATGGATCCACAGTAGCTACGAATACGGTGCTCGAAAGGAAGGGCGCGAGGGTCGGCTTGCTGGTTACGGAGGGATTTCGCGACTCGTTGGAGATCCGCCGGTCGATCCGAGAGGATGTTTGGGATCATCGTCGGCCTTTCCCCCAAATCTTGGTTCCTCGTTACCTAAGGTTGCCAGTCAGGGAGCGGCTGGAGGCGGACGGCAGCGTGCGGGTTGCATTTGATCCGAAGTCGGTCGCCACTGCGGCCCGTGTCTTTGCGGAGGAGGGGGTTGAGGCGGTCGCGATCTGCTTCCTGCACGCTTACGCGAATCCAGTGCACGAGCAGGCAGCGAAAGCCGAGCTGAGGAAACATCTGCCTAAGGTGTGGATCACCACATCTTCGGACATCGCGCCCACGATCGGGGAGTACGAACGAACCTCAACGACCGTCATCAACGCATACGTAGCCCCGCGTGTCGTGCCTTACCTGAACAGCTTGGCCGAGCGGCTCGGGGCCTTGGGGTTGCCACGCAAGCTCTTGATGATCCAGTCAAACGGCGGCGCAATTTCGATCGACGAGATCGGCCATGCGCCAGTAAACTTGGTTCTTTCAGGGCCTGCAGCTGGCGTTGGCTCGCTGAGGTTCTTCGGCAAGGACACCGGCTCGGACCACTTGATCTCGATTGAGGTGGGGGGCACCAGTTGCGATGTCACGCTGATCCAGAACGGCGAAGTCAGCATGACCGATCAAATCGTGCTTGATGGCTACCATCTGAATATCCCAGCGGTCGATATCCATACTGTCGGCGCGGGGGGCGGCACAATTGCGGCGGTTGATGGGGCGGGGCTTTTGAAAGCCGGGCCGGAAGGTGCTGGCTCCACGCCAGGGCCCGCTTGCTATGGTCGTGGCGGCGAGCGTCCCACGGTGACGGATGCACAGCTGGTCCTGGGTCGCCTGAAACCAGGCCCCTATGCTGGAGGCGCAATCACGTTGGACCCGGAGAAAGCGATTACGGCCATTGAAGCCCACGTTGCTCGGCCGTTAGGCCTCACTGTGGAAGACGCCGCGTCTGGCATTATCCAATTGGTCGAGCGGAACATCCTGCATGCGGTGGAGCAGGCTTCCCTGGAGAAGGGCTACAACCCCAGAGCTTTTACGCTTGTTGCTGCTGGGGGGGCCGGTCCATTGCATGGCCGCTCAATTGCGCGGCTCCTTGATAGTCCAAGCCTGTATATCCCTCGCCTTGCGGGGGTGTTCTGTGCCTTTGGCATGTGCAATTCTGACCTTCGCCATGACCACGTGCGCAGTTGGCTCCAAGACCTTGATAGCAAGAGCGTATCGCCCTCCGGCGCGCTTGAACGCGCGTTTGAGCAGATGCAGGCCGATGCTAGCGAAGTTCTGGCACGAGAGGGATTCGAAGGCGATAGGGCGGCTCTCCGGCGTGCGTATGACCTGCGGTATTTCGGCCAACAATGGACGGTTGGGGTTGATTGTCCCTCGACAACTCCTGAGGGCGTGCGCGCAGCCTTCGAGAAAATCTATCAGCGCCTGTTTGGCTACGTGCAGCCGGAGGGTTTGATAGAGATCGTGAACCTGCGAGTCGCAGCGATCGGGAAGCTTGAGTCGCTAGAAATCGCTAAAGTGCCTCCAACTGTGATAGATCCGGAGCCGCATTCGCATCGGCGGGTATGGATCGATCGACAAATAGGGTTCGCCAACACCCCCGTGTATGATGGCACTATCTTTACTCCGCGCCAGCGTTTAGTGGGACCTGCCATCATCGAGGAAGCAACAACCACAATCTTCATCGGGCCCGGCGATCGGCTTAATATGACCGATGCGGGCAATTATCACGTCTCCATCGCCCATACCGGACCTACGGCCTGACAACACGCTTAGAGACAGAATACGATGACAAGCGCGGTGGAGAGAGCCAAGATTCATACGCGCTCCTTCCAGCTGAAGCAATCTGAAGAGCGCAAACTCATGAACCTCGCGACGATCTCCAATCCAGATCCTATCCTGTTGTCAATTCTGCAGCGGCAGCTTGACCACATCAGCGTGCAGATGGGCACAATCATGACTCGGACGGCGCGCAGCCCGATTTTCAGTCAGAGTCATGACTTTTCGTGCTTCATATCCAATGCAGTTGGCGAGACAATCGCACAAGCTGACGGATTGCCAGTCCACTCCGGCGGCGGCGGTTTTGCCGTTCGCGCCGTTCTCAGAGATTTTTCGGACCACATCGAAGATGGCGACGTCTTCATCCTCAGCGACCCCTATGTCGCAGGTGGAAATCACCTGCCCGACTGGACTCTGATCCGTCCAGTCTTTGTCGACGGGCAATTAGTGGGGTTCTGCAGTAACCGCGCCCACCAGTCCGATATTGGGGGAGGCGCCGCTGGCACCTACAATGCGGCAGCCACCGAAATCTTCCACGAGGGCATTCGGCTCCCCGTCCTAAAGCTCGTCGAAAAGGGCGAGCGACGGAACGATCTCTGGCGCATGCTGCTTTTGAACTCTCGATGTCCAGACCTAATGGAAGGAGATCTAGGGGCAATGCTGGGCTCCACGCGCATCGGCGCAGACCGATTGGCGGAGATCATCAGCCAGCTGGGCTGGAGCAAGGGAAACTGTTACCTTTCGGCTCTCCTCGACTATGGAGAGCGGAGAATGCGGCAGGCTATTTCGGCTCTTCCAGACGGAAGCTGGAAGGGAGTCGATGTTAGCGACAATGACTGCTTCGAGACCGTCGACGTCGAGACGCGCGTCAAGGTCACGATAAGCGGCGACGCAATTACATTTGACTTCACGGGCAGCTCTCCGCAGATCAAGGGATTCAAAAACAGCGGTATCGCCAATACTCACTCCTCCGTCTTTTGTGCGCTGTTTTCGTTTCTGGACCCCGACATTCCACATAACGAAGGCGCTTATCGCTGCGTCACAATAATTGCTCCGGAAGGCACAATCGTAAATGCTTTGGCTCCCGCGCCTATGACGATGAACACGGTGTTTCCAGCCATCGATATTATGAATGCGTGCTGGCGCGCGTTGGCGCAAGCTGAGCCAAGCCGTGCCTGCGCGGGTTGGGGCAAGGGCGTCCACAGCGGCTCGGCAGGCAGGAGTCCCTCCGGCGAAGTGTTTGTGCTTTACCATTGGCACGGTCTTTCCGCTGGCGGGGCGGTGAATGGGCGTGATGGCTTCCCCACGACCAGCCATCAGACAACGTTAGGCGGGATGGTCGTTCCAAATGTAGAAACCTACGAGCAATCCTATCCGCTTCGTGTGCACCGTTATGAAATGCGGTTCGATTCCGCAGGCGCTGGGCAACACCGCGGCGGAACGGGAGTCGACTATGTGGCCGATGTTCTGGTTGGGGGAGAGCATCATTTGCGCGGCGAGGGCGCTCACAAACCGACAGGGGCAGGAGTCAATGGGGGACTCTGGGGTGCGAAGGGATCTTTGAGGACCTTCGATCTAACGACGGGCGAGGAGTTTTTTGGCCCGCAGTACGGCGTGCAACACGTCAAGCCATTTCGCCTCGTCGTTGCGTCGTCAGCAGGCGGAGGATGGGGCCATCCTCACGATCGGGAGCCCGGCAACGTCTTGCGTGACGTGCGCGACGGGCTCGTCTCCTCAGAAACTGCACTGGCCGTCTATGGCGTCGAGATTTCGGCCGATCGAAAATCTATCCTCTCAACGAAGGCGAGAGAACAAGGGCACAGATAAATCATTCAAGATGAATGGCGTTGACGCAAGTGATCGTGCCATGCGCAACCCGCGCACCGTGAGTCGTAGGGCTTATCAATAGCAGTCCGCGCTGAAGGTGGTGTGCTCTACGCGATGCAGATATGCTACACATAACCGCGCTGGCTAGGTTGAGATCGAAAACAGTCCGAGCCTTGTAAGGAGGATGCCAGTAGCCTTGATCGAGTAGCAATAGGCTTATTGATGCCCGAAGGCGGTGAAACCCGCGGTCGCGCTGAGAAATGTGTCCAATCATCTACATCGCTTGCAACCAGGCTGCTATCGCGTATTCGCGGGTTCACTCGTCCAAATAGGAACGCACATTGCGCCCTTCATGGGCGCTTGTAGCGTGCCCTCCACACTTCCGCTCCGCCGCAGCCCCATGCGCCTAGTAAATGCGTGAGACCAATTAATCCACTTGATATGAACATGGATATGCTGCTTTGACGCTGTCTGATGGAGTACCGCTTATCTTGGCCGCTAGGATCGCTCCACAAGCGCCACGTGGCCCAATATTGCGCGGCAAGGCACGCAAGCGTGCGTTAAGGATGGTTCATTGCGGCGAGACAATGGTAAGACGGTGTAGCCCCAGGCGACAAAGTCGATTGCCGGCCTCTTCGGTAAAGCCCTCCTGCCAGTTCGAGCCGCAACTGTCCGGCATAGATCATGAGAGTGAACACAGCCCAGGCTACGGCATCAACGCATGCTTTAGAATCCGCTCCCGCATTGATTATCAAATACTAAAAACCTCAAAGTTGGGCGCTTAAACGCAGTGTTTAAGCGTAGACCCTCGACCGATTGCATCAATTAGCATTCAAAGATCGTTACATTTCAGCCAGTTTGATGATGCGCACCGACAAAGGTTGATCATCAGGGCACGGATGCGACGGGACTCAAACGAATGAACGGTGCGGAAAGTCTAGTCAGAACTCTTGTGGCGGGCGGTATCGACGTCTGCTTTGCCAACCCGGGCACCTCCGAGATGCATTTTGTCGCGGCGCTCGATAGGGTCGAGGGTATGCGCTGCGTGCTCGGCCTATTCGAGGGCGTGGTCACTGGGGCGGCTGACGGCTATTTTCGTATGACCGGCAAGCCGGCATCGACGCTATTGCACCTCGGACCGGGTCTCGCTAATGGCCTTGCCAACTTGCATAACGCAAAAAAGGTCCATTCCGGCATCGTTAACATCGTCGGTCAGCATGCCACCTATCACATCGGTTACAACGCGCCCCTGACGTCGGATATTGAGGGGTTGGCCCGGCCCATGTCGGGGTGGGTTCGCACCTCTCCGGACGCCAAGTCGGTTGCTGCCGACGGCGCCGCGGCGATTGCTGCCGCAAAGAGCGCGCCCCCGCAGATCGCGACCCTGATCCTGCCTGCCGACACGGCTTGGAACGAGTGTTGCGAGATTGTGGAGGTGCCGGAGAGCAAGCATTGGATCAGTTATTCGCCTCAGGCGGTTGAGAAGGCCGCGTGCACCCTTCGCGAGGATGCGGCCCATACGCTGTTGCTCGTCGCAGGCAATGCGCTAACCGAGCGGGCGCTTGCATTAGCCCAGCAGATCGCCGGTAAGACCGGCTGCACAGTTATGGGCCAGACCTCTCATTCCCGCATGGCGCGCGGTCGCGGCCGCTTCTCTATAAATTGTATTCCTTACGCGATTGGTCAGGCGCTGCCGACACTGAAGCAGTTCAAGCACATCGTGCTGGTCGAAGCCGACGAGCCTGTCGCCTTTTTCGCTTACCCGGACAAGCCCAGCCTCTTGAAGCCTGAGGGCTGCAAGATGCACCGTATGACCGCGCCGGGTGAGAATTCAGCGGCTGCCCTGGAAGCTCTTGCCGGTGCGGTCGGCGCCAAAGCGTACGATGTCAAACCGCAGAAGCTCGCCGATCTAGTCAAGCCGACCGGCTCGCTCAATCTCGCCTCCATCGCGCAGGCGATTGCGTGGGCAATCCCCGAGAACGCCATTGTGGTCGATGAATCCATCACCACTGGCTTCGGATTTTTTCCAGCGACTGCTGCCTCGGCTCCGCATGACTGGCTACTTAACATGGGCGGGTCTATCGGCTTTGGCACCCCGGTTGCTACGGGCGCGGCGGTCGCCTGTCCCGATAGGAAAGTCATCTGTATGGTCGGCGACGGCAGCGCAATGTACACCATACAGTCGCTGTGGACGCAGGCGCGCGAAGGGCTCAATGTCGTGACAATTGTGTTCGCAAACAAAGCTTACCAGATCCTGCGCGGCGAATTCGACAACGTGGGCGCCGGCGAACCGGGCCAGCGCGCACTGGATATGCTGAAACTTGACCGCCCGACTTTGGATTTCGTAGCGCTGGCCAGGAGCATGGGCGTACCCGGCTACTCGGTCGTAACCGTGGATGAATTGAACGAGGCGCTGGAACAAGCCCTGTGCGAGCCGGGGCCACGCTTGATCGAGGTGCAGGTCTAGCGCAACCGAGTAATTTCTGCGGTTCCTGACGAAAATTGTCGTGTGGGAGAAGGGAGCATAAGGCTACTCCGTTCAAGCTTTCCAATGAAGGATGGTTCGAGAACTCGCACTACCCCATCGAAGGACGGATTTGCGATGAGTTGGCTTAATCTCGCGAATAGGCGCTCAAGATGGAGCTTTCTTAGGATGCTCGCCTAAGACCATTGCAAAGGCCGGCACCATGCGCCCTCGCTGCGATCAAGCGGATCGCGCACCTTAATGCTTGTCAGTCGAGGAATTCGTGCGAGAAAGTTGGGCGTACGCCAGCTTTAAGCATGGCCGTGCGATATGTCGGGCAAATCAAGCTGATCTATCGCTACTATTAGGGATCGATTTTGGGAGAACGGATGCTCGCAAAGTCTATCTAGACATCAGGCGGGAACGCCAAAACCGCCCCGACTTTCTAAGTTCGCCTGGCAAACTGCACTCGCGCCGCAGGGCCCGTTATGAAACCCAGCCTTCGGCGTTTTTGGCGAAAATATTTGTCGCTGAGCGAGGTATCCAATGACTGTCGTCGAAACCGAGCGCCGTGGCCAGGTTCTGATAGTGCGAATGAACCGTCCGGAGCATTTAAATGCGCTTAATACAGAGATGCGCGAGAAGCTGGCCGAGACCTGGATCGCGTTTCGACACGATAAGGAACTCGAGGTAGCGGTCTTCACGGGTGCCGGTCGCGCATTTTGCGCAGGCGAAGACATGAAAGAGAGCTTGACCACCGGCATGCCCGGCGGCCCACGCATATCGAATCCCAACCCATTCATGGACGGTACTCTGGAGAAGCCAGTGATCGCCGCTATTAACGGGTATACAATGGGCGGCGGCTTCATGCTCGCAGAGCGGACGGACCTCCGGGTCGCCGTTCCGGAAGCAGTATTCGAGATTTCAGAAGCGAAGCGTTGGCTCCTTGGCGGTTACAATCACGGCCACTTCGCCAATTTGCCGTTTCCGATCGCCATGGAAATGGCGCTTGGTTTCCGATTTACTGCGGAGCGATTTTATCAACTAGGGTTCATCAATCGCATTGCAGCGCAAGCCGACTTGATTCCCACAGCAATGGAGATGGCGGAGCACCTTTTATCGCTGCCGCCCGCTTCACGCGTCAACACGGTACATATGATGCACCACATGCGCCCGGAGCCATCGCTGGCACAGCAATCATTGGCTGAGAGGTTGCACGAGCATGGCGACAAGAACGATCTCATGGAATCGCGTGCTGCATTTGCGGAGAAGCGTAAGCCGAAGTTCAAGGGGTGGCTTGATCCCGAAGATCGATATCGCATGCCGAAGCTCTAATGTGACAAGCAGATTTGAACATTCCAGAGCTTGCGCTCGTTAGAGGCTCAATAGTCACTAAGCCGTTTGGATTTGGGCTGGTTCGCCGAACGAACCCGTCCGCCTCGGTTCTGTGCGCACCATCCTTCAGGGAGCCTCTGAAGCTTGGCCATTCAGATCCTGCAGAATCAGTATCGCCAGCGCGAGTTTCCGGCCCTTCGCCCTCTACTTCCCAGTTTATACCGTGCGCTTCCTACTAAAACAGTCGTGCTCTGGCTGGATCCAAGCAGCTTAGGTCAACCTGGAGGGAAGAGCGGAATCTCAGGTGTGTAGTGCGGGTCGTGCGTGTCCTCGCCAGCATTGATCGCCACTTTTCGGAGATCCGGTCGAGCCTTGTGCCCGTAGAAGCCAAGCGCCTATTGCGTGAAACGTAATGTGTGGCGCAGAATTTCGACCCTAATCCACCACGCATTGGCGAATATCGGACTTCGTCGGCGATAGTTTCGGCATAGTTGGATCCGAAGTTCTTCAGATTTTGCTGCGGAATAGGACAGCTCCGGTCCGCCCAGTTTCGGTGTAGGAGAGATTTTGGATGCCGTACTACTCTGTGTCACCCTTGTGATCGGCGAGGAGTGCAAAAAGTCGGGGCCTATCCTCGAAGTCCTGGAGTGCGCAAAGGATCGACCCGACTGGCGATCGTATGTCCGGAGCTCACGTGAAGCACTGGCTCGTTCGGCTCAAGCGCGCAGATAACACCGAGGTCTATCGCAGGCCACTCGATTAGAGTCCTTCTTGGCTGAGTTGGCAGTGAGCGCGGAAGCGCGCGATAAGGAGCGCCCCCAGTTCACAGCACCCCTTAGATTAAAGAGGATAAAATTTCTTTGTTTCGTTATCCGGACCAGTGCAAACGTTCTAACCTAGTTTACCTGCCCGCAATAGCCTTTCAGCTCGAGCTTGCAATCGGGCTGCCGCGGACTTCGCAACTTGCGTACTCGGCTCCCTATCCGGATTCCCGCAACATTTCGAAAGCTGCTGAGTTCCTGCATCCTGACCTGCCACTGTATTTTCATCTAGCGGCAGTTAGAGTCTCGGGGTTTTGTACGCCAAGTGGCGCGGATGGAGCAACGGACGATCGGCGGAGCTGGTCGGGGTTGCGCAGCCGATCGTCCGTTGCGGTGAGGTGGGCGGCGTAGGCCGC
>Ga0214542_1000896_pt1 | contig 57916 bp, 25 predicted proteins | sample CNSS1metaG_FD_160096 | JGI IMG/M metagenome (GOLD analysis project Ga0214542, IMG submission 160096) | Root nodule microbial communities from cowpea collected in UCLA plant growth center, Los Angeles, California, USA - CNSS1 | ecosystem: Host-associated > Plants > Roots > Nodule | place: USA...
TTACTTGTTTATGAAATATTTACTTTCTTGCATACAAAAACCCAAATTATGAATTTATTCATTAGTTTAAATTAGTCACTAATTACACAATTATTTAGTATACACGAGTCTCTTGGGAAACGATATCCCGATCTTACCGGTTACTACTTGTGCGACTTGGTACACTTGCCAAAGTCTTAACACCCACGTCGCTCCTGAGTGAGCGAGCATCTCGTCCAAGCGAGAGGGGTCTTGCCTAAGCGAGACCTCGCGTGAGCTACTGTTCCCCTTTTTGGGCCCTCGCTTAGGTGAAGGGGGCTCGACTGAGCGAGAGTCTCTCGCCTGAGCGAGACCCTTCAGCCTGAGCGAGGTGCTGGGCGAGGTAGTGCGAGGTGTGATTGTTTTCTTGGATTTGTATGGATAATGCTTGCTTGATTTTAAGTATTGTGCTGAAGTTATGAGATGAATGAGTATGAATGAGTGGTGCAAGTCATGAATTGTGAATAATGGGTTGATATCAGTTTAGCATGAGGTTTTAATGAAATGGTTGGTATTAAAGAGGCATGATAACGAGATGAGTTGGAAATCCTTTATGCATGGATGGTTTATGATGAGTTGAGATGGGTTGGGCCTGGAACATGAAAGGCGTTGGCTTTAAAGGTTGGTATGATTAACGTATACATGCATGGTGAATATATTTGGTTGTGTGATTATGTTTGGCCTGTGTCAGTGCGTAATTCCTTGGAGTCTCTAGGTGAGACTTTCAGGGTCGCGCTTCAGTGGTCGGGACATAATTCCATGGCCCCTATTAGTGGGAGCCCATGGTGGTGCCCCATCTGTATAACTAGGTAAGGATTCAAGATAAGGTTGCATCCTGACACTTTAAGGAGTCAGTTAGTCTCACCTAGAGTAGACTGACTCCTGTGGTGAGAGTAGCAGGAGGCCTGAAATTCATTAAGGGCTAACCTTGTGGTGAGGAAAATTGATCCATCGTAACACTTGTAACACATTGCTCGGGGGTGAGCAGCTCGGGGGTGAGTAGAGGTATCCACCACAAGTGCGGGCATCCGCTGAATCCGACCAAGTTATACGAATTCGAATGAGTCGTGTCGCATCTTAGTGTATTGCTTGAGGAGTCATAACATGCTTGGTTGACCTGTATGTATGGTATGGTGAATATATTTTGACTGTATGGATGAAATCTTTTGTGCTCTAGCTTACCCTACTTTCTTTGTTGTGTGATCTGTTGTGTGGAACTCTCTTTTGCGATGATCATCAACTTGTTGGTGTGAGCAGATGCGAGGAACACCCGTGGGCAACAGGGTGGTGGAGATTCTTCTGCATAGTCCGCGTGGACTGGTTTATAATTCCTTACGAGTTTCTTTAGGGCTGTGACCCATGTATTTGCTCATCCTTAGATTTATATACTTTTGGTTGAACTCTTTATTCTGTTTTCTTTTGGACATCGTGTTGTGCCTTGGGATTGTAAGAAGTTGAGTTTTCAAACTTCCGGACTGCGCTTGTATGTTATATTTATGTGACGCTACATTTAATTTCGCTTATTAAATTAAATAGAGTGTTACAAATTCCAAATTAATACTTAGATAAGAAGATAGGAATATGTTTGGCAAAATATATATATATATATATATATATATATATATATATATATATATATATATTCATAAATAACTTTTACATAAACTAATGATTTTTTTTTTTAAAAACTACGTAATATTTTCTTATTAAAGACTTTTCAGTTCAAAATCACTTCCACATAAAAAAATAATTAAAAAATTATCAATTATCCTACTCATCTTCCACTAGCAATTTGATGTTTATTAAACACCACAATTAGAATGGATGATAAGGATGCAACAAGAGTCTAATCACCCTAACAAGAAACCATAGTGAAGAGCACAAAAGAATCTGTAGTTGAAATAATCCTGTTGAATTAAAAGCACTGCATGATAGCAAAACAGTAGTTTCAATCAATAAAAACACTCCTGACAAGACATAGGTAGACGGCGTTAAGAGCATGTTTGGATAATACATAGAAAATTAATTCTTTCTTTTTCCTATTTTGCAGTGGAATTATAAAAATATACAATAAAATTCACAAAATTTATTTTTCTAAAACATATGCCAGACCATTTTATTTTATTTTTGTTTAACGGAGGCAATGACGGATCTTGACTAAAAGTGTTGGAGGGGTCAAAGTAATATAATTTTGAGATTATTAGATTGGATCATTAGTATAATACTTCAAAAAATGGAATATTTTTTATCATTAGTATAATGATTTAAAATATGTGAAGAGGTAGAATCTATCTTGTTTTAGTAAATAATTTTCTTTTCATCACTCTTAAAGGATTAATTTATTCTTTCATTCTTTATCAACATACTTTTTTAAAAATAATACTAAAAAATAATTGATCATAATCTAATAAAAAATTGAGACATGTAATTATTAAAAGAAAAATATATTCATTATTCTTAATACATAATACACTATTATTTTTTCTATATTCACAAAAAAATATATATAAAAAGCTCATTAGATAAAAAAAATAATGTTTTCATTATCAAATAAGACAAAAGACAGGAAAGGAAGAGGATAAATGAGAAATATAATGAGTTTATGTCTAACTTTTTTTTCTTTTAAAACAAAAAGAAGACATATGAGAGTGGGAGATTATTACAATTTGTGAAAAATTAAAAAGACAATGAAGAGGAAAATAAAAATTAGGTTAATAAATATTTGGTTTAATTACTCTTTTGATTCATGCTTTCGTTTAAAAATGTTAAGTTGGTCCTCCATTTTTTTTAGTCTCAATTTGGTCCCAATTTTTTAAAAACTGATCGTCTTGTATGATAAATTTCGTTAAATTTCTCGAAACATATCAATGATCTTTCCACTAAAATTGAAACTGTTAATATGAATGATTTGCTTTGTTGGTATAATTAACCTAATCCTACTGTCAATTTTTAAATAAAATCAAGGGTCAAAAGAATAATTAAACCTAAATATTTTTATTTTTTATTATATTTAATTTTATGTTTTATTATGTATTTATATTAAATTTTATGTTTAAATAAAAAAAATAAAAAATAAAAAATTTAATTTTTATTAATTTTTAATATATATTGTCTATAATTTTAAAATTTTAATATATTTTAAATATATTTTTATATTTATATATATATATATATATATATATATAAAATAAAAAATAAAAATCTTGGGGCCAGGGCCCTCCCTCAAATAGCTCCGCCACTGAACAGAGGGAAGAATGGGAGAGAAAGAATAAATAAGTGAAAAAAGAAAAAGAAATGTAAAAAACTGAGTGAAAACAAAAAAGGTTGTTTAGTAAAAGTTAAATAAAAGAAAAATGTAATAAAAAAAGATAAGTTAAATTTTTCTACATCTGTTGTATCTATGCTGATTTGTGCACATATAATAGTTGTTGGTCTAAGACAAATGCAAAGTTCTGAAGGGTATGTGTTGGGCATGCATATGCTAATTTACCCAATTCCTTAAAATTGTATCCGTAAATTAAGAATGTTTCTGATGAGTCCCAAAGAAAAATAAGATTTTGTATGTCATGTTCAAAATGTTAAATCAAGCCAATCATTTTATCATTGGACGCTGTTATTTCCAATTTGGGCAAAGAATAACTGATAAGACAAGGTAATTAGTTGGTGAAATGTTTTAGTAAAGGAGGCACAAGTGATTAGTAAAAATAAGGAATGCAAGTCCCACATCGTTTCTTACTCTCGCACTTAAACTTATCTACAACTAACTAGGATTAGTTCCTGTAGAGGATGCCACTCACCATATATGTATTGTAAATATGTTTATTTTATGTAGACTATTATAAGAGGAGGTGTCACCAAGCATATACCCTGATACCTAGTTATTTATTTTATGTGTGTTTTAGAATGTTTGGTCTTATCTGCACCTACTTTTATGCAAATCATGGTTGGAGGCATGTCCATGTCTGTGAAACCTTTTTATCTTAGTTTATATCATGATTGAGGGCTGCATCATTTATTTTACCAATAATTAATGTCTATATGAAGTAAAAATGTCACTCCACTTATTGTGCTGTATTATGTATGGACTCAACTTTTGAAACTTACTTTATGATGCTAATTCAAATTTCATCAAATGGAGGAATGATGAAAATAGTTAATGTGAATCAAAAATTCTATATTGGATATAATAGATAAAGTTAAATATTATATAAGAATAAAGACTCATAACATCATTGTCTTAAAGTTTTGAATTAAAAGTGATATTAAATGTATTATATGTGTAAAATCAATGTTATGTATATATAGAACTACAATCTCTCAATTATAATCCTCATATGAAACATAACCCAATGGTAATATCAAAGTCAATGATTCGATATATGTATAGAACTACAATCTCTCAATGACTATAACTTTCATATGACCCAACAATGGAGAAAGGTCCAACAACACAAATTTACCATAAATTATCTTAATCAACTCTCTCTAATTGTGTTTCTTGTTAATCTTTAGATTTTGGAAAACATGTATTTCTTTTATTTTTTAATTATACATACTATTGTACTTTGTTTCAATTAAACTATGAATCTAATGTATTTATTCAAGGCATAATTAGAAAATGATTTAACTAATTAAATTGTAAAAATGATTAAAAGTTAAATATTTTATCCAAAAACAAAAGTTTACCGACAGATAATTTTATCTAAAGCTACATTTTATTTGTGGTCAAGTTTTATATAGATTACCGTGGTTTCCATTATTGATGATTGAGATGAATAATAAAGTATATATTAGATGTTTACTCACAAATAAATGTATAGAATAATTTATGTAATTAAAATTATTACAGATTTATTTTATTAATAACAAAATTTTTCTGTCAATAAATTTAATTTTCTTAAAATATAAATTGTCTATACAAAATTTATAAACTAATAATAAAAAATTATTTAATGTCTTATTTAAATAAAATTAAAATATAATATATTTTCAAAATATACTAAAATATAAATCATTACGTTATTATTATTACAGTAACATTCTCTTTCTAACCTTATATAAATGTATATATATATATATATATATATATATATATTAAAAAATTAAAATAAAACTTTCCTAATTAAAATAAATATACAAATATATAATTCATTTTATATATACTTTAGCTCTCTTGTCCGAATAACAAGTGATTATCATAATTTATAAAAAACATAATTACATAAATTTTGGTAAGTTAGAGTTTTTAAAAAGAAAAGTTTTATACATGTATATATTAAATCATACATATGTTACTCTTACTCAATGTCATATATTTTCATTCCATTTATACCAAGTCTAAGCCTAATATCCCTTGGATTGTTGTTAGTATTTGAAAACATGTAATCAATTTTCTTTCATTACAATTTACAAACCATCTATGAGATACCTCAAATGATCATGTTCTTTTTAGTCGATTTGTATGTTTAATATTATTTGCATTTGAATCATTGTTTAAACCTTGAGAGTATAAGATACCATAACATTTTCGGTAGAAGAACCCTTCTTAACGTAATCTTTAAAACCACCACCTTTATGCTTGTGTTGTGATATGCCACACTATGAACACTAATATAATTTTCTTAAGTTAGGATTAAGGTTAGAGTTAAAGTGAATTTGACTTGGTAAAATTAAATTTATTCTCTTTTTTTTTCTTTGTGATATTGAGACTTGTTATCTAGTTATCTTGAATCATAATATCAAAATTAACAATGTTAAAATTAACAATTTAATTTAGATTACATTGTAAGTAATCAAAGATTGGAACAAATTAACAATTTTAATGCATATATGTTTGTGAAGTAAATATATTTTTAGGATTTTTACATTTAAGACTTTTCCCTTAAAAAACAAATTCATAGATCGAGTCTAGTTGATGGAGTTTTTCTCGGACATTTTGATGTTATAGAATTTTTTATATGCATTTTTTAGAGACTTTTTTAACTTGTGAAAGAAGGTCGAATTAAAAAATTTATAAATATCATTTCCCTTAAGTGACTAAAGGAAATATCCTTTGAAACGTTGAGAATTCAAGTGTAAGTCTAAATTTCACGTTGGATAAAAATGAGAAAGTTAAACAATATATAAGGATGAAGCTCATAAACACATCGCCTTAAAATTTTGAGTTAAGAGTGATATGAGTCCTTTATGTGTGGGTTGGGCTTGTATCTCATTGGTGTTGTATCTCCCAGTGATCCTCTCTCAAAAGACTCAACTGTAATATCAGAGCCTAGTTCATGTGATGATCAGCTTAGATGAAACCTTGTATCGAAAGTCGTAATATTAGAACCTGGTTCATGTGGTGATTGGATTATATGAGACCCTGTATCGAAAGTCACTTTAACAATAAATCAGATAATCGTATCCCATTAATATAAACAATGTAAGGCCCATTTATTTTCTGCCTAAATCCTTAATGGTTGCCCCAAAGTTGGTTGGGCCTAAGGCTGGCCCAAAAAGGGGAACCATACCCTAAGTCTGCCCTAGCCTAATCTTTTCCATTCATTCGCAGAAATCGCAGCCGTCAAGTCCCTAACCTCTCCCAGAAGCTCTGCTAGGGTTTACTCAATCTCAATCAAGTGAGCTCCGTTCATCTTCTTGATTCACGTAGGTACTCTGCAACTCATACACCCTTTTTCCGTTCATTGTTCTTTTTTCCAGATAGGGTTTCATTGTGAGTTATGTTAAGACTTGTTCTGTTCCAGCTAGCTCACCTCTTCCTTGTACTGTTGCGTCCCATTGTTGGAGTTGAACCCCTGTTCTAGCTAGTTCCATGTAACGGAAGCTAGGCTTCATGTTTTTTATTCACTTTTTGTATGTGTTGGTTCTGTTTCGTATTTCTGGTGATAGTATGTTGCTTATGGTGATGTAAAAATGCTTTGGGTATTGTCATGAGTGAGTCCTTGATTGAATATGCGTGGAACAGTGGTGAGAATTGATATACTCGCCCAGGCGAGCTCATCTCGCCCAGGCGAGAATAGTGGGAACTTGCTCAGGTTTCTGCTCGAGCGCTCGCCTAGGCGAGGGGCTGTATTTTTAAGCGACGAACAGTCTCGCCCAGGCGAGACCGCCTCGCCTAAGCGAGAGTTCGCGAAACCTTCCAGGGGTATTGTCGCAGTCTCGCCTAAGCGAGAGTCTGCAGCTTGAGCGAGAGCACTCCTCTCGCCTGAGCGAGGACTCCCAGCTTGAGCGAGACCTAGCTTGGTTTTTGCTATGCTTTGTTGTATGAATGCTGATGGTTGTTTGATTGGTTGGTTCAGTGATTTATTATGTATAAAGGGGATGGATATACATGTACTATGTATGTTAGGGGTGAGGACAAATGAATTGGTATGGGATATAATTGATGGTTGATCATTCATACTAAATGACATGTTAATGATATGCATAGGAACTTCATGATTGGTTGATAATGCATGAGTAAGGTTTGCTTAGGACATAATCCCATGACCCTTGTGGTGGGGCTTGTGGTGGTGCCTTATCTTATGGACATAATTCCGTGGGCCCTTCTAGGAGGAGTCCACGGTGGTGCCTCAACGGTTGGACCTAATTCCATGAACCTCGAGGTGAGAGTTCATGGTGGTGCCTCGAGATTAGGACGTAATTTCACGAGGGTAACGTGGTGATGCCTCAAGGTCAGGACGTAATTTCACAACGGCCACGTGGTGGTGCCTCTTGTAAGGGTGTAATTTCGCGAAGGCCTCGTGGTGACGCCTCACTGCCAGGACGTAATTCCACCTTCACGTTGTGGTGCCTCAATAAGGTACCGGATAGTTTATTATTGGAGCTCTAATTGGTTTGGTATATCATGTGTGTTTTCCCAGTACTTATGGTTGAATATGGAAATGTATGTTGAGTGTACGATGTGAATACTTTCTTTTCACTAGCTTACCCTTTGCCTGTTTGTATGATTGTGTGTGGTTTCCACCTTTGCGATGACCATCAACCTCATTTATGTGAGCAGATGTGAGAATCTCTAGCAGTGGTAACGATAGTAAAGATGTCGTAGTTTGATGAAATCCTTGGACGTCTTTGGGGGCCTACAGCTTGGAGTGTAGTAGTAGTAGTTTCTCTCTCGCACTTGACGAGACTCTGTACGTCGTTTAGGCCATGTGGGACCTTTTCCTTTTGTTATGAATATGTTTGAGTACTGTGTACGTCATATTCCAAATTTATGTACTCTCTATATATTTTTATATGTGGCGTTTTATTTAAATTGATTTTATCCGTTTAATTGGAACGTTACAAATAACACTATTGTTTTATCTCCCAAAGACTCAAAAGACCCAACAATTATCAATGTTAAATCTTTTTATGCATTTTTTTGGAAGGTTTTTTTATTTAAATTTTGTATTTTAAAATATATAATTAAAAATGTATTTTCTATTTTATATTCCAGAATGTATAACACAAAATATTATATATATATATATATATATATATATATATATATATATATATTTCATATTATAAAATTTGAAATGTATCTATATTTTAAACTAATTAATCTGAAATATATTTTATGTTGTATTTCAAAATGTATAATATAAAAATGTAAAATATTATTTTTTAGACTGTATCTTTCGAAAGAAAAAAAAAAGTTATGAGAATACATATTTTTGGAAAGAAAAATGATAGTTTGAAAAGAAAATATTTTGACAAACTACTTCTTTAGATAAAAAAAAAAACTATTATTTTAATTAAATAATAAAATATTAATCTATTTAATTTTATTTATGAAAATTTTGTCAAAGTTTGTCAATTTTTTTTTCAAATTATTATTTTCCTTCTTTTGAAAATTTAGGAAGAAATAACCTTCATAGTATTCATGTTAGAGGCGCCCGAAAATCCAAAGCCAAAATGACAAAATTCTCCAAAATCCTATGATTTTCCCGAAACATAAACCCAAATTACTGACATGATAAGAAACAACAATTTTAAATTGGAGCAATATGACTGGGATGATCAAACGCGAAACTTGACCACACTTACGTAACTAAAATCATTATTAACATAATGTAGAAACCAAACTAGATTTGAACCAAATCTAAAAGGATCTAAATATATTTTACTCCTTTTCAGATGGTATTTAACAACTTAAATTTTTATATTTGGCATAAAACTGAGTATGACTGCAGAATTTCTTATTCCATCAGTGCGATTTCAGTTGTGGTCTTGCTTTGCTAGTGCTGGAGCTGGACAGCATAAACCCACAGACAAAAGTCACTGATTATAGATAAAGCTGATGATGTCTAAGAAATGGTCCCAAAAAGTTGCTGTTACAAAGCACTGCAGAACACTTTTATTCGTGTCAGAAATAAAATACTTATTACAATACCAATAAATAACGAACCATAAGACCTTGCATTCCCTGTTCCAACAGACCCTGCTTACTAGTATAGCAGACAACAAAGAGGGTATAAACAGAGATTGAGAAATTCTGCTAAACACCTGCTTTCTTCATTAGTAGAACTACTGATAATCCTTGTAATTTCATCATAAGAACATCACACCAGGGAAATATAACAAAATACCATATTCATCTATTTTATACATACAATATTTTTACAAATCTATTCCATACATTCTCTAATATTACACCATGGACTTCACATTATATTAAAAAGAAAAACTATAGCAACAAATTAGAATGTATACATCACAATTGGAGAAGTCCAACTTTGTATATAAGTGTACTTTATCTTTGAATAAAGAGGACGGTTCCAACCAATCCCAACCATATCGTTAAGCCAACCCAGAATGCTCGACTTTTCCCCAACCCAATGGGAGGTTTCCATACAAGAAAGTCCGCAAGGTAATCCTTGGATGATGGAAGCTGACTCGTCACAGATCCACTCATTCTTCGATCCTTGTCCTTGTTTTTATCACTCCATGTTGCCGCATAGCTACAATTACATCATAATTCATATTTTTTACATCACAAACGTAGCAAGAAGGATATAAACCACAATTTTGAATATGCAATTACAGTATAACAAAAGAACAATGTATATGCAGTTATAACGCTCCTCAGTAATAATGCCAGTGGGTGTTCCTTTCACTAGAAAACTGAAGCATTTAAAGAGACATATGGTGATTTTGTAAGAACCAAAAGGAACGGAAAAGGATGATACAACTTCAGCAAGTTGCAGCTAATTCAGTCCTACATGTTACCCTAAACCTTTAGGCCTAAAAGAGACGAAGGAAAAATTGAAAAAGAATATGGACCATCAAGAGAAAGAATTGGGCATCCATAATTACATTCTTGACTTACCTGAGTGACAAATTCAGTTACCATGTGCTTTACCAAAAATTCAGCTTTATCACTGATTCTTATTGAGTTAATTATTAAACAATAGCGCCATTGATATTGTCTGACGATTTGTTAAATGTTCACCATCAGCGAGTACCTAATTAGTCTTCTCTTTACGCATTGAAATACTGAAAAATCATTTTTATTTTAGACCACTGACAACTGAGGTCACCATAAAAGCAGTAAACCACATACAAGAAAATAATTATAAACACGTTAAGGAAAGCTTCACACTAGGTATAAATGTAATACGGGCAGCAAGAAAAGATGGAAATCCAAATCAATTGGGTTTATAATATGAAAAGGACACTATCTATCTTAAGATAGATGAAGCAAAAATAGTTATTTCTAATCCTACTGATTTGCAATTCTATTTGCAATAAAATTCTAGAATAATCATCGATTGTTTGTCGCCAATCATTTTGGCTGTCAGAACAACAGATGTGTCTATGCATTAGCCATAACAAAAAAATCCCTTTTTCTACAACATCAGTCTCTCCTGGACTACCGCTTCAGCAATGAAAGCCCACGGCTTAAAGTGGTGGCACGGCAAGACAAAAAGGTCATTGCTTTTCCACCACATAAGTGGGGAGCTGGTAGAGCTCTTTCTCGCTTTACATACGATCTTAGCATAATACTCAAAAAGCCACCTAGAAAGACCTGATCAATTCTATTGTATAACTAATAATAGCATAATATAAGCGTTTGCAGAGTCGTAATTGGTTATGGAACAGTTGAAAATTATCACAACGTGCAAGTTGTATAAACCATACTACTGCTTACGTAAGTTGAAGTCAAATAGCAAGATAAAACTTAAAAAGTAAATAGCTCTAGATATGTTTGTGAATGGAAGGCTAATGGACCATGCTGACAATGCAAACCATTTGAGTATAGAAGAACAAGACTCACAAAATAACACAAATTAAAAACTAATGTATGTTTAAACATTACAACAAATATTATACACTACCAGTTTCTTAGATAACTTGACCACGAAATATGCTCTGTAACTCTACTAAAGCACCAATAGATGGGACGTGGATCCATCTTATTCTAGTTATTTAATATTTTAATCACCATTACTAACCAAGTTATTTGTCTCAAATTATATCCATCCGATGTGTTAGTATTATAGTGCTTGATTTAGTCCGATATCGCTTAGAATTGTGAGATGTGGTTCTCTATTTTACTATATAAGAGACCCTATGTAAAGCTTTGAAATACACCAGAAATACAAATATTTCCTAGTGTAGTCGTGGACGTAGGCATACACATTGTACGTTGAACCATGTTAAATTCTCTGTGTTTATTTTTCTCTCCTTTATTCTTTCCTTTATTGCCTTGTTCCTAACAATTGGTATCAGCATTGTCTGATCTTCCACATCAGAAAAGATTTGGTTCTTTTTTTTTTTCTTCTTAGGAATCCCAGTTTAGAGAAGTAGTGAGAGATGAAGGTGTTGTCAAATATGTATGAGAAGCCATTTGCAGCCAATAAAGTGTATTTGATTCGTAGGCTAATCAACCTAAAAATGGGTTCTTGCGCAATTGACATCAGTGCAAATAACATTAAGATTAGAACTAGTGCATACAGATGTTTGGGGTCAGCTCCAGTGAAATCCCTTGGAGGTTCCCAGTATTATGTAACATTCATTGATGACTCTACAAGAGAGGTATGTGTTTATTTTTTAAAAAATAAATTTGATGTGTTTTCTGTGTTTAAAAGGTGGAAAAAAGAAATTGAGACTCAAACAGGTTTAAAGATTAAATGTTTAAAGTCTAATATGGTGGAGAATATGACAGTAGTCAATCTAAAGAGTTTTGTTCAGAGAACGAATCAGAATGATCAAGACGGTTCCAGGAACACCAGAACCTTGAATGAAAGAGCAATGTATGAGAATCATGTATGAGAATCCAGTTAGGATTACCCAAGGTATTTTGGGCTGATGCAATAAGCACATTAGCCTATCTCATAAACAGAGGACCATCAGTTCCTTTAGGTTATCAGTTACCTAAAGAAGTATGGTCTAAAAATTAGGTAAACCTTTCACATCTGAAAGTTTTTTGTTATGCTTCATATATTTTGTTGAACTCTAATAGTAGAAATAAATTGAACCTTAAGGCAAATCGATGTTATTTCATTGGTTATGGATATGACATGTATGGCTATAGGTTTTGGGATGACCAAAACAAGAAAATTATCAGAAGTAGAAATGTTACTTTTAATGAAAACATGTTCTAAAATGACAGAACTGCAGAATTTGCAAATGCAAATAAACAACCAGAGCAGGTATCATTAGAAGAAATTTCAAAAAGTGATGTAGTCAACAGAAGGCAGAATACAGAAGTAGAGCCTGAGTCAGAGCCTGAGTCAGGGTCTGGGTCAAAACCTGAACAAATAGTAGAGTTAGTAACTCTTGAATTACCGACTAGAAGGTCTAGCAGAACAATTGTAGCACCACAAAGGTATTCTCCTTTATTGCATTACTTGTTATTAACTGATGCTGGTGAGCCAGAGCATTTTGCTGAGACTATGCAGGGAGATGAATCTATTAAGTGGGAGCTAGCAATAGAAGATGAGATTAAGTCTCTTTAGAAGAATAAGACATGGTCTTTAACTAAGCTTCCAGAAGGAAAGAAGGTTTTGCAAAACAGGTGGGTCTATCGGTTAAAAGAAGAACCAGATGGCAGCAAACGATATAAGACTAGACTCGTAGTGAAAGGGTTCCAACAGAGACAGGGAATTGACTTTAGAGCAATTTTCTCTCCTGTCGTCAAGATGACTACCATCAGAGTTATCTTGAGTATAGTAGCTGTAGAAAATCTTCATCTGGAGTAGTTAGATGTGAAAACTGCATTTCTACATGGAGATCTTGAGGAAGTAGCACAAACAAAAGGTTTTGAAGTACAAGGCAAAGAGAATCTTGTATGCAAGCTTCATAAAAATTTGTATGGATTGAAATAAGCACCGAGACAGTGGTACAAGAAGTTTAATGAGTTTATGAGAAACTCAAAATTTCACAGATGTGAAGAACATTATTGTTTTTACGTGAAGAAATATGTTAACAACTATATCATTATTGCCTTGTATGTTGACGACATGTTGATTGTTGGTGCTAATATGACAGAAATTGACATGTTGAAGAAACAATTGTCAGAAAATTTTGAAATGAAGGATCTTAGTCCAGCCAAGCAAATTCTTGGTATGAGAATCTCTAGGGATAGATCTGAAGGTATTCTAAACTTATCTCAAGAAAAATATATAGAAAAATTGTTTAGCAGGTTTAATGTTGGAAATGCTAAAACCAGGAATACACCTTTGGGAACTCACTTAAAGTTCTTAAAAAGGCAATCTTCTCAGACAGAGAAAGAAGGAAGTCACATGTCTAAAGTGTCATATGCATCTGCAGTAGGGAACTTAATGTATGTTATGGTTTGCACCAGACCTGACATAGCACATGTAGTGGGAGTTGTAAGCAGGTTTTTGAATTGCACCGAAAAGACTACTCATCCCAAACAAGTTTACGTAAAATTTTGGGAAAACGGCAAGGATTATTGTCTTATTTGTCAAAGAAAGATGGAATACGGTATAAAAAATTAATCAATCAGTTTAATATTCGGCAATCACAAATTCGTTAAATTGAAGAGTAATTTTCAATTATTCGATTTATTAGATCTTGAATTTGGATGAACTTTTTTTTAAGCGATTCATAAAAGAATAAATCGAGCAAAAACCTATGAATATCTCAATGAAAAGAAAGGACTTCATGATAGTCAATATGATATCAAATCTGAAGGCAGCGGAAGCAAGAGGAACTTAATTAATTCTCACTGAACTATGAACTAAGGCACCGATAACAATGACCTTGACATTAATTAAGTTACATAAACTACATCACTAGCTAACCAAAATTGAATCAACTACATAGGATGAATATCAAATCCAGTATCACCTGAGCTTGGAATAATGCACATTCTGCTTAGTGATGTCATATGCATATAAAGTAAATGAGTAGCGATATAAATATATTAATAAGTTCAAACATAAATACTGTTTCAACACATTTCCCCTCTTATTAAGGGCCTTCAAAAGTTAGCTCGATGAACAAGTAGCATTCAAATTACAAATCATGTATTCTCTGTTGAAAATGAATCATTGACAATCCAAAACACTAAAACCTTTACCAGAAAGCAAGCATATCTATTCAGCACAAGTTAGAAGAATCCCATTTAATATGAGAATAATGCACAGTCAATTACTACACCGAAAGTAGTAAATAACACAAACAACAACAGCATTATCATACCTGAGGTAAAGTAGGATATTAATAAACAAAAACTTGAAGGAGACTAACTTGCAAATGAACAACGAAGTCACCTGTCATAACTAGAGCCAATCAAGGGTATGGTCACCATCTCCTCCTGGGATATCTTGAGTTTTGGCGCTTGCAAAATGTACCGAAGCTCTGCGGCTTGGCGTCGGATGCTGATACTCGGATGTGTATTTTCTAATTGCCGGTATAGAGCAATGCAATCTTTATGGCGGTTATGGGCCTCATAAGCCATAGCCAGCCATATTTGAATCTGAAATACACAACTTTTTATAATTACTTTTACCTCCTCTTAAAACAATCAGACAGAAATTCTTATTTAGGCGAGGCAAGAAAGAACCAACCTCACCACCAAATAATGTAGGTCTTGGAATGATAGTGAGTGCAGCTTCAAGAAACTCAATGGCACGTCCATAGGAGCCCTTGCCATAAGCCTTCTGGCCCAAATCAAACATCAACTGTGCAGTGGCCCTCCTTTCTGCCTGTTCCTTAGCCACCTGATTGATCCACCAAACCAATAAACAACAAATATGAAACAAGTCCAATTCAACATATAGACTCCATACAAAAATTGTTACCCTGTGTTAAAAGAACAAAACCTAGAGCTAATTCATCACTCATTTTTTTGTTAGTTTTTCTAGACTGGAGCTTCACTTAGTAATATGCACAATAAAAGGTTGTGCTAAAAATTAACACAAGTTACCAAACTTAATGCAACTAATCAGACGTTGCATGCGAACTAAATTTATTGACTTTTAAAATAATCCATGTCATGCATAATAAAAAAACAAATAAGGGCATTATTTTCTTAAACACGACAAACATACAGCTACTTAGAGTTGACATATTAATTAAAATTAACCAATATAACTATCTTAATTTGGTCAGCATAAATTAGGTATTTAGGTCTCATATATAAAAAAAGACCAGTACCGATAATGAAGTCTAAGTTGTCATATGAGTTTTAAGAAAAAAAAAAAAAAAGAACCTTTTCGAGTTCTTTCCTGACTCTCATCCTCTTCTCCTCCTCAGTTTCTTCCCTGCCTTCATCAACGCTGCTCTGTAATTCCTCCGCCTTCGTCTCCAGCTCCCTCCTCGCCTCGAACTCCCTCACTCTCCGCCGCATTTCCGTCTCCCAGTCCTCCATCCCGCCTTCCTCCTCCTCCTCCTCGTCGCTGTCAAACTCCACGCCGTTCTTCTCCGAGTTAGACTTTCCACGCGCCAGCACCACGCGGCTCCGCGCGTCTCCCTCGGGCGCATAGCAGCAGGAGGAGGGGGAGTCCCTCTTGGAGGGTGCCGAGCTCAAAACGATGTCGGATCCAACGGGACGAGTCTTCCTCTCTAGAATCGCGCCGCGCGGCGAAGCCAGGTCCAGTAACAGCGCCAGGTTTCCAAGGTTGACAGCCATATGAGCGAATAGAAAAGAGTGAGCAAGAAATTGATTGGTTTTAATAACGAACACAGAAGCAGAACCAAAAATATCTTTATTCTCTACTGTTCAGTTCTATCATTGTTCCGTAAATATCTTCCATAGCTTCTTCTTTCCTCTCTGTTTTGTCGCTTTTTGGGTGAGAATTCAGACGGGAACGTGGCGCCGTCTAGGCCAGTGACGTGTGGCACCCTCTCTCGTCCAAACGCTGTCGTTTCCTAAACTCATTCTACGTTACCAATCCCTTTCCCCATCAACTCCATTTTGTAAGGAAAATGAACTTCTCCAATCCCTTCATTAATAACTCTGAAAAAGGAAAGCTTGCTAATGTAAAGAAAAATCTAACAAGTATTTATACATTATGTATATTTCGTATCACATACAAAATAATTAATTTAGAAAAAGTGAAATATATTTAGTTTAGTTAAATAGAAAGCATGTCAAATGTAAAATTGTTATGTATCATAAATTTTAAAAAGTTTGATGATAAACTTAACTGTTAAAATATTATTTGAATAAATTTTAATAAATGTATCAGTTAAAAATTTGAAAATACTTTGGATTACGTAAACAGTTATTATAAAATTTAAATTATTACTATAAAAATTTAAAAATGTATCAGTTATTCAAAATTATTACTATAAAATTATAGCTATTATTATTATTGTTACTCACAATTACTAATCTTACCACATTATTATCACTTTTATGTATCACTATCACTATCATCAATGCTATAAAAATTGTTGTTGCTATTTTGTTATCATTAATTTTCCGATTCTAACTACTATCATTATTATGTTGAGTATATAAATTAAAATCTTAATTAATTATTTATTCATTTTTACATATTTCACTATCTTTCTAACTTCTTCTCATTAAACTTCATTGGACATCTCTATAATTCTGAAGTTGATTCTTATTTTTTTCTTTTCTTATCAAAGATTAATAATGTCTTTCCAGAGGTGATAGAGAAAGGTTCTTTTATAATCAATCATAATTTATAATTTATTATGGAGCAAGTTTTTTATACTTTATAATCTTTTTTCTAATCTTTTTAGTTTAAGTTGAAATTTCAAATTCTCACATGTGTTTGTGGGATAAAATGATAATTCATCAAGATAAACTCTTATATTTTTTTTGTTTAGTATTTTTTTCAGGTGTTTTTTAGGTGATGAAATGAAAGCTCTTACGCTAAATTTCATACCCCTTTTCCCCTTTAGATTTGGTAAGCAACATCTACTAAGGAAACTACATTTGTAAAAATCACATTGGTTATTATTTTCTTACTTTTCGCTATCTTGGTGACTACTTTTTTCAGCATAGAGACATAATTATGTCATTTTATCTTCTTTTATAAATCTTCTTTTTTCTGTTTTTATTTATTTTTTAAAATTTTTAAACTTTTAAAAAATATTAAAAACGTTTCACGTGGCAAGTTTAAGTCGCGTCACGTGATAATGATAGTGTAATGTGACGGTAGTAGTGTGATCTATTACTGACACATCAAGTGTAATTATTTTAGTCTTAAGTTGGTCTTGTATTTTTATTGTGTCTCAATTTAGTCCAATTATTTTAAAAAGTTGTAGAATTTTTTTTTCTCCAACTTGAAACAAAATTTAATTTTTATATAGATGTTATACAAATATTTTTATTAAATATTTTTAACAAGACTAAGCTTATTTAAATTTATAATTCACATTAAATTTTATTTAAAATTATTTTTAAATTTTAAATTTATTTATTTTAAATTATTATAAAATTGTTTTAAAATTTTACAATTTTACATATAATTATTGTTTTTAAACCAACTCAAACATGCATATAGAAATTATTGAATTTTACATATTTTAAAAATATATAATTATTTAAAATATAAATTCAAATAAAGCAACAATATTTAAGTATGGTGTAATAAAATATCAATATAAATAAAATTTAAAGTAAAATATAAATTTTAAAAGAGTTGAAAATTTTCATAAATTTATTTTATTTTATGAAATACAATCGATAAACAAGACTAACATATTTTTTAGTAGAAATTAATTTTGAATTTTTCTATTAACAACTTTAAAACAATTTTAAATAAAGTTCAATATAAAATATAAATTTAAATAAACTTAATCTTGTTAAAAATTATTTAATAAAAATATTTGCATACCATTTATGTAAAATTTAAATTTTATTTCAATTTAGAGAGGGACGAAATTGCACAAATTTTTAAAAAATTGACACTAATTGAGAGGAAATAAAAATACAGGGACCAAATTGAGACAGAGACAACGACAACTGGTGTGACAATGACACATGGCACAATGTCAGCGTGACACATGGCACGATGTCAGCGTGACACCTCCCTCAAGTTGTTAAATAGATGTCATACATTCCCAACTTATCTAATAATCTCTCAAGAACCTAACTTGTAATTTGTCATGGATATTCTCTGAACTTGTCATCGTGTTGAAGAAGAATCTCGCATTGACTGGGTAGAAATATGGGTATCGAGACGAGGATCTATGTATTTGTTTGTCCTCGTCTTCATACTTGTCCCAGTACCCATCCTTCTTCGCATCCTTATCCCTTTTAAATTACTAAAGTACCCATTATTAGGTTACATAAAAAAACTCCTATCCTTGAGATTCATATATATATGGTCTTACTCTTTAGATTCATATCCTTTCTTTTTCTTTTTTCTTTCGTTGCATATTTTTTACTCCTCTCTTCTAATTGTTTGACTTATTCTATATTAACAAAACTCACTCACATCTCGAAGGTACTTTCCCTTTTATGATAACCTTGATTACATATTTTTTCTTTTGTGTGGTTATGTTCACATAATGTATTATCAATTTCAATGAATCAAATAGTTTTAAGGTTCACATTTGATTATTTCTACCCATTTTTAATATTTTTATTTATTATTTATTTTTTTTACATGATGTCAACACCCAATTTCGTCCAAGTAACAAGGATGAAAATAATAATAGAAAAAAATTAATTAAGGTTCAATTGAGAAAAATAAATAAATAACTAAATTAAAATAAAAAGGTAAAAAAATAAAATAAAAAATATGTTTTAGTTTGAGAAAGAATAAATATCTATGTTTATTTATTTGTTATTATTTATTTATTATTATTTATTTATTATTATTTATTTATTTATTTTTAATTTAATTTAATTTTGTTTATTTATTTATTTATTTGTGATTTTTATTTTTATTATTACTATTTTTTTATTATATTATTTTTCTTTCTGTTAGTATAGTTCCATTTTGTTTTACATTTATCATTCTAATTTAATGAAAAAAAAAGGAAAATAAACAAACAAAACAAAAATAAACAACAAAAGATAAGAAAAAGAAAAAGAATGCTAGAGGTAACGTAAGGTCTCTGTTATCATACCCATGTCTGCTATCCTATCATGATTTTTGTATTGGGAATGACATGTAACATGGTCATGATGACTGAAAGAGCAGGAAGCAACATATGCTCTCAGCCTTATTTACGTTTCGAGATTGAAAGGTGCAGAGAGAAGTAAACAAAACAAATGAGAGAATTACATAATAAAAGAGGAAGATTCATGAAAGGGAGATTGATTTTTTTTACTACAAAGGGAAAAGGCACTACAAATCAGAGAGGGAGAGAATAAGTCAAAATTGAAAACGGAAGCAAAGTTGTTAAAACATTAAGTTTTATTTTCTTAACTCCTTCTTAGCTTTTGTTACCGTGACTTATATTGATTTTCATGAATGTATATATTGGAGCTTCTATTACTATGACTTGATATTGATGTGACTTGATATTGATATTCATGAATGTATGAATTGGAGATGATTTGAGGTGAACATAGTAAATCTGTTATTTATTTTGTTTATTTTGTTTATTCTCATTGCACCTGTGTGAAAACAATAAAGAATATAACTTTATTCAACACCAACATAAACAAATCATCCCATCCCATTTTCCATTATCAATCCTTGTTTAGGAATCCATAACCAGACAGAATCCACCACCACATCATCCTCTTTGTTTCACCATCATTCATCAACACATAATCAAACATAGATCCTCAGCATTCTTTGCTCCGTCATCCTAACATAGTTCGCATCATTAATACGCCAAAAAAAAAACTTATCAGCACCTTCATGCCGCAACCCAACTTTTTACCACAAACCAACCCATCCCACACGGTCACCAACAAACGTCATCACCTTCGCCCGTACATTCCACCTGCACAGATACAAACATACATCAGCCTCTCCAAGAACTACCAATCACAAACTTAACTTTCGATCCCCATTCGTAAAACCATCAACATCTCCATTATGCTCCATCACCCAATAAACGAAATCATCATCACTATCGTGCACCTTCTCATCATTGCAACCCAAAATAGAAACACAAAACCAAAAGAAGAGAGAAAATCGTCGACGGCATCGCCGTCAGTGAGTTGAAACTTCAGCGGCAATGGCACTATTGTGGCGGTCTGGGTCGCGGTGATCTGGGTGTTGTCGGCAGTGGCCTTGGGCGTCGGAGCATAGGTCGTTTGAGTCGGAGGTAGAGTGAAGGTCGCGTGCGCGAGAACAGGTCGTTGAGTCTCGCGAAGGAGGTAGACATCTCCAGCGTCGATTGGCGTCGCCAGCAAGCTAGCCGCGTGGTGGTGTGCTGAAGCAAAGATGGGGGCGTTCTGGCGGACAATGACGAGAAGGAAGGGTCTCGCATGCGAAAAAGAATGAAGGAGAAAATGGTCTGAACGCTGGCAACTCCTTTGCGGTCGTCAACTCGCAGTGGCCGACATTGTCGACGCGGGTTCTGGCCGGCGTGCGGTGGCAGATTGGGGTCGTGTTGGTTTGTAGGGGAAAGGAGAAGAGGCTGATGCATCGTCGAAGAAGAAGAAGAAGCTTCATTTTTTAATTAAGTTTAGTTTGAGTGGAAATTGGGCTAACACGCTTCTGCTTGCTCGCTGCACCTCCATCTTTATTCTTCGCCCCCTCCATTACCACATGCACCCCTGTTCTTACCCCATCCACCCCGATATGCTATGTTATGTTACTCATTTCTTTTCTTCGTGCATGCCCACTTCTTATCCCTGCACCCCTTCTTTGTATTTCAGTTGGGCCTGTTCCCATGTACTCTCTGCACCCCTAAGTTTATTAACTCCCACACTCACTTGTGTTTTACTCTTATTGTGGGCTTGTTTTATAATTTAGTCGCCGCACCACCACCCTTAATTAACACACCTCATTTATTTCATGTATCTCTTACTAATTACTCATGTACTTTCATATTTTGTTTTTCACTTTCATCCTTCTTAATTAAATTGTTTTATTTTATTTTATATTTTTTTATTTTGTTTTATTTATTTTTTATTTATCTTTTATTTATTTATTTTATTTTATTTTTTTATTTTTGAAAAATAAAATATTTGAAAATTATCAAAAATTGCAAAAAATAGAAAAATCAAAAAAATAAAAATGTTCTCTTTCACTTTATTGTGTATGTCCGTTGCTCGCACCGTGTGACACTTATTTTCTAAAAAATATCAAAAATAGTTTTCTTCTATTTTAGTGTTTGTCCGACTGCTTGCGTCGTGTGACATGTGTTCTCAAGTACTTCAAAAATTGCAAAAAATATAAAATTTCAAAAAAAATACAAAAATATCAACATTTTCAAAAATCACATCTTTTTTAAGAACTACGTGATTCTTGATTCTTCCTTGTGAGATACGTAAGAGCAAGGCCAGTCCTTGTCAGGTTCACCACAAAGAAATCAAATCATTTTTCAAATAGTTTTTTAAATATCTTTTAAAGAACTACGTAATCTTGATTTCTCACTTTAAATGAGAATACGTAGGACCAATGTCAACTCTTGTCGGGCCCAAAAAAAAATTTGTTTCTTTTTAGCATTTTTGTCTTGAATGTTCCAATTAGATGAGTGAATAAACCCATGATGCGAAATTAGGAGTCACAAGACCAATTAGACGAGTGAATATATCAAGGTCACATGAAAAACTACACCATAGTAGTAAACAATAACTTGGTTTATGAATTGTAGCACTGATATACTTTTTAGTGATCATCATAACCAAAGAACACATGTTTCAACTCTGAGTCAACTTACTTCCTTGATGCTTGTGTAAGTGAATATAAGCCATATAATACAAAAAAAAATCATGTTAATTCAATAATTTTAGAACTTATTGTTGCATTTTTAAGTGACTGAAGAGCTATTTGAAGGCTTCTCCCCAATATATTGTTGACATATTAGTTCCAACCAGTGCAACTTAGTCAATCTCCAATAGGTGATGGTTATTTTGTTCAACTACCCCATTTTGTTGTAGAGTATTTGGACAAGATCTCTCATGAGCAATTGCTTTGGATACTAAAAAATGTTGAAATTTTGATTGCATATATTCTCCTTCATTGTCATTGCATAATACCTAAACTTGTGTTTTGTACTAAGTTTCAAAATTTCAAATACTCCTTTTGTTTTCACTTTTAGACTTCATCGAACATAGCCAAGTTATTTAAGTACAATCATCAATAAATGTTACAAACCATGTTGAACAATCTAACATTTTAACCTTAGATGGATCACATGTATTAAAGTGAATGATCATAAAAGAAAAAAATATTTAAAATGAAAGGAAAATGAGTTTTATGTCTCTTTTCAAGCTCACAAACATCACAATACAAATTTGAAGTGTCAATTTGTCAAATACATTTAGAAATAATTTCTATATATAACTAAAATATGCATGTCCTAAATGCTTATGTCATGTCCAAGTATCATTGCATTTTTTACTTCTAGAGACCCTTATATTGCTAACACTTGACAAAGTATCTTTGAATTTGTTGCTGTCAAATACAAGTAATAAAATCTTCCTTGCCTAATATCGCAACCAATCATTTTCCTCGTTTGAATGTCCTTAAAAACACCAATCGTGCCACAAAATTACAACAAATAAGAGAACTTTGGTTGTTTGAGAGACAAACAATAAATTATATTTTTAGAAAAGGAATAACAAGGATAATATCAAGGTTCAAATTATTTGAAATAAAGACAATTCATTCCCTAATGATAATGAATTTATTGTCATTGACTATGAAATTACTTTTTGAGGAAGGTTTAACAATTTGTTAAGGCCTTACCATTTCAATCATTGTTGCTTGTAGTTGTAACAAGCATCAGGCCTTAGTCATCCTCTCTTTCATTTACATTTACAACAACATTTGGATTTCTTTTTGAATCTTATTTATTGCTTGGTTGTTATCCCACCACTCAAGGTATCTTATGATTTCATAGCAGTGTTCCTTTGTGTGTCCCTCCTTATTACACCGAGTAAATTTGTAATTACCCTTTTAAGAATCTTTTACTTTGGTTGCTTTTTGTTTTTTCAAAGTTGTTCATCAAATTATATCTCCCTAGATGAATGCATAACATTCTTCTAAATCAAGTGGCACTTCCTTGTGCATGATTTCTCCACAAACTTGCTCAAAATCGTCATCAAGTCCAACCATAAATATATGAATTTTGAATCTTTTAATTGACTTTTAATAAAACTTCCTATCACTAGCGCCCTTTACAATTAATGTCATGTTGGTACATTCCCTAAAAATCTCAACCAACTTTCTATAACATTTGATTAAGGTTCTACTATTTTGTTTTGCATTGAATGTTATTTCATTCAATATGTAACCCATTACTTCCATCATAAAATGTTTTTGACAAAGCTTTTAAAATATCAAGAAAAGCACTGGCGGAGCATAATGGTGGCAGGGGAGGGCCATGGCCCCCCAAAAATTTAGAATTTTTTTTTATGATAGGTATTTTATTTTATATGGATATTATGTATTTTGATTTTTTTATTATAAATATTAAATTAAATATTCTTTTCTTTTATAAAAATAATAATTAATGGTAATAGATAATAAAATATAAAATCATACATAGTAAAGAATAAAAAGATTTATCAAGATATTTTTATTATTTTTTTATTATAGTTTGAGTTTCTCACAGATTGTTCTCATATTTCATTCTTATCTGTTTTCGTTTTCTTTTGTATTTGAAAAGAAAAAAAATATTTTATTTTTGCTCTTATTTCTCCTTTGTTCTCTTCCATTCTTGAAGAAGAAAAGAAGAATTGTCTCACTTGATGGTGAAATATTAGTTTAATAATTTATTTAATGAACTTCTTTTATCTTATTTTTTTATTTTATGAACATAGAAGAAAAAGTATTGTACTGTGTGTTTTTTATAATCAAATTTTTTAATTGTGGTTCCATTATATGTCTATTTTCTTTTGTTTCTCAAGAGAAAAAGATCTATTATTTTTGTTCTCATATCTTAGTTATTTATTCTCTTCTATTCTCGAAGAAATAAAGAAGAAGGTAATGATCTTTTGTCTCACTTGATAGTGAAATATTAGTTTAATAATTTATTTAATGAATCTATTGTATATTAATTTTTTATTTTATTAATATAGAAGAAAATGGATTGTACTATGTGTTTTTTATAATTGGATTTTAAGTGTGGTTTGATTTCCCGCTAATGATGTAACTTATTGTTATACTAAGTTATGTATTCATTTTTATGGTATCAATGCTAATAATTAAATGTATAAATTTTGGATGTATTATTTTGGCTCCCCCAACAATGTTGGTCAAGATCCGCCACTGAAGAAAAGTAAATACCTTTTCATGATTTCTAACTTTAAATTGAAAAATAAAATTAATTTGAATATTTAGGCAGAGTGATATGATGTGTAAATTTCAAAAAATTATTTTAACATATATATAAATTGTAATTAGACTTAATTACTGATTTGGTCACATTTTAGAGAGGTATAACATTGCTTCATTTTAAAAAAATTATAACTCGAAAGAATACAAAATTTAAATATAAAAAATAAATTGAATATAGACACTGCCATGTGACATGTGACACTAACACATGGCGATGTATGGACATGTGGCATTGCCACTACCACATAGCCTAATGTTGACCTGACACATGACAATCTTTTTTTTAACTGAAAAAAAAAAGAAATACTACAAACCAATACGTGACATGTATAAACATAACGTTAACACTAATCTAACAAAAATGAACTAATTGGATCATCTTAAAAACATATAAGTGTTAATTTCACCAAACAAAAATTGTGGGTCTAATTGAAATTTTCAAATGAATAGGAGGAACAAAAATACATTTTAGTTTAAAAGTAATTTTGAAATGATAATACTTATCGTGATAACATGTATTTATAACCCTTAAAACTTTTAAACTTATGAATAACAATTTAATGAGTTTTGTTATTGTTAATAAATTTTGTTTATATCATAAACAATATCATATATATATATATATATCATAAATTTTCTATTTTCTTATATAATCTCACACTCATTTTATACTTGTTGAACTATTTGAGTCTATAAAAAATAATAATGATATTGTAAATATGAGTCATGTAGGTATACTAAATAAAATAGCCTACTATCATAAATAAATTCATTGAGTCTATTCAAAGAAAATATTTTTGAATTGGAACTATTTTCGAATACAATTCACTCAAGTCAAATACATATTTATTTAATTCAAATCACTTTATTTTACTTTCACAAATCCAAAGATAAGTTTTAATACTAATTATAAATGTTATTTTTATTAATTAACATACATAATTCAGTCATTAATTATTTTTGATAAAATAAAAATAATTTAAACATTTTAAATATTAAAAAGGTAAAAAAAAAATTGTACTAAGGACCATTTTTGAAATTTCTTGAAGGTTCTAATTAAATGAGTGAATAAACCCGTGATGCGAAACTGAAGCCACGGAACCAATTATGTAATAAGATTGGAAAGAAGTTTCATTTTAGTGAATAACACCAATTGAGTCTATTTGGGGAATTTTTTCTTTTGGTTTCCTGAAAAGAGTCCAAATTTCACTCTTCTCCCCACTGTACAGTATAAAAGCCTCTCATATATCAATTAATTGTAATTGTTATTTACATTTTTTCAAATTTTATTATTTTATGAGTAATTAATTAAAAAATATAATAATAATACAATTTAAAATATATAATCATTATTTTTTTTACAAAATCATTATTAAATAAATATTTTTGATTTATTAGTTATCTAATTTATTAGTTATTTTCTCCATACAATAGTAGAGTGGAGGAGAAGAGTGAGTGGGAGAACAAGAGTTTCCTTCGCAAGCGGGTGGCCATACGGTGTCTACCTGAACCCTCATTCTTTTTCATCCTAAAATTTTTCCTTCTTTCGGACTTTGCAATAGGACAACGCGTCGCATTGAAATCCAAATCCCATAACCCCCAGGTATCCATGGATTCCTTCCAGCAACATCACGGCTACATGAGACCACCGCAACCGCCACCTCCTCCGCCGCATGCGGCGGATCCCCACCATCACCCGCACCACTTTCACCAGATACCGCCGCCGCCACCCCAAGCTCCCTGGTTGTCCTCCCAATTCCAATACCACCCTTCGCAGACCCCTTCCCCTCCGCCGCAGTGGCAGCAACCACCGCCGCCGCCTCCTCCTCCTCCTCCGTCGAACGCATATTCGTACCATCCGAGCCCGTTCCCTCCTCCTCCGCCTCGCTCTCACGCGCCTCCTCATCAGTTCACCCCTCACTCCCACATTTCTCAGCCTTATCCTCAGGTGAAATATCCTTCTTGCCCTTCGTGTTTTTGCCTCTTTGATTCGCTAGGGTTTCTTCTGTTATAGGTTCACTAATTGCGTGAAATTTTTGTAGGAATGGGGCAATCCAAACTTGCCACCTAACCAGGGCTATCCAGGTTAGTTGTTCTTTTAATGTTACGTTGGAAACATTGTTTTCTTGTTCGTGCCATAATTAAGGTTTTGTTGTCTATTATTGGTGTGTGGAATAGTTTAATGTTATATTCACTTGAGAGAGAACCATTTGTACAGAAAAAAGAAGAAAACGGAGTGGGGAAAAACGAATCTTGCATTTTTTTGTTAGCTTATGTTTGATAGTTGATTTAATGCCAAGTTATTTGGGTCAAATACACTGTTTTTTTCTTTGTGATTCATTTGTATTTGTATGTATTCATGAGCTTATTGAGTCGTGACTTGACACTGAATATTGGCTAAGATAGATACTTGCATGTGTCTGAGGAATTACTCCACTTTTCAACTGTAGTGTGCAACTTGTTTAAATGGTCATTAGTCTGTTAATATGCGTTGCTTTCATTGGAAAAAATAACAGCATAATTTTATTGACTTTGTGTGCCACTGTGTGATTTTTAAGTTCTATATGACATCTTGGAAACCCCAATCCCCGAGCTTCTGTATGTCCATTCTTAATGCAGTGGATATTGTGTTGTTGTGACATAATGTTGTATTGGTAGCTCATAACAATGAAGAAGATTGGGCTGCGAAGGCCAGAGCTTGGGCAGCTAAAGCTGCCATGGAAAGTCAGCATCCACAAACACATTTTTCACCAGCTGGAAGATTGCACGAGCAAAATCACTATCATGATCAGTATCAGCAATCGATTGACTCACATTATACTGATGTTCAAAACCAATCCCATTCAACATCAAGCTATCAACAATTTTCCTACTTAGATACATCTGCACAGCGAATTTCAGGACAGTCCCAGGATGCTGTACCCGTCAGTTTGGAGACATCTTATGCTCAAGATGGACATTCGTACAGTGCTAGAGATGGGACCAGCATCAGAGATTCAAATGTTTCATTTGAACAAGGGAACATGCCAGCAAATCCATCAGTTCATCAGCAGGAGGTACCTTCTAGTTATAGTTCTGTTGCAGGTAATTGTTTATTTAGTTTATTGAAGTTGCAAGTGAAGCTTCTGTGGAATGGATCATAAATCAATATTCTGGAATTTTCCTTTAATGTATATATGTGATACAAACCTGTCAAAATTTGGTTAAAAAATATTGTTTGGTTGAATCACATGAATAATGATTTGATGACAGTGTAATCGGATACCAGTTAACAGGAAAATATCGTGTACCTAAAAGTCCTTTAAAAAATATATTGGAAGCCATAATGGGTTATTATAGAAGCATCACAGACCAAACAAATGCAATATATGCATATAGATAAATGAAAAATGCAGAAATATACTTGAAATGCAAAATAATGTAAAACAAGTATATAATTAATGACAATAACGAAATATAATAGTTAGTCTAGAAGTTCGAATAAAATCAAATCAAAGGAAAACACCACCATGTTCAAGTAACTTAATAACTGTGGTATTAGATTTATATATTCGTCAATAAGTATTGAATACAAAAGAAGAGAAAAAAGTCAGGCAGGGTGGGTTGTGTTGAAGAAACAAAGAACAAACAGAAAAAAGAAAAATAAATGAGAATGAACCACGGTGGGTGGATGATGGTGGCACAATGATGGGACGAACCAAGGTGGGTTGGTGCCATGCAGAAGGAGGTGAACTGTAGTGGGTGGCACTGCTGCAAAAAGACAAACCAGGTGCTGTGGTGGGACGAACCAGGTGATGGTGGCAGTTGCACAACTCAGGTGGTGGCAGTGGTGGCAACATGACAAGATGTAGTTGATGACAAAGTGTGGTGCAATGAAGTGAAGAGCAGGTGGGGTTTTTTATTTTTTGTTTGGGTTTGGGTCAGGTTGTGGGTTGTATGACCCAATTCTTTTTCAAAACAAAAATTCAACTGGGCTTTGATCAACTCGTGTACAACCCAGAAAAGAAAATGTTGGGGCTTTTAATAAAACTTCCTGCGTGGGATGAAAAACCAAGCCAGTGTTGGGTGGCTGTGGCCAGAATCTTGTGGAAGAGAGGCTTGTGAAGATGGCTTCTGAAAAATGCTCAAATGCTGTCACATGCTACCCAGATGACTAGACACTACAGTAATTCGAACGTGGAATTGTGTTGATGCTCTGGGAACGATGAGCCTATTGTGGTAAGATGGTCTGGTACAAGTGGTGAGGTTGATTGGAGGTGAGCCTCTTCCCAGACCAGTAGATCTGAGAGGGACAATTGCCTAGGAGAGATGGGGGACAGCTGGGAAAAGAGTTTCTGTTGCAAAGTTCTAGAATTAAAAGAGATAAAGTTAAGAATCCCTATGCTTCAAAATATATTTTTAGTAATTGATCATGAATCGCTCATGTTTTGATTACCCATTAACAATATACGTCTTCTGATATGTTGTCCATGCTGTCTTTACGCAAATAAGTTTATTATGTTTAAAAATATAATTTTAGTAATTGATCATGATAAGTCACTCATGTTCTGACATGTTGTTCATGCTGTCTTTTTAAACAAGATATGCTATCAGCCTATCGCAATTCTTGTTTAATGGACTACTAGTGTGATTTTATAGATTATTTTGGATAGGAAAAGAAATATTAATTGATGGGGAGGGGAGAGTACAAGGTATCTACTAGACTCACGTACACAAAGCTGAAGGAAAACAATGAAAACTAGAATCTCCTCTGAGAAACCACCAAAATAACTTCACCCAAGGATTATGCACCAGCTAATCCCCATTGTCAACAAATAACTCAACAAAACGGGAAACCTAATACTAAAACTCAACAATGTTCACTTTGGCTGGAAGGTTTGAAATTTACAGTATCTGGATAAGAAGGGTTTCCTTTTCAGAATCAGTACTTGTCTTTTCTGGGATTATGGCAGCTAATCTTCAAGGTTGTCCTCTATGGACAAGTATTGGGAAGGAAGACTGAGAAACAGGATGATATTAATTTCTTCATGTGTTAGGTGCTACTGAACTCGCTGTAATTCAAAATAATAGATGTTTCAATGAAAGCTGTGCTCTTGTTAGAAATATAGGGAACATATATGAATCTGCTTAATTTTTATCATGTCAAGCAAATTATATTTTTCCACTTTTCATGTGAAGCCATTTGAGCTGAGAACTAGGTGGCTCAAATTGGGGATTGATTACATGTTTTCACCATCCAAGTTCTCAGCAATAACAAGGCTTATTTGTATATTAAATCAGAAGTCTAGATGAAGTACCCATTAGTGAGAATTGAACAATATCCTTTATTACTTCTATGTATATCATTATATAGCTAATTGTTAAGTCAATTTATTTATAAGTGTTACCCACATAGTTGTTTTATGTTAGCCATCTGTTCATATTCTGAGCATTGTTTATTGTAATAGGATTAATTAATGAGTTGTTGGACCTTATGCCTTTTTTGGCACCTCGCTGCCTTACCCCTATAACAGTTATTACATCTTCATAAATTTGTTCAGGACAAGGAATGATTATCCCATCTCTTATCAGTTATGCTGGTTTATTTGTGGCCCATGTAATAGTAGATATAATACTCAATTTTGCCTATCTAAAAATGAGTTGGAGAATAACTAGTAGTTGGAACTTTGAAATATCAGACAGTGTGAAAGTGCTTTTTAAAGTTTACACATTTTTTGTATCTTGCCTTTTTATTTTTCAATGGTAATTTGAATATTGACTTGTTGGACCTGGCAGGTAAAGAGGCTGCTGATCAGATTCAACAATCATACTCAGTCTTCCCTTTGTCAAGTTCATCATCTCAAGAACGTCATGTGCAGCCATCAATGCATGCACCACCTTTTGCATCGGGCAGCCACTCAGTGGACTCGGCTATCAGTCTTGCTGATCAACCATTAGATTTTGCACCCAGGTTTAATCGTGATAATGACTTGCAGATGCAATCAACTTATAGTCATCATGATTCAAGTACTTCAATGAATAACTGGGCAGCTCAAGTGGCCCCTGGTGTTGGTTATCCACCAATTCTTGCCTCTGGGCCACAGGTTTTAATTTTGAAACCTTTTGTTTTCCTGGTCAACTTATATATTCATTTTAATGCTTTGGCTCTTGGTTAATTTACCAGCTTGACCCTTCTATCTCCACTCCTGGTCATGTGGCACCACCATTTGGAAGGTTTCCTGGACCTAGCCTCCCTTCAACTATTCCACCAAGTGGTGCACCCTTTACCCTTAGCACTGGAACTACAATTCATCCTACGGCTGCTTTCTCTGCTGATGCATATGGGGTATCTAGTGTTTCTGATCGTCCTAAGAAGGTAAGTATGTTGCAAAGGTTAATGCTTGTGTGTGTGTGTGTGTGTGTGTGTATGTCACCAAACCTCATTTTCTGTTATTTCAGGCTTCAGTTCCAAACTGGCTTAGAGAGGAAATAAAGAAAACAGTCATTGCTGCTCCTGCAGAGAATCTGAAGGAGGAAGCAGCATTTGTAAATGATGGCATTGACAAGCCATATACGAGAGGTGATGAGGCAGATAGTAAAAGCATCGATTCATCTAGATCAGCTGAGGATGAAGAAGATGAAGAGGTTTTATTTTTTTAACATTAAAGTTTGTCAAGAAAAGAAAATTCCATTATCATTTTTAATTTAGTTAGGATTATTTCTTGTATAGGATCAAGTTGAGGTAGCTAGAACTGCAGCAATCAACCAAGAAATAAAAAGAGTTCTGACTGAAGTTCTTTTGAAGGTCAGTTTTGTTTAAAATGTAAATTTTTGGTCTTATTGAAGTCTGTGAACTGGATGTCAGAAAAAGTGTATTGTAGTTCTAATTACAGTTTCTTCTTAGGTTACTGATGAATTGTTTGATGAAATCGCAACCAAAGTTCTTGCTGAAGATGATCTTACTGCTGAAGGTAAATAGTTGTCTGTTGCACTCTCATTTTCTCTTAAATTGTATTTATTATTCTAAATAAATAATTTTATTCTACTAATATAGTATTAAATAGTATAAGTTCTAACAATTTATTTCCTGCAGTAGGTCACAAAGTTGTCACCTCAAACCTTAAGGCACCTGCTTCTCCACCCTCAGTTACAGTTCCTAAGGCATCTGCAAAGGTTTTAGTACCAGTCAAAGAGAGGGTAGTAGAAAATGATGGTACCAGTGAAAAATCTAATTCTAGCTCTCCTGGAGATGTTTTAGGTCTTGGAAATTATGGTTCTGATGCTGATGATGAAGACAATGAAATTGAGAGTTCCAGTGTGCCAACTCCTGCAAAAGATGCTGCTTACCAGTCAGGGATTAAGCAACCTTTGCCAGATACACATGATGTATCTGTTAATGGCATTTCACAACTTCATGAGCGTAGTAGATATGAAACTAATTTTGTGAATGCTCAGGTCAAAGCCATGTCTATACCATCCAATGATTCTGCTTCTGATCAATTGCATGATGACAAGGTTACTAGAGTATCCGATCTTTCACATTCTTCCAAAGTGGTGTCTGAAGATCTTAGGGATAATGGACTTGATGCCATCCAAAGAAGCCATGATAGATTTAATGGCTTTAGTTCTAAAGATACTTCAGGGATACCAAGATCTGAACTGCCTGGAAAGAACATTGGTGTGGAAAAAGCAACAGATGATCATTCAGGTAGGGAAAGCAGAAGAAAATCTGAAAAAAATGAGCGGCCTGACAGGAATACTTCTGAGAAAGACTTTGTGAAGGAGTTAAACAGTAGTAAGACCAGGATAGATGAAAAAGGTCATGAGAATCATAAAAGGAAGGATGAAAGAAATCATAAAAGGGAAAAAGCAGATTATGGCAGTGAGGCAAAAGAAAGGGTGAAAGAACACCATTTCAGGCATGGGGAAAAGGCAAAGGAATCAGATTCAAGGAAAAGATCATCTCATGTTGATGTCAAGGATGATAAAAGGGAAGCTGAAAAATCCCATAGAGGTAGTACCACTGACGATACTAGCCGGAAAAGGGAGCATACAAAGGATAAGGGGGAACATAAATCAAGGCAAAAAGATGCAAGTAATCCTGACAGGCATAGGAGAAGACGTTCATCTTCAGTAAGTAGTAGAGGTAGAACCAACAGGGATCGTGTTGATCATGCTGGTAATTCAAGTGAAGGATCAGATGTCTCAAAAAGGTCTATAGTATATTCTTAAACCTCAATTGTCTGGTTGTTATATATAGTGTCTCATAATGTTTGTAATGCAGGAAGCTGCATTCAAGAAAGCGTGACTTGTCACCGTCTCCTGTCAGATCTAAAAGAAGGTATCATTTATTAAGAGATCCTTAAACTGTTCAGGTTTGCAATATTGAAGTTTGTGTTCCAGAGCATCTTGGACTGTGTTTATAGGCTATATCAGTATTTGAGTGTGTGTAATAATTTACCATTATAGTAATATTCATACGATTAATGTTTTATGCTGGGCGTTGATAGTGTCAGTTGATTCGTTTTCCTTCTCTTGTTATTAATAGAATGTTGGTGATTTAAGAGTAGGTTATCTTAACTTTTGTGCTAAGTGAATCTGAGATGTTGACACTATCAGCTTCTCTATATTTTATTTTAATGATCTCAGCTCTAGGTCAATCTTCAGATGATTTAGGTGTGAGGACTTAATTGCTTACCTCAATCTTCGCTGAAGCTCTATTGCTGTCTAAAGGCCAGAAATGGATAAATTTATTGGGCATTGTTTTTGGACTTTGGATTTTCTAATATGATGTGTTTTATTCACTTTTTTCAGTGAAAAGAAAGTTTTATTTGTGTAATTTTATTCAATTTTTTTTAATATGATGATTGTTATCTAAATGTGTGTTTGTGTAGGTATTTTCTGATACATATTTTATGTATAATTAGATTATTTATGCTGGCCGTTATTTATAGGATTATGCTGCATCTTAGTGCAACTTACTGTTACCAAAAGTTTCAAATTTGAAAATATAACTGTTGACTTATTTTATACCTTGGTTCTTTGAGAAAAATTATCGAGCCTATGATTTGGCAGTTTGAGGATTCTGAAGCTGATACCATGCCACAGATTCAATCATTTGGGTCTTTATGTAGTTGAAGTTAAATTATCGTATTGCCTGCTACATGGAATGTTTTTCGTGTTGTTCACGTTTTGCAGTAATAAACACATTTTCGTGTACTTTTTTGTCTACTGTGTGTATTACCTTTTAATTTATCTCTGCAATATATTATAAGACATACAAGAGCAAGATACTTTTGATGTGCACAAATTTTGGCACTTGTTTATCCATAATTGTTAGGATATCTCTACCCTGAAGCTAGAATATAAGACTTTTGACTGTGATCGTATTCATAAGAAACAGAAAAGATTTATTGTAATAGACCTCTTCGAATGGAGTGTTGACACTGTACCAGGTTGAGTTGTATTTATAGACTTTGTATACTTTAAACTCACCAAGGCAGTACGGTGGTTTCATTTTTAGACAACTTTCGCGGTCTCCTCATAGCAAGCGTTCTCAGCGCAGGCATTCTCCCTATTCTTCTCTTGATTCTTCCAGGTTTGTTGCCATTAAGTTTTTCTGAGATTAAGATTTATGTTTTTCAGACAAACTTCCATCATATAAGATTAAGCTGCACAGGTGAATTTGTCAGGATTCATATTTATTGATTACTTGGTGCCTTGTTTATTTACTGGTTTCTTTTTATGTAGGGGAAGGAGGTCAAGATCCAGATCACCTGTTCGGCGGCAGAGATGAACCATGGAAACAGAGAAGGTTGAGTTTTCATCGTGGAGGTTCATTCACCAAAACATCAATTAGGAGGAGTAGGGCGAAGCATGTGATATCTTGTCTTTGGACTGCAAAGGGAATTTTGATTCAAAAGTAATAGGTAGTGCTGACTTTTTTCCCATTTTTGTACGTTCAATATATACTGTTGTTTCTTCCTGGTTTTGCTACTGTTGTTTAAGGGTAGTATATAACTAGGTAGAGCTGGATGTGTGGTGTAATGTGCTTTTGTGTATAAAAAGGCATGAAAAAAATTGATAGATTACTTTTTCATCATCAGAACTCCGATATATCTTTGATCCAATCAACATCAATATTTGGTGGATGCCTTATCTGAATGATTCAGATAAATCTTAATAAATTAATCTACTGACCAATTTTCCCGTGTTTATTCCCTTTCCACAATACCCTTATGACGCAAATATTGATTAGATCGGGTAATTTTACTGTGCTAAACAGTTACGAATTGAACGTGTTTGGTTTAATGACATTGCTTAAGTTAAAGTGAGTGGCAATACACGCTCCTACTGTTTCCGATATACACACGCACACACAAACAATTAAGAGAGTCGATGTAAGGATAGAAATAGGAAAAATTTGCATAATTTTATGAAGCCTCGAGGTACTATTGTACTTTACAATATATTACTAGTAAATGTTTTATTCATGGATCTTAGTATATCTTTTATTTTCAAATAGATGACTTTTCAAGGGGAATCTAACATGCCATATATTCCTATTTGTAGCACTGAAAATAAAAATCTGTGTTCTAGTTAAAATTCAAACCCTATGTTTTCATTATAGGGATATACGAAACCCCAATTCGAATTAGATCAAAACTTTAATTAGTGCGTAAAATATCAAATTTATTATGAAAATCCATATTATGATTTTACTTTGTTATCTTTAACAAGTTTAAAATAGCAAACAATGCATCGGAATAATCTTATTCATAATTTGAGGATAATTTTTTTTCTTTCAAATATTAGTTGGTAGTGAGAAAATTGAACTTACATCGTTTTTTATCTTCCTTTCCAACTTTTATTACAAGATTAACTTTATAGCTTCATAATTCGAGAATAATTAAAATTGTTCAAAATAGTGTGTAACAAATTTTTGAAGGAATTGTGTAAATTTTTTTTCGAAGGAATGTAAAATTTATTTGAAAACTATAACAGAGTAAACGTAATATATGCTATGAAAAACAACAACACGAAAAAAATATAAACTACTATAGAATAAATCATTTGAAAGTAAATTCTAAATTTAAAGAATTTGAGTTTTGAGAAGAAAAAGTAACGAGAAAATTGCAAATGGAAATAAACTTGCAAGAAATGTAAAATAATTTATGCTTTGACATGAAAAAGTTAGGCTAACAAGTTCATTTTGAGCAAGTCTGAAAAATCTTAAAGTGGTAATATGTTAAGGTTGTATTTTTATATTTTCTAGGTCCTATTCTATCGTTCTTAGAGGGCCAATCATGGTTGTCACTTATTTTTGGTTAAGAAAGCACTAACCTATCACTAAACTACTATTCATTGTTAACAGTAATTAGGTTGGTAATTGATATGTACGTTTTTGTGTTGGTTTAACCAACTCACCGGCTTTCGAGCACATAGCCATGTTTTTGTCTCCTTTACGTATTCATTTGGTAACGTCCACATGCCATTCATGAATTCATGGTGCAGAAACACAGGCAACGACATTGAACGTCATTAACTTCGATTTTATTCATGAATCATGATAGTGTTTATAATTTAGTATATGTAACGCGTTTGATTCTTGACTAGCTACTTCTTTTTCATCTCTAGCTTTGTATATTCAATTCAATTCTTGCAACCCTTAACGTGCTTGTGACGTCAAACTTCACATTCTTAGTCGGGGCCTAGTGGGTTTGTTAGAGATGCATTTCTTTCTTTCAGGTAAAGTATCATTCACTCACTCTCTCTCTCTCTCTGTTAACAACCCATGAAGATTTCACAAAACAAGGACAGAATTTTGTCATTAATCCAACCCATGAAGGTCCTTAATTTTTCCGTTCCTCGAATTGCATTCTTTAAAAACATTGTTTCAAAACATGTAAATTAATCTTCTATTTGATTTGCAGGGATCTCAGGTGGAGCTATGGTCTGTTTGGCTATCTGGGTTTGTCTTCATTACTCTCTCTCTCTATGCCACTCAGAGATTACCCTCATTGAAGGATCATAGCAGAGCTTCCAAAGATGTAATATCGGATTCCACAAGTATTACAATATTCACAGCTCCAAAACCCTTTAAGGGCTCTACTGGGACCAAACAGACACTTGCTGTTAGGTCATGGCTGGCTCTGTCTCCATATGTTACTGTTGTTTTGTACAGTCAAGATCCTTCCGTTGCCTCTTTTGCTGATGTTTTTGATTCCAGGGTTTTAGCAGACACGAACATTGATTTTACGTAAGTAAACAAACTGGCCTAGTATTCATGATTTGATATTCATTAGTTCTTCTGTCTGAAACAGATTCTGTTACACTGAAGGTATACTAGACACTTATAAAAGACTAAATTACTTTTAGTGTTTGTTTTTGTATATTATCAGTGTAAAAGTTCTTGTATCGTCAACTTATTATATCTTAATTACTGCTTTATAACAATTGATTTTTATCCAGCTTCCTAGGTACTCCTTTTTTCCACTCCATGATTGCAAAATCAAGCTCATACATATCAGATATATCTGTTATCGTTGACCCTGAAACCATTATCCTTTCTGGATTCATCTCCACCCTAAACCATGTGTATCAACTTGATCATGATTGGCTTCTTGTTGCTTCACCTCAAAATGTTTCTTCCTTCCCATTCCATTTGGATGAGTCTGGGAAACATTGGCAGTCAAGTAATGGGAAACGGATGAAGATCCAGCAGGTATGAAAAATTGTAAAATCTGGGAAAAACTACTCACTGAAGACATTTCTATGCTCAAAAAACTAAATTGAATTGTCCTTTCTTCTTCAGCTGCAGAAAATACTTCAACAGAATTGGCAGGGGAAGCGTTGTTATACAAGAATGCTGATGGTGTGGAACAGCAAGGATGTGCCTCTACATGATGGAGTTCTTCCTCCTTTCTTGTATGGTAAAGGTGTACATAACAATTGGGTGATTCATGAAGCAATGTCATCTGAGTTCAGATTTGTCTTTGATGCTAGTTTCACCATCACAAGCTTCTATTTGACCACACAAGGAAATTCTAGTGCTTTAGATGTTGAGAATAGAAATTGGGAGTACATTGGTAATTCCCATGTTGGGGCAAACTATGGCTCATTCTTCTACAGTGAAGATAACTCTAACCTGGTCAAACTTTTGAAGTGCAATAAACAGTACATTATGGTTGACACCAAGAAAAATGCTGTTTATTCAATTGGGCACCAGGGTGCAATAAACCTGATGAAGGAAAAATATTTTCCATCTTGGTTAAAGGAAAATACAATGTATTGTGTTGATCGTCAGAAACCACAAACTGCATCATTAGATTGCTGTATGAAGGATCAGATGAAAATTTCAGCAACTCTGGAGCTTCCGTTCTCGTTAGAATCACTCCTGTCTATCACTGCAGACAAAAATAAAACAGTTATAGTTACCGTTGCTGGATATAGCTACAAGGATATGCTCATGAGTTGGGTTTGCAGATTACGAGAACTGTTTGTTGAAAATTTTGTTGTGTGTGCCCTTGATCAGGAAACTTATCAATTCTCCATCTTGCAGGTATGTGCGTTCCTGCTCTGCATAATATTTGTGCAAAATCAAGGCTTAATTAAACTGATCTCTTACAAATTTTGATATTTTTAAATGTGCCCATATTAATTACTCAAAATTTTTATGTATTTTTCAATTGAATATACATTGTTTAATTTGTCCCTTAGATGAATAAGGTGACTGTTATCCAACTTTTTCTCTATATGCTAAAAGTTATAAATTATAATCTAATAAATGACTTTCATTATTGAAAACATGTTGAATAATAAGAGAGCATGTCATCACCATGGACCTAACAATGATAGTCCCATAATTGTGGCACGTGACGAGATGGAAGACATCAAAGAGTATAATGATATCATTATCTAAAATGTTTTCAATTAAAACAACAAAAAAATACTTGTTGTTTTAGTATCATTCCATATTTAACTGATGTCAATAGAAATGTATAAAGTTTTTTAATATTAAATATATAAAAAGGAATTTAATTGAAATTTAATTAAAAATATCCATATTTAGCATATTTAGGAGATACTTCAAACTTAACTATATTATTTATGATATTAGTGGGTCTTGACACTATTACATCAAAATGAACACCAAGAACCTTATGAGTCGTTCTCTTAAATGGAGTGTTGATCTTTTCAGGCTTAAGATAAGTTAGATACGTAACATTGACCTTCGATGTTTGAATAATTGAGAACTCATTACATAGTTAGAAATCAAGCAATATTTAGTTGACATAATTAAAATCTTGAAAGCTAAAATTACATAGTCGTGATATCTGAAATGGTTTAGTAGTTTTGGACCATCAAGTCAGCTATGCTACAATATTTCTCTCAAAACGTGAATAATTTAGCAAATTCATTAACAATATACAAAACAGCATTAGTGGGGAGATTTTAAAATCTGAAAAATGTTCTGCATTTGAATAGTTTTTAACGATAAAAATATACCACAAATCATAAAAAAATAGATTACAAATTGTCCGAGTATAAAACAATATTGGTTGGGATCACGTCTGATGCGGTAACCCTGTACAAACTCAGATAATTTCATCTTATTATATTGCTCATGAAAGCTGTTTTAAGTTTTAACTTATGCAGTCTTTCATCATTAGCTATACACATTAGCTATGTTTAGTACAACGTGCAATTTGTGAAGAAGTATAGGAGACGAATCTATCATTAATGTTGTTAACGCACTTATGCTAGTTTTTGGCCAAATGTGAAAACTGTTCATGCAGGTTACAAACCAATAACGGTTGATTACTCTATTTGTGTTCAAATAATAATAATAATACAAAAAAGTTCTATTTGTGTTCATGCTGCCATTACCTAAACGCTCTCGAAGCTTAATTAACTATTTCAGTATAGTTATCATATTTTATTGTATCTGAATGCAGTTATTCGTTTTCTGTTGAGACAGGGAATTCCAGTTTTCACAGATCCAACAGCTCCAAGTAACATAAGTTTTGATGACTGCCACTTTGGCACCAAGTGCTTCCAAAGGGTGACAAAGGTGAAGTCAAGAATTGTTCTAAAGATTCTGAAGCTAGGTTACAATGTACTTCTCAGTGATGTTGATGTATACTGGTTCAAAAACCCAGTTCCCTTACTTCACTCTTTTGGCCCTGCTGTTCTTGCTGCACAGTCTGATGAATACAAAAAACAAGGTTCTTGCTTATTTTGCACTTAGAATTCACACTTTTCCAAACTAGAAACATAAAACATCCATTACCATGATTTGATTAAGAAAAAAGTATAAACCTATCTGCTTACCTATAGCAAAATTTCTATTCTATGATCATTTATTTTGCACTGGTAATGATAGTTTTGGACTGACAAGTGAGTAAAAGAGAGAAAGACATTCGAACATAATGTTTCCGAGGTTGGATGCAGATGTTTCCAAGGTTTCAAATATTCTTTTGTTGTCATTTGTGCAGGACCAATAAACCTACCTAGACGCTTAAACTCCGGCTTCTATTACGCTCATTCCGACACTCAGACAATTGCTGCTATAGAGAAAGTGGTAAGACATGCAGAAACTTCTGGTCTATCAGAGCAGCCAAGCTTCTACGACACGTTATGCGGCGAAGGAGGATCCAACCGCGTTGGTGACAACCAATGTGTGGAACCTGAAACAAACCTAACGGTACATTTCTTAGACAGAGACCTTTTCCCAAACGGGGCTTACCAAGAACTATGGTGGGAAAAAGACGTTAAAGCAGCATGTTTGAAGAAGGGTAGTTACATTATCCACAACAACTGGATCAGTGGGAGGCTCAAGAAACTCGAGCGCCAAGTGTTGTCGGGTTTATGGGAGTATGATCCTGGCACAAGAATGTGCCTTTGGAGCTGGCATGGCACGGTATCAAACAGTGAAGTTAATTTTGAGGAAAGGGTTGATTCCTTCTTATCAAGTCTATGAACTTGTTTTGTCCTCACTCAAATAAAAGCCATTGCTTTCCCTTTGTTTGCACATGGCACAACCTCGGATTCATCGCGCCATAGAGAAAGCCGGCCATAGGAAACTGAGAAGCATCTATGATGTCTCTCTTTAAATAATATCTGCGTGGCGCACGCTCTTCCGCTACCCAGCTCTAGTTTCTAAAAGAGATGGTGAAAGATTCAGAGAGCATAATAATAAATTTGAGGTGCAGGCTATGCTGAAGCGTGTGGTTCATTCGTTAGGCCGGGTGGAACACAGAGATAAAGGTTCCAGAAGGAAGAACCATCAGAGTCAGAGGGTGCCATCGCCGGAATTGTACTCACAGTCGAGGGATTTTGTTGTGAGGATAACTCACGCGGGTGGACATCAGGAACTGTATAGACATGCAGTTCCTGCGTCTAAGTTGATGACAAAGTATCCAGGGATGTGTGTTGCACGGCCAGAAGTGTTCAGAGTGCCGCATCAATCGGTGTTATGGAGAGAGGAGATTCTGGTGCCTGGTCACAAGTATATCCTGATCTCGTTTAAAGACGTGGAGAAGCTGAAACGAAAAATTTCAGAGGAAGAGAAGAGCAAAGAGGGTGATGGGGTGGTGGTGGAAACAAAGACCAGGTCTCCTAAGGAGAGAAATGGTGTAGCAGGCCATGAGACGCTGGATACAATCATCAATGGTGGAAACAGTCACAGAGAGAATGGGAAAATGAAAGAGGCAAATGGAGTTGCAGGGCAAGGGTTGGAAAAAAGGACAAGTGTTTCTCCGAGAGGAGAAGGGAGCAACAGTGTTGCGAAAGAGGGAATGGGGCTAGGTGTAGAGAAGGTGGAGTCAAATGTGGATGGTTGTTTAGGTGAAGGAGGTGTAGAGGACTGTTTTTACTCTGCAAAGGACTTCTATGTCCGTAGGGAGAAATCCATAACCCCAAGACCTTCAAGACGAAAAGGAATAAAAGGGAAGAAGCCTTTTGTGGCACCTCTTCCAAAGCCACGACCATATCGGAGCTTGGCATGGCAACCTAGCCTCCCAACTGTGAGGGAACTCTCGCCATGATTTTGTGCTGTAGAGCTCTTATTCTGCTATTGAATCACCGCTTTCTCTATTGGATAGCTGTTACACCATTTTAATAAAATCAATACATAATTCCCACCTTTTTTTTTAATTGTATTGTTTCCTTGTGCATAAGGAACCTTGGCATGTGTATTAGACAGAAGAAGAAAAAAAAATGTGAGCCATTTGCATAAAAATATTGCTAACATCGGCGGAACTTCTCACAAATCTAACACCACAAATGAAAGTGAGTTATCTCGTTATTTTGAACCCAGGTATCTCCATCACATCTCATTTATTTATTTATTTTATTAAATTCAGATTTTCCTGTTATCTTAGAGATTTTTTTATTTTCTTAGTGATCGCCTTCTAATTCAGGCTCTGTTATTGCTCTTGTACGATTTTTATTTACATTATATGGCTCTATAAGATTGGGCTGGAGATTAAGAAGTCTAATTGAATCACAGTTCTATTCATAAGATGTTTTAACAAATGGATTTTAAGCAGAGATGAGGCAACAAGGTTAAATGAATTCACTAAATACAGATCAATATCGCTGAAGCTTATTAATAAAAAATAGTAAAAGTCTAAAAATGCTGGAGCTGAGGAATGCTCCACTCATTTTCTTTCTTATTAAATTTCCATCCGAGATTAAATGAACATAGTAATCACAGGCTTGACATCCGAACATAAAAGATTCATCCCTTGCCAACTGAGTTAAGAATCTTCCATCCACGATGCATGTGCAGCCACACCAATCCCCTCTTCTCCAATTTGTACTGCACAAAACAATGCTTTGAAAGATGGTGACAGTAACTTGAATTAACCACCTATATATAAGCTTTCATATCTCAGAATGCACCCTCATAAAACATAGGACAAAATCCTAGTCAAGATCCAAGTGTAGATGACTGAGAGAACAGCACCAACCGGAATAGTAACTACCCATGAAGCCACAATCTCCTTCACAGTTTCTGCTCTAACACTGTTAAATCCCCTTGCAAATCCAACACCCATTACTGCACCTACTAGAGTATGGGTTCCAGAGATGGGTAGCCCCAGTTTTGAAGCAAACAGAACCACAGAGGCAGCAGCAAACTCAGCTGCAAATCCTCTGGTCGGAGTAAGTTCTGTAATTTTCTTTCCTATTGTAGCTATCACTCTGTAACCCCACATCATTAGCCCTGCAACTATTCCAAATCCTCCCCAAGCGAGAACATCAGTTGGAATGACAATCTCAGCTCCCATGGCACCACCTTGAAGGATAGCCAGTGCACCTGCCAGTGGACCTATGGCGTTGGAGACATCATTTCCACCGTGAGCAAATGACATGAAACATGCTGAAAGAACTTGCATGTAACCAAACACTCCATAAACTATTTCCAATTGAGCACCCTTTGGGCCTGCAACATCGTCCAGGAATCCTATGTTGTGGTGGACAGTTCCTTCTTTTGGCTCAGGCTTTGGAGTATTTGACTTGACAAGAAGATGGCCCAGCTGCTTTCTGATGATTCTGTCAACCAGAAAAGCACCAACAGTTCCACCCACTAAAGCTTGTGCCAAAGCTAAAGGAAAACTCTTGCTAAGGGGAAACGCAACAAATGAAATCCCGGTAACACCTAGAAATACAGCAATTGGTGCGGCGGCAGCTGCTGCTAGTCCGGGGTTAGGTGCACTGTATACAAACTGGACAGGGAAAGGATTAAGAGCAGGAATTCAGCATATTTTCTGATTGAAAACTTTAAATTTTGAAGTAATAAAAAAGTTCGAAAATGAATACAAATAGTGTGAATAATAAATCTTAAGCACAAAATATTTTAGTTTAATTTTGATGTACTCCTCATATATATTTATATAGACAATTTTTACATTGTTCCAGTCATCATATCCTTTATGCTCTGTTTGCTGAAGAATAGAGAAATAAGTTGATTGAGAATAAAATGGAAGACTGAAAATAGTGTTTGGTTGTAGAAAAATGATGGAGAGACTAAGATGAGTAAAAATTAGTGAGAAATAGTATAGAAGATTGAAAATTATCTTTCTTTCTGTCTTTCTTACCAAACCCATGTTAGTTTCATCCTCTCCACCAAACACACCATTAATGAGTTTGACAGTTCATGTCATTAAGCTCGTTAAACTATGAGATGTCACAAGCAGTTTAAACCTTTTTCGTTCAGAGTGCATATACATTAAAATCAAATAATTTTGAACCGAAAGAACCTTTCTTTTGAAATTTGATTACTTTTTTCTAGTCTGCGTTTGAAATCGAATAGGAAAATGCTAGAACCCTGAAGACAGCATGTTGGATTCAAGAGTTTACCCTTCGGATGCACTTGTAGACAAGAAATGATACAGCTGCTCCCATCAGTGGTGACACAACCCAGGAAGAGATCACCCTTGCTAGTGAACCCCAGTAAACAGCTCCAGGACCTCCATATACTAAACCAAACCCCACCATTGCTCCTACTATACAATGTGTAGTAGATACTGGCCAACCATAATATGATGCAAACTGCATAGAGCAAAATAATAAATAGATGTTCAATTTCATTGGAATGGTTCAATATATAAACAAAACATTACTCTTCATTTATCTCTTGAACAAAGTAATAATAAGAACAAATCAATAATTTGAAAGTTTACTAAAACTGGTTACTCCGTTTGAGTTAAATATTACAATCTTGAAACACGATATAAAATAGGCAAGAAGCTTAGAGTGCATTCCAATTAAATTAAATATTTCTTTTAATTAGAAGGTTTTAAACTTGAATCTAAAGTCGCAATTCCTAGCACATTTGTCTGTAAGTTCAGTAAGTATAACAACGACAATAGTTTAATAGCTCTGTTCTCATCTGATTCTACCTGATCTTATGAGCACTACCATGCATAGTTGTTGAGGGAGATGATTTTGAATGAGGACATTATGTTTCAATTTCATTTTGCGTTATGAATGAGAAGATTATGAAAGAGAGAGGAGGTTTTGTTTTTGTTTTTTCGTGCTTCCTTTACCTGCAACCAAGTACCAGCAGCAGCCAGAGAAGAGAGCAAGCCAGCGAAGAGCAGAGTATGCTTCCCATTGAACACATTGGCCAACAGAATCCCCTTCTGCATCGTGTTCGTCACGTGCGACCCCATCAACAGCGCCCCCGAAAACTCCAGCACCGCCGCCGTCACCACCGCCTGCCTCAGCGTCAGCGCCCCCGACCCCACCGAGGTCCCCATAGCGTTCGCCACGTCGTTGGCGCCAATGTTCCACGCCATGTAAAACCCGAACAGCAACGTCGCGTAGGACAGCACCCTCGTCTTCAACGCCAGCCCCGGCCCCAGCGACTTCATCATCAGCGGGAAGCTCAGCACCGCCAAAGCCATGCATATCGATATGGCCGACGCGGTTCCCGATGATATGTCAAAGGCCTTCGCAATCCCATCCACCTCATCGCCGTTCGCCGCTCGAACTCCCTCCTTCCGCCCCTCCGCCTCCCCTTCGGCGAAAGACGACAGCGTGGCAAAGCGCTTGGCGGCGCTCAAGTGCCTGAACCTGAGAATGCTAAGCGAGGAAGGTTTTGGCGGTATCGGCGGTAGCGAGGGTACGAGGGTGTTGACGCGGTGGGAGTTTCGGAGGAAGAAAGTGGAGGTGGCGTGAGAGTTGCGAAGGAAGGGAGTGTGTTTAGCCGAAGCGAAGCGACAGGAGGGATTCATGTTGGTTGAGGAAGGAAGAACGATGTGAAAAAGTGTGTCTGGTCGGAATTTGTGTTTGATTATTCGTTGAGATTGTTGGGCGTTGAGCGGTGAAGGTTGTGGTGGTGATGGTGGTGGTGGGTGAGGACAAGGGAGGGGAATGTGGCAGAGAGCATAGCGAAGTGTGGAGGGGAATGAGTGGTGAATGGTGATTCTCTGCGTTCTTTCCAAAAATATATCTGTAGCCACCAACTATTTGTCAGAAAACTTATGGTTGAAAATAGGAAGACAAATTCCCTCACTCCATTATCTTCAACCAAACACAAACTTCTACATGTGCTGTCTCAACGTGTTACACGTGTAAAGATTTGCTTGGTTTAACCACTTCAAATATTGCACAAAACAACAGTGTGGCTTCAAATATGTCGATAATGAAAGGTCAATTTAGTCAGATTCTCCAATATTCCATTGCATTCAAGATACTAATTCGGTTATTAGAGGCCTCACAACAGTTGCAACTTTCGGTTGTGCAAAATCCACCCTTCTGTAACTCTTAAGTAATTTTTCACTCTTTTTATGCCGGTAACGTACAATACCTAATAATTAGATACTTCTTTGTTTGGTTCCCCGTTTCTGCACGTGGTGCTTTGTTCAGAGGAAGTTGTTGCAGTAAATGTGACACGAGCTTCAATCATGGATCGGTTTAAAAACACAATGCATAATATATTATATTAAAAATAAGTTTAATATATTTTTAATCTTTAACTTTTATTTTAAATTAAAATAAACTTTTATATATTTCGGTCCTTAAAACTTTAAAAAGTTTGAGTTTCAACAACTCGAGAAAGTGATTACGAACTACTGTTTATGAATGCTTTAAAATCTGACTTTGGTTGAGTGAGCCATCATTGGATTGAACATGATATTGAGCGAAGATGTTGTGTTGTTATCATGTGCCTTCTCAAGATCTTTGTCTTTGGGTCAGAGACTGCACAACTACCACATGAATTTAAGATTTTATGGTGGATGATGAATGCAAAATTATTTACAAATTGCCTTTGAAAAAGGTTATTGGACAACGTAGAACTTAAGAAAAAAAAGGAGAAAAGAGAAAAACTTGTGGTGCACAGAGTGAAGTGCGTTGTCTTACACTTGCTTTGGTGAAGGAGGAAAGATTGAGGGGGATGTATGGCAACTGATGCCTGACTCTGATATATTTGAACATAGTTCTCAACTACTTCTCATCGCTACTTTATAAAAAACTCAGGTTGTAAATTGTTATGTGTATGAGTTTGGAAATATTGTATTACGTAATTGGCTAGAAATTTCTTTTAGTTGAAGTTAGACCCAATGTGGTTAAATTTCATATTTTAAGAATAGAATATGAATAGATATATTTTACGTTTCAAGACTTAAACAATTGTTTGAGTATTAGATTAGTTAATAAATTATCAGGGTGTGTCAATCCAGTTCCCACGTATTCATTCATTATGAGTTGAACTAAAAAAAATTCAGTTTAATTCGTTTTACTTTCTGGTGTGTTAGAAATTTTGTATCTTTGTTTGACACTACGACTACGGATTGATGAGTTAGTGAGTTGACTCACTTACGAATATTTTATTTTTGTAATTTATTTTTACATATTTATTTAAATATACAATAAAAATGGATTAACTCAATTCACTTTTTTTATATTAGTGGAATCAAAATATTCACTTAATTATCTAAATACTATTATAAAGATAGTAGTTGAAAATTAAAATATCAAAATAAACAAATAAATTAAACATCCAAACTATTCTGATATTATTGAACAATATTCTAGTATTTAAAAAGATCAAGTTGTGAATCTATGTAATTAGAAGTAATAAATAATTACAATTAAAAAAGTTATAGAAAATGGTAAAAAATTTAATAAAGTGTGGTGGGTTACGGGTCAACCTACCTTCAACCTGGCTCAAACTCGTTTAACGATCAAATGAATCGAGTTCAATTGAATCCACATTTATAAAAACAGAAATTTGTGCAACATAACATGCTCAAACCTGTGGCGAGACAAATTAGCTCACTGATTAGAACCCATTTTGACATCTCTATACATCATATGTACTTAAGTGATATATTGTTTTATATTTAAGTTTTAAATTTAGAATAAATAAATTGTCACTACAAGAAAGTTACGACAAAATTATTCCTAACTCATCCATCACCGATCCCTTGCAAAACGATTCATCAAAGGATTAACGAGGAAACAATAAAGACACTATGTCGTAACTAAATATAGGTAGCTAAGTAGCGAAGGAGTTACTCTATCACTAATGCTTACAATTTTTGTAGCAAATGTCTCACTAATGAATTTAAAGAAAACTTGTTAATCTGTGGTTACTCCCTAACTGATCTGTAGCAATATATACAATGTCTCCCTAACTAATATTAGTTGATCCATAGCAAACTAGTTTTAGTAAATCCCTAGTTGATTCGTAGCACAGTATAATAACTTATTCCTAGTCAATCCATAATTGATTCGTATAAAACTATTACTACTTATTCCTAACTCATCCCTAGTTGATCCATGGCAAATTATAACAACTCTTCTTTAGCTAATTTTTTGCTAATCCCTAGTAAATTGTAACAATTGATCCTTAATTGATCCATAACAAATTATAATAAATTATTTCTAGTTAATCCTCAACAGAAGTGTAATAAATTGTAACAATATATCCATAACTAATCACTAACAAAATCATAGCAAATTGCATTAGACCAAAATATTTCATACTTTTATTTGTACCTTATAAAACACTTTTAATAACATTAAGTAAAAATATAATAAGTGTTGCTAAACAATTTATAGGAAACATGTCAAATTTAACTATATTCAAAATAATCAAACTCAAGAACATAATGAAAATGGACTTTTAACATCACAAAATTGTTAACATACATGATTAAAACAAAATGAAACAATATTATCATCTTCATATTTTTTTCTCCCTACGTTTCTTGGTAAACTATAGTGATGATATCTTAATGCATGAAATATTTATGTCTTGAAAAATTCTATTTGTGTTTGCATTTGGATATGTATTTGTTATTGTAAAAGTGTTTATATTTCTAATTGTGCTTAAATTTCTGTTTGTATTTATACAAGAAATTGTGCATGTATTCCTCTCTTTAGCTTGCATGTGACTCTATTTGTGATTTTATAAGGAAGTTGCTCTTGAGATTTTGTCTGTAAATATTGACTTTGTTTAACCACTTCAAATATTGCGCAGAGCAACAGTATAGCTCCAAATATGTAGATAAGGAAAGGTCAATTTAGTGAGATTCTCCAATATTCCAACCGTAACTTTTTAAGCACATTTCCCCTCTTCCTGTGAAGTAAAATACCAATAATTAGCTTCCTCCTTTGTTTGCTTCCTATTTCTTCACGTGCTGCTTTGTTAGAAGAAGTTGTTGTAATAAATGTGATACGGCCTTCAATCATGGATCCGTTTAAAAAGTTTAAAGACAATGCATTATATAAAAGAATTGTCTTTTCATTAGGGATGAAGGGATGACAACCGGACATGGCGGGACACAGGTTTTGGTATTTCATACCCATTTTTATAAAAATAAATTATGTTCATCCCCATATCCAAATTCAACATGTATCAAATTTTTGTCGCATCCTCATTTCCATTGGATAATGGTATAATCTCGTACTCATACCTGTACCCATTTTGTTACTACTTTAATATTAATTTTCATAAAACAATAAAAAATTACGGCAAAGTAAACATAATATTATTAAATATTCAGTATTATGAGGATGATTGTTTATTCGATATTAAATACTTTAAAATAAATTATAATTGTTTACATTTTAGATTAGAATACCATATAAAATTTCATAAGAACCAAAATATTTATTGAATTTGCAAATATTAATGAAACTTAATTGATAAAATTTAAAAATATTTTAAAAAATATAAAAGGAAAATAAATATTCAAATTAAAATATATTTTAAATGTTTGTTTACTTCAATTTTTTAAATTCTAATGAATCTCTTTTTTATACACTAATAAAAGTTATAATACATTATTTGATCAAAATGACACAAAGAACAAAAATAATAATAAAATTTTAACATAGATTTTGTATCTTTTGAACTCTAATATATGTTGGATGTTGATAAAAGAACATTCATGACAATTATATTAAATTTTTATATTATAGCAAATAAAATTTATTTATACAATTATAGTGAGACAATTATAGTATGATTGATAATGAGTTAGAAAATAAAAAATAACTAGATAAAATATATCAAAATAGTATGCTATGTGATGTAAATAAACAAGAAATAAAAATATTAAAAAATTAACAAATGTGTATCTTATAAACAATTTGAGAGATTATTGAAAGGAATCACATAATGCAAAAAATAAAAGTATAATCAAAGGTATGATAAGATGAAAAATACATTAAAGATTTAAGAAAACTTTTCAAATATCAACATATATACTCAATGGTTGAGAAATAACAAAAATTATTTTAGCGAAACAGAAAAGTTCTTCAAATGAAACAAAAAATTATAATAATAAGTAATTTTTTTTATATTACCTAGTAAATGAAAGTTTATGCTATTAAACACTTAAATTGAGAGTATTAAACATTCTCAGGTGAAAGGAAAATATACAATAAATAAAAATATTAAAAAATAATTGAAATATTCAAATGTGAGACATAAAAAAATTTTAATTGACATACATCATTTTAACATAATTCCATAAAGGTTATGATAAATTAAAAAATATATTGGAGATGCAAATGAGTTTCATGACAAACTAAATAATTAGAAAAAATAAAAAATAAAAAGTATATATATATATATATATATATATATATATATATGGTAACTTAATTAATTGTGAATATTTTAATAATTTAAACAAGGACAAAGATATGACGGAGATATGTACATCCCCATACCTAATTGAAAAAGTCGGGATTCTCCATACCCATACCAATACCTAGTCAATGCGAAGATTCTTCGTCTAAACGGGGATGAGTTCAGACAATACCCACAGGGCCGGATTTATTTGTCATCTCTACTTCTCATTTATTTCCATTTACTCATTTTATAAAATAATAATTTTATGTATAAGTAAAATTAATATATATATATATATATTATACTTTATTTATCTAAAATAAAATTAATTTTATAATATAATTTAAATTTTGAAAATATACTTCTACTTTTATATTCACTTTTTTTTTTTTAAATTCATTAAATAGTCCATTGATCTACGTAAGACCGGTTGAGTTAAATTTGCTAGTTTTGATAGTTTAAAGTCTAATACTACGTATTCCATACTTAGGAATATTATGAGTATACTCGTAGTATTCTAGTAGTGGTATAATAAATTACATTCTAAAAGATATCATGTTTCAAAAAATTAAATTTATCAACTTGTTAATATTTTTATTTGAAAAAATTTAAAACTAATTAATTAAAAAAGTTAACAGAGAGTAAGATTAAGGTAGAAATAAGTAATTGTAGTAGGAAATTATTTTTATTTTGTATAAATAGAATATATTTATACTATTTTTAATGAGAAAAAGAAGTACCATAAATAATACTTCAGTAACAAGTGAGATTTTAGTTATTTTTAACTAGAAAAGTTATACTATACCAATGAGATATCAGCTCTATTTCCTTATAATTTTGATATACTTTAAAAAGTATAAAAAATGGGGTGATTAATATTTTGGTACCATTAAACTATAATGTGGGTGAATTGCTTTAAAAAAAATTGAATAAATTATTTTAGTGTAGCATGATATATTGTTATAATGTGCCTTCTCAAGATCTATGTCTTTGGCTAACAACTTGTTGTTTCACATTTGTAGACACTGCACAACTACCACAGGAATTTAGGATTTTATGTTGAATGATGAATAAAAAGTTATTTACAAATTGCCTTTAAAAAGGTTGGACGTAGAATTTAAGAAAAAAAAAACGTGTGGTGCAGAGAGTGAAGTGCGTTGTCTTATAGCTTTGGTTAAGGAGGAAAGAGGTTTGAGGAGGATGTATGGCACCTGATGTCTAACGAAGATGACTCTGATATATTTGAATATAATTATCAATTACTTCTCATCGTTACTTTATAAAAAAACTCAGGTTCTAAATTGTTATTTTGTTGATAGGGAGAGTTGAACCGAGAATTTGTTATTAAACCAATCTTATAATTTTGAAGTGTTAGTGGGTGAAGTTAAACTCACAGTATCTGATACTCTTCCTTCCAACCTTACCACAAGTCCTGAAAATATTGTATTATGCAATTGGCTAGAAAATTTTAGACTAAATGTGGTTAAATTTCACATTTTGAAGAATAAATTAGTATGTTTTGTGGTTGCAGTATAGTTTGATCTTTCACATCAGAAAAGATTAATTCCTTGTTGTTGGAGAATCATCCTTGATTGTTGAAGTTGCAATAAGAAATTTGTGGAAGGATCATTGTCAGTGTTGTGTTGATGCAGTGAATCTACAACTGGGTTGCCCAGTGAGTGATGTACGATGGAGATCTGATATGTGTGAGTCACATTTTGCGACATGTGTGTAGAAGAAGTTCTATGTGGTTTACATATATGCTTTAACAAGAGTCAATGGAGGTCCTACACTAGTAGGTGTTGCTTCTCTGGCGAGGGAATCAGATGACACGGTGGATGCGAAGTGCAGATGTTCGATCTATGGCTTTTTGCAATGTTCTGTGGTTTTGCATCGTGGGTTGCGGCATGGTCTCGACAAAGTGTGTATGGTGTTTATGCGCAAGCTTAGCTAATATTTACGCAAGGTGTGTGGTGATTATACATGGGCACTGGTTAGCATTGATGCAGGTTGCATGGAAATTCTTGGGATGACTTAATTTGAAGTGAAAATTCTTGGAATGGTTTGATTCCAAGTGGAAATTCTTGGGATGGTTTAATTCCGAGTGGAAATTCTTGGGATGGTTTGATTCCGAGTGGAAATTCTTGGGATGATTTGATTCCAAGTGAAAATTCTTCGAATGGTTTAATTCCGAGTGAAAGTTCTTGGGATGGTTTGATTTCGAGTAGAAATTCTTGTGATAGTTTGATATATTTTGATTTCGAGTGGAAATTCTCGGGACGACTTGATTTCAAGTGATATCCCTTATGATGGAGTATGATTGTTGGTATAGACAATGAAGATGTATTTATTTTAATCAAGGTGAAAAATGTTGGGCCGATGAAAATAACATGTTTTGAAAAGTTTCACATCATCTAGGACAACCAATGGGATGAGTGTTAGTGACTATATAATAGACTCTAAGTTCATGATATTTTTTGTCCAGAGTGAAAGAGTTTGTATTTGACTTTTTTATTTTTTATACTATTATAATCAAAACGTTGTGAGATTGGGGTCAAAGGACATGGACCTATACTAAGAGTACATAGATTATACATTGTTTTATTATTTATCTGAGCTAATATTTAAATCTAAAATATTTGAAACAATACCATGAAACACGACTTGAGTAGAATTATGTGTAATTACAACTATAAATGTAATTTATTATTATTATTTTTCATAGTTCGTTATGTTTCTGTTCAACATTTATGAACAAATAATTTATTGAAGTTAAGATTTTAGATGAAACAAATTCGTCATAAAACGTACTTTGAGCATAAAATCATTCTTTAATACGTGTCAATATGCTGCGGAAAGTCAAATATAATTTACCAAAGAAAGCAATTTAAGCAAATTGAGTTACTTATTAATTGATGAAAAATATTAAATGTTAATTAACTATATATGATATATTGTTTTCGTCTCATCAAATCTTGATGATACTCTTTGAATAATGTTGTCGATATCTTGTAGTAACTATCTTTTGAGAATTCCATATATAAAGTTCCACAAATAAAAAGATAACCACAATTATTTGTGAATCTCCTTTTGAAATCAAGCTTTGCTGGGCAGTGTGACTAATTTGCTTAAAACACAAGATTAATCCTTACATTTGTCTATTTAAGACGTTTAGGTTAGTAATACTTTCATTAACTTTTTTAGAGAACGTAGAGGTATGAAGTGGTTAATATTAAAAAAATAATAATAATACTTGGGGATTGTTTGGAGAAGGAGGCAAACATAATATTTGGAGAGATTTCTTAGAGATGTAAAAAAGAAAAAAATGGGGAAAGTGGTTGTGAAAAAAATCCTTGTGTGTATTTTTGTATACTACTGAAACTTGAAAGTTTCCAAGAAGACATAGTCTTAATAATTGATATGAACTAATATAAAAAAAAATTGTCTATCTCTTGATTTTCTTCTTGCTCAAAAATATGTTATCCTTTAAAATATCTTTCAGAAAATAGAGAAAATGTTTTAAAAGAACATAATTGAGTTATTTTTCTTATGTTTTTACATTACTAATTTGGCATTATAGTTCGTACTATAAAATATAATTCATCTTTCACACGAAACAAATATGTATGTAATATATGAAATATGTAAATAATTAGATATTAATCATATAAAAAATATGTGTCTAAAAATGATGTAGGTAAATTTAAGGACGTCAAAGTAGGTCAGACTAGCCGGACCGGCCTATCAGCTTGCCATGAAAAAGGTGGGCTGGGTTGCATGTTTGAACCTGGAAGCTTGCCCAACCCACTCCACTTGGCTTGCCAGTCCGTCGGGCTACAAAGCGGGCCAACCCGTTATAACCCGCCAACCCACTTCACTTAGGGGATTTTTTCAATAAACTTAGATATGAACTTTGTAATAACAATTATTTGTATTAATGATATTTTTAATTATCTATTTCTTTATATTTGTCATTTTAATTACTATTTTGTATTTTAATGTGGTTATGATCACGCAGGTATTGTAGAAAAATTTAATTTAATTAAAATTTTGAAACACATTACAAATTAGATCAGTAAATAATTATATATAGATAAGATCGGTAGGTAATTACCTATGTAGGTAATTACCTACCAATCTGATTCGTATGTAATTATCTATTGATCTGATCCATAGATAAGTTAACTACGATCACTTTACCTACGAATTTTTGTCCGTAAATAATTCGTAGGTAAAACTATTTTACCTACGAATTTTACATGTTATCTACGAATTTTTGTTGTAGATAATTCTACTTTTTCTTGTAGTGTTATTTTTCTGGTTTACATTTACAACAATGTTGTTTATTGACTCATTTACGCGCATTCTGTGTTGCTTGGCCGTCTTCTCCGAGAAGAGAAAGAACCCTTAACCAATCATATTCGTTCTTTTTCTTCACGTAGAAGTTCTCTTCTTCTTTGACCAAAAGGACTCTTCGTCTTCTTCTACCAGAATGACGATGTAGAGCCCACAGGCGCACCAACACACACGATGGTCATAGCAACCACAACGATAGGTTCCACCATTCACAGGTCCGTACTTTGTTGGATTTCCCTTCTAATGTTTGATCTTTTGATCAAAATTAGGGTTTCAAATTGAATATCCCTTCCACTCTTCATTTTCCTGAGAAAAATTAGTGTTTTATAGATTTTCTTATTTATTTGATTTGGGGGTTTCATTTCTTCTTTGAACCTATGTTGTGAATCTGTGATCTATACCTGCGTTGTGATGATTTTTGCAAATTGGGGATTTTCATTTTTTGTTTCGGTGATTTCGTTGATAGGGTTGGTGGGGATTTATGGTTGCTCGCTCATGATTTTCTTCGAATTGGGGATGTCTTTGTTGTCTCAAGCCCAAATGTTCATATATGTTGTGTTTTGTCTGAGAGAAAGATTTGTTGGTTTTGTTTGTTTTGCGGTACTGATCACCAAGGAGAAGAAGAGAAACTTGGATTCATGGATTTTTTATTCAAAAAATCTAGGACGTCAAAAAAGAGGGGAGAAGGTGGTGGGTCAGCCCGCCAACCCGCCAATTGACGGGTCAAAAATGGATCGGCCCAAAACGGGCCAAACTAGCCTGTTTTGACATGCCTAGGTAAATTGTCATACAAAATAAAATTCGTAGGTAATAGAATTCATAGAAAACTATATACAAAAATTTATTTACGAAATAATTTGTTTATAAGTTACATACAAAATAATCCATATGTAAGTTGTATATAGAATAATCTATAGGTAATGTTGGAAGTATACATACGTTTAAATTATATATGGAATAATCCGTAGATAAGTCACATAAAGAAAAATGTGAAGGTAATGTTGTGTGTGTTACATACAAAATAACTTGTAGCTAGTGTAATTACATATGCATTATTTCATATGTAAATCTAAGTAATGTATTTTTCAAATTAAAAAATATTTTTTTGTTTTATTTTCATTTTTTTTATATTCTATGTCAATTGCAATGAAATTTGAATTAAATGAAATAAAATTTTACCAACACATTATTAACAATTAAAATTTCATACCAACACTTCACTTAATCCAAATTCAAGTTAAAAACAACATAAAATCCAAAACTAAAGTAACAACATCTAACCTAAGAAAAAGAAATAATTGTCGACAACTCATAATCCATATTGAAACTCTAAAATGATATACTCTAAATCAGGTTCTAACAGAAAAACAATCTAAAAATGATAATATAGAAATGCAAAATTATAAATAACTAATATTTAGAATAGTCTTGGTGTTGGTCTTGATAACTTTGTTGTTGGTTGTGTTGTTGTGGATGCTCTTTGTCTTTTTGAGGATGATCAAGGTTTTATGCTTCCAAATATTTTCTGTAGCACATAAAATATGAATCACAAAAGAAATATTTAATTTACTCACACATTAAAATTCATATGTAATTATCGGTAGATAAATTTGTATCGGTATCTATAAAGTTTATACAATAACATAAGATAGAGAAAAATATACAAAAGGACAGTGGAAGAAACATACATGACTTAAAGGAGTATCGTTGAAAAGAGCTTTCTCGTTCAATAAAAATGATTTTGCTAACTAGGATAAATTAATTGAGGTGTACGTCTTACCATCTATAGAAGATCGTCACAAAAAAAGAAACCTATTGGTGACTTAACCACAGTTATAGAACATTAAATAAGAATGCAATATTTTTCAACAAAATATCAAAACAAGGTAAACCATTAAACTGTCTTTATATAAATCTGAATATAACAAGTATTACATATACAAAACTATGGGATGTTATTTGCATAACCCATTTAAGAACGATCTAAATCACGTGGATGCATTATTGTGAAGATATTCCTCAATATCTTGTTCTTGATATAACTTATTTATTCCTAGATTATATCGGTTTTTCTAATCTCCTCGTGCTTCTTGGAGAAAACTTTCCCTAGGCTCTCTAAATCAATACATTATATTAATGCCTTCTACTCTATATGCGTATTCATGGATCAATATCTCCAAGCTCTGGTTGATGTGACATCTACAATGCATATATATTTTTTGGAGTTTACTCCTTTGGGTATCCAGATTCACGTGACTATGAAAAAAATTAAATGCACATAGCTTTTGTAGTGTCGATGGATGTCAATTCACACATGATGCGTGCACCTTTCTCTTCATACTTTATTGTTTTCTTTAAATTCATGGTAAATCTTAAATCTCTCAACTTTCAATTAAATTCTTAATACATTTTTATGATCAATTTAATATTTAACAAAAATATATTTTTCAATTAAATTTTTGTTATTTTTTCTAATTATATAACATGACTTTTAATTGGTGATGTGATTATTAACTTATCTCGTCACATTGAATAATTGTCGTAAATTTATGTTTTTATGATTTTGTAATTACGATCTCTTCATCGAAAAAATCCCAATTACTCCATCTTGATATGTTTGTGGATCTCTCTAACAACGCCTTCTGTAGTAACATTCTACTAGATTTCTCATTCAAATTTGTTGGGTATTGGGCTCCCTTCTTATGTGGAGAAAAGGCCCAAAATTTGGGAAGCCCATATCTCATTTAACCTAGAGGAGAGGAGGCTATAAAATAAAGAGAGAGGTAGAACAATAGAGTCAGAATACACTGAAAGCCCTAACACATAGAGGGAGAGGGAGAGGTAGAGGGAAAATTCTGTTCACGTTTTTCGTAGAGCTGTCGCAGTAAATTCGGTGCTGCGGATTCGTTCACCGTTGGATCGGGCTGAAATTTTTACAGCAGGTTCGGAACTCATTGCTCTTCATTCTGACCAGTCGGATCTTTTATACGAGGTCTGAGTTGGGAGATATTAATTTCGCACTGCAGCAGTGATTTGTAGAGGTTTTCCTCTCTTGTTCTTCTCTATTTGAAAGCTTTGTTGCTTTGTTATTTGGTTGGGTGTTGGCACTAAT